>Ga0326726_10000184_pt1 | contig 61378 bp, 60 predicted proteins | sample MHFenrmetagenome_2_FD_207603 | JGI IMG/M metagenome (GOLD analysis project Ga0326726, IMG submission 207603) | Lab enriched peat soil microbial communities from Michigan Hollow, Ithaca, NY, United States - MHF15MN | ecosystem: Environmental > Terrestrial > Soil > Wetlands > Peat | place: USA... | reverse complement strand
CTTGGGTGAACGAGACCGTGATCTCGCAGGCGAGATCGTTCCCCTCGCGCTCAAAGAAGGGGTGCTTGCGGACGCGGGTCATGACATAGAGGTCGCCGGCCGGCATGCCTTCGTCGCCCGCCTCGCCTTCTCCGGCCAGTCTCAGCCGGGAGCCGTCCTCGACGCCGGCCGGGATGCGGACCTTGAGGGACCGCTTCTCCTTGACCGACCCGCGGCCCTGGCAGCTCTCGCAGGGGGAGGGGTTGACCTCGCCGCCTCCGGCGCAGCGCGGGCAAGTCCGGGCCATGGTGAAAAAGCCCTGCTGGTAGCGGACCTGGCCCCGGCCGCCGCAGGTCGGGCAGGCCGCCGGATGAGTGCCCGGTTTCCTCTTGGAGCCGCCGCAGACGGGGCATTTCTCGGCCCGGTTGAGCTTGATCTCCCTCTCCACTCCGTGGGCCGCCTCCTCGAGGCTGATCTCGACCTCGAGGGCCAGGTCCCGGCCGCGGCTGCGACGGGCCGCGCCCCGACCGCGCTCCCGGCCGCCGAAGAGGTCGCCGATGCTGAAGCCGAAGAAGTTGCCGAGGATGTCCTCGAAGTCCTCGAAGACCGAGGAGTCGAAGCCGGAAAAACCCTGGCCTCGCAGGCCCTCGCTCCCATAGCGGTCGTAGACGGACCTTTTCTCCGGGTCGCCCACGACGCTGTAGGCCTCGGCCGCTTCCTTGAACTTCTCCTCGGCGTCCTTTGCGCCGGGGTTCCGGTCGGGATGGTGCCTGAGGGCCAGCTGACGATAGGCCTTCTTGATCTCATCCTGCGGCGCGTCGTGGGCCACACCGAGGATCCGATAATAGTCCTTGTCAGGCATTCGCGGCTTTCCTCGGCGGCGGGCCGGCCTCGGCCTTCCGCCGGAGCTCGCGGACCTCTTCCGGCGTGAGCCCCGAGGAGGGCCGGACCTCGATCCTCTGGCTGAGCCCGGTCTCCTTGTCCTTGGCCGAGACGCGGACCAGGCCGTCGGCATCGATCTCGAAGGCGACGTCGATCTGGGGCACGCCCGCCGGCGCCGGCTCGATGCCCACGAGCTCGAAAACGGCCAAGGACTTGTTCATGGAAGCCAGGAAGCCTTCGCCCTGGAGGACGTGGATGCGGACCCGGCGCTGGTTGTGCTCGACCGTCGTGAACGCCTTGACCTTGCGGGTCGGAATGGTCGTGTTCCGCTCGATGATCATCTCATAGCCGTCGTTCTCGGTCTCGATGCCGAGCGCGAACGGCGTTACGTCGAGCAGAAGGACCAGGTCGCGGACCTGGCCGTCGATGATCCCCGACTGGATGGCCGCGCCTTGGGCCACGACCTGGTCGGGGTCGACCTTCTCCTCGGGCGCCCGGCCGAAGAACTTGGTCACCCGCTCCTTGACCAGAGGCATCCGGGTCTGGCCGCCGACGAGGATGACACGGTCGATGCGGTCGACGGTCATCTTGGCGTCGTCGAGCGCTTGTTCGATCCGCGGCAGGGTCCGCTCGACGAGATCGGCGGTCATGGCCTCGAACGTCGGGCGGCTCAAGGATTTGCGGATATGGCTGGACTTGGCCTTGTCCGAGACGATGAAGGGCAGGTTGATCTCGGTCTCGCCGGTGAACGAGAGCTCCCGCTTGGCCCTCTCCGCGGCCTCCTTCAGCCGCTGCAGGGCCAGCTTGTCCTGGCTGAGATCGATCCCCATCTCGGCTTTGAAGCTCGTCACCAGCCACTCGACGATGCGGTTGTCGAAATCCTCGCCGCCGAGGTAGGAGTCGCCGTTGGTGGCCAGGACGTTGAAGACGCCGTCGCTCGCTTCGAGGATGGTGATATCGAACGTGCCGCCGCCGAGGTCGTAAACGGCGGCCAGGCCGTTCTTCTTGGTGTCGAGGCCATAGGCCAGCCCGGCGGCGGTCGGTTCGTTGATGACCCGCAGGACCTCGAGGCCGGCGATCGTGGCCGCGTCCTTGGTCGCCTGCCTCTGGGCGTCATCGAAGTGGGCCGGGACGGTAATGACCGCCTGGGTCACCGGCTCCCCGAAGTAGGACTCGGCGCAGGCCTTGAGGTAGCCGAGGACCATGGCCGAGATCTCGGGCGGGCTGATCGCCCGGTCGCCCAGGGCGACGGCGACGTCGCCGTTCGGGGACTCTTTGAGCCCATACGGAAGCCGGGCCATGGCCTCCTGGACCTGGGGGGAGCTGAACTTCTGGCCGATCAGCCGCTTGACGGCAAAGAACGTGTTGGCGGGGTTGGTGACGGCCTGGCGCATGGCCAGGGTCCCGACCAGCTGCTCGCCCGAGCCGGTGAACGACACGACGGAGGGCGTCGTCGGCAGGCCCTCCAAGTTGGGGATGACGACCGGCCGCCCGCCTTCGAGATAGGCCACGCAGGAGTAGGTCGTGCCGAGGTCGATACCGATGGTGTGTCCCATGAGCTATTGTCCTTTCTTCGGGACCAGGACCTTGACCAGGGTCGGCCGCAGGAGCCGGTCGTGGAGCATATAGCCCTTCTGCAGCTCCTCCTCGACGGTGGGTTCTCGGACCTCGTCCGACTCCGAAACCGTCATGGCATGCTGGAAGTTCGGGTCGAAGGCCCGGCTCTCGAGAACGATCGGCCGGACGCCATGCTTCGTAAGCAGGGTCTGGAACATCCGCAGGATCAGTTCGACGCCTTCCCGGAGGGTCTTGCCGTCGGTCTCGGACGCGCCGATCTGCAGGGCCCGCTCGAAATTGTCGCTGACGTCCAGGAGCTCGAGCAGCAGCCCGCTCAAGGCGTACTGCTGGAAATCGGCCTTCTCGCGCTCGAAGCGCTTGCGCAGGTTCTCCGTGTCGGCCAGCCGGCGGAGATGGGCGTCCTTGAGCTCGTCGAGCTCCTTCTTGAGGCTCTTGAGCTCGGCCTCCTTCTTCCGGAGCTTTTCCCGGAGGTGCTTGGCGTTCTCGGTCGCCTTGTCCTCCTCCGGCTCCTTCTTCTCGGGCGCGGCCTTGGCCGGACCGGGCTCTTTCTGCGGCGGGGCCTCGGGGATGAACTCGATCTCGTCGCTTTTGTCTTTTTCGTCCGTCATAGGCTGACCTCTCTGCCGAAGACCGTGATGGCCAAGCTGACCTGCTTGGCCATGCGGTCGACAAGGGGAATGATCTTCTCGTAGGGGATGCGCTTCGGGCCGATGACCCCCAGGGTGCCCAGGACCTGGTTGCTGTAGCCGTAGTGGGACAGGACCAGGCAGCAGTCTTCGACGTTCGGGAAATTGGCTTCCGATCCGATCAGGACCTTGACCCGGTCCAGGCTGATGAAATCCGAAAGCAAACGGACCAGCGCGGCCTTCTCCTCGAAGCTGCGGAAAAGCGAGCGCAGCTTGTCGATGTCCGACAGGCCGCCCTTGCCGAGGAGCCGCGACGTGCCTTCGAGAAAGATGCGCTCCTCCCCTTCCCGGTCGATCGTCGTCCGGAGCAAATGGAGGAGCTTGTCGGGCGTGTCCTCGTACTTGACCCGGTACTTGGGCAGATCCCGGACGAGGATGTCTTGAACGGCCAGGATGGTCTTGCCGCGGAAATTCTGGTTGACGTACTGGGAGGCCCGGTCGAGCTCGGCCTGGGTCAGCGGCATCGAGGCGTCCAGCATCTCCGTCAAGACCATGTGGAAGGGCGTCACCAGGATGACCAGGACCCGGCGGTCCGATATCTTGATGAAGCGGAGATGCTCGAACGGCAGCCGGAAAAGGCGGGGCGAGATGACGAAGCCGAGCGCATCCGAGGAATCGGCCAGGATCCGGCAGGCCTGAAGCAACAGGGAGTCGAAATCGGCGGTCCGGTGGGCGAATTCCTCCTGGATGAGGGGCGGGCTCTCCTCGGGCAGGGCCTTCTCGGCCAGGACGCGGGCGACATAGAAGCGCAGCCCTTTGTCGGTCGGAACCCGGCCGGCCGAGGTGTGCGGCTGGGCGAGATAGCCCATGGCCTCGAGCTTGACCATGATATTGCGCAGCGTCGCCGGCGACGCGGCGACCCGGCGGGTCTGGGAGATCGCGCCGGAGCTCACCGGACGGCCATGGCGGACGAAGCTCTCGACGACCGTGGTCAGGACCTTCTGGTCCTTATCGCGCAGCGTAGACTTAACCATTCGTGTCCTAAGTTTTTTTATAGCATTAAAAGCGCGCGAGTGTCAAATGACACAGAGTCAGGACGGGCTTATTCAGCTGATTCTAATTCCAGCGTAGCCAACGACTTGCGCGTAATCACCCGAGGCTTCGCCGGACGTCTGATAGCGGATGAGCTCGGCCTTGGAGGCCCCCAGTCCGCGGCCCGCGACAAGAGCCGCCGTCGTCGGCTGAAAGCCGCACATCGAGATCCGTTCGGACATGACGGTCTCGAAGAGGCCGGTCGGATCGAGGTCGAGGACCCGGCGGATGGCGCTCATGTCCTTCTTTTCGGCCGTCTTCTGGCTGACGTAATGGCTCATGTCCGTGCTGGCCACGATGAGGGTTTCGCGGCGCTCCTCGCGGATGGCCCCGGCCAGGGCTTGGCCTAGCGACTCGAGGTCCTCGTAGCGGGCCTCGGCGGACACCACGATGGGCACGATGGCGGCGTCCGGACGGAAGTATTGGATAAAGGGAAGCTGGACCTCCAGCGAATGCTCGGCCAGATGGGCCGCGTCGTTCTCTTCGACCAGGTCCGTCGCGGCGGCGATCCGGGCGGCCAGGATCTCGTCCACCGGGCTTTCGCCGAGCGGCGTCGACCAGCGGCCCCGGACCTGGATAGCGAAAAGAGGACCGATGCCCCGATGGGAGGGTCCGAGGATGACGCAGATCCCCGGGATCTTGGCCGAGGAGAAGACCGCGCCCGCGACCCGTCCGGAATAGACATAGCCTGCGTGCGGGGACACGATGGCGATGGCCGTCTGAGGATCGGCCTGGGGATCGACCAGGGCGGCGATCGTCTCGCGCAGTCGCTCCCGGCCTGAAGGATAGAACTGCCCGGCGACATAGGGTTTGCGGGTCATGGCCGCCACCTCCGTTCCCAACATAGGCGCGGCGGCCGCCGCTGTCAATCGCGGCTCAGAGGGTCTGGCGCTTCTCCTCGAAGCGGACGCCGAGCCTCTCGAGCTCCTCAAGGATCGGGCCGTAGATCTCCGGCCGGACCGGGACTTGGACGCCGGGACTGGCGATCTTCCCTTCGAGCACCAGACGGGCGCCGATCGCGGCCGGCAGCCCGACCGTCCGCGACATGGACGAGTCGCCGCCCGGGATGCCGTAGTCGATGAGGGTCGAGACGATCCTATCGGTCCGTCCGGACGCGGTGCGGACGAGGAACTCGTGCTGAAGGATGATCATGTCCCTCTCCCCTTCCTCGTACCGCAGCTTTTCGATCATCAGAGCGGTCAGGTCGTCGAGGGCCGATCCCTTGGGGGCCGGCAACGGGGTTTCGTCGAACAGTCCCAGCCAGGCCAGACGGGACATGATCGCCGACCCCGGGGCCAGGCCGAGCCTGCCGGCGGCCGCGGCCCGGGCGTCGGCGCCGGCCGCCGCGCCGGCCAACTCGCGCATCAGCCCGTTAAAGGTCAGGCCCGTCCTGTCTTTGGGCTCGTCGTCGAGCAGGCCCAACTCGACCATCGCCTTCAGGGTCTCGCACCAGCCCGGGAACCGGAGCGTGCCGCGGAACACGGTCCGGGCCTCGGGGATGCCGTAGACCTCCCGGTAGGCGACGGAATCCCGGTTGGGGTAGCCTTCGAAGGCCCCCAGCCCGGGGATGACGATCATCTCCGGTCGGGCGAACAGTTCGGAGGACGGGATGTTGACGATGCGGCCGTCTTTGAGGAACTTGGCCGAGTTCTTGGAGGCCAGCAGGACGCCGCGCGGGCTCCAGGAGAACTTGTAGCCGTAGGGATTGGTGTTCGCTTCCGGGGCCGGCAGTCCGCCGCACCAGGAGGTGAAGCCCAGGACCTGCCCTCCCGCGTCGCGGATCTCATGGATGACGCGCATGGCCTCCATGTGATCGATGCCGGGGTCGAGACCGAGCTCGTTCAGCAGGACGACGCCGCGTTCCTTGGCCCGGGCGTCGAGGGCCCGCATGGCCGGGCTGACATATGAGGCCGTGACCATCGACCGGCCCTGCTCGATGGCCAGCTCGGCCACCACCGGATGGAACGTGTAGGGGACCATGCTGACCACAAGGTCGGCCCGGCCGATGGCCGAGGCCAGAGCGGCCTTGTCGGCGATGTCGAGGACCTCGGCCGCGCCGCGGGGGTGGGCGTCCACGAGCCGGGCGGCCCGCCCGGCTTCGACGTCGGCGACCGTGACGCGGAAGTCCGGTTGTTCGAGCAGATAATTCACGAGCGGTCGGGCCACCAGGCCGGCCCCGAGAACGAGCACTCTTTTCATAAGCCACTCCCCCGCCGACGACGGGTCAGCGGATGTGTTCCGTGAGATAAGCGTAATCGGGCGTTAGCGCGCCGCGGTAGACGATAACGGCCCGCCGCAGGACATCGGGCAATCCGCTCTCGGCGAACGGCCGGTCGAAGCGGGCCGCGGCCACGGCCGGGATGTGCTCTTTCAGCTTGCCGCTGAAGTAGGTCGACGATTCGAGCGGCAGCTCGGCCGGCAGATTGTACACAGCTAGGACCGCCGGGCCTCGGCCCTCGAACCCGGGGAGCGCCTTGTCCTCGACGGGATCGTAGACATAGACCGGGTCCTCGGAGTCCGTGGCCTGGATCGTGGCCTCGATCGAGCCGTTGATGTCGCAGGTGATGTCGCCGATCACCCGGAGCCTCGGGCGCTCGGGCCCGCCGTAAAGCCGTTTCAGGAAGCCCTTGGTGATGTACTTGGGGAACTTCGGTGTCCAGTAGATGCCGTTGACGACGGCCGTGAGATAAGGCACGACCTCTTCGGTCACCGGCCGATAGGCCTCGGGATGGTGGTAGAAGTCCTGGAGATCGAAGGGCTTGGCCGGATCGACGGGACGGACCATGTCCTCTTCGTGGAAGACGGCCTTGAAGAGGTTCCGGTGAGGCTTGCCGCCGTCTCGGAACAGGCCGGGGATATCGGACGGGTGGACGGTCTCGACCGGCAGGATGTCAAAAACCTCTTGGGCGCCCTGGGACACGTGGCCGTAACCGAAGAAGCCGAAGACGATCGGGCCCAGCTCCCGCGGCGGGCCCTGCTTGACGAGCTTCCAGGCCAGCTTGCCCACCTCCTCCTTGGCGTCCACCAGGCTCTTGTACCGGTGGGTCGGCTGGAGCATCGTGAACGGGTTCGAGATCCCCTCGGTCTCGAGCCTGCGGCCCAGGGTCCAGAGCGTGTCGATCATGCCGGCGTGGCCGGCATAGTTGCCGAAATAAAGGACGCGCCGGCCCTGGTCGTCGACCATCTTTTCATAATCGATGACGGTACAGCCTAGGTCCATCATCCGCCTGAGCATGGGCATGTTCTGCGGCTGGCCCTTGGCGGTATGGGAGAAGAACAGGTACGTTTTGCCCGGCTCGATGAGGTCGATGGGGATCTCCTTGAGGGCCAGGATGATCGGGCACGGCGACAGGCCCTCCTCGACCGGGATGCCGGCCAGGCTATAATCGGCATCGGCAAAGACCCGGATCGAGGACGGCTGGACGCGGAATTCGATGGGGTAACGGTCGGCCAGTTCACGGGCGTGCGAAGGGATGAGGGGGACCCGTTTTTCCCACCTGTTGATGTCCTCTCTGCGGATGCCGAGCTTGGTGTTCATTTGGGGTGCCTTTGATCGGGAATTCGAGGCGTTATTATGTCACATTCGCCCCGCCCGTTCAATCTCGAAACCCCACCCGCCGCCAGGCCCTTGGAGCCTCCTCGGCCCAAGGTCATCCCGGGTCGCGATCGGGGCAAACCCCGAGGGGCGCGGCGGCGGGCCGTGGGACGGCGAGGTTGACGCCGGCGCCCTCCAACGGCTAAGATGGGGCCCGATGATCAGGTTCCACAATACCCTCGGCGGCCGGGTCGAAGGCTTCGTCCCCCTCGAGCCGGGCCGGGTCAAGCTCTACACCTGCGGTCCGACGGTCTACAACTACCCCCATATCGGGAACTGGCGGGCTTACGTCTTCGAGGACCTCCTCCGGCGCTTTCTCGCCTACGACGGCTTCGAGGTCCTCCACGTCATGAACGTCACCGACGTCGACGACAAGACGATCAAGGGAGCCCATGACCAGGGCGTCAGCCTGGACGAGTACACCCGGCCGTTCATCGAGGCCTTCGCCCGTGAGCGCGACGCGTTGGCCATCCTGCCGGCCCACCACTACCCCCGGGCGACCGCCCATATCCCCGAGATGGTCGCCCTCATCAGGATCCTTCTCGAAAAAAGCTATGCTTACAGGAAGGACGGCTCGATCTACTTCGCCATCGACAGGTTCCCGGCCTACGGGCGGCTGTCAAAGATCAACCTCGAGGACCGCCGGCCGGGGGCCCGCGGCGACGCCGACGAATACGAAAAGGAGAGCGTCCACGACTTCGCGCTCTGGAAGGCGCCCAAGGAGGGCGAGCCCTTCTGGGAGACCGAAGTCGGCCCCGGACGCCCCGGCTGGCACATCGAATGCTCGGCCATGAGCGCCAAGTACCTCGGGCAGCCGTTCGACATCCATTGCGGCGGCGTCGACAACATCTTCCCCCACCACGAGAACGAGATCGCCCAGTCCGAAGCGGCCCGAGGGGTTCCGCTGGCCCGCTATTGGCTCCATTGCCACCACCTCATCGTGGACGGCCAGAAGATGGCTAAGTCCAAGGGCAATGTCCTTCGGATCGCCGACATCCTGGCCAAGGGATACGACGCGCTCGATCTCCGCTATCTTCTGCTCTCCACCCACTACCGGAAGATGCTCAATTTCACCTTCGAGGCCTTGGACCAAGCCCGGACCGCGCGCCGGCGGATGGGGGATTTCTTGGGAGCCCTCAGGGAGGTCCGGAACGATACGGCGGGCCGTCAGCCGGTCGAGCCGCTCATTGCGGAGGCCCGGGCCGGCTTCGCCGCGGGCCTCAGTGACGACCTCAACATTGCCGCGGCGCTGGCCGCTGTGTTTACATTGATCAAGAACGCGAACCCTCTGCTCGTCGAGGGCAAGATATCGAAGCCCGGTGCCGACCAGGTTGCTGCCTTCTTCGCCGAAATCGACGGAGTCCTGGCCATCAGGCCGGCCGCGGCAGCCACGGTATCGGGGGTCAGGGACCTCAGGCCTGAGCCTGGATCTCAAGGACAATTTTCGGATGAGGCAACGCTGGAGCAGTTGGACCTGAGGATCCAAAAAATGGTCGACGAGAGACAAGAGGCCCGGGCCGCCAAGGACTTTGCCCGCGCCGACGCCGTCCGTCGAGAGCTCCTGGAGATGGGCATCATCCTCGAAGACACCAAGGAGGGGGTCCGCTGGAAGAAGGCCGGGCCGGCCAAGCCCTGACCCCTCAGCCTGGGCAGCCGCGATGAAGACCCGCGAAAAGTCGGCCCAAGCCTTGGGACGCTCCGGCGAAGACATCGCCTGCCGCTATCTCGAGGGCAAGAAATACGAGATCATCGCCCGGGGCTTCCGCATGTTCCGGGGCGAGATCGACATCGTCGCGCTCGACGGAGCGACCCTGGTCTTTGTCGAGGTCAAAGCCCGGGCCGACGAGTCCCACGGACGGCCCGAAGAGTCCGTGACGCCGGGCAAACAGCGCCAGATCCGGAAGATCGCCCAGGGTTACCTTCTCGAGCACCCCTCCCCCGGCGTCGATTGCCGCTTCGACGTCATCGCGATCCTGTTCCGCGAGCCGGGGGATTTCCGCCTCGAGCACTTCGTCGACGCGTTCTAGGGACCGCCGGCCCGCGGGACGATCGTCCGATCTTCACTTCGGAAGGATCGTCTGAAGCGAGGGCCAACGCGCCCAAAGTCCGGCCCAGAACGGGGTGGCGCCGCCGCGGGGCGATCTCGGCGAGCGGCACAAGCACGAAATTCCTCAGGTGGAGCCGGGGGTGAGGAATGATCAGGTCCGGCGTCTCGAGAACGAGATCGCCGGCGAGCAGGATGTCGATATCGATGATCCGCGGTCCCTTAAGGACGCCGACGGCCCTCTTCATCTGGGCCTCGATCGACCTGACCAGCCCGAGCAGCTCCCGGGGTCGGAGCGCCGTGCGGACCTCGAGGGCCTGATTGAGGAACCAGGGCTGGTCCCTGTAGTCCACGGGCTCGGTCTCGTAGGTCGAGGAGGCGCGCAGGATCCGGACGCCCTTCCGCTCGAGCCACCGCCGGGCCCGAGCCAGGTTGGCCGCCCGACGGCCCAGGTTGCTGCCGAGGCCCAGGAGATAGGTCATGCGCGAGTCCCTCGCCGATCATTCTATGCAAACGCCGGGCCCGGTTGCAATTCCGGCGGCCTTTGTTTAGTATGGGTCATTCGAGCGGTCCGAACGGAGAGACGCATGAGCAACCTGATCTTCCTCGACAACGGGGCGACCTCGTTCCCCAAGCCCGAAGAGGTCTATCGTTACATGGACCACTTCTACCGGAACTACGGGGTCAATCCTGGACGGTCCGGCTACGACCTGTGCATGGAGGCCGGCCTGGTCGTCGAGGAGACGCGTCAAGAGCTGACCAGGTTCTTCAACGGCACCGACCCGAACCGGCTGTGTTTCGGCTACAACTCGACCGACGCGCTCAATCTCATCATCTTCGGCATGCTTCGCCCCGGCGATCACGCCGTTTCGACCATGCTCGAGCACAATTCCGTGCTGCGCCCCCTTTATCATCTCTCCCAACAGGGCGTCGATGTCGATTACGTGCCCTTCGACGGTCGCGGCTTCGTCGACCCCGGCGAGATCCGGCGCCGGTTCCGGCCCAACACCCGGCTCGTCATCGTCAACCACGCCTCGAACGTCATCGGGACCGTCCAGCCCATCGCCGCGATCGGCCGGATGTGCCGCGAGGCCGGCATCCCCTTCGCCATCGACGCCTCTCAGTCGGCCGGCAAGGTCCCGATCGACATGCAGGCCCAGTTCCTGGACGTCGTGGCCTTCACCGGCCACAAGTCTCTCCTCGGCCCCACGGGCATCGGCGGGCTTTACGTCCGGGAAGGGACCGAGATCCGACTGACCCGGGCCGGCGGCACGGGCGTGCGGTCGGCGGTCCGGACCCATCTCGAGGAGTATCCTTATCGCCTCGAATACGGGACCCCCAACGTCATGGGCATCGCCGGCCTCAAGGCCGGGGTCGCCTGGCTCAAGGCCAAGGGCGTCGAGACCGTCCACGCCGAGGAGATGCGCCTGGCCGGGATCCTCCTGGAGGGTCTGCGGGCCATCCCCGGGGTCAAGCTTTATTGTCTCGACAACCTGGACGACCACATCGCCGTCATGGCCTTCAACATCGAGGGGATGGACGCCGCCGACGTCGGGACTATGCTCGACGTGGATTTCGGGATCGCCTGCCGCACCGGGCTCCATTGCGCGCCTCGTGTCCACGAAGGTCTCGGCACGGACAAGATCCACGGCGCGGTCCGCTTCGGGATCGGGCCGTTCAATACGGAAGACCACATCCGGGCAGCCATCCGGGGCGTGGGGAAGATCGCCGCGATCGCGGCCAAGAAGCGCTGAGGCGCGTCAGACGCAGCCGTCGGGCTTCGGCAGCCCAGCCACCTTGCAAGCCCCCTTGGCCGGGCCCGAGGGGAACAGATCATAGATCTTCATCAGCGGGAAGCCCGTGGCTTGGCACATCTTCCGGACCATGGGGGCCAGGCTTTTGTCGACATAATACCCGCGGATATAGGTGATGACCGCCCAGTGCTCGGGCGTCAGCTCGTCAAGCCCTTCTTCGGCCTTGGCCAGGACCCTGGCCAGGTCCTCGGACCATTCCTCCGGATGGATCAGAAAGCCTTCCTCATTGACCTCGACCCGCACGCCTTCGATCTCGATATGGGGCATGGTGTGATTCTCCTCTCGGCAGTCAGTCCTTGCGGACCGGGACGGCCAGGGCGCCGGAGACCAGCTCCAGGACCTGGACGACCTTCATCGGCAGCTTGTAGTGTTTGATGACGTCGTTCAATCCGTCGACGCAGTTGTGGCACATCGTGCAGACGAGGGTGGCGCCGGTCGCCCGGAGCTGATCGGCCTTGATCTTCGCGGCCTCGAGCCGCAGCGGCCGGTATTCGGCCATGGACAGGAGGCCGCCGCCGCCCGTGCAGCAGAAATTCTCCCGCCGGTTGGGATGCATCTCGCGGAAGTCCGCGCAGACCCGGCGCAGCACCTGGCGCGGCTCCTCGATCAGGTCTCCGGAGCGGGCGATGTTGCAGGAATCGTGAAAGGTCACCGGCTGGGGATTGCGGGCGGGATCGACGGCGATCCGCCCCTCGTCGAGGTAGCGCTTGACCGTGACCACGACCGACTCGGTGGGCCGCGTTTGCTCGAAATCGGCCCAGGTGTAGCCTTCCCAGCGCGTCGAGCGGTAGCCGTGGCCGCATTCCGAGATGACGATCCGCTTGGCCCGGAGCCGATCGGCCGCCTCGTAGACGTTCCGGGCGACGTAGGCCCCGAGCCGGTCGTCGCCCGAGAACAGGCCGAAATTGGTCTGGTCCCAGCCCCACTTCGGCATGGTCCAGGACGCCCCGGCCAGGTGGAAGATCTTGGCGGCGTGGGCGATCGACCGCGGATCGAACTTGATCTCCCGCGGATTGATCGTATAGAGAATATCGCAGTCCGGCTTATCGACCGGGATATCGACGGCGTCGGTCCCCAGCTCGGTCCGGACCTCGTCGCGCATCCAGGCCAGCGTCTCGAGGTAGTCGTCCTCGGAGACGGCCATCTGGTTGCCCGTCTCCCATTGGTCGCGGCTGACGTTGAATACGCCCTCGGGGACGATGCCGAGCTCGGTCAGCAGCCCGCGGGCGAACCGCACCAGCAGGCCCGTGTCGACACCCATGGGGCAATTGTAGGTGCAGCGGCGGCAGGCGCTGCAGGTGCCGAAGACGATATTCTTGAGCCGGTTGAGGTCTTCGTCACTCTCGAGGGTTCCCGCCTTGACCCACCAGGGAACGATGCGGCCCGCCCAGTCGACATGGCGCTTGAAGATCTTGCGGACCTGGTCGGCCTTCCAGACCGGGGTCATCGTCGGATCGTCGGGATGCGTCAGGAAATAATGGCACGACTCGGCGCACAGGCCGCAATGGACGCAGGCCGTCATCGATACGGCCAGGGGCCGGGAGATGCGGCCGGCCAGGAGATCCAGGAAACGGCCGACGTTGTTCCCGGGCTCGTAGGTCTTGAGGCGCCCCTCGACGACCGAAGGGCGCCGGTCTTCTTTGGCCTTGGCCTGGGTCCGTGTGTCGAGGGGCGAATCGACGACCGCCGACGGGGCCTTCCTGCGGCGGGTCATGCGAGCTCCTTGGCTTTGCGAGCGGGAGGGAGGGCGCCGCGGTGCCCGAGCGAACGGCCGAGATAGTAACGGGTGAACGGATAGTAGAGATAGTGGCAGATCTTCGAGAACGGCACATAGGCGAGGAAGAAGGCTGTCAGCCCGAAATAGGCGAGGAGCGGTCCCTCTCCCCTCTCCGGCCGGTTCGGCAGGGCCAGAACGGCGGTGCCGAACCAGACGATGAGCAGGACCAGCGAAAAATAATCGTCCGGCGAGCTGACCGACCGCAGCACGGGGTTCGTCAGGCGTCTTCCGAGACGGATAAGGCCGACGGCGAAGGCCGCGCCCACAACGGCCTGGAACAGGCGGACAAAAGCCGCGCGACCGAACAGGCCCGGCGAGTACGGGATGATGAACGTCCCGACGATGGCCGCCGCGACGCCCAGGTGAAAGACCACGAACTGGGCATAAAAGAAGGGACGCTTCCGGGTGGATTCCATGGCTCCCGGCATGACGATGTTCATCAGGGAGTAGCCGGCCCCGGCCCGCTCGTCGCCGGCGGGGAAGGTCCGGTCCCGCCGCGTCTTGAACCGGAAGATCCAGAGCAGGCGGACCGCGTAGACCACGGCCATGAAGGCCAGGCAGGCGATCTGAAGCTCGTTCTCGAAAAAGCGCAATAGGCTGCTCATGACAGGGTCTCCGGCGGACCGAAGCAAACTATTATATCAGAGGGGAGGCGGACGGGAAAGGCCGCTAGGCCGCCTTGGACCCGGGAGAGGACGGAGCTTCGGCAGAGAGCGTCACGATTAGGCAGCCCCCCTCAGTCAGAGGCGTGACCTTGACGGCGAACGAGTCGCCGCGGATCACCGCTTTTGAGATTGTCTCTTGTCCGGTCTCTTTGGCTTGCCGCACGGCCTCGGATGCCGCAGAGCTGCGCAGGACCTCCCAGAAATGGCTGCCCTCGGGGGTTCCGTGGCCGGCCAGGCGTTGGAAGGCGTCGTTGCAGATCAGGATGCGGGCCTTCCCGTCGACCACGCAAAGGCCTTCGCTGACGGAGGCCAGGATGCTGCGGATCTCCTCGTTCTGCAGCCGGATCTCCCCGAACATGCTGTTGAGGCGCCCGATCATCGTGTTAAATCCCCCCCCCAGGGCCTGGAACGCGCCCGCCCGGCGGGTCGGGACTGAAACATCGAGGTCCCCCGCCGCAACCTTGGAGAGGGCCTCGATCACCTGGCGGGTGGGGGCGGCGACCGACCGGGTCAGGAAGAACGCCACGAGCAGGGCCAGCCCCGTGGCCACGGCCAGCACCTTCAGGAGATCGGTCCGCAGGTCCGACATGAGGACCTGAAAGTCCTTCATGAACGTGCTCATCCGGAGGGCGCCGACCACCCGGCCGTCGGACTTCAGCGGGACGCTCAGATACATCATGTCGGCGCCCAGCGTCGAGCTGGGGCGGATCGACATCTGCGTCTCACCTCGCAGCGAGGCCTGGATCTCGGGCCGGAACAGGTGGTTTTCCATGTCCCGCGGTTCCCTCTGGGAATCGGCCAGGACATTTCCGGCGGCGTCAATGACGGTGATCCGGGTCCCGGTCGCGCGGCCGCGGGCGGTCACGAACCCGGCCAGATCGCCCGGGTTCGATCCCGTCAGAAAGGGGACGATCTGGGCCTCGAGGAGGAGGGCCATCTGCTTCAGGCTGTCCGATCGCTCCTTGATATGATGGCTTTGCATGGCCGGAGGGGCGAAGATCTCGACCCCGAGGAAGAGAATGGCGATGACCGCCACGTAGCCCAAGAAGATCCTAACGAAGAGGGTCTTTTTCATCGGTCGCGGCCGTATTATAGCCGAATCGCGCCGCGTTGACAGGATTTTTTGGGACTCGGGAAGGGTATATAATAGCCTCAAATCGGCCTGGAGGGAGAGCCATGGAACGATTCGCTCTGATCCTGGGATTTTTGGTCCTCGGCCTGGCGGCCGTCGCGGCGCCGGCCAAATACGAAAAAGACGTTATCCCGACCGCCAAAGGTCCTCTTGAGATCACGTTCCTCGGGCACGCCTCGCTCCAGATCCTATTCGACGGCCTCACGGTCCAGGTCGATCCCTTCGGCCAGGTGGCCGATTACAGCACGCTGTCCAAGGCCGATCTCGTTCTCGTTACCCACGACCACTTTGATCACCTCGATCCCAAGGCCCTCAAGGCCATCACCAAGGCGGGGACCGTGGTCGTCGGCTCGAAGTCCTGCGCGCCCAAGCTCGCGGGCGCGATCATCATGGCCAACGGCGAAAGCCGAACGGTCTGCGGCCTGGCCATCCAGGCCGTGCCGGCCTACAACATCGGCAAGCCGTTCCACCCCAAGGGCGACGGCAACGGCTATGTCGTCACCTTCGGCGACAAGCGGGTCTACATCGCCGGCGACACGGAGAATACGCCCGAGATGAAGGCCCTCCGGTCGATCGACGTCGCCTTCCTGCCGATGGACCTGCCCTATACGATGAGCCCAGAACAGGTCGCCGACGCAGCCAAGGCCATCCGGCCGAAGATCCTCTATCCCTACCATTACGGCGACACGGACGCGAGCAAGCTGGTGCGGCTCCTGCAGGGGGACAAGGAGATCGAGGTCCGGATCCGGAAGATGAGCTGAGCCCGGGCCGGCGTGTCTGAATTATTCACGAATCGAGGCGGCCCCAGATGCGAGGCCCCGATTCTGCGAGATATCCTGCGATAAACCTTTTTCCAGATATTTCTCAGATGCACAGCTACGAGTCCCTCCGCTGCACATCTGACCTCCGCTCCCTTCGGTCGCTCCGGGTAGGCTGGATCGGTTCGCCCGCAGGGGAAAAACGCCCGATAAAAGGAGGCGGAGAATAATGGGCGTTTTTAGGAATAAATCAGGCTAGTCGGTCGGGCAGCCTTTGAGGCCTGTGAGGCGGCCCTCTTCGATGTGATGCTTGATCGTCTTGCCTTTGACCATATAGATGACGTCCTCGCCGATGTTCGTGGCGTGGTCGGCGATCCGTTCGAGATGCCTCCCGACAAGGATGAGGTCCACCGCCCTGGAGATCGTGCTCGGGTCCTGCATCATGTAGGTCAGGAGCTCCCGAAAGACCTGGTCGTTGAGCTGATCGACCTGGTCATCCCTCAGACAGACATCGCGGGCCAGAGCGTCGTCGCCTTGCACGAACGCGTTCAGGGCGTCCCGGACCATATCCTGGGCCAATTCGGCCATCCGGGGGATGTCGATCAGGGGTTTGAGCTCGGGGGACTTGAGCAGGTCCAGGGTGCGCTCGGCGATGTTGACCGCCAGGTCCCCGATGCGCTCGAGGTCGGTGCCGATCTTCATGGCCGCCGTGATGAAGCGGAGATCGGTCGCCAGGGGCTGGCGGAGGGCCAACAGGCGCAGGCACATCTGGTCGACCTCGACGTCGAGGCGATTGATGGCCTCTTCACGGTCCAGCACCTGGCAGGCCAGGGGCTCTTCGCGTTCCCTGAGTGCCCGGACGGCCAGTGCGATCTGCTCCTCGGCCCGGGCGGCCATCTCCAGCAGCATCTCTTTCAGGGACTTGAGCTCCTCGTCGAACGGGCGTTCCATCTTGGACATCGCTCCTCCTCGGATCGCTACCGGTGGCGCTAGTTTAGCCCGATTGGGGCCCCCTGACAAGTCCGACGCCGTCAAGAGGAAGGGAACGGGAATAGAAAGAGGGATCGAAAAGAAAAAAATGGCTCCTCGGGCAGGACTCGAACCTGCAACCTAGTGGTTAACAGCCACCCGCTCTGCCGATTGAGCTACCGAGGAGCAGGCTGGAGTAATTTAGCAAAAAGGCCCCCAAAAGGCAAGACGATCACTCGCCAATCTACAGGTCGGGGATCTCCCAGAGGGCCAGTCCCCTGCGGGGACAGTCCCGAGAGGATCAGAAGCGGTAGCTGGCCTGCTTGGCCATCTTGCGGTAGTCGTCGCCGCTCATCTCGACGACCTTGCACATCTCGTAGATCCGCGACCGCAGCCGCACCCCGATGCGGTCGATCAGGCTGTCGCCGCCCTTTTTGTAGAACGAGTCACGCTTGTCCTCGTCCTCGTCGAGGTCGGGATAGTTCGTGGTGAAGAGGGTCAGCTTCTTGTGGTTGTAGCGGTGATTGATGATGTAGAAGACCGTCTCCTCGACCCAGGCCGTCGTCCGCTTGGCGCCGAGCTCGTCGAGGACGAGGACTTCGGACTGGAAGACGGGCGTCAGGACATCCGACTCCGACAGCGTCGAATCCGGCGTGAAGGTGCTTTGGATCTCGCGGATGAGATCGCGAAAATCGTAGAAGATGCAGGCCGCCTCCTTTGCCTTGATGAGCTCCTGGATGACAGCCACGGCCAGATGGGTCTTCCCGACCCCGCACGGGCCAATGAATAGGAGGCCGACGTCCTGGGCCGGGTAGTTCTTCACGAATTGGCGGCAGATCTTCAGGGCGTCCCGGTGCGAATCGTTGTGGACCTCGAAATTGTCCAGGGTGCAGGACTGGTAGCGCTGTGGGATGTTGGCCTGGTCGGACAGGGATTGTTTCCAGCGCTGGCCGTAGCAGCTGCAGCGCCTGGCCACCTGGGGACCGCCGGCGCCCTCGAGAAGCCAGCCCGTTCCCTGGCACTTGGGGCAGATGGTCGGTTCGCTCAATTCAGGTACCCTCGGAGGTGCTGGAGGTTCTGCGACCGGCTGAGCTTGCGCATGGCCTTCTGCTCGATCTGGCGGATCCGCTCCCGGGTCAGCTTCAGCTGCTGCCCGATCTCCTGGAGCGTCCGCGGCCGGTCGTCGTCCAGCCCGAAGCGTAATCTTATCACAAGAGCCTCTTTCTCATCCAGCTCGTGGAGGACGTCCCGGATCTGCTGCTGGACCGCGGCCTTGATGATCTGGTATTCGACCGAGGGGGAGGTCGTATCGCTGAGCCGGTCTTCGACCTCCGTTTCCTCGTCCCCGGTCTTGTCGCTCAAGGACAGGTTCCGCTCGCCGAGGATCTCGAGGTCCTCGATGTCGGTCTCGGAAAGGCCCATGGCCTTGGCGATCTCCTCCCGGTTCGGGTCGCGGCCGAGCTCCGTCTTGAGCTCGGCGATCTTCTTTCTCATGAGCGACATCTGGTCGGCCAGCTTCTGGGGGATGCGGGTGATCCGGGACGACAGGGTCAGGGCATGGATGATGGCCTGGCGGATCCACCAGACGGCGTAGGAGACGAAACGGACGCCTCTCGAGGGGTCGAAGCGCTTGGCCGCCTCGATCAGCCCGACGTTGCCCTCGTCGACGAGATCGAGCAGCCCCAGGCCCATGCCCCGATATTTCTTGACATAGGAGACGACGAACTTGAGGTTGGACTTGATGAGGGTCTGAAGGGCGTCCTTGTCACCCTGCCGGATGCGCTCGCCGAGCCGCTTCTCCTCCTCTTCGGTCAGGGCCGGGAACTTGGCGATCTCCTCCAGGTAATGTTTGATGTTCCGGGAATCGAAGAAATCGCGGTAATCCATGCCTCACTCGTCGCGGCCCTTGACCTTGACGACCTCGCTCGGGCGGACGCTGACCAGGGCCCGCCGCCGGGCCTCGAATTCCTCCTCTTTGCCGGCATAGAACTCCCGCCGGACATAGTCCAGGAATTCCGTGACCTCGGCCTCGATGCGCTCGATCTTGTCGCGCATGTTGAGGACGACCTCGACCCCGGCCAGGTTCACGCCGAGGTCCCGGATCAGGTTCAGGATGGTCTCCAGCCGCTTGAGGTCCCCGGCCGAATAGAGGCGGGTGTTCCCTTCGCTCCGGGACGGCTTGAGCAGGCCCTCCCGCTCGTAAAGACGGAGGGTCTGGGGGTGGATGCCGTACATTTCGGCCACGCTCGAGATATGATAATACGCCTGAGGCCCCTTGGCCGTTCCCTTGCGCGTTTTTTTCATCTCAGTCCGTCCCCATCGATTGTCTCGGGTTCGGCCCCGAGATCCGCTCGAGCTCCTTCATCATCTCCCGGATCCGCTCGTTGTCGAACGGCGGCGGGACGATATAGACCTCGGCGAACTCGTCCCCGCGGCCCTTCCGCCCGGGCACGGGAGCGCCCTGGTCCTTGATGCGGAACTTCTGCCCGGATTTCGTCCCCGGCGGGATCCTGATCACGGTCTTGCCCGTCAGGGTCGGCACCTCGATCTTGGCGCCGAGGGTGGCCTCGGGGACCGTCACCGGCACCCGGACCGAGATGTTGGCCCCTTCCCTCCGGAAGAAGGCGTGGGGCGCGACCTCGATGACGATGTAGAGGTCGCCCGGCGGCCCTCCGTTCCGGCCCGCGTTGCCCCGGGCCGGGACCCGGACCTTGGAGCCGTTGTCGACGCCGCCGGGGATGCGGACCGAGATGAGATCCGAGATCTGGACGACGCCGGCCGATCCGCAGGCCGGGCAGGGCTCCCCGGCCGCCTGGCCGGTGCCTCCGCACGTGGGACAAGCGCCCGAGAATCTCATGAAGCCCCGCTGGACGGTGCCGCGGCCCGTACCGCCGCAGGCCGGACAGGTCCGCCTCTTGGAGCCTGCGGCCCGTCCCGTCGCGCTGCAGGCCTGGCAGACCGCCAGACGGTTGACCCGGATCTTGGTCTGGACGCCGTTGATGGCGTCCATGAAGCCGATCTGCATCGCGTACTGCAGATCCTCGCCGCGCTCCGGGCTGGCCCCGGCGGCCTCCGGCCCGCGGACGCCGCCCCCGCTGAACAGGTTCTCGAAGAAATCGCGGAAGGTCGATGAGCCGTAATCGGAAAAATCGAAGCCCTCGAAGCCGGGGCCGCCCGGCCCCGCCGACCCCCCGGCCCCCGGCGGAACCCCGCCGAGGTCGCCGAACTGGTCATACTGGGCCCGCTTCTTGGGATCGCTCAGGATGGCGTAGGCTTCCTGGATCTCCTTGAACCGGGCCTCGGCCGTCTTGTCCCCCGGGTTGAGATCGGGGTGGTACTTGCGGGCCAGCTTGCGGTAGGCCTTTTTGATGTCAGGAAGGGCGGTCTCCTTGGAGACTCCCAAGACCCGATAATAATCTTTCGCCATCACCGCACCTCGGACAGTCGATCGGTCCCGCCGCGGGGTCCCGTTATCCGTCAGAGGCCGCCGGGCCTATTTCTTTTTATCCTCGTCGACCACCTCGGCGTCGATGACCTCGCCCTCGTCGGCTCCCTTCCCATCGCCGCCTGGGGACTGCTGTTGGCCCGACTGATAGCCGGGGCCGCCGCCCGTGGCGCCTCCTTCGGCGCCCGGTTGGGGCCCGGCCTGCCGGTACATCATCTCGGTCAGCTTGTGGCTGGTGTTGGTGAGGTCTTCCGTGGCCTTGCGGATGCGCTCGAGGTCGTCCGATTCGATGGCCTTCTTGGTGTTCTCGATCTCTTTCTGCACGCGTTCGGCATCCTCGGCCGGGATCTTGTCCTTGTTCTCGCGCAGGAGCTTTTCCAGGCTGTAAACGAGCTGGTCGGCATGGTTGCGGGCGTCGATGGTCTCCCGCCGCTTCCGGTCCTCCGCGGCGTTGGTCTCAGCGTCCTTGACCATGCGGTTGATCTCCTTATCGTCGAGCCCGCTGTGGCCGGTGATCGTGATCGCCTGCTGTTTGCCGGTGCCGAGGTCCTTGGCGGAAACATGCAGAATGCCGTTGGCGTCGATGTCGAACGTGACCTCGATCTTGGGGATGCCGCGCGGGGCCGGCGGGATGCCGTCGAGGTGGAACCGTCCGAGCGTCCGGTTCTGGGCGGCCAGCTCCCGCTCGCCCTGGAGGACGTGGATCTCGACGCTCGGCTGGCTGTCGGAGGCCGTGGAAAAGATCTCCGTCTTCTTGGTCGGGATGGTCGTGTTCCGGGGGATCATCCGGGTGAAGACGGCGCCCAGGGTCTCGATGCCGAGCGTCAGGGGGGTGACGTCGAGCAACAGGACGTCCTTGACCGAGCCCGAGAGGACGCCGCCCTGGATGGCCGCGCCGACGGCCACGACCTCGTCCGGATTGACGCCCTTGTGGGGCTCCCTGCCGAAGAGCTCGTGGACGAGCTGCTGGATGCGGGGCATGCGCGTCTGGCCGCCGACCAGGATGACCTCGTGGATATCGGAGGCCTTGAGGTTGGCGTCGGCCAGGGCCTGCCGGACCGGCGCGACGGAACGCTGGATGAGGTCCTCGCAGAGCTGCTCGAGCTTGGCCCGGGTCATCTTCATGAGGAGGTGCCGGGGCCCGGAGGCGTCCGCGGTGATGAAGGGCAGGTTGATCTCGGTCTCGATGGTCGTCGAGAGCTCGACCTTGGCCTTCTCCGCGGCCTCTTTGAGCCGCTGCAGGGCCATCTTGTCCCTGGTCAGGTCGATCCCCGATTCGCGCTTGAATTCCTGGACGATCCAATCCTGGACCTTCTGGTCGAGGTCGTCGCCGCCGAGGTGCGTGTCGCCGTTGGTGGCCTTGACCTCAACGACGCCTTCGCCGACCTCGAGGATGGAGATGTCGAACGTGCCGCCGCCGAAGTCGTAGACGGCGATCGTCTCGTCCTTTTGCTTGTCCATGCCGTAGGCGAGGGCCGCGGCCGTCGGCTCGTTGATGATCCGCTCGACCTTGAGCCCCGCGATCTGGCCGGCGTCCTTGGTGGCCTTGCGCTGGCTGTCATTGAAATAGGCCGGGACCGTGATAACGGCCCGCTCGACCTTCTCGCCCAGATAATCCTCGGCGGCCTTTTTCAGCTTCTGAAGGATGAAGGCCGAGATCTCGGGCGGAGCGTAGAGCTTGCCATGGGCCTCGACCCGCACGTCGCCGTTGGGCGCCTCGGTCACCTTGAACGGGACCTGCTTGATCTCCTGGCCGACCTCGCCAAAGCGCCGGCCCATGAACCTCTTGATGGAATAGATCGTGTTCTCCGGGTTGGTCACCCGCTGCCTTTTGGCGACCTGGCCCACCAGGATCTCGCCCTTGGCCGAAAAGGCTACGACGGAGGGCGTGGTCCGGCCGCCTTCCTCGTTAGGGATAACGGTCGTTTTTTCGCCTTCCTGGATGGCCACGACGGAGTTCGTCGTGCCCAGATCGATGCCTATGATCTTACTCATTGAAGTCCTCCTGCAATATTCAATTTAGCGCAGGAGTATTATAAAATCTTAGCGTAATATTGTCAAGTATAATTCTAAGTTTTCCGGGGAATTCTGCTTGTCGGATCGGTTCCCCGACCTTTACAGGATTATTCCCTTGATCCCGTCGAACATGTGCCAGTAGATCGATTGGGGGTCTTTCTCGTCGGCGAACACCAGCTCAAGCTCGGCGAGGCCCCTATCGTCCTTGGGACCAAGGAGGTTTCTCAGAGGCAGGCTGACATACCAACGCCAGGCTTCTTTCAATCGGGCCCCCAGGCCGGGCCTGCCTCCGGCCTTGGCAATGACCGTAATGTGAAGTCCGTTGCTCAGGTCCAGGCTGAAGCGTTTGGGCATGTCCCGAAGCTCGAGCGCCTCGAGATCGTAATCGGCCGTCGATCCGGGCTCGGCCGGCTTCGCGCCCGGGGCCGGGGCGACCAGCTCCGATTCCCCTGGTTTGATCACGATCCGCGCGGGGGCTTTGAGAGTCGTTTTTTTGACCAGCTCGACCGTTCCCGAGAATTCCGGACGGCCCCAGAACCGCATGGACTCGATCGGCCAGGTCCTCAGCACCATGCCCCGGACCCGAAGCTCGATCTTCCTGCCGAGGACGTCGAAGACGAAGTAGAACTTGGCGTCCTTGGCCAGTCCGTATTCCGCGGTCAGGGTGTCCTGCTTTTTGGCCAGGGCGACCCGGTCGATCCCGGCCGCCCTCCCCGTCCCGACGATCCCGGCCGCGAGGAGAAGCCCGATGATGAGGTTTTTTTTCATCGTCATTCTGCCCTAATAGATATAGATCTTCGTTCCCATCGGGACAGCCTGGTACAGGAATTTGAGGTCGTCGTCACCGACGCGGACGCAGCCGTGGGTGACGTTCCGTCCCAACAGCCGCGTGTACAAGGTCCCGTGGATGAAGTACCCCTCGCCGAAGCCCAGGGCGTAATCGCCGAGCGTGCCGCCCTCGATCCGGTCCTCGGTGGACCTGGGGATCTTCTCCCCTTCTTCGATGAAGGCCCAGTCGGGCTTGACCCAGTAGGGGTTGGTGATCTTCGTCTTGACGCTGAATTCCCCCCGCGGCGTGTCGAAGACCCAGCTGCGCTTCTTGCCGCCCGGCTCCTCGAGGACGACACCGCTGCCGCAGGAGACCACCGCCGTCCGGACGACCTCGTCGCCCTTCTTGAGCCTGAGCCGGTTCTCGGCGGTGTCGATGACGATGTAGAGCCCCTTCGGCTGCAGGGCCGTCAGCCGCTTCTCGAGCTGCTGGACGTTCCGCTCGACCTTGGCCGCGTCCTTCTCCGCGACCGGCTGCGGCGCCCGGGGCCAGACCGAGGCCTCCTTGAGGCCGAGGAAATACGAGGATCCGAGGACGGCCAAGAAACCTAGATAGGCCAGGGCGGCCGCGGCGATGAGGAGTCGTTTGATCATGTCAGTTGTCCCGGATAGCCTTGATGACGTAGTTCTCGAGCTCCATCGTCCCGATGATCGTGATCGGCGTGCCGACCGCGACCAGATCATAAAGCTCGTCCATCTTGTCGTTGTCGAGCGAGATGCAGCCGCGGGTCAGGCTGTCCTGGCCGCCGCCGTGGATCTCGACGTCCCCGCCGATGCCGACGTCCTTGGGGATGGCCCCCCGCTCCCGCTCGCGCGCGAACCAGCGGCGGTCCTCGTCGTTCGGATAGTTGATGAGCAGGGCCTTGTAATACAGGCTCGAGGGGATCTTGCGGATGATGCTGTACCGGCCCTCCGGAGTGGCGTTGTCGCCGGCGAAGCGCTTGTCGGCCAGGCCGTTGAAGCCCAGGCCGATATCGTAGGTCCGAGTGAGCTTGCCGCCCCTATAGACGGCCAGCCGCCGCTCGAGCTTGCTGACGATGAGGATGGTCGTGCCGTGCGACCTCGATTCGGCGATGGTCTCCTCGGCCGCGGACTTCCAGCTCCGAACTTGGGCCGGGTCCAGGTACCTGGCGATATGGGCCAGGACGGCCTTTTCGGCGTCGGCCGCCAAGCCCGAGGCCTTGTCGATCGCCGTCTGGCCCTGGCCGAACCGCCCACCCTTGATATAGCCCTCGGCCTCATCCAAGGCCAGCGCCGCTTGGGTCAGCCGGCTTCGGGCTTGGCCCCGCTCGACGAGGGACAGCGTCAGGTCGTCGAGGACCCGAAGGCGGCGGCGGACCGCCTCGGCCTTCTGGTCCAGGTCGGCCTGCTGACGGGAGACGGCGGACTGGATCGCGGCCTTGAGAGCGCTGCCCGTCTGCAGGACGGCCGCGTACTGCTCGCTGACCTTGCGGTAGTCCCGGAACCAGCCGAGCTTGAGATCTTCCCGGGCCAGCGCCTGGCGGGCGGCGTTCAGCGCCTGGAGATAGGCCGCCTGCTCCCGGCCGGCGAAAAGAGAAGCGCCGGCCCTCCGGAGATCCTGGTCCTGAAGGTCTGCTTCATGAACCTCCCGGGGGACCGGCGCGGTTCGACAACCGACAAGCAAAACAGCCAGAACGATGGCGGCTGTTTTACTGAGCCTCAAGGCCGAGCGACTTACTTGACCTTGCCCTTGATCTTAGCGATCGCGGCGTTGATCTGCTCGGTGATCGCGTCGGCCTTCTGCTTGATGGCGGCGGCCTTGTCCTTGGCGCCGAAATAGTCCTCGGCGTTCAGGGCCGTCGTGACATCAGCCATCGCGGTATCGAGACCGGCCAGGTCGGCCTTCATGGCCTCGATGTCGGCCTTGGTGCCCTTGCCCTTGGGAGCCTTCTCCAGAAGAGCCTTGGACTGCTCGATGGCCGTCTTGGCTTCGTTCATCGCCGTCTCAGCGGCCGCCTTGGCTTCGGCGATCCGCCCGGGGATGAGGGCCTTGACGGAGTCGGCGTCCGTGATGACCTTGTTCAGCATTTCCTTGGCCGGGCCGTACTTCTTGAAGAATTTCTTGGCCTGGGCCGTGACCGCGTCCAGGGCGGCCTGGAGTTCGCCCTGCAGCTTGTTCAGCTCTTCCTTGGCATAGATGCCGCCCTTCGCGTCGATGACGCCCTGAACGGCCGCCTTGGCCTGATCCATCAGCTGGGTGGGTTGCTTGGCGCAGCTCGTGAACGCAAGCACGATGATCAGCGCCAGAGAAAGCCCTTTCACGATGTTCTTCATGATTATACCTCCTATGGTAACTTTGTATAGAATAACGTGAGATAGGCGCCGTGTGATGATATATCCTGACTTGTCGAATATTTAAACACAATCGGGGCAGGCTTGTCAAATCGGAACGGTCCAGGGAGGGGGAACCTCGGCCCCCTCTCCCTGGCCGGTTCTGCGTCTTCGTAAGCGGATCGGCTCCGGCCCTATTTGTCCGGGTCGATGATAACGCCCTCGCGCATCTTCTTCTGGACGTCCTCGCGAGAGGCCCGGATGATGTCCTCGGCCATCTTGAAGCGGACGTCGGCCGGGAAATTGAACCGGGCCACCCCCTCCTCGATCGCCTTGCTGCCGACGGCCACGGCTTCCCTGGGGAAAACCTCCCATTCGTCCATGTTCGGGATGATGTATTCTTCGTGGATCCCCTTGTCCTCGGCCACCTTGGCCAGCTCCCGGGCGGCGGCGATGCACATGCCGTCGGTAATCGTCTTAGCCCGGACGTCCAGGGCGCCCCGGAAGATGCCCGGGAAGCCGAGGGAATTGTTGACCTGGTTGGGGAAATCGGAGCGGCCGGTGGCTACGATCCGGGCCCCCGCCTCCTTGGCCTCCCAGGGCCAGATCTCGGGGATGGGGTTGGCCTCGGCGAAGACGATGGCGTCCTTGGCCATGGTGGCGACCCACTCCGGCTTGATCGTGCCCGGGCCGGGGGTCGAGGCGCTGATGAGGACATCGGCGTCCTTGATGGCATCCGGGATGCCGCCCGCCTTGCACTTGGGGTTGGTCCGCAGGCACACGTCCCACTTCTCTCTGAAGTTCTTCTGGAGGTTGTCCCGGTCGTGCCGGTCGCGGTGGAGGATCCCCTTGGAATCGACCGAGCACATGTTCTCGCCGCAGCCCCCGGCCAGCATGATCTGGTGGGCGATGTTGATGCCGGAGGCGCCAGCCCCGACGACAGCGATCTTGACCTCGGCGATGTTCTTCTTGACGATCTTGAGGGCGTTGATCAGGCCGGCCACCGTGACGCAGGCCGTACCCTGCTGGTCGTCGTGCCAGACCGGGATCTCGCACTTGGACCGCAGCTCCTCGAGGATGCGGAAGCACTTGGGCTGGGCGATGTCCTCGAGGTTGTAGCCGCCGAAGGAGGGCTGGAGGGCCCGGCCGATCTCGATGATCTTGTCCGGGTCCTTTTCGTCGAGGCAAATGGGGAAGGCATCGACGCCGCCCAGGTATTTATAGAGGATGCCCTTGCCCTCCATGACGGGCAGGCCGGCTTCGGGGCCAATGTCGCCCAGGCCGAGGACGCGGGTGCCGTCGCTGATAACGGCCACGGAATTCCACTTGTTGGTGTACTCGTAGGCCTTCTGCTTGTCGGCCTGGATCTCCTTGCAGACGGCGGCCACGCCGGGCGTGTACCAGATCGCGAAATCGTTGAAATCGCGGACGCGGCACTTGACGGACGTGCCCATCTTTCCTTTGTAATACTTGTGGAGCCGGGGGGCGTCCAGGGAAGGCTGTTTGGCCTTGGCCAACAGTTCTTCAACGGTCACTTTCTTCATGAAACAACCTCCTCGAAATTTAAGAAGGAACATCATAAGAGCGAGGGCACCAAAAGTCAATCGTTTTCAGGCTAAGTTGCAGGGACGGCGTCCAGGCGCCGGCCCGCGCGCCGGAGGGCGGCGAAGGGCAGGGCCAGGTCGTGGCTGAAGCCGAGGATCCAGTCCTCCGCTTCGGCCCGCTCGAGCAAGTCTCTCTTGCGATCGAACGTCTCGACCGGGTAAAGGTCGTAGCTCATGATGTATTCGAGGCCGATGTGCGCTGCCGTCGGGATGGCGTCGGCCGCGTAGAAGAAGGTCCGGCCCGCCGAGGAGACCCGGATGCCCTGATGGAAGGCCGTGTGGCCGGCGACGACGACGGCCTCGACGCCCGGCCCGATGGGCCCGTTCCCCTCAAGGAGCGCCAGCCGGCCGGACTCGGCCAGCGGCTTCAAGCGGGCGGGAAGGTAGCTCGGCTTGTCCCGGCCCACCGGGTGCATGGCCTGGTCCCATTCGCCGCGCTGGACGACATAGCGGGCCCGGGGAAAGGCGGGCGCCCACGTTCCCGCGGCGGTCTTGAGGGTGTTCCCGCCGCAGTGGTCGAAATGGAGATGGCTGTTGACGACGATATCGATCGCCTCGGGCCCCAATCCGAGTTCAGCCAGCGATCCGAGCAGGCCGGTGCGGCGATCGATGGAATAGAAATCTGTGTGGCGCCGGCCGATGTCAGGACCGACGCCCGTGTCCAAGAGGAAATTGGCCTCCGGCGTCCTGACAAGGTAGCAGTTCAGGGCCAGGGTGATCCGGTTCTCCCGGTCCGGGGCGGCTTTCGAGGCCCAGAGCGTCCGGGGCACGACCCCGAACATCGCTCCGCCGTCGACCCGGAAGGTCCCGTCAAGCAGGCGGACGATCTCGAAGGCGCCCAGAGTCAGACGGTCCGCGGCGGGACTCATGGCTTGTCCAAACGGGTTTCAAGCGCGGCCCGACTCGTCGCCGCGAGACGGATCTCGCCCGTGTCCATGCGGATGGCGTCGACCGGGCAGGCTTCGACGCAGAAGCCGCAGAAGCAGCAGCGGTTGAGGTCGACGACGAACTTGGCCGGGACCTTCTGGATCTCGGGATCGGGGTCCTCGGCCGCCTCGACGGTGATGCACTCGGACGGGCAGACCGTGACGCAGAGCATGCAGGCAACACAGCTCGGACGGCCGTCCTCCCGGGGTCTGATCCGGTGGAGGCTGCGGTGGCGAGGCGAGAGCTCTTTTTGGACCTCCGGATACTGAATGGTCACGGCGCCTGTGCGTCTCGTCTTGATCCCGAAGAGTCTCAACATGTGGAAGGTCATGTTGACGAAGAAGTGGCGCATCGTGATGGACGCCCCCCTCACGATCTCCACGAGGACCCGCCAGGTTCTGATCATGGGTCTCCTACCGCACCGCCAGGACGAGCCCGGTCACCAGGATGTTGACCACGCCGAGAGGGACGAGCACCTTCCAACCCAGGTCCATGATCTGGTCGTAACGGAAGCGTGGGTACGTCCAGCGCGTCAGGACCTGGAGCCAGCAGAAAAAGAGGACCTTGAGATTGAACGCCAGGACCCTCAGGACGGTCACGCCCCAGGAGGGCACAGCGATCGTTCCGCCCCAGGGGAAGGCGAACCCGGCGTGGCCGAGCCAGGGCACCTGCCAGCCCCCGAAGAACAGCGTCGCCGCCATCGCCGCGAGGACGATGACCTCGAGGAAGTCGGTGAACATGAACAGGCCGAACTTGAGGCCGCCGTATTCCGTGTAGAAGCCGATGATCTCCGATTCGCCCTCCGGCATGTCGAACGGCACTCGCTTGGTCCCGGCCATCCCCGCGAGATAGAAGACCGCGAAGCCCAGGGGCTGCAAGAAGATGCCCCACTTCGGCAGGACGCCGAAGAGGAGCCCGCCTTGAGCTTCCACGATCCGCGACAGGCTGAGGGACGGGAAGACCATGATCAGGCCGACGAGCGACAGTCCCAGCGCCACTTCATAGGAAATGAGCTGGGCCGCCCCGCGCAGGCTGCCGATCAGAGCGAAGCGATTCGACGAGGCCCAGCCGCTGATCAGGATGCCGTAGATGCCAAGGCTGAGCATGGCCAGGACGAAGAGCACCGCGGCGTTGAGATCGACGACTTGAAGAGGGATGTCCCGGCCGAAAAGACGCACGGTGTCGCCGAACGGCACCGCGACCATGGTGACCGAGACGAACAGGAACGAGAACGCCGGCGCCAGCCAATGCAGGGTCCTCTGGGCGAAGCTCGGGACGAAGTCCTCTTTGAAGAGCATCTTGATGGCGTCGGCGAAGGGCTGGAAGAGCCCGAACAGCCTCAGCCCAAAGACCGAGGCCCGGTTGGCCCCGATCCGGTCCTGCATGATCGCGCTTTCCTTGCGTTCGACCCAGGTCAGGAACAAGGCCAGGAGCAGGGTCCAGGTCAGCGTCAGGACGACCTTGGCCACGATGATCAGGACGTCAGCGCCCATCGGACCCTCCGGGATCGCAACCGAGCGCGCGGGCCAGAGCGATCAGGATGCTGCCTTCGGGCACGACACCGGGACCAGGCTCGACGGCCCGGCTGAAGGTCTGCCGCAGGCCCTCGATATTGACGTAAGTCCCTGATTTTTCAGCAGGAACGGCGACAGGAATGACCAGGTCGGCAAGCCGGTCGTAGGGCACCGCGTGGGCCGCGAAGAGGACCTTGAACGGGATCTCGGCCAACGCTCCGGCCACCGCCTCGTCGGGGAAATGCGCGGCCAGGCCGGTCCCGAAGATGAGGGCGACCTTCGAAGTCGCGAGCTCGTGAAGCAAGGGCAGGCGGGGCGCGAATCCGGCCTCCAGGACGCCCCGGCCGTTCGGGGCCCGCTCCGCCGTCAGCAGGAGGCTGTCGCTCGGGCCTGGTCTCGGGTCGGCGAAGGAGATCCGGTCGAACCCCGATCCCGTGGCGAACAGGGCCTTGGCCAAGGCTAGTTCCTCGCAGGTCAGGCGGCTGTTCAAAACGACCGAGATCCGGCCGCCGCGATCGGGGCCCGGGAGGGACCGTATCCTCGCCGCGATCTCGGCCGCCGCCTGCGGCCAGGATGCGCCGGCCGCGGGCTCCCCGCCTCTGAGGATCCGGGTCTGACGCCCCTCGTCGATCTCATGGCGGCCGGCCCGGCCCAGGTCGCAGATCCAGAAGCCGTTCGCGGCCGGGTTCTCCCCGGCGGTGATGCGATAGACCCGCCTCTCCCCTTGGGAGAGAGGATAGCCCTTGACGGACTCGACGACGACGGCGCAACCCCGGCTGCAATGAGGACAGACCGAGGGCTTCCGGTCCAAGAACCAGGCCCGGGTCTGGAACCGAAAATCTTCGGCCGTGATGGCCCCGACCGGGCAGATGTCCACCAGGTTGCCGGAATAGCCGTTGGCGACCGGCGCCCCCTCGCAGATCCCGATCTCGGTGACGAGCCCGCGCTCGAAAACGCCCAGCTCGCCGGTTCCGGTGACCTGGCGGAGGAACCGGACGCAGCGCGTGCAGAGGACACAGCGCTCCCGGTCGAGGATCAGTCCCTGGCCGATCGGCACCTTCTTGGCCCGGCGCAGGCGCGGCTCGACCATCCGCCCGGGGAAGCCGCCGTGGAGGTCATAGTAATCCTGAAGGCGGCACTCCCCCGCCTTGTCGCAGATCGGGCAGTCGAGCGGATGTTCGGCCAGCAGGAACTCCAGGACGTCGCGGCGCGCCTGCCGGACCCGATCGCTGGCCGTCTTGACGACCTGCCCTTCGCGAACGGGGGTGGAGCACGAGAGCTCGAGCTTGGGCAGGCCCTCGATCTCGACCAAGCACATGCGGCAGCTGCCTTCGACCTGGAGACCGGGATGATAGCAGAAATGCGGGATGTCGATGCCGGCCCGGGCCGCGGCCTCGAGGACGTTCGCCCCTTCGTCGGCGACGACCTTTCGGCCGTCGATCGTCAGGGTCACCGGTTTCGCCCCGCTCACCGGGCCACCGCCTGCTCGAGCTCGCCCCGGAATTTCGAGACCAGGGCACGGATGGGCAGGGCCGCGCCATCGCCCAGCGGGCAGAGGGTCTTGCCCCTGATCCCGTCGGCCAGCCGGACGATGAGGTCGAGGTCGTCGGGGCCGCCGCCCGAGCGCTTCAGCCGCTCGACGACCTTGAGGATCCAGGACGTGCCGATGCGGCAAGGCGTGCACTTGCCGCAGGACTCGTGGGCGTAGAAGCGGGCCGTGACCAGGAGGACGTCGAGGATCGGCGTTTCGTCGGAAACGACGATGATCCCGGCCGAGCCGAGCATGGAGCCGGCCTTGGCCAGGGAATCGAAGTCCATGGCCACGTCGAGCTCTTCCGGCCTGAGGACGGGCGCGGAGAGGCCGCCCGGCACGACGGCCTTGATCGAGCGGCCCTCGGGCGGGCCTCCCGCCGAGATCTCGATGATCGTGCGCAGGGACGTGCCGATCGGCAGCTCAAAGACGCCGGGGTAGCGGACCGCGCCGCTGACGCCGAAGAGGCGCGTCCCACCGTCCTGGGACAGGCCGCGGTCGCGGAACCAGTCCGCGCCGCGGGCTAGGATCTGCGGGACGGTGGCCAGGGTCTCGACATTGTTGATGACCGTCGGGGAGCGGAACAGGCCGACCGTCGCCGGGAAGGGCGGCTTGACCCGCGGCTGGCCGCGGCGTCCTTCGAGCGATTCCAGAAGGGCCGTTTCCTCGCCGCAGATATAGGCTCCGGCTCCGGGATGGACGGTGACCTCGAGCCCGAAATCCGACCCGAAAACGCGGGGGCCCAGGTAACCGGCCGACCGGGCCTCGTCGACGGCGGCCCGGAGACGGTCGGCGATCAGGGCGTATTCGCCGCGAACGTAGATGTAGGCGGAGCCGATGCCCACGCCGTAGGCGGCGATGAGCATGCCCTCCAGGAGCTGGTGCGGGGCGCAGCATAGAATCAGTCGATCCTTGAACGTGCCGGGTTCGCCTTCGTCGGCGTTGACGCACAGGTACTTGGGGCCGGCCGCGCCCCGCGGCACGAAGCCCCATTTCACTCCCGCCGGGAAGCCCGCCCCGCCCCGGCCGCGGAGGACGGCGTCGCGGACCTCGCAAACGACGGCCTCGGCCGTCATGGTCGTGACGGCCTTGCGGGCCGCTTCATAGCCGCCGCGGGCGAGATAGGCCTCGAGCCGCCAGGACCGGTCGTCGGACGGCAGGAGCGGCGAGCCGTTATCGACCATGGGCTTGGAGCTCCTCGATCAACGCGGCCGCGGCCTCGCGGCCCACGGGGCCATGATCCACGCCGTCGATCTGAAGACACGGCGCGTGGTCGCAATGTCCCAGGCACTCGGCCGTGACCAGGGTGAAGGCGCCGTCGGGCGTCGTCTCGTCAGGGCCGATGCCCAGCTTTTGGCGGATGAAGGACAACAGGTCTTCGGCCCCGGCCAGATGACAGCTCAGATTGCGGCAGACCCGGAGGGTGTGCCTCCCGGCGGGCGCCGTCCGGAACATCGTGTAGAACGAGAGGACTTCGCGGACGCGCACCGCTTCCAGGCCCAGACGGGCGGCCACCCATCTCGCCGCCTCGCCGGAGACGAACCCGGCCTCCTCTTGGATGATGTGGAGGACCGGAAGAAGCGCGGCCGGCCGCTCGGGATATCGGGCGATCGTCCGGTCCATCCTGTCGAGCGCGGCGGGCGAAGGAGCGTAGCTCATCGGTCCAGCTCCCCGCCGATCATGTTCATCGAGCCGAAGGTCGGGATGACGTCCGCGATGAGCCGCCCCTTGATGAGCTGCTCGAGCGCCGCGACGATGTGGAAGCACGGCGCCCGGAGGTGCAAACGGTACGGCCTGTCGCTGCCGTCGGAAACGATGTAGAAGCCGAGCTCGCCGTTGCCGCCCTCGACCGAAAAATAGGCCTCCCCTTTGGGTGGGCGGATGCCCTTGCCGGCCATGAAGAACAGGAAATGGCTGATGAGCCCTTCCATGCTCGCGTAGGTGTCCTCTTTGGCCGGCACGGCCACGGGCGGCTCCTGGCACGCCAGGCCGGCCAGCCGGGCCTTCTCCGATCCTTCGAGGTTGGGCGACAGGCGGATGGGCACCGTCGCCCGCGCGGTCCTCGACCGGCGGAGGGCCTGTTCGGGCTCGAGGGCCGGGCCGGGACCGAGCGGCGCCGAGTCGGGGATCAACGCGGCGACCTGCTCCAGGATCCTCAGGCTCTGTTCCATCTCCCGCATCCGGACGCTGTAACGGTCGTAATTGTCGCCGGCCTCGCCGACCGGGACCTCGAAGCTCAGCCGCCCATAGACGAGGTAAGGATGGGCCTTGCGGACATCATAAGGGATGCCCGTGGACCGCAGGCAGGGTCCGGTCCAGCCGTACGACAGGGCGTCCTCCCGCGAAATGACCCCGACGCCGCGGGTCCGGCCGACGAAGATGCTGTTCTTGTCGAGAAGGCCCGAGACGTCCTTGAGGACCTTCCGGGTCTCGCGGACGGCCGTCGCGAGCGAGCCCCGCCAGTCCGCGTGAAGGTCGGCCCGGACGCCGCCGACCCGGATATAAGAGGTCGTCATCCGGGCCCCGGTCGTGAACTCGATCGTATCCCAGAGGTATTCGCGGGCCTTCATCATATAGAGGAAGACGGTGAAGGCGCCGCTCTCCATAGCCATGGCGGCCAGGCAGGTCAGGTGGTCCGAGATCCGCGACAGCTCGCTCATGAGAACGCGGATGAGCTGGGCCCTCTCAGGGACCGGCGCCCCGAGCATCTTCTCCACGGTCATGCAGTAGCCGAGGTTGTTGATGAGGGGCGAGACATAGTTGAGCCGGTCCGTGTAGATAAGCAGGTTGAAGTAGGACTTGTTCTCGCAGGTCTTCTCGAAGCCGCGGTGAAGGTAGCCGACCTCGACCTCGGCGTTGAGGATCTTCTCGGCGTCAAGCTCGAGCATGACTCGGACCGTCCCGTGCATGGCCGGGTGGGAGGGCCCCATGTTGAGGAGCATGCTTTCGGGACGGGCCTGCCGCTGGATCCGGGTCAGGGGCTCCATCTCAGACGTCGTCCTTGAGCGGGATGCGCGGCTGCTCCAGCCGCCAGGGATAGGACTTGCGCAGCGGGTGGCCTTCGAAGCCCTCGTAGGTCAGGATCCGGCGGAGGTCGGGATGTCCTTCGAAGCGGACGCCGAACATGTCGAAGACCTCGCGCTCGAGCCACTCGGCGTTCTTCCACAGCCCGACGAGCGTCGCGACCGACGGGTCGGCGGCCGGGACGGACGCCTTGAGCCGCAGGCGGACGTTGCGGGAGAGCGAATAGAGGTGGTAGACGAGCTCGTAGCGCCCTTCGGAGGCGGCGAAATCGACGCAGGTCAGATCGAGCAGCACGGCATAATCGAACGGCGCCTCGCGCAGGGCGGCCAGGGCCGGGCGGACGGACCCGGCCCGGAGGAGAAGGACGAGATCGCCGAACGAATCGGCGCTGCCCTCCAGGTCCGGTCCGAGCCGGGTCCGGATGGCCTCGATCAGGGTTTCCTGGCCCATCGCCAATCCTGTTTCTGGTGCTGGATCTTGTCCTGGAGCTTGAGCAGGCCGTCAAGCACCATTTCCGGCCGCGGCGGGCAGCCGGGGATGTAAACGTCGACCGGGACGATGCGGTCGATGCCCTGGACAACGGCGTAGTTCTGGTAGATGCCCCCGCTCACCGTGCAGGCCCCGAACGCGATGACCCACTTGGGCTCGAGCATCTGGTCGTAGACCGTCCGTAGAACGGGGGCCAGCTTGTGGCTGATCGTCCCGACGACGAGCAGAAGATCGGCCTGGCGCGGAGAGAAACGGGTCAGACCGGCCCCGAACCGGTCGATGTCGAAGTGCGCGCAGGCGGTCGACATGTACTCCATGCCGCAACAGGCCGTGATAAAGGGATAATGGAAAAGCGAGAATTTCCGGCCCCAGCCGAGGGCCGTCTCGAGACGCGTCGTGAGGAAATCGAAGCCGCTCATGACCAGCGGAAGATCCCTTTCTTCCAGGCGTAAGCGAACCCGACGGCCAAGGGGGCGATGAACGCGCCGAGGGCGGCCAGGCCGCCGAACCCCTGCCCGCGAAAGGCCAGGGCCAGCGGATAGAAAAAGACGATCTCGACGTCGAGCAGGAGGAAGAGCAGGGCGACCAGGAAGAACGGGATGTTCACGGGGCCGATGCCCGGCTGGAGCGGCGGGCTGCCGCATTCGAACGGCTTCTCACGGGCCGGGTTCGGCCGTCGCGGGCCCAGAACGAAGTTGACCAGGATCATGATCACGGAGAGGAGGCCGAAAACGAGGAAGGCGATCGCGAGTTCAAGCATGATGTCCCGAGGCCGGTGCGATTGTAGTCAATCGTCCGGCAATTTTCAAACGCCCGGGCCGCGCGAGGGACAGTTCCCGAACAGGGATGGTCGCTCTTAAGAATTCAATATGTGCAGCGCTTCGTTGTTGGCTTTGAGCGCCGCTTCGCCTATCATCTCCGAGAGCGTGGGGTGGATATAGATGATGCTGTCGAGCTCCTGGAGGGTCATCCCCTTGGCCACGGCCATGGTCAACACCGGCATCAGGTCCGAAGCACCCGGGGCCACGACATGGGCGCCGAGGACCTTGTCGGTCTCGTCGGCGAGCACTTTGACCAGCCCGTCGACGGCCTCCATGGTCATGGCCCGGCCGCTGGCCTGAAGAGGGAAAACGCCGGACTTGACCTTGATCCCCTTCGCGACGGCCTCCTCCTGCGTCAGCCCGACGGTGGCGAACTCCGGCTCGGTATAGACGGACGCCGGCAGGGCGCCGAGGTCGACGACCCGGCTCAGGCCCGACGCGTTCTCGACCGCGACGATGGCCTCATGATAGGCCTTGTGGGCCAGGAGCTTACCGCCGATGACGTCGCCGATGGCATAGATGCCGGGCACGTTCGTCTCGAGCCGGGCGTTGACCCTGAGAAAGCCCCGGTCCATGTCCAGGAACGGCTCCCCGTCAAAGAGCGCATCGGTGTTCGGTTTCCGGCCGGCCGAGAGGAGGACCTTTTCGGCCTTGAATTCGAAGGGCGCCTGGGTCTTGAGGCCGACGCCCCGCAAGGTGACCTGGTCCGCGGCCACCTCGGCCGATTCGATCTTCATCTCCGTGAACAGCTTCAAGCCCTGCTTCTTGAGGGCCCGCTCGAGACGGCTCACGGCCTCCTTGTCCGATCCCGGCAGGATCTGGGGCAGGATCTCAAGGACCACGACGTCGGTGCCCAAGCGTCTGTAGATCGTGCCCATCTCGAGCCCGATCGCCCCGGCCCCGATGACCAACAGGCTCTTCGGGATCTCCGGAAGCTCGAGGGCCTCCGTGCTGGTGATGACCGTCCTGCCGTCGGCCTTGAGGAAGGGCAGGCCGGCCGCCCGGCTGCCGGTCGCGACGATGACCTTGCCCGCCAGGAGCCGCCTCTCCCCGTTCACTGTCCGCACGGTGACGGTCTTGTCCCGCCGCAGCGTGGCCGTGCCTTTGATGATCTCGACCTGGCCCTTTTCGAGCAGGAAGACCAACCCCTTGACCAGCTGATCGACCACGGCCTGACGGCCCTGCTGGACCTTGGCCCAGTTCAGCCGGATGTCCCCCACCGGCCCTTCGATCGTCCGGGTTCCGGTCGCTTCCTTGAGGACCTTGGTCTGGTGGAGCAGGTACTTGGACGGGATGCAGCCATAGTTGATGCAGGTGCCGCCGACCCGGTCCTGGTCGATGAGCGTGATCTTCTTCTTGAGCTGGGCGCCGCGCATGGCGGCCAGGTAGCCCCCCGGGCCGGCCCCGATGATGACGATGTCTCTTGGGTCTGCCATGATCTTCCCTTTCAATTCAAGCCGGTCGCGGCCCCCCGGGGGCGCCGGTCAGGATACCGCCTCCCCCGGCTCCGGCAGCGCGGCCGGCGGCCGCTTCAGGAATGTCTTCACCGACAGGGCCACGACGCCGACCGAAAGGGCCAGCAGCAGCACATCGGCGGCGATCAGGATATAGTTCCCCTTCCGGACATAGCCGACGAGCAGGATGCCGAGGGAGACGAGCGTGGTCGCCACCATGAAGGCGGCCGGGATGAGCGTGAACCAGTTGCTCTTCTTGCGCAGCAGGAGCCACGCCGAGACGGTCAGCAAGGCCATGGCCGCCAGCAGCTGGTTGGCCGTGCCGAAGATCGGCCAGAGGGCGTTGAACGCGTTCGAATAGGCCAGGCACCACATCAGCGCGACGGACAGTCCCGAATTGAACCAGTAGCGCTTGAGCAAGGCCGGGACCTTCTTGAGGACGATCGACCACAGTTCCTCGAAGAGGTAACGGTTGAGCCGCACCGCGGCGTCGAGGGTGGTGATGACGAAGCCTTCGACGAGCAGGATGCCGAAGACCGTGCCCAGGGCGACCGGGATGCCCAGGCCCTGGTGGAAGAGCCGGCCCGCTGCCAACGAGAAGCCCAGGATGGGATTCGACTTGACGGCCGGGTCGGTCGGCCAGACGATGGCCTTGTAGTCGGTGAAGGCCATGACGCCGCCGAGGGCCAGCAGGACGCAGACCGAGAGGAGAGATTCGAGGAGCATGGCGTTGTAGCCGACCTGGCGGGCGTGCGGCTCCTTGGCCAGCTGCTTTCCGGTCGTGCCGCCGGCGACGAGGCAATGGAAGCCGGAGATGGCGCCGCAGGCGATGGTGATGAACATCATCGGCCAGATGAAACCCAGATTGAGCGTCCCCTCCGCCAGGTTGAAGTGGGGCATGGTCACGCGGAGGCCCTGGAAGCCGCAGCTGAAGAGGGAGACGATCATGAGCCCGATGCCGCCGTAGAGGATCTGGACGTTGATGAAGTCGCGGGGCTGGAGGATGAGCCAGACCGGCACGCCGGCCGCAACGAGGACATAGCCCGAGATGACGAGCATCCAGGTCGTCGGGGCCATGGTCACCGGGAACGCGATGCCGAGAAAGACGGAGCCGACGCAGATGGCCGCCGCCAGGATGTAGGCGTAAGCGGTCTTGAGGTTCTTCTTGTAGAGGAGGAAGCCGAGGAGCGGCGAGCACAGGGTGATGACGATGACGGACATCGAGGCGATGCCGCCGATGCGGCCCATGGCGACGCCGTCGCGGACGACGGTCTTGAGGAAGGTGTGACCCTCCTGGACGCCGATCTTGGCCAGCGGCCAGAGGGAGGTCAGCGAGATCGAGGTGGCGCTGAGGAAGGAGGAGGTCACGAGCACGATCATGATGATGGTGAAGGCAATGAACAGGTTGAAGCCCTTGCTGCCGAGGGTCTTGCGGGCCACCTCGGCCATGGACTTGCCGCCTTCGCGCATGCTGATGAACAGCGTCGTGTAGTCGTGGACGGCCCCGATGAAGATGCCGCCGAAAACGACCCAGAGCCAGGCCGGGACGAAGCCGTACAGGATGGCCATGGTCGGGCCGAGGATGGGGCCGGCCCCGGCGATGGCCGAGAAGTGATGGGCGAACACGACGAAGCGCTTGGTCGGGACATAATCCCGGCCGTCGTTCACGGTCACGGCCGGGGTCGGATGGTCGGCCTCTTCGCCGATGCTCTTGGCGATGAACTTGGCATAGAAGCGCCCGGCCACGACGAAGATGGCCGCGGCGAGGACGAGCAGAACGAGGACATTCATGAAGTTCTCTAGGGCGCGGCTTCTCCCGCACAGAACAGCGTATTTTTGCACATGCCGGAACTGGAGTCAAAGCTCCGGTCGGTTCCTCCCTCGGCGCCACCCCCGCGGTCGTGTCACTCCCTCCGCTTCGACATTCGGATTCTGCGTTTGAGAGAGCCCCGGCGTCCAGGTCAGTCGGACCAATTTGACAGGAAAGAGGCGAATCGGTAAAAAGGGGCCGGAACGAGAGCAAGGAGGACCGGCATGCTGACGGCACCGGAAAAGATCGTCTTGACGCTGCTGATCCTGGCGACAGCGGCGGCGTTCCTCGTCCCGATCCTCCGCCGGATCCGGATCATCCTGGCCGGCGCCCCCGAGGACCGGTTCCGGGACGTCTGGCGGCGGTTCGTCCATGCCATGACCAAGGTCCTGCTCCAGCGCTGTACGCTGCGGAGCGAGCGCCTTTTCACCGGGCTGATGCATGTCGGCATCTTCTACGGGGCGCTGACCTTCGACACCATGACGGTCTCGCACACGCTCGAGGGCTTTTTCAGCGGGTTCTATCTCTTCGGCCGCAGCGGATTCGGCCTCCTGTTCTCGTTCGTGATCGATGTCGCCGCTTTCACGGTCATGGCCGGCGTCGTCTTCCTGGCCTTCCGCCGCTTCGTCATCCGGCCCAAGGCCTACGCCACGACGAGGGGCGACTCCGCGATCATCTATCTGCTGATCACCCTGGCCACGGCCACCTTCCTCTATTTCGAGGCCTTCTCGGTCGCCGCCCATCCCGAGACCGCCCGCTGGTCCTTCCTCGGCCCCTGGCTCGCCGGCTTCATAGGACGGGCCGGCCTTACGCCCGAAGCCATCGCCTCGCACTTCAGGACGGCCTGGTGGGCCCACGTCGTCGCCGTCTACGGCTTCATCGCCTATGTCCCCCACTCCAAGTATCTGCATATGTTCGCCGGCCCCTTCAACGTCTTTCTCCGGCGCTCGACCCCGAGCGGCGAGCTGGCCCCCCTCGACCTCGAGAAGTCGGAGGTCTTCGGCGTCGAGAAGACGGCCGACTTCACCTGGAAGGACAACCTCGACGCCTTCGCCTGCATGGAGTGCGGACGATGCCAGGACGCCTGCCCGGCCTTCGCCAGCGGCAAGCCTCTCTCGCCGAAGATGATCGTCTTCAACATGGAGAAGGCCCTCCTCGCCGGCGACAAGGCCCTGGTCGCGAAAAAGCGCGACGATCTGGCCGAGCTCGTTCCCGGCACGTTCACGGAGGGCGAGATCTGGACCTGCACGACCTGCGGGGCCTGCCAGAAGCAGTGCCCGGTCGAGATCGAGCACATCCGCAAGATTGTCGGGGCCCGGCGCGGCCAGGTCCTGATGCAGAGCAGGTTCCCTCCGGAGCTCAACGCCTTCTTCCGCAACATGGAGACGAATTCCAATCCCTGGGGCCTCGGCTTCTCCAAGCGGGCTGAATGGGGCGACCCGCTCGAGGTCCGGCACATCAAGGACGTTCCCGGCGCGGAATACCTTTTTTGGGTCGGCTGCCTTGGCGCCTATGACGACGGAGGAAAAGCCATTGCCGCCGCGTTCGTCAAGATCCTGCGAGCCGCGGGCGTCAGGTTCGGCACCCTCGGGACCGAGGAGAAGTGCTGCGGCGATTCAGCCCGGAGGCTCGGGAACGAATATCTCTTCCAGAGCCTGGCCGCGGAGAACCTCGGCCTGTTCAGGCAGTACGGCGTGCGCAAGATCGTGACCATCTGTCCGCACGGCTACAACACGCTCAAGCACGAATATCCGAAACTCCTCGACCTCGTCCCTGACCTGACCGACGAGAACAGAGCCCAGCTGCGGGCCGTCGAGGTCGTCTCCCATGCCGAGCTTATCGGACGTCTGATCGAAGGAGGACGGATCACGCTCAAGCCTTCGGCGGCAGCGACCTACACCTTCCATGACCCGTGCTACCTGGGTCGGCATAACGGTCTCGTCCGGGAGCCCCGCCAGGTCCTCCGGGCCGCTCTCGGCGCCAAACCCCGAGAGCTCAAGCGGCACGGCGACGACAGCTTCTGTTGCGGCGCGGGTGGCGGGCTGATGTGGACGGAGGAATCCCTCGGTCAGCGGATCAATCACCTCCGTGTCGACGAGGTGATCGCCTCGGGCGCCGAGCTCACCGCTGCGGCGTGCCCCTTCTGCGTGACGATGCTACGGGACGGTCTCAAGGACAAGGGCCGGGAGGATATCGCCGTCAGGGACATCGCCCAGATCGTGGCCGAACGGATCGGCTGAGAAGGCCGCCTTCCCGACGGAGGACCCGGGGCCGGCCCGGCCCGCCGTTCCCGCGGAAGCGCCCTCGAGGCCGGACGGCTTGAGAATCCCGCCCGGTCGGCCCTAGGAGGCAAGCGATAACGACATCGACGCTCCTCCCTGCCGGCAGGGCGCGAGGGATAGCCGCACGACGGGCGATGTCGTCTCTGGCATCTCGTAGACCGTTTTCCAGCGGGTGATCATGCTCCCGACGGCGATGCCCAGCACGGCCCCCAAGGCACCGCCGATGAGAGCGCCCACGGTCACTTTTCCGACCGTGAGGTGCGGTTCGTCCTTCGCTCCCTCCATGGCCGCGGCTCCCGCTCCGCCCAGGCCGCCGAACAGCCCCGCTCCGACCCACAGGCCCGTCAGGGTGCCGCGTTTTCTGACCTGGATCGACCGGACCTGCGTCCAAGGGATGACAGACCCTGCTGACTGAGGCTTGACGCCGTCGGAGCCTATGATCGGCCGCGGGATGACGGTTCGGCCCGAGGGGGTGACGATCCTGACCTGCTTGGCCCGTCCGATCGCCGCCGCGATGGCCGCGTCCGGCCTGGCCTGCCCAGCCCCGAATAGCCATCCCGTGCCAAGCAAGAGCAGCCCCATGAACAGGAAGGTCGTTCGCTCCAGGAACCTACGAAGGCTGGCCGTTACGCTCATGCGTCCCTCCCTGTTATGATGATGGGACGGCGCCTGGCAGAAGTTGTCAAGATTTTGCAAAGAAATCCGTCGCGTTATGCGGGGTGATCCAAAGGATGGGCTAGAAAACTCTCTCGACCCGGATGCCGCGGGCCGTCAGGGCCCTGGTCAGCCGCGCCGATTGGGTGCGGAAGAACTCGTCGGTCAGGGCGTCGAGAAGGCCGTGGCGAGCGTAGAAAGCCTTCACGGCGGGAACATAGTTCATCCGGTCGATGAGGACATGATCGACCGCCCCTTCCAGGATCGCCGCCAGACGTTCGGGGTTTCCCGGCAGGAGCGGGCCGGCGAACGCGAACGTCGGGATGCCGGCGGCCCTGAACTCCCTCAGCACTTCAATCCGCTCAGCCACCGGCGACGACATCCTTTCGAACATCCGGATGACTTTTTCATCGTCGCTGGCGATGCTGAAGCCGACCTCGACGTCGGGGATGCGCTTGATGATGTCGAGGTCGCGCCTGACGCGCGCCGATTTGGTTTGGATCACGACCGGGAAATCGCGGCCCACAAGGACCTCGAGCGAGCGGCGGGTGAGGCCGTAACGCTCCTCGAGAGGCTGGTAACAGTCGCATACCGAGGCGAACCAGATGGTGCCGGGCTTGGCCTTGACGATCTGCTTGGCCAGGAGGGCCGGGGCGTTGACCTTGGCGTCGACGAATTCGCCCCAAGGCTCACTGTGGCCGCTATAGCGCCGCATGAACAGGGCGGCGTAACAGTAGGCGCAACCCACCTGACAGCCGGTGTAGGGATTGACGCAGTAATCGTAGATCTTCGAGGCGTTGAGGATGGACTTGGCCTCGATCTCGCGGACGGCTAGCGCGAACATAAGACTATTATAATCTAAGGGGGACGGTCCCCCGCCGGGACCGTTGCTTTAGGACAAGACCTCCTTGAATGCCTTGATGGCCCGGTCGACGTCGGCATCTCCCACATCCTTGTGCGTGACCATGCGGATGCCGCCGGCCACGGCCAGGGCCAGGATGCCTTTCTCTTTCATCCTGTCGATCATGGCCGGACACGAGAGCTTCGGGTGGTCAAAGCCGAAAATGACGATGTCGGTCTCGACCGTTCCGGGATCGATCTTGATCCCGGGCAGGCCGCTGATGCCTTGAGCCAGCTTCTTGGCCAGGGCATGGTCGTCCTTGAGCCGGTCGACCATCTCCGTCAGGGCGATGAGGCCCGGCGCGGCCAGCACGCCGACCTGCCGCATACCCCCTCCGAACGCCTTGCGCAGCCGGCGCCCGAACTCGATCCGCTCCCGGGGCCCCGCCAGCATCGAGCCGACGGGCGCGGACAGGCCCTTGGACAGGCAGAACTGGACCGAATCGACCTCGTCGGCGAAGCGCCGGACCGGCACGCCCGAAGCCACGCTGGCGTTGAAGATCCGGGCGCCATCGAGGTGGACCTTCAGCCCGTGAGCATTGGCGATCCGGCGCATGGCTTTGAAGTTCTCCACCGGGATGACCGCGCCGCCCCAGTTGTTATGGGTGTTCTCGAGGCAGATCAAGGTCGTCTGAGGAGTGTGGACGTTCGGCTTGCGGATGGCGGCTTCGACGTCCGCGGGGTCCATGGCCCCGCGCTCGGACTTCACCGGCCGCGGCGTCACGCCGGAGATGAAGGTCATGTGGGTCGATTCCATATTGTAGATGTGGGACCGCTCCTCGACGATGACCTCTTCGAGGGCGTTCGTCCACATCTTGACCGCGATCGAGTTGGCCATCGTCCCGGACGGGCAGAAGAGGGCCGCCTCCTTGCCCATGGTCTCCGCCGCCAGCCGCTCCAGCTCCTGGACAGTCGGGTCGTCGCCGAGCACGTCGTCGCCGACCACGGCCTCGGCCATCGCTTTCCTCATCTTCTCCGTCGGCCGGGTCACCGTATCACTGCGGAAATCGGAATATGTCATCGTCATGATCGGACCTCCGAAAGCGCCATTATATTCCCCGACCTGGCGCCTTCGCAATCTGCTTGTGAGTTTAATAAGGATCATGCGGGAGTGATCGTTCGAGGGCACGAATTAGAGCGGGAGGAGGCGATAGAGCCCGATTTGGAAAAGTATAGCCGGGGCGCGTGGCGGGCGAGCGGCAGGGAGCGGACTCTGGGGAGCGACCATCAGAAGCGCGACGGAGCGGCTCGGAGGAGCGCTTCTGGGAAATATCTTCGTAAATCTCTTTTCTTAGATATTTCGCAGAATCGTGGCTTTGAGTGCTCAGCCCCGATTCTGCCGGTCCGCTGCGAGGACGTCGCTCCCCGCCGGAGGGCGAGATCGTCCCCGAACCGCTCAGTGCCCCCGCGAAAGCAACGCGGCCCTCGTTTACTAAGTTCTGAAGATGTGATAATAATAAGCGTTGAATCCTGAGCGCGATCACGATCCATGGCGAAACGATTCCTTTATAGCGCGGCCGTCTCCACGCTCCTCTTCCTCATCCTGTTCTTCCTGAGCGCGGTCATCTTCTCCCAGGTCTTGCTCAAGAGCGAGGTCGTCTCCGTCCCCGATCTCGTCGGCAAGCCCGTGGCCCAGGCCCGCGCCGAGCTCCTGAAAAAGGACCTGACCTTGGTCCAGAAGGGCACCGAGTCGAACGATCGCATCGAGAAGGGGCTCATCGCCAGGCAGGAACCGGCGTCCGGCTCCAGGATCCGGGTCACGCGGATCGTCCAGGTCTATCTCAGCTCCGGCAGCGGCACCGTGACGGTGCCCGACCTCGCCGAGAAAACCCTCGAGGAGAGCCTGACCCTGCTCCAGGCCGCCGGATTGACCAAGGGCAAGATGACCCAGGTCCATACACCGCGCCTGCCGGCCGGGAAGATCCTGGACCAGCGGCCGGCCCCCGGGACCGTCGTCGAGCGGGGCTTCCCGGTGGGTCTCCTGCTCAGCCAGGGCGGGCTCGACGGTCGCTACGTCATGCCGGACCTCATCGGGCTCCGGGCCGATTCCACCATCAGCCGCCTCAATGGATCGGGCTTCAAGGTGGCCGACATCCGCTACGTCTATTACCCGGGGGCCCCGGCGGGGATCATCATCAAGCAGGACCCGCCGAACGGCTACCGCATCCAGAAGAGGAACCGCATCTCGTTCGAGGTGAGCCGCTGATGGTCCTCGTCGCCCCGTCGATCCTGTCGGCCGACTTTTCCAAGCTCGGTGAGGCCGTGCGCTTGGCCGAGCAGGCCGGCGCCGACATCATTCACGTCGATATCATGGACGGGCATTTCGTGCCCAACCTGACCTTGGGCCCCCAGCTCGTCGCGGCAATCCGCCGGGAGACCGCGCTGCCCATCGACGTCCACCTCATGGTCGAGAACCCCCGCGACTTCGTGCCGTTGTTCCACGAGGCCGGCGCCGACTGGATCTCCCTCCATGTCGAGGCCACGGCCCACCTGCACAAGGACCTGACCCTGATCCGTTCCCTCGGCCGCAAGGCCGGCGCGGCCCTCAACCCGGCCACCCCGATCGGCGCGCTCGAGGAGGTCCTCGACGAGCTCGACCACGTCCTGATCATGTCGGTCGATCCCGGCTGGGGCGGTCAGTCCTTCATCCCCTCGTGCCTGGACAAGATCCGGCGGCTCCGCCAATGGATCCGGGACCGGGGCCGCGTCATCCCCATCGAGGTCGACGGCGGCATCAAGCTCGACAACGCCGCTGAGATCATTCGGGCCGGCATGGAGATCGTCGTCGCCGGCTCGGCCATTTTCGCCTCCCCGGACCCGGCCGCGGCCATCCGGGCCCTGAAAGACATCGCAAGGAAGACCGCATGACAGCATCCGCCTCGAAGCGAACGATCGCCGCGCTCATCCCCCTGCTGGCCCTTCTCCTCGGGCTTGTCGCGGCTTGCCACAAGAAGACCATCGAGCTCACGCCCGATCTGGCCTCCTCGGACGAGGCCCTCTACAAGCTCGGCGAGGCGACGGTCAAGAAGGACATCGAAAAAGGGCTGCTCTACCTGCGCCAGGTCATCGACTCGTTCCCCAAGAGCTTCTATGCCCAGCGGGCCAAGCTCCTCATCGCCGACGCCTATTTCAAGAAGGGCGACGACAGCTCGATGATCCTGGCCGCGGCCGAGTACCGTGAGTTCATCCGCGCCTACCCCTATTCGCCGTCAGCCGCCTATTCCCAGTACCAGATCGCCATGACCTCTTACAAGAAGATGCTCAAGCCCGGGCGCGACCCGTCCAAGACCACGCAGGCCCTGGCCGAGTTCAAGAAGGTGCTGACCGATTATCCGGCCAGCGACCAGGCCAAGGACGCCCAGGAAAAGATCAAGACCTGCGAGGAGAGGCTGGCCGCGCACGACGCCGACATCGCCGTCGGCTATTACAAACGCCGGGCCTACAAGGCCGTCATCAGCCGGATGACCGAGATCATGAACCTGTATCCCAATTATACGGGGATGGACGAGGTCTATTTCTACCTCGGCGATTCCTACTTCATGCTGCGGCAGTACGATCAGGCCTCCCCGTTCTTCAGCAAGGTCGTCGGCGACTACTCGGGCCGGAAACTGGCTAAAACGGCGAGCCAGCGGCTGGCCGAGATCGAGCAGCGGAAAACCGCGCCGCCGCAGCCGCCCGTAAAGATCAAGGTCAAGCGCTGAACCCCCGCGGGGGGTTGTGGAGGTTCCGCATGCGGCACAGGAGACGGAGGATCGGAGAGGTCTTGGCGGCGCTGGTCGCGGTCTTTGCGATCGGCGGCCTTCCCGGAGGGGCAGACGCGGCCGCGATCAAGATCGAGCCCGTCGCGGCCGGATTGAGCTTCGAGAACCTCTCCCGGACCGTCGTTTGGAGCGGCGATGAGGGATCCGCCAAGATCCGGGCCAACCTGATCGGGGCCCGGGCCGACCTCCGCCTGGGGAAAGGCGCCACGGTCAGCCTGAGCGCGGGCCTGTCCCTGACGGATTTCAAGGCGCTGACCTTCAGCGCGCTGCCGGTGACCCTGGAGCTGGGCTCGCCCACCCTCAAGGGCTTCTTTCTGGGGGCCGAGGCGGTCGTCCCGATCCATCATTTTTCGGACTTTGAGATCAGCGGGACCGGCCGGATCGTCTATTCTTTTGCCATGTCGAAAACTTGGACGCTCCAGGATTTCGCCGTCGAAGGCCAGGCGGCCGGGAATTCGAGCTGGCTGGAGGCCGCCGCCGGCCCCCGCGTCTCGTATCTCGCCTTCGGCCGGATCGTGCCCTTCGTCGAGGTCTGGGCCCGTTGGCTCCACGCCGGGTTCGATATGACCGAAACGCTCGGCGACCTCAGCGGCAGCCAGGCCCGCCGCGTTCGCGGCGATCTCTCGTTCAGCGTCGCCCTCGGGGCGGACGCTCGAGTGACCGAGCACATCGGCGTCCAGGCCAAAGTAGGGTTCCTCCCCTATGCCGGCGGCGTCGACGGCGCGGCCAGCGTCGGGATCCTTTACAAGTTCTAGCTCCGAGGCAAGGAGGGGGTCATGACCAAGCCGTTTGGGAGACTCGCCGCCGGGTCCGCCGTCGTTCTGATCGCCCTCTGGGCCTCGCTGGGCAGCGGAGCGGCCGGCGTGCCCCGTCAGACCAAAGCCGTCCCGCGATCATCGATCGGCGCCGCTCAGCGGCCGCTGCGAGCCGAACGAAATCCGCTCCGCCTGGGCCGCCGCGGCTACGCCTCCGACCGGGTCATGGTCCGGTTCCGGCCCGACGTTGACGCGACCTACGCCGAAGCCGTCCTGCGGTCCTACGGCTTCCCCGCGGTCCGCAGGATCGGCCACGGCGGCGTTTACAGCGTCCGGACGACCGCGGGCGCCACGGTGGCCCAGACCCTGTTCATGCTCCGCCGCAACCCCGACATCGATCTGGCCCGGCCCGACTACAGGGTCCGTTTGGCCGACGTCCCAAACGACCCTTACTTCCAAGACTACCAGTACAATCTCCGCAACCGCGGCGGCATCCTCGACATCTCCCCCGACCTTCAGCTGCCGATGACAGCCGGGGCGGACATCAAGGCCACGACGGCCTGGGACTCGGTCAAGGGCGACGCGAACACGATCATCGCCATTGTGGACACGGGCGTCGATATGACCCATCCGGACCTGGCCGACAAGATCGTCTCGACGGGCCACGACTTCGCCAACGATGACGACGACGCGACGGACGACGTTTGGCACGGCACCCATGTCGCCGGCATCGCCGCCGCGGACACGAACAACAACGTCGGCATCGCCGGCGTGGCCTGGAACTGCCGCATTCTGCCGGTCAAGGTCACCGACGCGACCGGCGAGGGCTACTACAGCTGGATCATCGACGGCATCACCTGGGCGGCCGATAACGGGGCCAAGGTCATCAACGTCAGCCTGGGCGGCGACGTCGCCGACCCGCTCCTCGAGGACGCCTGCAAGTACGCCCATGACAAGGGCGTGGTCATCGTCGCGGCGGCGGGGAACGGCGGGACGCTCGGGGTGTCCTACCCCGCCGCCTACGACAACTACGTCCTGGCCGTGGCCGCCAGCGACTACACCGACACGATCGCGGGCTTCTCGAGCTACGGGCCCGAGGTGGACGTGGCCGCTCCCGGCGTCTGGATCCTGGCTCCGGCGCCTCAATGGTACGTCGGCTCCGGCTATCTGCCCTATCTCTTCGCTTCGGGAACGTCCATGGCTTCTCCTCACGTCGCCGGGTTGGCCGCGCTCATCCGGAGCGCCAAGCCGGACCTGTCCGTGGACGACCTGATGAAAGTCATCCGGTACACGGCGGACGACGTCAACAAGTCCGTCTTCCCGGGCCGGGACGACCACGCCGGCTACGGCCGCATCAACATGGCCAGGGCCCTGGTGCCCACCATCCTGAGGTAGCGCTCGGCCCGGCATGATCAAGCTGCTCCGGGTCCGGAACCTGGCCACGATCGAGGACCTCGAGATCGGGCTCGAGCCCGGCTTTTCCATCCTGACCGGGGAGACCGGCGCCGGCAAGTCCATCATCATCGACGCCATCCGCCTCATCCTCGGCGACAAGGGCTCGCCCGACCTGGTCCGGACGGGCAAGGCCGAGGCGTTCGTCGAGGCCGTCTTCGACGTCACCGGGCAGACGGTCGACCTGGCGGGACTGCCCGAGCCCGAGGACGGCGAGCTTCTCATCCAGCGCTCGGTCACGGACCAGGGAACGGGCAAGGCCTTCGTCAACGGCGTCCTGGTCCCGGTCCGCCGGCTGCGCGAGCTCGGACCCCAGCTCATCGACATCTACGGCCAGAACGACCACGTCTTCCTGCTTCATCTCGAGAACCACTTGGCCTACCTCGACCAGACCCTCGAGGAAACCGGTCTGCCGGACGACACGGCCCGGGCGGCCCAGGAGCTCCGGCGCCTGCTCCAGGAGAAGCGAGATCTCGAGGGCCGGGAGAGGGAGCGCGAACAGCGGCTCGACTTCGTCGCCTACCAGCTCAAGGAGATCGAGGCCGCTGGGCTCAAGCCCGGCGAGGACGAGGACCTCCTGCGCGAGCGGGAGCTCCTGCGCAACGCCGAGAAGATCGCCGGCCTCGTCGACAAGGCCCTGGACGTGGCCTACCTCGGCGAGGACTCGCTCGTGACCCGCCTGGCCCGGTTGAAGTCGGTCCTCGGCGACCTCGCCGCCTACGACGAGACGTTCGGCGGCTTCCGTTCCGGGATCGAGGACGCGTCCATCCTTCTTCAGGACGCGGCCGACACGCTCATCCGGTTCCGGGACAAGCGGGCCTCCGGCCCCGAGAACGCCGAGGAGGTCGAGGAGAGGCTCAGCGTCATCGAGAAGCTCAAGCGCAAGTACGGCGGGACCGTCGATGCGGTCCTGGCCACGGCCGACGGGCTGAAACGGGAGCGGGCCGGGCTCGAGACCGGCCGCGAGCGGCTCCAGGAGATCGAGTCCCTCATCGGGGCGAAGTTCGACGGCTACGTCCGCGCGGCCGCCCGCCTCAGCGCCGCCCGCCGCAAGGCCGCCGACCGGCTCGGGCGCACGATCGAGAAGGAGATCGCGCTGCTCGGCATGGCCAAGGCCCGGTTCGAGGTCCGTCTGACGGCCCGCGCGCCCTCGCTGGATGATCCCGCGACCGTCCGCGACCAGGGCGCGGAGGACGTGGAGTTCCTGCTCTCCCCGAACCCGGGCGAGGAGCTGCGGCCGCTGCGGCGCATCGCTTCCGGCGGCGAGCTGTCGCGGATGATGCTCGCCCTCAAGGCCGCGGACAAGGACAAGGAAAGCCTGAAGACCCTCATCTTCGACGAGATCGACGCCGGCATCGGCGGCAGGACGGCCGAGTTCATCGCCCGCAAGCTCAACCAGCTAGCCGCCCGGCATCAGGTCATCTGCATCACCCACCTGCCCCAGATCGCCTCGACCGCGGCACACCATTTCAACGTCGCCAAGCGCGTGGAGAAGGAACGGACCTTCACCGGGGTCCGCAAGCTCGACCACGAGGAGCGCGTCGAGGAGATCGCCCGGCTCATCGCCGGGAGCCGCCTGACCGAGGCCTCGCGGCAGATCGCCCGCGAGATGCTGGACGGCGGGGCCGCGAAGGGAGCCCGATCATGACCAAGGCCGACCGCGCGGTGTCGCTCTTCCGCCGGGGCTTCAGCTGCTCCCAAGCCGTGGCCGCGGCCTTCGCCGCCGACTTCGGCTTGGACGAGGAGACGGCGCTCCGCCTGTCGCAGGGTTTCGGCGGCGGCATCGCTCGGACCGCGGACTGGTGCGGCGCCCTCACCGGGGCCATCCTGGTCATCGGCCTCAAGCATGGCCGGACCCGGGCCGAGGACACGGCGGCCCGCGACAGGACATACGCCCTGGTCAAGGAGCTCATCGCCCTCTTCACGGCCCGGCACGTTCATGTCAAGTGCCGGGACCTCCTCGGTTGCGACCTCAGCACGCCCGAAGGCCAGAAGACGGTCGACGCCCTCAAGCTCCATCAGACGAAGTGCGAGGACCTCGTCCGCGACGCGGTCGAGATCCTCGAAACGATCCTCTGAGGCCCGGACCGCCCGGCGGGCTTCGTGTATAATACCGTCCCATGAGCGTCTCCCTCGCCGGCCGGAAGGTCTTTGTCCGGACCTTCGGCTGCCAGATGAACGAGAACGACTCGGAGCATATCACCGGGGTCCTTGCCGGCGCCGGGGCGGACCGAGCGGCCGGTCCGGAGGACGCGGACATCGTGGTCGTCAACACCTGCGCCGTCCGGCAAAAGTCCGAAGAGAAGCTCTATTCCTATCTCGGCCGTCTGGTTCGCCTGAAGAAGAAACGCCGCTTCCTGCTCGGCGTGGCCGGATGCGTCGCCCAGGTCCGCCGGGACGACCTTCTCAAAAGGCTGCCGGCCGTCGATTTCATCGTCGGACCGGACAATTATCTCGATCTGGCCGAGATCGTCGGCCGGGCCGCCGAAACGCCCGTCATCCGGACCGAGCTCGGCCGGGACTGGAGGGAGATCGGCGCGGCAGCGACCCGCCGGGAGACCCGCTGGAGCGCCTTCGTGCCGGTCATGGAGGGCTGCGACAACTTTTGCGCCTATTGCATCGTGCCCTTCTCGCGCGGCCGCGAGAAATTCCGGCCCCTGCCGAGCATCCTCGAAGAGGTGCGGGCCGCCGCGGCGTCCGGCGCCCTCGAGGTCCAGCTCCTCGGCCAAAACGTCAACTCTTATCGCGACCCCGGGACGGGCGCAGACTTCGCCGCCCTCTTGGCCGCCGCGGCCGATGTGCCCGGCGTCGAATGGGTCCGTTTCATCACGTCGCATCCCAAGAGCTTCGGCTCCGACATCATCGAGGCCATGGCCGCGAGCCCGAAGGTCTGTCCCGCCCTTCATCTGCCCCTGCAGTCCGGATCGACCCGCGTGCTCGAACGCATGAACAGGGGCTACACCCGGGACGAATATCTCGCTCTGGTCGAGCGCCTCAGGCGCCGCGTGCCCGGTCTCCTCCTCATGACCGACATCATCGTCGGCTTTCCGGGCGAGACAGAGGAGGATTTCGAGGCGACCTGCGAGGTCCTGCGGGAAGTCCGCTTCGCCGGCATCTTCTCCTTCCGCTATTCGCCCCGCCCCCTGACCGCCGCGGCGGCCGTCCCTGACGATGTTCCGCTCGAGGTCAAGCGCGGCCGGCTCATCGCCCTGCAATCGCTTCAGAAGTCCATCCAGACGACGATCCTCCGCTCGTTTGTCGGGCAGGACCTGAGGGCGCTGGTCACCGGTCCCAGCCCCAAGGGCGCCGGACGCGTCTCGGGCCGGACGGCCGGGAACCTGGTCGTGAACTTCGATGGCCGCGCCGAACCGACAGGCCGCTTCATCATGGTCCGCGTCACCAGCTCCGGCCCCTACAGCCTTCATGGCCGCGCGGTCGAATGAGGGACTGTCCCTGGGGGCCTGCCCAGGGCCGCATTGCACTCCAGGCAATATTCCGATATAATTCAACGTCCTTGAACCCCTTAAAACGGGAATTGAGAACACTGGATGAAAGTCAACGTCTGGAATACGATTTTGCAGCTCAGCAAAGAGCGCGGCGTCGAGCCACGCGTCATCATCCAGGCGATTGAAGAGTCCCTCCGGGTCGCTTCCACCAAGTTCTTCTCTCAGAAAGAGAGCGTCCAGGTCCTGTTCAAACCCGAAAAGGGCGAGCTCCGGGTCTTCGCCGTCAAGAAAGCGACCGAAAAGCCCAAGAACCCGGCCGAGGAGATCTCCCTGGCCCAGGCCCGGGCCATCCGCCCCGACATCAAGGAGGGCGAGACCGTCGAGGTCGATCTTCCGGCCGACACCCTGGGCCGCATCGCCGCGCAGGCGGCCAAGCAGGTCATCTTCCAGAAGGTCCGGGACGCCGAACAGGAGAAGATCATCAGCGAGTTCGCCCCCCGGATCGGGGAGATCGTGACCGGCGTCGTCCGCCGGGTGGAGGAAGGGGTCATCATCCTCGAGGTCACCGGGACCGAGGTTGCCCTGCCCCTGCGGGAGAAGCTCCCGAATGAAGAGGTCCGCCGCGGCGATCTGGTCAAAGCCGTCCTCGCCCAGGTGGTCAGGGGCTACCAAGGGCCCCAGATCCTCGTGTCCCGGTCCTCTCCCCGCTTTCTGGCCCGCCTCCTGGAGACCGAGATCCCCGAGATCGCCAACAGGACGATCGAGATCAAGGACATCGTCCGCCAGCCCGGCGAGAGGGCCAAGGTGGCCGTGGTCAGCCACGAGCGTGACATCGATCCGGTCGGCGCCTGCATCGGCGTCAAGGGCAACCGCATCCTGGCCATTTCCAAGGAACTGGGAGGCGAGAAGGTCGACATCATCCTGTGGTCCCCTGATCTCTTGGCCTACGCCAAGGCCGCCCTCAGCCCGGCCAAGGTCGAGCGGCTCCAGATGGTCAGCCGGACCGAAAAGGCCCTGCTGGCCCTCGTTCCCCAGGACCAGCTCTCCCTGGCGATCGGCAAGAAAGGGATCAACGTCAAGCTGGCCTCCCATCTAGTCGGCTGGAAAATCTCCATCAAACAAGAAGATGCGCATGAGTGAACCCGTCAAGAAACCCCTGGTCAAGAAAGCCGGCAAGCCCGAGCCGCCGGTCCTCGTCGTCCGGAAGGCGCCCCCGCTGAAGAGGGCGGTCAAGCCGGGCGAAGAGGCCCCGGCTCAGGCCAAACCGGCCGCGCATAAGCCCGGGACGGCCCCGGCGGCCAGCCCGGCGGTCCCGGCCAAGCCCGCCATTGCCGTCAAGGCCGCGCCGCCCTTGAAGCCGACCGCCCCCAAGACGGCGGCGCCTGCTCCGGCCCCCGCGCCCGCCAAGCTCGTTGCCGCGGCCAAACCCGCTCCGGCGGCACCCGCCCCGGCCAAGGCGGCTCAGCACCCTGCCGCGCCCGAGGTCCACGTTCCCGAAAAGCCCCCGGTCAGGCCGGCCCCGGCCGCGGCCCCCAAACCGGCGGCTCCGGCCCCGGCGCCGCAAAGGCCTGCCGCGCCGGCCAGGGCCGGGCATCCTCCGGCCCCGGCGCCTAGGCCGGCAGGACCGGTCAGGACTGGCGCGCCGCATGGCGCTCCCTCCAGGCCCGCAGCCGCTCCGACCCCCCGGCCCGCTCCCGCGACGCCGGCCAAGCCGGCGGCTCCGCCGGCCCCGCCCAAGCCGCGGCAGCCCATCGCCCTCCGCGAAGGCTGGATCCTCAAGGACGCGGCCGAGGCCATGAAGATCCGGCCCAAGGACCTTCTCGAGATGCTTGCCGTCAAGGGCTTCAACGCCGACCTGAACGATTTCATGGACGCCGAGATGTCCGCGGCCATCAGCAAGGCCACGCATTTCGACGCTGAATTCATCAGTCTCGACCAGGCCATGCGCCAGCTCGCCGAGGCGCGGGCCGCCGAGCTCCAGCCGCGTTCGCCGGTCGTGACCATCATGGGCCATGTCGACCACGGCAAGACGACCTTGCTCGATGCCATCCGGTTATCCAACCTCGTCGACAAGGAATCCGGGGGCATCACCCAGCACATCGGCGCCTACCGGGTCGCCGTCAAGAACAGGACCATCACGTTCATCGACACGCCGGGTCACGAGGCCTTCACCCGCCTCCGGGCCCGCGGTGCCAAGGCCACGGACATCGTCGTCCTGGTGGTCGCCGCCGACGACGGCATCATGCCCCAGACGAAAGAAGCCATCGACCACGCCCGGGCGGCCAATGTGCCCATTATCGTGGCCATCAACAAGACCGACAAGCCCGAGGCCAACGTCGAGCGGGTCAAGCAGCAGCTGGCCAAGGAGAACTTGCTGGTCGAGGATTGGGGCGGCAAGACGATCAGCGTCGAGGTCTCGGCCAAGGAGAAGAAGAACATCGGCGACCTGCTCGAGATGATCCTGCTCCTGAGCGACATCCTCGAGCTCAAGGCCAATCCCAAGGTCCCGGCCCAGGGCGTCGTCCTCGAAGCCCGGCTCGACAGCCAGAAGGGGCCGCTGGCCACGGTCATCATCCAGCAAGGCACGCTCCAGCAGGGCCAGGCCTTCGTGTCCGGCCTGACCATGGGCAAGGTCCGGGCCATGTTCGACGACGGCGGCAAGCTCCTCAAGAGCGCCGGCCCCTCCGTGCCCGTGGAGATCATGGGCTTTGCCGACGTCCCCGTCGCCGGCGATCCGTTCCAGGTCATGGACGACCCCGAAGCGGCCCGGCACGTGGTCGAGTTCCGCCGGACCCTGGCCAAGAAGCCCGAGGGGGCCCGGGAGAGCGGCATGACCCTGGACGACCTGTTCAAGAGGATCGAGGGCGGCCAAGCCAAGGAGATGGCTATCGTGCTCAAGGCCGACGTGCAGGGCTCTCTCGAGGTCCTGCAGGATGTCGTGCCGCCGCTCAGCACCGAAAAGGTCAAGATCAGGATCGTCCACGCGGCCACCGGCAACATCACCGAGGGCGACGTTCTTCTCGCCTCCGCGTCCAAGGCCGTCATCATCGGCTACAACGTCAAGCCCGACTCGAAGATCCAGGACCTGGCCAAGAAGGAAGGCGTCGAGATCCGGAGCTATAAGATCATCTACCAGCTCACCGACGACATCAAGAAGGCCCTCATCGGCCTCCTCGAGCCGGTCATCAAGGAGACGTACATGGGCCGGGCCGAAGTCCGCAAGGTCTTCCAGATCCCCAAGGTCGGCGCGATCGCCGGCTGCTACGTCCAGGACGGCCGGATCACCCGCAACGGCGAGGCCCGGGTGCTGCGCGGCAAGGAGGTCCTCCATCAGGGGCGGGTCACGTCGCTCAAGCACCTCAAGGAGAACGTCACCGAGGTCAAGAAGGACTACGAGTGCGGCATCGGCGTGGGCGGCTTTAACGGCTTTCAGCCCGGTGACATCATCGAGGCCTTCGTCCGCGAAAAGGTCCAGCCCGTCTGACCGGGCGGGAGGTTCCGATGATCGTCGGCGTCCTGACGCTCGACCTGTTCTTCCCCTTCGCGCGGTCCCTGAAGGACAAGCGCCGCATCCTGCACGGCTTCAAGGACAGGGTCCGCCGTCATAACGTCGCCGTGGCCGAGCTCGAGTTCCACGATCTCTGGCAGCGGACCCGGCTCGGGTTCGTCACGGTCAACAGCCACGCCGCGGTCGTCGAGGAGATATTCGGCCGGGTCCTGGCCGACGCCCGCAACCTCGAAGAGGCCGAGATCGCCGGACACGAGGTCCGGTATGCCTGAAAAAGGCATCCGGACGCGCCGCGTGGCGGAGCTCGTCCGGAACGAGCTCAGCCGGCTGCTTCTCGCCGAGTTCCAGGACGCCGATTCGGGCCTTTTGACGGTCACCCGCGTCGAGGTCACCCCCGACCTGCTCGTCGCCCGCGTCTATCTCTCGGTCTTCGGCGGCCGGGACGCGCCGGGCCTGCTCGAGCGGATCGAGCGGGGCAAAGGCGCCTTGCGCCGGGCCCTTGCCACGCGGGTGAAGTTGAAGTATAATCCCGAGCTATTTTTCGAGCTGGATCCGGGTCTGGACCACCAGGACCGGATCGACCAGCTCATCGAGGAGACGAAGAAGCATGGCCGCTGACCCGAGGGTCCTGATCGCCGAGAGGATCAAGGCCTCGCGGAGGATCGCCGTCGCCTCCCACCTCCGTCCGGACGGCGATTCCCTGTGCACGGCCCGGGCCCTGACGCTCATGGCCGGCCTCCTCGGCGTCGAAGCAGCGATCATCAACCACGATCCCACCCCCTGGCCCTTCAGCGGTTTCCCCGATCTGGCCGGCGTCCGGATCGGTCAGATCCCGGCCGCCGAGTTCGACACCGTCGTGCTACTCTAGTGCGCCGACGTCTCCCGCTCCGGCATGGAAGGCCTCGACCGGGCCTTCAAGATCAACATCGACCATCATCATTCGAACTCCCCCTACGCCGACATCAACTGGATCGACCCTCAAGCCCCGGCCGTCGGCGAGATGGTCTTCCAGCTCATCGGCCCGCTCGGCATCACGCCGACCCCCGAGATCGCGGAGAACCTCTATTGCGCCATCGACTCCGATACCGGCTCATTCCAGTTCTCCAACACGACGTCCCGGGCCTTGGCGGCGGCGACGGAGCTGACGCGCCTGGGGGCCAGCCCTCTGCGCGTCGCAGAGAAGCTTTACTACAACAATTCCCCGGAGAAGATCCAACTGCTCGGCCGCGTCCTCTCGACCCTGACCATGAGGGCGGACGGCACTATCGCGGTCATCAGTATGTTCAAGCGCGACACGGAGGCCCTCCGTCTCAAGGACGTCGACACCGAGGACCTGACCACCCTGGCCCGGTCGATCAAGGGCGTCGAAATGGTCATGTTCTTCAAAGAAATGGGCCCCGAGGTCTTCCGGATCAGCCTGCGGTCCAAGGGCAAGGCCAACGCGGCCCGGGTGGCCGAGCATTTCGGCGGCGGGGGCCACATCCACGCCTCGGGATTCACGGTCCATGGCCCTTACGACCGGCTCGTCCAGGACGTGCCGGCGCTCGTCGAAGGGCTCCTCGCGAGCGATCCGGACGCGCCGTCCGAACCGTCCCGCTGAAAGCCGGGGCCGACCGTGCCTCAGGACGGCCTCCTCGTCATCGACAAGCCCCCCGGGCTCACCTCCCACGACGTGGTCCAGCGCATCCGCAAGGCCCTGGGCACGCGGCGGGTCGGACACGGCGGAACGCTCGACCCGGACGCGACCGGCGTGCTGCTCGTCGCCTCCGGCCAGGCCACGAGGTTCTTCCCCTTCCTGTCCAAGGAGGATAAGGACTACGAGGGGCGGATCCGCCTGGGCTTTGCCACGGACACCCGCGACGCCTCCGGTCGCCCCCTCACGGAGGAATGTCCCGAGCGGCCCGACCGCGACGCGGTCCTTTCCGCCATGAAGGAGTTCGAGGGGGAGATCCTCCAGACCCCGCCCCGTTTCTCGGCCAAGAAGATCGGCGGCCGGCCCGTCTATAAGCTGGCCCGGGCCGAGCAGGACTTCGAGCTCAAGCCCGTCCGGGTCAGGATCGCCCGCTTCGACCTGCGCGCCTACGCTCCGCCCTACGTCGATTTTGAAGTGGCCTGTTCGGCCGGGACGTACATCCGCTCGTTGGCCCACGATCTCGGCCAAAGGCTGGGTTGCGGCGCCCACCTGGCCGCCTTGAGGCGGACGTCGGTCGGCTGCTACGGTCTCGATCAGTCCGTGACCCTGGAAGCCTTCGAAACTGCGGCCGCCCAAGGAGAAGCGGACCGGTTCATCAGGCCGCTTGAGAGCCTTCTCCCCTGGGCACCGATCTTCACGGTCCGGCCGGAGGCCGAGGCCTTCGTACGGAACGGTCGATCCATCGGGCCCTGTGAGCTCGCGGTCCCCTATCCCGGCTTCGACGAGCCGATGGCCGCAGAAGCCGGTGTCGTCCGCCTCATGTCATCCGCAGGGAAGCTCTTGGGCCTGGCCCGCCCGGCGGCCGATCGATCCCTTCATCCCTTCCTGGTCCTCCCCTGAATCCCGTCTCCGGGGCTTGTAATTTGGCCGCAAGTAAGGTAAAGTAACGGGGTTATGCGGCTCAACAGGAACCAGATCGAGCATTTGGCCTCGGTGATCCTGCGCAATTTGGCCAAGGAAGGCAAGATCATTGTCGAGGACAGGCCCCGTCTGCTCGACGAGGTGACGAACGTGCTGGTCGACGAGTTCCAGAAGGAGGACCGCCTCGATCAGGAGGTCCGCGAGCTGCTCAGCAAGCATATGGAGAAGATCCGCCGGGAGAACATCGAGTACCAGGCCATGTTCAAAGAGGTCAAGAAGAAGCTGGCCCGGGAAAAGGGGATCGTCCTGTGAGCAACCGGCTGTCCCGCGAGAAGATCAACTACCTCTCCCGGCAAGTCCTCACCGTCCTCGAAAAGGACGACCAGGTCGATTTCCTGGACGATCCGAACGAGGTCCGGCTGATCATCGTCAAGTCCATCGAAGAGGAAATGCGGCTCTACGAAGCCATCGACAAGAAGGCCATCGAAAAGATCCAGTCCCAGAAGAAGCCCATCGAGGAGGGTTCCCGCGAATGGGAGATCCTCTACCGCAAGTACTACAACGACGAGCTGGCCAAGTTAGGCAAGCTCTCCGACTGATCCTTTCCTTAATCCCCCGTTCCGCAAGGCCGCGGTCGCACATCAGTTCAAAATTCCCAACTCGGGGCGCGCCACTCCGCCGGGTCGCGGGTTTGGCCCGGCGCGCCAAACCCGCTCGTATCCGGGGCTTGCTCTGTCAGACGAGGCGGGAAAATGGGGACGCTTCTATTTTTCGCAGTCCCAGGTCGGGAAAAATAGAAGCGTCCCTATTTTCCGAATGAGGCCCCGCCTGACATCCGTGCCCGCTTCGCCCCTCCCACGCCCTCCTCCGGGCATCGCCCCTGCGTGCTCCTCTTTCACTGATGGGCGACCGCCATCATGAACGTAAAGTTATTGCCGATCGCGATGCCTGCTCGCTCGGATCATCCCCCGGCCTTCTCATCCCCTACAACCGAAATGAAACCCCAGGATTCGATGAATTTTGAGCCGGGCAGATCAAGGAACGGATCGGAAGGGTCGATCGTACGGGCCAAGGGGGCGGGAAGAAAGAAAAAAGGCCGGGGAGCACGGGCTTCCCGGCCCTTGAAGATCGCGTCTGCGGCGCGGCTTAGAACAGGAACCTGAAGCCGAGGCCCGACTTCCAGTTCTGGTCGAAGGACCGGCCGATCGGGCACCGGAACTCCGCGAACACCTGGCCCTTGCTCGTGTACTTGTCGAAGACGTCGAAGCCGAGCTGGATGGGCAGGTCGAGGCCGAACTTGTGGTTCGCGTCCTTGGCCATCGTCGCCGAGCTCACCCCGACGCCCGTGCCGATGAAGAAGGTCTCGAAGTGGCCGTTGACGAGGGCGTCGGCCGTGAAGACGGCTTTCCACGGGCTGCCCTTGAAAGGCAAGCCGCCGCCGGCGCTCAGGGTGAAGCTCCACTTGTCCGGCGTGATCCAGGCGAACAGGCCGGCCCGCAGGAAGCCGTAGACCGCTGTGCTGCCGGCGTAGACGCCGAGACCGCCGCCGACCGTCCAGAAGAGCTTCTTCTGGGTCACCTCGAAGGTCAGCCGGCAGGGATCGGAAGCCGGCGACTGGGCCCCGTCATTGTCGAAGACGGTCACGTTGATCGTATAGGTCCCGGCCTTGGTGAAGACCTTCTCCCAGGTCCAGGGCTTGCGCGTCGTCACGCAGGTGTCGATGACGTTGCCGCTCGCGTCCAGGAGCTCGAAAACGACCTTGGCGATCTGGCCGTCGGGGTCGCTCGATCCGGAGGCGTCGAAGGTGATCGGCCGCCCCACATAGTCCTCACAGGGCATGCAGGACGTCCACAGCTTGCAGATGGGCGGGAAGTTGATGGCGACCTTGACCACGCTGACGCAGTTGGCCGGCTTGTCGTCCATGCCGGTGGCCACGCCCTTGAAAGTGTACTCGCCAGGCTTGTCGAACTTCGTCTGCCACTTGGGCGACTGGGGCGTCAGCTCCTGGGTGGCCAGCTTGTTGCCCTGGGCGTCCGAGACCTCGACGGTCATCGACTTGGCGTTCTGCGAGCCGCTCATGTCCACGGTGATCGGGTCATTGGCGTTGGCCCGGGCCGGGGTGACGACCAGGTTGCAGACGGCCGGCTTGATCAGGTCCGTCACCTTGCTGCTGAGCGCGATGTTCCCGCAACCTTTCGGGATGACGAACTCATATTGTTTCCAGTCCTTCTTGATGGGAACGATGAACACCGGCAGCGGGTCCTTGCCGGCCCACTCGATGTTCCGGGCAACCTTGACCTGGTCGTGGGACCGGAACAGCATCCAGGGCAGAACGTCGCCGACGGGCAGGGTCGTATCCTGCCACTCGGCGGTCTTCATCTGGTCCATGAACGGCTGGTAAAGCTCAGGGTTCCCGGCCAGATCAAAGCCGGCCTTGATGTCGGCCGCCCGGGTTTCGAACAACCCCTTCATGGTCGCCGGCGTCGGCTCCTGGCCCTTGATCGTGCAGAATGTGTAGAGCCCGACCCTTTTCAGCTTAGTGGTTTGGGCGAATGACATCGCCGTGAAAAGGACGAGTCCCATCACGACGAAGAGGATAGCGAACTTGCGCAGCTTCATGATAAGAATCCTCCTCTCGGTTCGGTCTGGAAAAGCATACTTCTAAGACGATTTATAGTCGACCAGGGCCTTTTTGTCAAGCCAAATCAACGCTTTCCCCTCGTCCCGCCGACGCTGGCTAACCCGCGGCAAGAAAGGTCCGGACGATGCGGCGGATGAGCCCGGAATCGCGGGGGACTTGCCGCAGCGCCGATCGCAGGTCCTCCCGGCCCTTGAACCCGCAGGCGACGAGGTCCCGGAGGAAGCGGGCGCCGGTGGGGACATCGATCTCCGGATGGCACTGGAGGCCCCAAACGGGGCGCTCGGCCAGGTGGAAGGCCTCGACGCCGCAGGTCTCCGTCGAGGCCAGGACCTCGAAGGAGGCCGGCAGATCGAAGACCTCGTCGAAGTGGCTCGAGAACGTATAGAACGCGGTCCCGGCCGGACCCAGAAGGTCGCTGGCCCGGTCGACGCGGATGGAGATCCAGCCGATCTCGGGGCTCGCGGCCTGCCGGACATGGTCATCGCCCGCCAGCGCAAAAGCCAGGAGTTGATGCCCCCAGCAGCTCCCGAGAACGGCCGTCCCCCGGGTCACCGCCTCGCGGGCCATGGCCGCTTCGGCCTCGGCCCAGGGCTCGCGGTCGATGATCGAGGCTTCGGAGCCCGTCAGGATCAAGTGGCTGAACGCGGCCGGCTCCGGCAGCTCTCCCTTCCGGGCCGTGAAGGCTTGCCAGGGCACGTCCAGATAGCGGCCCCAGTGCTCGACCGGCTTATAGATCGAGGGGTCGATCGAGTTGTCAAC
>Ga0326726_10000183_pt1 | contig 61509 bp, 61 predicted proteins | sample MHFenrmetagenome_2_FD_207603 | JGI IMG/M metagenome (GOLD analysis project Ga0326726, IMG submission 207603) | Lab enriched peat soil microbial communities from Michigan Hollow, Ithaca, NY, United States - MHF15MN | ecosystem: Environmental > Terrestrial > Soil > Wetlands > Peat | place: USA... | reverse complement strand
AGGCAGTATTCGCATTTGGGCTGCGGACCTGACATCTTAAAGTACTGAACACCATAGGCGGGCGCTAACACTTGAAGTGCATTGTTGTAGGATCCTGTGTTGATAGAGCCGCTAAGCATTCCAAGACGCATACCAATGCCTTCGCAGCTACTCCAGAAACCGTCCAAATCATTTAACTTGGGCATAGAGAGGTCACCCGAATTTCCAAGCTCACGCAGCCAACTTACTTACCGCTTGGTAAATAAGAAGTGAATATTAGATGGCTGAAAAGTATCTGCGCTGTTTGAGCTTAACCCAAGTTTTCTGACGCGTCGTTTTGTTTTTCTGGTTGTTGGGACTTATCCGATGCGTCGGGATGTTGGGGAGAAGGTTCACCCTTGTCGGAATCGATTTGCATTGTTGGACGGTCTTTGTTCTCAGAAGATGAATCTTGCCCCGAGCGGTTGGAGTCATCCTCGGCTGGTTGATTAGAAGCTTTATTTATGGTGTTATTCTTTTCAGCATTTATTAAATCCTTGTTTTTTTCTTGAGCGTTATAATTGTCCTTTTCCAATTTGGGGTCTTGCGGTTTATCCACTTCGTTGCTGGTGCTTTGCGCGATTTCCCTATCGGCAACGTTACTCGACGAAGCCGCCGCAGTGCCTCCGCGTGCCACGTGGATGAAGTAAACTGTTGCACCAACCGCGGCAACTGCCGCTATGCCTCCTCCAACGGCAACATAAACTATCGGAAACCCTCCTAAGTCCGCCTTTGGAGTAGAATCAGCATCGCCGACCCGAACACAATTGAAATGGTCACCGTAGTTGTTGTATCCTGAATAGCTTTGACCGTCAGAAGCGACGGTAACATAGTCTATAAACGGTGCTTGTCCGGGCGGACTGTGCTCCCAATGAAATATGTATTTGTAGCCGCTCGAACCGTCATAATCCCAAGTTCCAAAGTGAGTTCCATCGGGAAGAACAGTCTGCGTGGTGCGGTCAGCGAATATGGTATACACATCAGCGCCATCGGTTCGGTCCCATTTCCCCACAATAATTGGATCTTCAGCTGCTACGGGCTTAACCATAGCCGACGCAAAAGCCAAAAACATCACAGAAAAAACCAGCAATACAACAAATGAAGCACTTCTCATTCTTCTTTTCCCTCCATCACCAAACTCTCCCAACCAAGAGTTTGTCTTGAACAACAAGTGGGAGACTACAAAACACAAACAATATATCAACAAGGCAGAACTTGGTCTCCAACTCCCAACTCCTCCCTTTTATTTATATGACCTTTTATTGATTTAAGACTTTGTGGCAAAATACACTTCAAAGATTTCTACCGGGAATCCCTCAGATGCTTTTGTTCCAGAAGCCCCAGCAAATCCCGATGTTTTCAGAATGTTGGTCACTTCGTCACTTTCCAGATGCATTGAGGGCATCATCCATAATCTTCACAAATTGCTCCAGGTACAATTTCCGCTGCATTTCCAACTGCAACTGCATCTCAGGCGGAAGCATTTGAAGCGATGGCTGGTTAGTTCGTTTCTGGAGCCAATTCAAAGCATCCTGCTCGTGGGTTCGGCTGTAGTTACCAATTAAATGCTCGGCTTCATGGATTGCTTGTCATTGATCTTGTTTTGTTAGGCAGATAAGTCCCCCGAGTTGGACAATGCGTTTTCCAGCAATCGTTTCTGCGTCTATTATTCTTGATTTAATTCCTTTGTTTTTAGTGATTTGAAGTAGTCTGTGAACTCGCTTTTTTTGGCGACTTTTAGAGAGATAATCGTTTGTAAGTAACAAATATTCTGGTTTTAATTTTCCTAATTCTTGTTGTTTAAGGATAATACTCTCGGCCTCTTCAAGCGAAAATAAAACCAAATTATGCTGATCGTTTAATCGTTTTTCTATAATTTCAAGAAGATTTTCTGTTTCTTGAGCCGTGGTATCATTAATTAATTGTTTAAAAATTGTTGTTTGGGTTAAGTTTGCTACCTGAGAAGGAGTGCTTGCCGAACCTATTATTGGTGAAAAGACTGCTTTGCTTGTTCCTTGAAGTAGCCAATTATGATGGTTTTTAATGTGATTCAGAAATTGCTGTGCGTAATTGGTTTTTGCTGGTGACGCTACAATAATGCTCCTCACTCCTTCCTTCAACATAGATCTTAGGGAGTTTATCAAATTTTCATGGAAACTGTAGAGTTTTTTTGGGTCATTTCTGTCACCATTCAAAGTGATGTCTTGTTGGTGTTTTGCGACTTGGCTGAAAACTTGCCACAAAGCAGCATGATCACTTTCTATTCCGACAAGAGATGCAACTGGATATCCTCTTCTATAGGACTTTGGTGTCATGTTTTCTTTCCATGACTGTTCTTACAGTTAACAGTATTTAGTCTTCGCTTTGAATTACTTAGCAATCGACATAAAAAAACGACATGTTTATGAAAGCGAAAAAAATGATTTAAGAGGAAAACTCATGATCGAAATTGATACTCTGGAAAAGTTAGACCAGATATTAGAAAAAAATGAGACAGTTTTAGTCTTGTTTTACGCTTCATGGTGCCCTTACTGTAGAAATATTGTTTCATCCTTCGACAAGAAAGTGTCTAAATCTAGCTTTGAAATTGTCATCCACGTCATATTGGACGATTTTGACAGCCCATTATGGGATGAATACGATGTTGAAGCTGTTCCTACAATTATATTTTTTGAAAAAGGCAAGATCATCAAGAGGCTTGACGGAAAATCTGGACTGGGGTTAAGCGAAAAGCAACTTAAAGTCTGGTTGGAAGAGCTACTCGGTTAGTAGTTCTTAGCTAAATATTTTATGTAACCTTTCCGAATTAGGCATCGGCTGCGGGAATACGCATTACTAATTGGTTTTATTATCAAGATTAATTATTTTGCAAAAGTGTACTGTATGGAAAAATTTCTAGGCCCGTGAAAATAATAATTAGCTATAATGCGAAATTTTTTCTCGCAAAAAAATAAAAAAAGAAAAAGGATGTGATTTTAGCTTGGTGGTGGGGATTGTGGTGGTGAAGATGGTGGAGGTGTTATTGATTGGAATGCTTGCTTTGCTTGAATAATGGTGGTTCCTGCAATACGGTCAAGGTATTTTTGTCGTTTGTCTCCAGGTGTTACTATTCCTAAGAGCCAGTCAAGAATCAATAAGGGCCAGAAAATTTTGCTGATGTTGCGTATTAATGCTTTGTCGAATGGTACTTTTCCTCCGTTTACCATTTGAACCTGCAAGCCCATTACTCGTTTGCCTATAGTTGCTCCCCATGAAGAATCGAAGATGGTAAAGTATAGCACTGCAAGTATTCCCCAAATAAATGAGAAGAATACAAAGCCTAAAGCACCAAATATGTAACCAAAGCCTCCACTAAATATTGCTGCTACTGCAAGAATAAATGAAATGATTGCTGCTACGATTGCAAGTATTATGCCGTCGATTATTAAAGCTATTACGCGGTAAATCCAATGCGTCCAGTCAATTTGCTCAATTGTTGTTGTCAATTTTCGTTAAAACTCCTATTAAACCAGTTAGAGTGTTGTTATTAATATCTTTCTATTCTTTGGAATACCAGTAATTGCTTCCAGAAAGAAACTAAGGTTTAAACCCTACTAGCAGCGCAATTTCGAGCCATTTCCAATAGCAATCCACATCTATGAAGCCGATTTCTCTTAGCCAAATCAATTGTGCTTCAACATCTAACAATTTGTTTGAAGGGTCTTCGGTTTGAAGAGTGAATCCGGTTGCATGAAGAAACTTGAGATGTAGATTTGTTGTCGGGGAGGAAACATGCTCTAGATTGCAGAAAATGCCCTCGGGATTCAACATATCGAATACTTCTTTGTATAACTGTTTCTTTCTTTGATGACTTAGGTGGTGTATAGCTAGACTGGATACTATTGCATCAAAGCTACCGAGTCGTTCCGACGGCAGAGGTAAACTGAAATCGTGTTTATGTATTGTTATATTCTTGTCGTTGGCAAAGTGCTTTCTAGCTTGATCGAGCATAGGTTCTGAAAAATCTAATGCAACACCTTCGGCTTTCGGATTGTTTAATTTGATTAGCGATAGAAGCCGTCCATTTCCTGTGCCTAAGTCAAGGATCCGCTTGATATCGTGAGGAATTTGGTCTAGGAGAACTCTTTCGCCTTCAGTTCTATGAGGGAGCTTGTCTGCTCTTGCAAGATATGCAAGTGCATGTTCAGTTGTTTGCCATTCGCTAATCGGCTTATTTCCTTTCATCATTTTGCATCCGTGTGTCAAAAGAGCTAGTAGCCTAATTAGTTTGTGTTCCTATTAACGAAATAGCTCGCTATTTCTCTAATTTTTTACTATCTTAAATGAAGAATCCTTATATCCGTAATCTGATTAATCTGAAAGATATCGTTACGAGGTTCTCTCAATTATGGAGTTTTGTCCCGAATGCGGCTGCCGACTTGAACCTAAGAAAGCTCAAGACGCTATTGTCCTTGCTTGCACAAAATGCAATTATGTAAAACAGTCAGATGGAAGCAGGTCACAAGCCAAAAACATAAAGGTCATCCAGCCTAAATCTCAGCCTTTTATGACAGTCATAACCGAAGAAGAACAAAAAATTAAGACAATGGCTACAATCCGTATGAAATGTGAGGAGTGCGGAAACAATCTAGTTTATGTGTGGCAAGTTCAGACTCGAGGCGGCGACGAAGCATCAACCCAATTTATGCGTTGCACAAAATGTGGTCATACGTTTAGAGAATACACTTAAACGTTTTTTTGCATTAATTAGTAGCCATCGGTCAGCCGATTCTTTCGAAAGCTATTAAAGCGGTAATCAGCATAAAGTAACATCCGGAGTAAATCCGAATGCCGAAAAAAGAAAAACCATTAACAAAGAAAGAAAGAGATGCTAAAAGAAAAGCAAAGAAGGAAAAACAGAGCAAAACACAGACTTCTTAGGAAATTAATCCTAAGCTTTTTTGCTTCGCCTTTTTCCAGTTTTTATCAGCCTATTTTATTTTTTTAGTCTTTTTGAGAAAAATAAAAAGAACTTTATTAATAAAAAAATTATCTAATCGTTTAAATTTTATTTATTTGAAAAATTGATGGGTCAAGATGATTTGACTATTCTCGAGTTGTATACTTGGAGATAAGCTTGGTGGACGCTGTCATATGGGTAACTTTCGGTTGATGGATAGGGGAAGCTCGTCATGGCTTGGAAAGGTAGTGGATCGACTGTGAACGGAACGTATGATAATCCTTTGCCCTTAAACCAACAACTGGCAATTACAAAGTAATCTCTTACCATTCCTTTTGGAACTGGTGGAAGATCTGCGGGAAACTGCAGTGAAACTGTATCGCCCTGTCGCCCAATAACGAATTCGTTGTCCGCGGCTTGCAATAATGAATTTACATTTCCGTATCTCGTAAAAGCTCCGCTAGAGTTTGAATCTGTAGTAAATGCTTGTTCAAAGTCAGCGCTTGAAGGCATTATGGTATGAACAATAATGTTTTGTTGTGAAGTTGTGTCCACACCTATGTAATCAAATCTTATGTCTTGGTAGGTGTTAATTCTCAGTTCATAGTTATTTGATTGAAATAGTCCTGTTAAGTTTACGATGAATACATTGTCTGTTACATCAGGTATTGGAAATTGACGATCGTTGGGAACTCGAACCCAGCTTCCATTTTGAGCTCTAACTTCCATAAAAGGTGGAGGAGACGGCGTTACTCCCGGTTGGCTTGCATACTTCAAGAAGTTGATTCCTCCGGCTGATGTGGTTGGCCAATTAATTGTAGCTGCAACTACTAGCTTTATTTGTTTTGTGCCCGAAAGGTCACCTAGGTTGAGGGTGATGTTATTCCATGTCCACCTGGCTCCAACTGTGTAATTTTGGTCTTGTTTAGAAATTAATGGAAGAATATTATTTCCTTTTTCGTCAACAGCTGACAAAGGTGCAGCTGGATTTGAGCTCACCGTGTACATTGTTCCTTGATCGGCGAGATTGTAAATGAAGGTGCTTGTGGTTGAAAAGACATCTGTGCCTATTGGATGGTCGACTGCAACCATTTTGACTTGGTCAAGATAAAATATTTCATCCGTCATTTCGCCGATTTTCATGTTGTAGTATCCATTGAGAGGCTGAAGTTGTGTTGAGTCTAGTTTTATGTAATCCCATGGATAGTTGTAAGAGAAAACCATTGAACCGTCTTTTTGGAAGTGATCAAGATAACCTAGCCAGCCTGCTCCATCAGAAACTTCTGCAGAGTAAACGTAGCTCTTTCCATTCCATACATATAAGCTGGGACATGAGCCTTCCCTGAAATAGTTTGAAACTACATACGTTACTCCCTCTACATCCACTGTTCTGGTCAGGCTAGTGCTTCCGTCGTTCCAAGAAGAGAAGACAAATGTGGTCAGACCCCATCCCGCGGCATTAATTTGTGCCGTCGATGCAATGACAATTGTGTGTATTCCAACGTCTACAAGCCCTGCAAAGGGTGAAACCTCTGGAACTCCATCTAAGGTAAACGCAAATCCCGTTCGGCTTGCTATATAGTGCAGTGTATGTTTCCCACTTGGGACAATGTTAAGAGTACCACTTTGGCCACCTGCTGTTATTTTATACGTTCCTTCGCTATTTTCGGTTATTGATGTTGTTATGGTTTGGGAACTTTTTGACGGAAGTTGGACATCAACTCTTAGTGCGGTGGCACCATTTACATTGAAGGGTAATGTAAAGGAGAGATCTTCATTTCCAGTGTTGGTGACATCAACTGACATGTTAACCTGTTGGTTAGGCCATGCTTCAGTTGGACCTAAAGTAAAATGAGCAAATTTCAGGCTGGCAGGCAGAGGAATTGGGGTCTTTGCTATGCTAAATGTATCTGAAAGATCACCAACTGTTACGTTGTAACTGCCTGCAATTGTTTCGGTAATGCTAAAAGTAACGGTTTGAGACTCATTGGCTGCGAGCAATAATTCTTTTGTTTCTGCTTCAGAATCATTAATTTTTAAAATATATGAGTAAGTGCCCTGAGCATTACCCACATTAGCTACATCTGCTGAAATGACTACTGGTTGACCCACACTTGTTTCATAAGGGTTTATTGTTAGGTTAGCTACCTGGAATGGAGACACTATTTCAGAAGCAGGAAACAAATTAGGCGCAAAGTTTTGCACATAGTAATAAGCGCTTATTTCGACTGCAGAGCCAATGATTAGAACACATATTAGAATTACCTTAGCTTTGCTGAGAGCAGAATGAGATACTTTCATGCAATTCTTTCCGTGGGTTTCGCCAGAATATGTATTACTTGATATTTATCTCTATTCATTTTCTTAGCTTTGAAGCGTCGAAAAGAAGAATTGCTTATTTCAGCTGCTACATAGACGACTAAAAAGCTAATTGGTAATAAGGAAAATCTTATTTAATCAACCTTGCTAATAGGGATACTAAATTTTGCGAAAGGAGCCAATGTTAAAAATGCAAAAATCTAAAGAATATTCTTGGATGACTAAAAATAAATTCATGACTTACACTTTTATTGCTCTTGCCATTCTTTCAGCCGTTTCCGCTATTTCTTTTTGGCCAACTTCGATTGTAATTTCGGTGATTGCTGTCGCAGTTGCGGTTGCACTTGATTATTTATTGTCGATCGTAATGAAAACCAAGGGACCAAGGAATACTATGTCTGCTGCTGTCTTTGGGTTGATCGTTGCTCTCTCGTACTCTTTGGGGTTGCCTACTCGCAATACTGTCGAGATCTTGCCACTTGCGGCTCCTCAAGCTTACTATTATGTTGCAGGAATTTCAGCTTTGGGAATAATTGTGTTGAAGAAGGGTCAAAACTTGCTCGGCAGAAAATATGTGAATCCTGCTGCAGCAGCAAAGCTTCTGGTTCTGTTTCCCTTCTTAAATTTGATTCTGCTAGCTAAAGATCATTTGGCAAGCAGCTTCAGCGGTGCAGGATTGCCCGCGTTGACCAGCCCAATAGGTTACATTGGACAGGGTTCTTTTGCTTTCTGGATAAGATCATGTCTAGGTAACTCTACAATTCAATCAGCTCCAAACGCCTCAGACATATTTTACACCTATTTTATACAGAAGTTTCACGGATGGACAGGTGGGGCTTCAAGCTTAGCTGTTATTTTGGTTGGTGTTGGACTTTTTATCATTTGTCGCAAGTATGTTAAATGGAGAATAACTGTAGCCTACTTTGGAATTGTGACATTGATGTCGCTTCTAATGACCGCTTTCTACGGAGGAGATACACTTCTCAGGTTAGGATTTGAATTATTCATAGGAAGCTCAATTTTCTTAGCGTTTTTTATGATAACAGATCCTGCAACTACTCCATTAACATATACAGGGCAGATTATTTTCGGTGCAGGTGTAGGGATACTTACTGTAATTATTCAAACTTACATGAATTTTCTGGGAGGCTCAGTCCTAGCACTTGTCATAATGAACTTAACTACACCGTTGCTGGACAACGTTGGATTACGCAAACCCAAAGTGGAAGAGAAAAAGCCTATTCTTCCAAAAGCCAGTCAGTTTGAGACGGTCACAACTGTAGAATGTATCAGATGTGGGGAATGCATGGTTATGTGTTGTCATAATTTAAGCCCAATACTAATCAAAGAAGCATTTGACAAGAACAACATGAGAAAACTCAAACAACTTAGACCAGAGCTTTGCAATAGTTGTGGAGACTGCAATTACGTCTGTCCAGCACGAATTGATTTGCAAGACACGGTGTTGAAGGCAAAATCTTCGATGCGGCGTGTGCGGGCATATTCAATAGCTGCAGCAGCAGTCGCAAAAACTTTCGAGACATCACTGGACAAAGGATTAGGATCCCTTGAAGGCAAAAAAATTACAGTCTTAGCGGGCACTGGACCCGTCGGGCAGACTGCAGCAAGAATCTATGCAATGGAAAAAGCCGATGTAACCATCACAACCCGGGTTTTGGCAAAAGGGCAAGCAGTTGCAGACAGGATTAATCGAGAAGTCGGTGCAACAAGAGTCAAAGTTGTAGAAGTCACAAAACCAAACCAAACAGTCGAAGCCACTAAGAGCGCAGAAATCATACTCTCAGCAGGCGCAGCAGCAACACAGTTCCTCTCAATGGAAGACTTAAACAAGTCGCCAACATGCAAGATCGTAGCAGACATCAACGCAATCAAACCCTTCGGTGTAGAAAGCTTAGATTCAAACGATGACGGCAAAGAAATAAAACCTGGCGTCTACGGCATTGGCGCATTACCTATCGACAAGCTAAAGATCAAAACTGAGACAGAAATGATTAAAAACATAACCGCCGAACCCAAAGCCCACTTTGACTTTGCAATGGCGTATACCATCGCCAAAGACCTACTAAAAAAACTCGCTTGAGCAAAAAATTGCAAGCTCAATATTGAAAACAAAGGGTTCCATGAGTCAAATGCAATTGCAATTTGAGAATAGTGCCGATGAGGAGAATTGCACGTAAGTACTGGAGTCACAGCAAATCCTGTTGCTCCAACATGACTTGAAAATTAATCGTTTTTTCCGAGGCCTTTTCTTTTGCGACTGCGACAATGTTAATTAACACATACCCAAACCTATTGCTTACGAATTGTTATGCCAAAAATTTCGCCATATTGGTTCATACGAGATGGCGCCAAGCTAATTCAGTGTGGTAAAAACGATTTCGACAAAGCTATTGTTGAAGGAAAAAGCGTAAAGTATCGTGGATATGCAAACAAGAAAAGTGAGCGCATTGCGGATGAGTTGGAAGAGTCTAGAATGTCATTTCTTAGCAGCCCCGATCTATCGCCTAAATTTCGAGGTGTATTAACAAATCCCAGAAATGTTGTTGAGGTTCAGGTAATTTTGGTTGAGGACCCTCAGTTTTGGCTAAGAGAATCTAAGCGACCCAAATATCAGAAGTAAACAGTCAATTATCTGTTGAAAATTGATTAATTTTGATAGGAAAAGCATTTTAGTAAATTAAAAATTAAATTAGCGCATGCCTTCTGTAAAGATGCTAATTAATTGGCAAGGTAAATTTAATTTCTCTGCAAAAAATGAAAATGGGTTGAATGTCCATTTTGACGCGCCATCAGATTTTGGAGGAGATGGTGCTGCTTTAACTCCGATGGAAAATGTGCTTGCAAGTTTGGTTGTCTGCAGTGGTATTCACATTATAGATTTCCTGAACAAAAGAAGGCATAAGTTGAATGATTTTTCGATTAATGCTTTTGCAGATAGAAGAGAAGAGCCCCCTCGTGGATTCACCGAAATCAAAATAGAATACATGTTTAAAGGTGAAGAATTGGATGAGAATGATGTTAAAGAGGCAATAAAAATCTCTGAGGAAAAATATTGGTCTGTAGGAAGTATGTTAAAAGAGACTACTAAGATCAAGTCAGCATATCTAATCAATAGAGAGTAGATTAATTTCGGTCTTTACTTCTAATATCACTTTGTTTTTCTTTTTCTGATTTTTCCGTTAAAACTCTTGACCGTTTCTTCACAAACACCCGGTTTCCATTTACAGATACCCTCAATTATTTCTTTGAGGTAATATTCAAGTTCTTCATTTGTAATTTCATTTGAGCAATCAACTTTGTACACAATTTCTCCTTTATCGCGACTAACAGTTGCTGCCACTAAAACATTATCATTCATAAGCGATCATCCATTATTCTTTAATTGCAATTCAGATTTAAGCTTTCTACCAATTTGTTCAAAAAATATGCTTAAAACTTAGAAAATATTGAAGTCTTTGCAGTAGAGCTGATCAAACCTTAATGTTTATCGAATTTATCAAAGTCTATTGAAGTATTCCAACGGTGCATACCAGAAGACAGGTATTGCTTTTTTGCAGTTTTGGTTCTGGCATTTATATTTCTTTTTCACAACGTCGCCATGATAGCTACGTGTTATTGGCTCAACCGATGAGAATGCTGTATGAAGCTTATCAGGCGGTTTGACTTCAAGGATTTCGTAGCAGAATGGGCATTCGAGTACAGCCACAATTTACTCCTCCACATCATAATACTCTGTTCTATCGTAAAAAATTTGCGATAGCACGAATTAGCATATTGTTTTTTCGCAAATAGATCGTAACTGTTTTAATTAGATCCTGTCCAGAATTAGGTAATTATCCAAAGGCAAGGAGCACAGATATTGTTCAGCAACTACACAGCATTATCAAAACAGGCAAAATATCTGATTTATCAGTCGATTCTGCCTGCTATAGCCTTTGGCATGTTCTACACAGACATATCCTATTTTCTCACCACTGTCCAAGGATTTTCGATTGAGTTTATGGGACTGGTAGTAACCGTTATGGGCGTTTCAACTTTTACAACATGTATTCCTCTTGGAATTGCTGCAGATAAATATGGCAGAAAGAAAATGCTCATGATAGGCACCTTAATTGCTGGCGCTGCAATGGCTATTTTCGCGTTAACTACTGAACCAGCCATATTGTTGGCTGCCGCGATCTTTGAAGGGGTATCAGAGGGTGCACTTTCTGCTTCCAGCGGTGCTCTTATGGCTGAAAAATGCGAAGAATCACAGAGGAATAGTGCTTTTTCACTTTTTAGTTTCGCCCAAAGCATATCTTATGGTATAGGCAGTTTCGCGATCTCTGCAGTAGGGCTCTTTGAAATTGTAAAAATTTCAAATAAAACTGGTCATTCTTTACTTTTTGTTTTATTAGGTTTGCTAAGTGTGATATCAATTTTCATGTTGTTTAAAGTCAATGAATCAAAAAGACCACTAAAAAACAAAAATAATGAACCTAATACGAAATTTGTTCGTAAAGGGTCTCGCAGCATTTTGGCAAAATATGTTTTAACGAGCGCAATAATCGCTTTCGGAGCAGGTATGGTAGTACCACTTATGACAGCTTGGTTTAAACTTCAATACGGTATTTCAGATGCTTTAAGCGGACCCATACTTGGTGTGACAAGCATTATTATAGGAGTGGTTACGTTGGCTTCCCCCTATCTTGCCAAAAAACTCGGCTTGGTTAAAGCAATCGTGGTTACACAAGCTGCCTCGACCATTTTTATGATAGCAACTCCCCTTTCATCAAGTTACTTAGTTGCCAGCTCAATTTACATGATGCGAGCATTCCTCATGAATATGGCAAGTCCACTCTCTCAATCCATGATTATGGGGTTAGTTGATGAAAATGAACGAGGTGCAGCTTCAGGTGTGAATGCAGCCTTATGGAGGCTGCCAAACGCTTTGAGCACAATCATAGGTGCATATCTCATGGGGATGGGCATGTTGGCTCTCCCGTTCTTTACAGCGGGCATATTATACAGTATTTCAATAGCGCTTTTTTGGTACTTCTTTAGAAAAACAAAAATGCCTGAAGAAAAAGCTTAACTTATTTGATCTTTAAGAATACTCCCTATTTCATCCACCACGGTCTCTGCATCTGCACGGGTTATTCCAAAATGAGTAACAAAACGAATTTTGTTCTTGGATTGAGCGAGCGCTAATATGCCCTTTTCTTTAAGTTTTTTCAGAAATAAAACATCAATTATTTTTTCATCTAGGTTAAAACTAACAATGTTAGTCTGCACGTTTTCCAAGTCAATTCTAATTCCGTCGAATTTGCTTATTTTTTCAGCTATGAATTTTGCGTTTTCGTGATCTTCTTTAAGCCGGTTGATCATCTTTTCCAAAGCAACAATTCCTGGCGCGGCAATTATACCTGCTTGACGCATTCCGCCACCCAATAACTTTCTGTTTTTCCTTGCACGTTCAATAAAATCTTGTTTTCCAACAATTATTGAACCAATTGGACAACACAAACTTTTTGATAGGCAGAACATGAGATTGTCTACATGTTTTGTAAAGTCTTTAACGTCTACACCTAGTCCGATGGCGGCGTTGAAGATTCTTGCTCCATCCATGTAAAGTTTCAAAGAATGCGCTTTAGCGATTTCGCTTATATTTTTTGTTTTGTCAGGATTTAGAATTGTTCCGCCATGCCGATTGTGAGTATTTTCAATGCAGACTAATGATGGCTCAGGAAAATGAATGTTCTTTGGCCTTATCGAAACCTCCAATTCAAGTGGATCAAATGCTCCAGTTGCTGTTTTGATTGGCCAAGGTAATAAATTGGCAATTGTAGATACTCCTCCAACTTCATACCAGTAGATATGGGATTCTGATTCTAGCAGAACGAGTTCTCCACGCTTGCAGTTGCTCATCAGAGATACCAAGTTTGCTTGAGTGCCGCTTGGAACTAGAAGGGCTGCTTCTTTGCCTGTAATCTTTGCAGCCATCTCTTGAAGTTGATTAACAGTTGCATCTTCGCCGTAAACGTCGTCACCAAGTTTTGCGTACTTAATTGCTTCAAGCATCTCATCTGTTGGCAAAGTAACCGTATCGCTTCTAAGGTCGATAAATTCCGTTAACATCTTAACTACCATCCTATTGCGTTTGTATAGTGTTGCTAATTAATTTTTCACAATGTGTGAATCTTAAAACTAGTGAGCTGACAAACCATATCTTCTAGAAGAGCTTTATTAAATTTATAATATGTAGAAATTTTTGCCGGAATCCGGAATGACACAACTTTATGCTTAGCCGGCTTCAATGCATGCTAGAAAATGATCTTTTTTAACCTCAGTCAGTTCAAATTTCTTTTCCCTGCATTCTGCTTTTGCTCTTGAACATCTCGGATTAAAGCGGCAGCCAGACGGAGGATTAATCGGGCTAGGCACTTCTCCTCTCAAACGCGCTTTAACATTTTTTACTTTCGGATCAGGTATCGGTACAGCTTCAATTAATGCTTGTGTGTATGGATGAAGTGGATTGTCAAACAATTCGTCAGTGTCTGCTAACTCAACTATTTCACCCAGGTACATCACACCTACGCGCTGGCTAATCTGCCTGACAGAGCTTAGATCATGAGAAATGTACAGAAATGATAGACCAATTTTCTTCTGTAAATCTCCTAATAAGTTAAGAATCTGAGCTCTAATTGAAACATCTAGCGATGAAACAGGTTCATCGGCAACTATGAATTCGGGTTCAACGGCAAGGGCGCGGGCGATGCAAATTCTTTGTCTTTGTCCTCCACTGAATTCATGTGGGTATCTTTCGGCGTGATATTCTTCCAACCCCACCAACTTAAGAAGTTCATAAACACGTTCGCAACGTTCTCCTTTAGGAACATGCTTGTGAATAATAAGAGGTTCACTGATGATATCACAAATTGTCATTCTTGGATCGAGAGAACCATAAGGATTTTGGAATATCATCTGCATTTTTCTTCGAAGCCCAAGCTTCGCTTCATTGTTAGCTGACTTAAATTTTTCAACTACGTTTTCCCCATCGACAAAAACCTCACCTGAATCGGGCTCAATCAAGTTCAAGATTAGTCGGGCAGTTGTTGTCTTTCCACACCCACTTTCTCCAACTAAAGCAAACGTTTCTTGTTTGTTGATTTCAAAGCTTATGTCATCAACTGCGTGAACTTGACCAACTTGCTTCTTTGTTAGTACTCCTCGTGAGTAAATTGGAAAATACTTTTTTAGATTTCGAACTTGAATGAAACTTTGTTCAGTCACTTTTCGCATTTTCTCCTTGCAACAAGATGTTCTTCCATTCATAACATGCAACGAAGTGTTCTGGCTCTACCTGCTCAAGCACTGGCTGTGCTTCCGAGCATTTTTCCTTCGCGTATTTGCATCTCGGATGGAAACGGCAACCCGATGGTGGTTCAATCAAGTTTGGAATATTCCCAGGAATAATGCTTAATGTTTTCTTTCGATCAAGCCTTGGAACTGCAGCAAGTAACAGCGCGGTATAAGGGTGTCTCGGATGTTCGTACAAATCTTCTGTTTCTGCAATTTCGCAAACGTTTCCAGCATACATTACCACCACTCGAGTGGTCATTTTGGCGATTATTCCCATGTCATGAGTAATCATCACCAAGGACATTCCCATTCTTTTCTTTAGATCTTCAAGTAACTCGAGAACTTGAGCTTGAATTGTTACGTCCAAGGCTGTAGTAGGTTCATCCGCAAATAAGAGAGTGGGTTGAAGTGCTAGAGCTCGGGCAATTGCAACCCGTTGTTTCATGCCTCCACTGAATTGGTGTGGGAATTCTCTCATTCGAATTTCCGCTTCTGGGATACCAACTAAATTCATGAGTTCAATTATCTTCGGTCGGCAATCTTCTTTAGATATTGAATCGTGGGCCAACAAAACATCCCTCAGCTGAGTCTCAACATTATAAACAGGGTTTAAGGATGAAGATGGATCTTGGAATATTATGGCAATTTCTCTTCCGCGAATTGATTGCATTTCTTTTTCGCTTTTATTTAGCAAGTTTTCGCCTTTGAAAATTATTTTTCCTTCGACTATTTTCCCTGGTTTAGGAACAATTCTAAGAATAGAAAGAGCGGTGACTGTTTTTCCTGATCCTGATTCTCCGACGAGACCCAATGTCTCTCCTTTCTTAACCTCAAAGGACATTCCGTCAACTGCCTTTACGATTCCAGCTTCAGTTAAAAAATAGGTTTTTAGTCCTTCAATTCTAAGCAGTTCCTCTGTCATTCTTATTCCTCATTTAGTCTCTTAGCCTTGGGTTAAGAGCATCTGAAAGCCCATCTCCCAATAGATTAAAGCCGAAAACGGTTATGAGAATTGCGAGTCCTGGATATAATTCAGCCCACCAGACTATTCGCATATCTGAGAAATTGTTCTCTAATATTTGTCCCCAAGTCATTGTGTTTACGTCTCCGAAGCCTAAGAAGCTCACTCCCGCCTCCAGGAGAATCGCATATGCTATTGTGAGGCTTGCCACCACTATTATTGGCGATAAAATGTTTGGTAGGATGTGTCTAAAAATTATCCGCTTGTTGCTTGCACCAAGTGATTTTTCTGCTTCGACAAATTCAAGTTCTCTTACCCTTAGGAACTCGCCGCGTATCATTCTGGCGTCCCCAGGCCAGTTAAAGATGGCCAAGACAAAAATTACGATGGTTAGACCTAATGGAATACTAATTCCAAGAAGATTGAAGGATGACCCAACATTTGCACCTAGCGTTAATACTCTGACAAAAATCAGTATAAACAAGAGAGATGGAAATACAAGAAATACTTCTGTGATTCTCATTAAAACATTGTCGATCCATGTGCCAAAATATCCTGCTATGGCACCTACAGCTATGGCTATAGCCATGGTAATTGCTGTTACGACTACACCTACGTAAAGTGCGTATTTCGTTCCATGCAGAACATCGCTGAGAACATCTGTTCCCAAAACATCTGTTCCCAGTAAATATTTCGAGTCTGGAGGTGTTCGTACGTTGCCGTTATAGAACGGTGTTAAAGCCTGGGGATCTGGAAATGCTGGATAAGGAGCTAGAAAGTCCCCAAAGATTCCTACAAAAACAACTGAGAGGACAATTATTAGTCCTACTACGCCCGCTTTATTTCTTCGAAATCTTCTCCATGCAACTGCCCATTGACTTGCAGATCTCCGCTTTGTTTCTGGGCTCAATTTATTATTTTCTTGATTCATTTAATGTTACCTACCTAATCCTCACGCGGGGATCGATGTAAACGTAAAGAATATCCATTATGAGATTCGCAATTAGCGTCATTACTGTTATAATCATAGTTATTCCCATAATGGTTGGAAAATCTAAGCCAAGAGTAGACGATACATATTGACGTCCGAGACCAGGCCAACTGAATACGTATTCGGTCATAGGTGCTCCAGCTATCATTCCACCGAGTGCTATACCAAGAAAAGTTACTGCTGGCGTAATCGCATTTCTAAGGGCATAAACATAAACCACTTTTCTTTCGCTAATCCCGCTCGCTCTTGCTGCTAAAATATAATCAGACCTTAAAACTTCTAACATGTTCGCTCTAATAAGCCGAATATTTTGAGCGAGTGAAACGTAAACAAGAACTGCTACTGGCAAAATCAAATGTGCAATTTGGTCTAGCACAGGATTACCCCACCACAAGAATCCTGCTACACCTTGGGACCCTGCAGATGGTAGCCAGCCAAGCGTAAATGAAAATATGATAATTAGAATTAACCCAAACCAGAAAGTTGGCATTGAAACTCCAAAAAGTGAGAATGATGTTACGGTGACGTCTTGTTTCGAGTAAGGTTTTCTCGCTGAATACACCGCAATGGGTATTGAAATCGCGAATGCAATCAGTAGTGAAACAACTTGAAGTTCAATAGTTGGCCAAATTTTTGGTCCAATAATATAGTTGACAGGCTGACCACCGTAAAGTGATTTGCCAAAATTAAGCTGCAAAATGTTTGTTAACCAACTCAAATATTGAATTGGTATTGGCTTGTCTAACCCATAATATGTTTTCAATCCTTCGATAGTAGCTTGATCTATGTTTGGTTTTCCAGCTTTAATAAGAGAAATAGGATCTCCAGCAGCATACATTGTTATAAAAGCTATTATTGAGATTCCAACTGCTACTGGAATCATGTACAATAGTCTTCTTACAATATACCTGAACATTGAGCTCCCAGCAAGAGCTCTCAGCCTCTGCAGCAAATTTGAAGCCTCGTTCTCCCAAGAGAATCTTATTCCGCGTTGATCGTACTTAAGGCTTTTCGAATGATTCTGACCTAGAAAAAAGAGCTAATTTCCATAAAACAATGATCCCCTTCTTGAAGGTATAGCAAGTTTAATATACATATAATTATCAAAAAGAGAACAGCGATCTTAAGGGGAAGACTAAAAATGAGCAAATATAGTAAAAAAGTTATAACGATGATTCTTATCTTTGCTTTTGTAGCTTCAATGTTGGCACCTCTAGGAGAGGTTCTAGCGCAAAATCACAACACGCTGTTTAAAGTGACAATTGTAGCTCCGGGCAATGCTAATCTTTTGAGACGTCAGTGGTCGCAAGTTTTCGCCAGCAACTTGCAGCAGTTAGGAATTGATGCAAACGTCGTCTATTTAGGGTGGACAAGTGTATATGACCGCGCATTAACTCCTAGTCAAGATATGGTTGGCAAAACTTACGATCAAGGTGGATTCGACATATTGGCACTTGGATGGACACCTGGATTAATTCCTGAACCACGCCAAACATACTATGGTGGAGACTCGGCTTTCTTTGCTCCAACAGGGCAAAACTATTATCTCTGGAACAATGCTCAATCAAATACTCTACTGGACCAGTTTATCACGTCTACAAGCGATAGTGACAGAGCAAGCATTCTGAAACAGTGGCAACAGATATACTACAATGAAATACCTGCTTCGCAAATAATGTACCAGCAAGCTCCTGTCGTAGTTAATCCTGCAATCGGCAATTTGTATACACCTGTAACAGGTGGAGGGGAAGGGTGGTTATACTTTAATGCTCAACCTTACCCACAATTGCTCACACGCAACGACGGAAAGACTGCAATTACCTACTGCTCCACGGGATCAATTGATGCCATTAACCCGCCAGAATCGGATAGCTGGTACGATGTAATCGTGGATGTCCCAATCTTTGACGGTCTAGCAGAAACATGGCCAACGTTAAACGGACTTAGTGATCTTCAAACTCCAGCTTTACTGACATCTTGGAGCCACAACGCTGACAGCACCTCTTGGACTTTCAATTGCAGACAAGGCGTAACATGGCATGATGGTCAACCATTTACAGCGGACGACGTCGTGTTTTCACTATGGTCCTTGATGAATTCAGCTACAGGTTCTCAATTCGTAGGTTACTACCAAAGCGTCTATGGAAACAATGTCAAATTCACATATTCCGATGGTACAACTGCAAACATAGGTGACGGCACTAGAATTGGCACAATAACAGCAACAGACAAAAACACCGTTGTCGCAAACATTCCAACTTTAGCCAATGGCAAACCATACGGTTACTTTGAACCCTACTTACTATCCTTTTCTAACAACATTATTCCAAAACACATCTTTGCAAACATCGCACCAGCAGACTGGTCTAATTCACCATTCAACACAGGCCAAGGGCAAATGACAATAAACGGAGTTACCTATAAAGGCCCAGTTGGAACTGGACCATATAAATGGGTAAGCTACGATGCAGATGCTCAAGTTATACACCTTCAAAAATTCGACAACTATTGGAATGCTACTGGTTTACAGAATATGGGTCTATTCCAGATAAAAGACTACTACATACGGTTCATTGCCGATAAAACAGCTGCCCTGGCCGCTTTAAAGAATGGCGAAGTTGATATGCTTGACTACAACTACCAAATGCAAACTGACATACCAACCATTGGTTCATCTTGGGGAAAAGTCATTAATCTGAACGGCGTCGGCAGGCAAGAGTTCGGTTACAACATGCAGAGCCCAATCTTTGGCACTGGCGTTGATACTCCGGCAGGTAAAGCTGATGCAACAAAGGCTGCTGAAGCAGCAAGAGATATCCGCGTTGCTTTCGATTATGCAGTTCCGCGACAGTTAGTCATCAACAATCTGCTTTCTGGCTATGGAACCGCTGGAGCGACTCCGATGTTGCCTACACAACCTTACTACGACAATTCAATTAAGGCGAGACCTTATGACTTATCTCAAGCTAGACATTACTTGGAGTTGGCAGGTTACTCTCCGCCAGCAGTAAGCGCAGCCAATGCAGTGAACATCCAAAACACATTGACAGATTCTAGTGGAACCGGACTGGCAAACGTAACGATGTATTTATTGAGAACTACAGACAATTCAACTATTCCAGGCTCTCTCACAGAAATAGCTCATACTATGACTGATGAGAATGGATTCTACAGTTTCGCTGATGTCCCGTCAGGTTCAGGAACATATTATTACTATCTGAAGGAAGGTACATCGGGAACACCACAGTACGTTCAAAGTTATGCAGCTTCTGGTTCATTGCTAAGTACAACAATGCTTCTGATAATTGCAGTGGTAGTAGTAATAGTTGTGATTGTTCTAGTATTAGTCATCGCCATGCGCAGACGTAAACCAAAGAAATAACTAAATTATTTTCTTTTCTTTTTTTAATTTTAAAATCCAAATATTGATATTATTATTGATTCAATAAGCAGAATTATGGCTAAGGTAATGAATTTATTTGCTTTTTTCTCACTATTTCTAAGATTTTCCAGTGACCATTCATCAGAAGTCTTTCGAACAATCTCTTTTGTTTTGCTAGACAAGACCGAACCTGAGAAGGCAATTGCACCAGCCGCTAGAAAGAAGATACCCGTTTCAAGTAGTGTAATTTTTGTGAAATAGCTTGAAAATAGAAGGCTATTCCATGTGGAACCCATTATTATTATTAAGATTGCGAATATCAATGAGTTAATGGTCCAAACAATAAGGTTTCCTTTTAGAAGCCAAATGAATATGCGCCAGTAGTTTGTCATTATGTCAAGCTTATGATGCAACTTTGCTTTATATTGTTCGCTAATTCTTTCAAGCCAGCGGTTTTTCCTTTTAGAGCTTAAAGGATAATCAGCGATGTTGTTTTTCTATTCCAGCATTTTTAACTATTTTTTAGTAACAAGAAAGACCCCAATAAAAATTAATAGCCCACCGACCACACTAAATATTGTTATTTGTTCCGCGATAAAGGCCGCTGCAAAGATCACAGTTATCAGAGGTTCTGCGAACAGAAAGGAGCTTGTTATTGCAGCTTTGACCTGGCTCATTACTCGGAACCATATAAAGTATCCAAGAAGAGAACAGGTTAGAGCCAAATAGAGGATTGCAAGCCATTCATTGAAACTTAAAGCAAAGATTTTAGAAAATGAATTTTCGGCTACAGAAAAAGGAACTAAACATATTGCACCTAAGATTGTAACGTAAGATACTACTAAGAAAGGATCATATTTTTGCATTACTTTTTTGCCGAGAAGTGTGTAAGCAGCCCACATAAAAGGTGTGGAAAGCAAAATCAGACTTCCAATAGCAAAAGTCATAGAGTTACTTTGCATACTTAGAGTGCCACCCCCAATTACTGCAAAGGTTCCAGAGGCAGCAATCGCTATACCAAGAACATTCTTCTTTGATAATTTCTCTTTGAATATTCGAGATGAATAGAAACTGATTAAAATTGGTGAAAGAAGACAAACCAAAATTGCCGCCACCGAAGCGCCGGCCATTTGAATACCCGTGTATTGTACAATAAAAAAGAAGGTTATTCCAATCAACCCCAAAACTATCAACGTAGGGCTGTCCTTTAGTTCAACAAAAATATTGTATTGCGGCCTTTTAGATTTAATTAATAAAAGCGATAGAACGAAAAATATGCCTGCAATTATGAACCTAAAAGTAGCGATAGCAATTGGAGTAATACTATCTTCCAGGACCCATTTTACAACAACAAATGAGCTACCCCAAAATAAAATTAAAAAGATCATCAAAGCGAAGTTAATTGGACTAATTGCTTTTGATGACATGAAGCGTATTACTGAGATTCGATTAGAAAAAGATTCTGTTCACTAAGCGGTTGTGACAATGTTGTAATCTATTCTTTTGTCTTTTTCTTTCGCTTAGCTGAGCGTTGTTCCTTTTTTTGTATTTTTAAAGATACCTCGTAAGGGAATACTGGTTGCATTGAAGGGTGAATCTTAATATCGCCTGTACCTTTTTTGAAAACTAGCGGATATTCTTTAACAAGTATCCTGACAAATTCTGCTAATGTGTGCATTGCTTGATTAAACTCAGTTTCTTCTGCAGACATGTAAATCACTAAATATTGTTAATCCAAATCAACCTCTGCTCTTAAGTCTATTGAGTATGTATACAATGTAATTAAACTTCGATGCTTGATGATCTTCTGTTTAGTTTTCCAGATGCAACTTCAGGGAATTGTTCCTCAAGTCTGTTTTCTGCCATTAACTCTGCTTCTTCAAGAATCTTTTCTGCCTCAGGGTTAATGCGTCCAACGTCAACAGTCATTTCAGTACCCTGACTAGTTGTCGCAACTATATCAGAGAGAAGGCTGCCTATATTTCCAAGTTCTTGGCTTGCTTCAGGAAGAATACTGCACATCTCAGAACTAATGCCACTTAGAATATTTTTTGCGGGGCTCAACACTGTAACTAAGTCGCCAATTTCTGAAACGGTGTTAAGGCGTATAGAAAGACCTTGCATTGCAACCGAAGCATGAGTAAGCATCTTTTCAACCTTGCGTATTTCCGAAAGTTCAGAAGCGAAAACGTTTGCTCGTGCTTCATCTCTTGCCGTAAGTGCTTTTACCACACGGTTGAAAATGTCGTCATCACGGCTTTCAAAGCGTTTGACTGCAGTGTCTAATGTTTTCGTTTGAACATCTATTCGTTGAATAATTGAGCTAATTTGCTGTTTTAGATTTTCGGAAGGTTTAGTAACATTCTTAATTTTTGATATAATGGATGGTTGCTTTTCTTTGTCCTTCCATCGATCGACAAATTTGTTAGCCAAATTAATCTATCTCCTAGGTTTGTTGATATTATCTATCCTTAGTGGAAATGTAATAAAAGAGTGTTTGAACTTATAGAGTAAAAACTCAAGCCTAATAATCACTTGTTTTTAATTTTCTCTTTAAAGCGGCTACTAGTTTGAAAGACATTGTTCCATAGTTTTTTAAAAATAGGGTATGGAGCTTTCAAAGATTTAGTATTTAACCGAAACCTAATTTTTTGTTTGTTAATTGCGCGTTCATCTATTGAAAACTTAAATTTTAGAGTGCATGCTCTTTTGACAATTTGTATTACCAAGCTGGCTTAGTTTAGAAGGGATGAGAATGTTCACATACCTGATGGAATCCTCAATCCATATTCCTGCACAATTTTGTATGTTATAGCTTTGTCTTTCCTAGTTTGGGCTTGGAGGGACGCTAAAAAAACCTTATCGCATACATTCATTCCATTCATCGCTGTGGTGGATGCAATCCAGTTGGTTGTTCAACTTTTTGAGTTTCCTGTTGCGGGAGGGGGTAGTACTTGGCATTTTTTGGGCGGCGCAATAGTCTCGTTGATTCTTGGTCCATTTGCTGCTGTAACAAGTATGACTATTACTTTGATTATTCAGGCTCTTGCATTGGGCGATGGAGGCATAACTAGCTTTGGCGCTAATGTTTTTAACATGGCAGCAATTGGAGCGCTATCTTTTTTCCTAGTCAAAGTTTTAATCGGCAAAAAGTTTAGTGATAAGCGGCTTGCGGCAAGCGTCTTTGTTGGTTCTTGGGTATCAAATGTAATGACTGCTGTGGCTGTCGGTTTCGAGATTGGAGTTTACCCTACGGCTGGTCATCTAGGAGGCCTAATGGTAACTGTGCCGAGTATGTTGGTATGGTATGTTCCAACTGGATTGATAGAAGGGCTGGTAACTTCATTATTGATAGTTCCTCTTTCACATATTAAAACAATGAAGATGTTTGGACTAGATATACTCCGTAAAGGAAATAAAAATTCGATAAACTCTTCAGACTAAAAAAACTCCTGAAATTACTGCGACAAAGCTCATTTTTTTAGAAAATATAGCAGTTTATTCCCCTTTTGTGTCGTTTCTGCAACATTCTGACTTGGGTCTATATTCTACCTTTTTGGTTCTTTGCTTGTAGTGTTTTTCGCACTCTTTTATTCTAACAAGCATCCACTCGTTTTCCTCATAGACGCAACCGCAAATCAAAGTCTTAACAGTCAAAAGTGTCTCGCTCATACATGATGTTGTCAAGTGAGATAAGATTTAATTTTCGCACCTCATAATTGTTCCTATCGAACCTTAAACAATATACATTGCAAGATTGCGACGTTAGAATGATTAATTCTTGAGTTTATTCGCACAACCTAAATAAACCGTTTTTTCTAGCTATCATTCACCTTGAACTTTGATAATGTAGTTTTTCCTGATTCTGTAGGTTTTCGCTGCAAAAACTGTGGCGATTGTTGCCGTTTGCAACCACCCGACGTAAGTAGAACAGAGCAAAAACGCATCGAAGCAAAGGGTTTTACTGATTTTTTAGAATCTGCTGATAAAAATGGGATTCGCTGGGTTCAAAGGCAAAAGGAGGGTAGTTGTTTTTTTCTCACAAAAAACAATAGATGCTCAATCTTCGATGTGAGGCCTCAAGCTTGCAGGTTGGAGCCTTTCACAATAGTGGATTACGATTATGAGAAAAATAGGATTGAAGTAGATTTGAACTTTCCATTTTCATGCTGTTGCATAGGAACCTGCGACGAAAAAACGGTGCCCACCGAAGAAATTGGTAGGGCTGCCCAAATCCTTGTGCAGAAGATTTTGGCGTTAACTGCAAATGACCTCGGTCTTCCACCGACCGATAAAAGAGTTTATGCTGAAACTCGGTCCAGATTTCTTCGAAGAAGAGCAGAAATGGCAGATCTCAAACTATAGTGAACTGATGTAAAATGAGTTTGTTATATTCTGCAACCAGCATTTAGCTTTGGTTTTCTAATTGCTCTAAAATTTTTACTATTTAGAAAAGAAAATCAGAATTTGGGTCTTGCTTGCCTAAATAGGTGCATTTAATTCCACATTTTTCATATTGAGTGCACTTATAACAGCATGATTTCTTTAAGCAGAATTCTTCTATTGTAGTGTGCCTTTTTTCATTATCAGAAATCGCTTGACAGCTTCCATTCTTATGATATTTGCAGAGAACAATCTTGCAATTTTTATTCTGAACTTGACTCTTGTTGCTTGAATCAGCCTCTGTTTTGAGCTGATTATAACATGTTTTGCAAGCGTACTTTCCCTTGTATTCTGGAAAAATTGCTGCATAAGGCGATAGTGAATTAATATGATAAGATGTAAAAGCACTGATTTCTTTTCTGCACTTGGCACAATTGACCATTGCAAATCAACTTATTTGCTTGGAAGTCTCCATAATATAGTTCTTCATACACTATAAGAGATTTACCTCAGTTTTAGTAATATTCAGCTTTTTTTACCTACAATAAAATGAACCCTCTCTAAAAAAACAAGTTGGCTGGTGTATTGGCAGTAATACACCGTCATTGGCGAAATCTCCACGTTTTCCCTTTCTTCTTTTTTTTTGTTAATTGCCTAGTTTTAAATTTATTTTAATTAGACCGACAAAGGTTTTGTCAGTGAAGTTGAGAAAGAGTGATTCTTGAATAAGCAATGAAATGAAGCAGTCTTAGCCGAAGGCGCATCACTGTTTCAATCAATACGTTTCCGATTATTCATAACAGAGTAGCTGAAGAGTTAGGGTTTGCCGAGTCCCTGAAGAATCTTAAGAGAAAAGAGTATTGCAAACTCTTTTTTGAATCACGATTACTAAAGCTATTTCGTGAATTTTAACCAGAGCCTACTCAGCCCCAATCATTTCTCCATTGTTTTTTAAAGACTAAAAAAAAGGGAAAGGATAGTATTTTGTTTGTGGTTTTATGGTCGCTTTCTTAGCGTCAGGATTGCTAGTACTGCAAAGCCTATGATTATTACGACAATTATGGCGATGACCGAAGGAACTATGTACATGTCCGCAACAGAGGTAGGAGTAGCAGTAGGTGCAGCAGTTGCTGCTGGGGCTTCCATTACGTTAAACGTGGTTTCATCACTTGATGGCCAATAGCCGTTGGTTCCAGCAAACGAAACAAAGAGTTGGAAGTCGCCTGAAATCTTGGGTGTATAAGTCAAACTGAATTTACCCATGCTATCTGTGGTTACTGTACCGAGATCTTGGAAGTTGCCGTTGGAATCCAAAGCAGTCAATTGAACGTCGACGCCTGTGAAGTTGGCTGGCGTTGGTTGTTGCTGGTAGACGTGACCCATCCAGTTTTTCATGCTGCTATCCGCACAAACTGGAACACCTGCTGGGAAGCGTCCCTGTATTTCTGTGGTCTGCAAACCTACGGAAACATCAGTGACTTTGCCTTGAATGACTACGTTGCCGCCTAGAGATTGACTCTCAGGACCAACTGTAACTGCAATTTGGCTGGGGCCTCTGCCGAGAGTGTAGATTTGTTGGGTGTAGCTGTTGAAGAGGTTGGTGTATCCGTCTGCTATGGCGAAGCTGCCTGCACTGAACTCGCCTGTGGCTGCTTCAAGTTGGTAAATTTCGGTTCCGTCACTTGCGTTGAACGCTCGTGTTGTTGCGCCTTTGTAGATGGGTGTTTCGAAAGTGTGCTCTGTAGTAATAGTGTAGACTACGCCATCACTAAGGTCGTGACCACCTATAGCGTTAACGAAGGTCGGGTAGTGCCCTGGAACTTCAAAGCCACTGTATGTTGAATTGTCTGGTGTGTTACCGTTTCCCTGCGTCCACAATACATTGCCATTCTTCATATCATAGCAATATGTTACACCAGCATAAGCGCCTGCGTAGAGTCTGTCAAAAGCAGCAACTGTGTTTAGCGTGCCAGCGGAGGTGCTGCCATAGAAGTCAAGTGCTGGTTGTGAGTCACTCAGTTTAATGAATGCGCCTGTCCGTATGTTATAGAATGCGAGTTGCTGTGTTTGTCGCCATGCTTCAGCGAAACCAGATTCGGTTGCGCCTGCAAATGAGACGGCTGCGGCTAACGAGATGGTTGTTAAGTTGCCATATATCGGATCAATCGCCGGCTGAGCTGTGTTCCACCATAGCACGTCGCCGATGTTGTGTCCTGGTAATGATGCGTTGAGGTTAACTGCAAAGTAGTTCCATGTAGGGTTACCAGTCGGACCATTGTTAGATGGATACGAACCGTTTCTGCATAGCAGTAAGTCACCGGGGAGTGCTGCAAGTATAGATGGTGATCCTGCTTGACCGTTGCGCCATGGTATTGTCATGTTCTGCGCAGCTGATTGTGAGAGATTCTCATACATATAGCCCTTGTTTGCAGGAACTGTAACTGTAGTTACCGTTTCATTGTGAGAATATGTTGTCCTTGAACCGTTCACATATTCTGTCGTCGTTATGTTGTTTGTCGTTACAGTACTGAGAGTTTGGAAGCTGCGTTCATTCATACTTGTTGATTGCCACCATCTGCTTGAGTTCCATACACATAAGTAGTAATCTGGAACCGAGGTGGTGCCGTTGTTGAAGAATATGTATTTCATTATTTCTCCATTTGGACCGAGCCATGTTGTGCCACCTGGAACACCGGTTGCGTTGAACACGTTCTTTCCTGTTGCTGCATCCCATACTGAGGCAAAGTTGCTTGCGCAGAGATATGCTGGGCGAGATCCGTGGAAGTCGGGGTTATTCATGTCCTGTACGTAGGCAAAAGACAATGATGGCAAAGTGGACGATCTCCAGATTTGCTCTCCAGTAAATAGGTTAATGCAGACCGTATCGCCAGCAGTACCTGTAGATTCAAAAGGTTCTCTGTAGATGATCATTCCAGCGACGATTATTGGGTTGGTGTATCTTTGAGAGTATGCGGTGCCTTCGAAAAACGTTTCTCCTGGGACTGTAAGTTCGCCTCCTACTACGCCTCCAGGTTGACCAATAGACTTAGTCCACATGATGTGGCTCGTCAGAGAACCAACGCTTTGACCTGAGAAACATAGCAGATTTGGTGCAGTCGTGGTGGCAAAACCTGGAACGCCAGAACCTAACCAGTTTGATGTAACCACCCACCAAGCTGAGTTTGTACCAAAGATTGGTCGTGTCCAGTATTCAGTTGGAAGTGGCGGATAGGGAATTACTGATATTGGATCCTCTTGAACGGTGAGAGTTGTGGTTGCAGTACCGGCCGCAAAGGTGTCGTTTTTGTACTGAGAGGATGACAAATATGAGTAGTCGTTGACATTTTGTCCTGGGAATATAAAAGTCAAGTTGTAGACGCCGACTTGATCAGGAACAAACGATGTGCCTTGGTTGGATGTCGTGTCAATGACAGTGGCGAAAGTCTGTTCTGTCACTGAACCGTCGGGAGCTGTAATGACGAGTTTGTAGTTATGGAATCTGTAGTCGTTGGTAATTGCTTCATCGGGATAAGTTGGGCAACACCACATGTAAATGTATGCCTTCTGACCGACGCCAACTGGGTTGGTTGCAGCATAGACGTGGGGGAACGTTGGAATAGTCCATGGTGGTGTGTGAGCGCTTACGAAAGATGATGATAATGCTCCTATCATTGAAACTGCTAGTATTATGCAAATCGCAATAGCTACTGTTTTATTTTTTTGCATGTTTTTTCTTATCTCCATTAAATTTGTAATCCCATTATTGTTAGGTTCGACTTATAACACTTGCTAAAATTCTGCCGCTAAGTAGATGGATTAACTGACAATTCAATGACCGCTTACCTAAATGTGGAAAACGTGAGTTCACAGATTTTTCTAAGCAATCTTTTCAGGTTTCCGGCAAGGACAATAAAAAACTATGGTTAGATTGTTTGTGGCTGCAATTTTCATTAGTAACTAAAATTAAATGCCCACAATTCTTGCAACGAACAGAGATTAGATGATTCATGATTTATCGTTTGGATCAGAATTGATATAAAAGCTAACCGTTGAAACTACTTTTTAGAATAGAGGAGAGCTAAGTCAAAATGAAATATTTTGCAGTATTAAGTTGCCGTATACTTGATAGAAAACCTTACTGCTCTAGATTATTTTTTTAGTTTTTAACAAAAACTTCCTTAACAACTTGAGAAACTATATCTCTCTCAAGAGCTCTGGATAGTTCATTATCGAGTCGTTCTATTTTAGACAGCTGTTTTATCTTCAATTTGCATCAGAAACGCAGAGTTTTTTTTACTAATAAGCGATATTTCCAATATGAGAATATATCGTAAATCGTAATATAGTTGCTAATAGGTTTTTTAAGCCCATTCCATATTTTTGTTATTATTGTTAGTGTTTAAACTACACTAAATCACAGTTATTTTTTTGCCTTATGTTTTAAAGAAAACTTTGCTTACTTAGTTATAGCCATTCTCTGCAACTTTACTAATGCCGTATTCTTTTTAATGGAGTATGATATTTTTTTTCATTAGGACAATACCATCTTTGGTATACTGGATACATAAATTATAGATTGACCGCAATATAGACAAGTTCCACTTCTCGGCAAAGGAACTGGTGACTGTTTAATGAGAGGCTGGTGTGTTGGCAGTAACCCGCCTTCTGTTATTGTGGCATTCGGCTAATCGGGCTACCCGCGCCTTCAGGTAGATACCTCATCGGCGACTGTTTGCCCTTTCCACTTGCAGGACGGCCGTTTCAACGATTCCAAGTTGGCACACTCGACATCACAAATGTCTCATCGCCAAGTCCAATTGGACGTTTCGTTTCTGCTCCGTTGCCAAGGCTCTCGCCTTGTCCTCATGGGGACTGCAATTCTACACGTGGGCGGAGTTTCCTCAGACCCAGCATTTTTTGGGTCCGACAGCCACACACCAACTCGCCAGCCCTTCAACTAATGAATAATTGAAAGCAATAAGAATTTCTGATAAAAATTAATAGCAAACTCTTCGGTTAGATCTGAGTTCCCCCTTAGCGATGAGGAAAACCCTTCCTCCAACTTCGACTTGAATTTGACTGATTGTTTTTTCAGCCTTTAGTAAAAGCAGAGATGGTCGACTAATCTCATATCCCTGTTCAACATTTGCCTGTACTTTGTCAGCTCCAAAGTAACGATATCGAGATAAATAGCCTGCAAGACAACCGTTGCCTGAACCTGTGGCTGGATCCTCAGGAATCCCAAGCAGATCTACAAATACACGTGCATTAATGTCGTTGTTTTTACGGTAGGTTTGTGGACAAAAAACCAAAATACCGCCTTGAATTTGGTTTGCCATCTGAAGAAGGATGTTCGTATTAATTCTTGCGCGTCTAACGGCGGCTAAGGATTTCAAAGGTACAATCACAAAAGGTAAGCCAGTTGATATTGATTGAATTGGGTATCTTTTATCAAAATCTTCCTCGTTAATCTGCAAAACGTTGGCAAATTGTTGTAACTCAAAGACTCTACCAAAAGTTGGTGGAATCTGTTTCATCCAGAGGATTTCATGATTTCCTTGTTTCTCAAATGTTACTTGTATTTGTCCGACCTTCAAGTTAAGCAAAACCTCGCTGGCATCAACGTCAGAAATGTGATTCTTAATTACGTAGGCTGTGCCAAGAGATGGATGCCCAGCAAAAGGAACCTCAGTAAACGGTGTAAAAATCTTCACGTTAAAGCCGCCCTTTGGCCGTTTGTCTGAAACTATAAATGTTGTTTCGGAAAAATGCATCTCATTTGCTATCGACTGCATTTCTGCGTTGGATAGTAAACTTGCGTTCGGAAATACGGCAAGCTGGTTGCCAGAAAACATCTTTGTCGCAAATACATCAACTAAATAGAAAACCAAATCTTTCATGCGAATCCGCCACTGCATGAAGATTGCCGCAATTGTTTATTAAATTAATCAAAACCAACCTAATAGCACAACCATTAAAACTTACTTTAACATCAATTCTTGCATGAAAAAGCGTGTAATCCTCTTAACAGGCACACCGTGCACAGGAAAAACCACAACAGCAAAACTATTAGCAACAAAACTAAATGCAGACTACATTAACTTAACTGATTATGCAAAAAGTCACCGTTTAACATTGGGCGAAGACAAAGAAAGAAAAACAATCATAATTAATGAAAAGAAAATGACAAAAAAAATTCTCGAAACTATAAACAATATTGACAAAGCCAACATTATTGTTGACGGCCATTACGCCAGCTCAGTTGTCCCAACAGACCTTGTTACAAAAGTATTTGTTTTACGCCGAAACCCCAAAGAACTAAAGACGTTCATGGAGAAATGTGGTTTTGAAGGGGTTAAGCTTTGGGAAAACCTTTCTGCTGAAATTCTCGATATTTGCCTTGTCGAGGCCTTGCAAGGGCAACCAGATAAAGTTTGCGAGTTGGACATAACAGGCAAAAAAGTTGAAGAAGTAGTGAACGAAATCCTTGATGTCGTTGAAAAAGACAAAAAATGCTGCAGTGGCATTGTCGATTGGCTGGGCATGCTTGAACGTGAAGGTTTAACTGACCAGTATCTAAAAGCCTGAAACTATCTAAGGCTGCCTAATTTCTGCTTTGTCAAAAGTGTTAGTTTGCGTCGGTTTGAATAAGATTTGGCATGATCACTGAATTTTTCGCCGATCATTATGGGACTAGATAAATCTACATCTTCAGAAGAAGTGTCCAAGTTAATTATGACATTTACACCAATTGTTCTGTTCCAATCGCGAACCCAAACACCCTGTTCATATCGTCCTTTCTGAACTATGAGATCAAAATGTCTGGTTACACCGCTGTGACCTTCGAGCAATGCGTTTTCACTGTTCACTTTGTAACCTTCTTTTTTAAAGTATTTAATTGCCAAATCCAACAAAGGGGATCTTGGCTTAGGCTGCTCTTCATCGATTGTCATAACGCTCCATCTCTTCCCTAACTAAACTGTTATCAACTTGTGTGTGGAAAAGGCTTTCGGAAGACAACCTGCAAATGAAGCCAACTCTGATTGTAAAATGTACCAAATGCAATGGTTTAATGCTAGTTTCTAAAGGTCAAAAAACAAAAATCTGTCCTTATTGTGGCGCACACGTAGATTTGACCAGGGCACAAAAAGTAGCCTCTGCATCTAACGCATTTGAAGCTTCCGAAATACTTCGTAAACTAAAAAGTGAATAGGGCTTCGGCAGCAAAATTTAGCGGATTTGCTTCAGCATTTCGCAGGTCTTGCAAATATCCAAAGCTGAAGGCTCCCCACACTCAATGCAAGTTCTGAATTTTTCTTTTTGAGCTGTTTGCTCCAAAGCTGGTCTTAACCGTTCCATCGCCCTAAAAACGGTGAATTTTGTTCCCGCATGCTTTGACTCCATTTGATTAATCATTGCACGGATATCATTACGGAGAGCTTCGGAAGCATATGGACATGGAGTATCTTGAAACTTGATTCTTTTGAGGTACGCATACAGGGCGCTTTCTTTTTCAGGTATTTCGCAGAATGGCTTTATCTTTTGCACCAGCAACGGGTGCACTTCGCTCGTTACAGGCTTCTCTTTAGCTAGTCTCATAATGTCTCCATGAAAAATATTCATAAGATCAGTTTGTACCTCGTCATCCAAAGTATGTGCAGTAGCAACCTTGTTGGCTTTTACCTGCCTAGCACCTATGTTAATCGCTTTCCGTCGAAGAACGCCACAGTAGGCGCAAGCAGTTAACTCTGTTTCTCCTTTGGCTCTTGCTCTGAAAATCATTTCGTCTAAAGTGAACCCAAAAAGTTCTTTGAATGATACTATATGATGCGGAATTTCGAGTTTTTTGCAGTTTGTTGCAGCAATCTCTAAGGCTTCGTTTCTGTAGCCCTCAATGCCTTCATCCACTGTTATGGCAGCAAAAGTGGTTTTGGGGCGAAACCGCCTTAATTTAACCAAAATGTGCAGAAGGCTTAAGCTATCTTTACCCCCTGAGACTGCAATTGCTAAATGATCATCAAAGTTTAACATTTGATAACGTGATATTGTTGCTCTTACTTTTGCTTCGATCGATAGTATGAAGCATTTTTTGCACAGTGTTTCACCTGAATATTGCCTATGAAAGAAGGCTTCTCTAGTTTTGCAGGCACTACAAACTGGTGCAGTCATTCGAGTTTTCACGTTTTAAGATGTGATTAAGTATTAAACTAAATAAACAATGCCCACCTACTCATAGAAATGGCTGGAACTATGGCTATTAAGCCGACAAGATCTGCAGACTACAGAGAAGTTACTTATACTCGTACAAATTGGCAACTTCTAAGCGATTTCAGAAATACAGCAGTGAAAGTTATAACTGCTCTGGAGCTACTCCATTTTCAATCGATTGCTCATGGAAGCATAACTAGGGGCGATGTTAAGAAAACCAGCGATATCGATATTTTTATTGCAGAAGTGCAGAATAGTTTTCTTGTAGAAATGGCATTGGAAAAAGCCAACATACCTGTTAATGCCCGTCTGATTATTCAAGCCACACCAAACTATGCTATGAAAGCTCACATTGAAGTTAGCGAGCAGATCTCTGTTTCGTTTCCTCTGATGCAAATGCGTAGGGTTGAGCGGGAATTTTACACATTCGGAGGAGAAGAAAACATCATACAGCTTAAACATGGAACGCGAGTTCCAGGTGTAGATAAGCGACTTATGCTTATTGAGCCAACAGAAAAGGGTCATGTTGAGAGTAGCATAATTGGTAGAGAAGAATCGACAGCTAAAATTCTCGGCATTTCAGTGGAAACTGTTCTCGATAGGGTTCATACACTTTTGAAGCGGAATACAGTGGGAAGAACAGGTGTTTTTGTTAAAAAAGAACTTGCTCCAGATGAAACTTTTGAATTAGCGCTCAAAAGACTTGCTGATATGAATCCAGCTGTAAGAAGAAGAATGAAAAAATAGGGTTTAAGAGGGATAGTATATGAGTTCTTTTTCTTCGAGTAACGCCTGTATTTTATCAACTGCTTCGTAAACTTGCTCTTCTTTCTTTGCACCAACGCAGACAAGTTTCCCAGCTGAGAAGATCAAGAAGACTACTTTGGGTTCGGCCATTCGAAATACTGCGCCAGGGAATTGCTCTGGCTCATACATCACGCGATCAAGCTTATAGACAAGGCTTTCGAGATCAATTTCACCGCCAAGTTCCGCAGAAGCAACGATGTTTTGAATGTTTACAATCGGTTTTTCAGTTATTTGGATTCCTTCGCTTCGAAGCTCTTTAACGACTTTCTCTACAGCACTTCTCGATTCTTTTTCAGATTTAGCACCTGTGCAAACCATTTTGCCGGTTCCAAAAATTAGAGTTGCAGTTTTTGGTTTTTTTAGCCTAAAAACTAGACCTGGAAATACACTAGGGTTATATTCAGTTTGCGGGAACTTTTCCACAATCTTTTGTAAGTCAATTTTTTGGTTTAGTGAGACAGAAGCTACAATGTTTTGAATGTTAATAATTGGTTTTCTTTTACTCATGTCAACTCACATGTTTGAGAATTTAAATAACGTAGGGGTATATAAAGCATCTATTTATAAAGACCACAAAAAGTATTAATAAACCCTAGAAAAAGAGCATCATGTTTTCATTTTTTTGTTATTTGAAGTCTTATTGAGTGGCGGTGCCTTGGTATATTGGAAACCGTAGCAAAGCTACAATTCCACCTAAAGACAAAAGCTTCGCACCAGCCTCATGCTCAGTGCTAACAACAGTAACCATCGCACGCCGCTTTTCAACTTCCCTCATCAGTCCTTCTAGTTTCAGCCGTTGCGCCTCATCCGCATCACGAAGAGACACATCGGCAACCACAAGTTTTTCAACAGCACCCATATTAGCAGCACTTTCTACTGCTTCCAAACCATAAGTAACTGTTCCTTCACCTTTTCCAAGACGTTTCATAACTTCCTCCATAGTTTCTGTTTCATCTACAACTCTAAGCCGATGAGAGGCTTTCAACAAAATACCAGCTCGCAAAGCTTCATCGATTCCTGCGGTACCGCCGTTGTTTACGCTCTTCACATCAGCAACGGATTTAGACATGTCAGGCGCTTCTTCATTCAGATACTTTACGAAATCATTCTTTACAAAGCCAGCGCCAATAACTACAATTGCATTGTGATTTTGAATCCACAGCTTGCTCAAACTTGTAACTGCAAGACGAAAATAACCTTTTGTTGCTTCAACTCGTTTGTCCGCCTCTTGTTTCCCTGGCAGTCGAATACGCTGTTCAACTCTGGTTTCTACACCGTATTGTTTAGTTTCTGCTATGGCGAAGCCTTCGTCATCCATTGAAATTATTAACATGGGCTTTTCAGTTTCGCTTGCCCTTTCAAGCCTATCTAAGATGTGTTTTGGCCACTCTCTCTTCACTATTGTTACTTGCTGATTCAAAGCTATGCTAAGAGTATGATGGGCACCTGTAGGGATAATGTCTGGTGCATGACAAATTAAACCGTGAACCCGGAGTTTGCCAAGAAACTTGTCCCAACTAACAGAGATCACTTTTACACCCATAAAAGCTGAAACACGCTCACCGCTTTTAGGACGCGAAGCTTCTGTGTCGCTTTTTATGGCTCTTGAACTATAAGCGTAAACCTCATCGCCCTGATAGATAATATTGTAGAGGTGCCAAAGGTCATCCGGCGAGTCAGGAACCACCTTAACGAAATCTTGCTCTATATTCTTTTGAACAATTTTCACGGTTTACACATCTCTAACTAACTGCGGCACCAAGAAATAAAAACATGCTTTGCGGGAAATTCACAAAAAACATTCTACAAAACAAGAAAACGACAATTCAGTAAACGAAAATGCAGTTTTGTGCTAGACATTTCTCGCTCCGACGATAACGCTAAATGCTTTCCGGGTTAACACAGACCAAATTACGTCAGGAAACTTTCTCCTCCTCAAGTTCTTCTCATATTAAAACTATGAGCTTACCACTTGTTTCAACTGGTAGAAGAAGTGTAAATTTTTCTCATCTTCTTCTTTTTTCAATTATTCTTGTGCCAAGCATAAGGTGGAACCCGGTGCTACCACCAACTGTCCTACTCCTTCTTTCAGAGAAGAACAACAACAATGTGATTTCTCGACCTGTTGTTGTTCTTCTATAAGAAAAAGCCTAAAAAACAGTGTCCCAAAAACAAGAGGTCTATTTTTTCAGATTCTTCAGCAAACTAAAAGCAGTATACTTTGAAAAAGAGGAGAGGAAAAAGGTCCCTTAGATGAGGTGTAGCAAGTTTATGAACAGCGGGATGAAGACGATTGACAGCGTGCTGAGCAGTTTTATTAGTACGTGAAGGCTTGGCCCGGCTGTGTCTTTCAATGGATCTCCGACTGTATCACCGACAACTGCTGCTGCGTGTGCTGGAGAATTCTTGCCGCCTAAGTGTCCTGATTCAATGAATTTCTTTGCGTTATCCCATGCGCCTCCACCAGTATTCATGAACAATGCCAACGGAACAGCCGATATAGTTGCACCGATTACGAATGCGCCTACAGCTTCAGGTCCCATAAGGATACCAATGATTATTGGAACAATAACAAGGACTAGTCCAGGAAGCACCATACCTTTTAGCGCAGATTTTGTGCTAATGTCTACAGCTTTGCCATAATCAGGTTTGCCTGTCCCTTCCATAATTCCCGGGATTTCTTTAAATTGACGTCTGACTTCGGCAACCATCTCAGCAGCTGCTTTTCCGACTGCACTAATTGCTTGCGAAGAGAAAAAGAACGGCAACATTGCACCTATGAAACCCGCTATCAAAACTGCGGGATTAGAAATATCCACAACAAAAGTCTTACCTGCGTAAGCTTTGGTTGCAGAAACTTCTGAAGCGTATGTTTGGAACAGCAGTTGAGCTGCAAGCAGTGCTGAGCCGAGCGCAAAACCTTTTGTTAATGCCTTGGTAGTGTTTCCGACTGCATCTAAAGCTTCCATTGTTTCTTCAGCACCGCCTTCTCCAGACATTTCTGCAATGCCTGCTGCGTTGTCAGCGATTGGCCCGAAACCGTCAAGCGCCAGCACCATGCCCATTACTGCAAGCATACCCATTGTTGCTAATGTGGTTCCATAAATTCCGCCTATGAATGGAGCTATGTGTTGTGACGCAGAATGAGTGAGGTTCCATGAATCTGCAAATTGTGTTCCAAAGAAGTAAGAAACTATGAGCGCTATTACTAATGAAACAATAGGTAGCGCTGTTGTTTCGAGACCTACAGCGAAACCCGTGATAATGTTAGTTGCCGCACCTGTTTCGCTGGCTTTGGCTATCCTGAAAACTGGACCTCGATCACGCCCAGTATAATAGTCAGTGATATAGTCGATAGCGACGCTAGCAGCTAAACCAGAAAGCAAGCAGAAATATAGATACAAAAACGTCATAGAAATTGTCATACCGCCCAAGAGAACAATATCAGCTATCAGAAACAGTATACCTGAGATTATGGTTGTTACCATAAGACCTTTTCGCAGTGCTTTCATAGGGTGTTTTGCTTCAGCTGCATTAAGTTTCACAAAGGGCATACCAACCAATGTTGCGAAAATTCCTAACGCCCTTGCGATAAGCGGAAAAATCAAGAAAATCAGATTTCCAGTAGCTATGCTGATTAAGCCACCGATGATCATTCCACCGATGTTCTCCCCAGTTGCAGATTCAAACAAATCAGCACCTCTTCCAGCAGAATCGCCAACGTTGTCTCCAACATTGTCCGCTATTACTGCAGGATTACGCGGGTCATCTTCAGGTATTCCTGCCTCAACTTTACCCACTAGGTCTGCCCCAACATCTGCGGCTTTAGTGTAAATTCCGCCTCCTAGCTGAGCAAATAAAGCAATTAATGAGGCTCCAAAACCCATACCGACAATTCCGCTTGCGGCTTGTCTTCCAAGTGTTGCAGCGTCAGTTACACTTAAAGTGCCAAACATGGCGTTGTAGCCACCGTAGAGCAAGAATAGAAAACTTACGCCCAAAAGTGATAGACCAACAACAGCCATACCCATTGTAGCGCCACCATAAAATGCAGTTTTAAGCGCTTTCTCTGCGCCCTCTTTCGCTGCCGCCACGGTTCGAACGTTCGCTTTTGTGGCGTTATCCATTGCAATATAGCCAGCAGCTAAAGAAGCAACTGCTCCCACCAAGAATGCAGCCGCAGTTCCTACGCCCAAATAGCCGCTGGGCAAAGCCACCCACAAGAGGACAAAGATTACTACTGTAATAATGGCAATTGTCTTGTACTGCCTCTTTAAGAAAGCATAAGCACCTTCGCGAATCGCATTTCCAACTTCAACAGCTTTTGGTCCACCTGGACTCATTTTGCCTATTCTCCGCATAAGCAAAAGTGATGCGAGAACAGCGATAATACCTGCAATTGGCGCAATCCAAAATACTATCGGAGAATTAACAGATAATGTTGCTAAAGATTGTAAGGGAATGAACATGTTCAACAAGCCATACCCATTTTCCTTATATATTTTTCTAATAAATTTAGTTAATGCTATGTCTAAATTAAGGCTTTAAATGATTAAAACAAAAAGTAAACATTAAAAATTTGGTTGCATTTTTAAGGAAGAAACAAACATAACTCAATAAGTCTACGCCTAAATGTGACTAAATAATGCCTTCAAGATTAATAGTCGTTAAAGTTGGTACTAACAGCATAACAAACAGCGATGGAAAACTTGACGAAGAAGAAATGGAAAAATTAACAAATCAAATTGCTGCTGTAGCCAAACAAGGAGACAAAGTAGTTCTCGTAACATCAGGAGCGGTAGCTGCCGGGATATCAGAACTTGGCATACCTCCGAAACCAAATGATGTGGTCTTTCAACAGGCTGCTGCCGCAACTGGTCAAAGCGTACTTATGGCAAAATATCGCGAACTCTTTAAAAAGGAAGGATTAAAAGTTGCCCAAATCCTGCTAACGGCAGAAGATCTTTCCAATAGAGCATCTTACATACATACGTGCAACGTGTTAATAATGCTCCTAAAATCAGGAGTAATTCCAATTATTAACGAAAACGACGTAACATCAGTCGCTGAACTGAAGCAAACTGAGGGCTACAAAGTAAATTTTAGCGATAACGATATACTTTCAGTACTTGTTGCTGGAGCACTTGGCGCTGATATGACCATAATGCTTTCTGACGTTAACGGTTTATACACTGCTGATCCACAAGAGCCCAATGCACAACTCATAAAAACTGTAGAAGCAATAACATCCGAATTAAAAAGTTCCCTTACTGGAAAAAGCAAGCTAGGCAGAGGCGGAATACAAAGTAAAATTAAAGCTGCTGAAATTGCTACATCTTGCGGTATTCCTGTAGTGATCGCTAATAGCAGAAAACCAAACGTCTTACTTGACATTCTCTCGGGAAAGGATGTTGGAACCTATTTTAGACCTCAGAGCCCAATGCCAGCAGTAAAAAGATGGATAGCTTATGGGGCAGCTGTGAAGGGTCAAATTCAAGTAAATGAAGGAGCAAAAAAAGCAATACTTGAAGGCTCAAGTCTATTGCCTGCTGGAATAACACAAGTTGTTGGAAACTTTAACGTTGGCGACGTTGTAAGTATTATTGATGAAAACAAGATAGAATTTGCAAAAGGCAACCCTACATACGCCAGCAGTGAGCTAAATATAATTAAAGGATTACGAATAACAGAGGTTCGAAAGAAATTAGGTTCAAATAAGCCTAAAGAAGTTATTGAACAGCGAAACATTCACTTAGTTGGGGAAAAAAATTGATAACTGAAATATGCCTGAAGGCAAAAGCGGCCTCTATAGAATTGGCAAAGCTCTCTGCCGAAACAAAGAACACAGCAATATGCAGAATGGCAAATGCACTTGAAGCTAACTCTAAAAAAATTTTAACAGCAAACAAAACAGATGTTGAAGCTGCCAAAGCGAAAGGACTCAAAACGGCATTACTAGATCGTTTAGCACTAGATCAACATAAAATAGAAACCATGGCAAAGGAGTTAAGAGAAGTCTCAGCCTTAGCAGATCCAATCGGAACAATAATTAGCACTTGGACAAGACCAAACGGCTTGATAATTAGCCAAGTTCGAGTACCTTTTGGCGTGATTGGGGTAATTTACGAGTCGCGTCCTAACGTCACTTCTGATTCAGCAGGAATTTGCATTAAATCTGGAAATGCAGTTATCCTTCGAGGAGGTTCTGATGCGTTGAACTCGAACGTAGCAATCGGTGACGTACTGCGTGATGCGTTGTCGGGAACAAAGGTTCCAGTTGACGCAATACAAGTGGTGAATTCTCCTGATCGCAAGGTTGCCGAAGAATTAATGCGAATGCGTGAGTACATTGATGTTCTAATTCCACGCGGAGGAGCTGATTTAATTAAGACGGTAGTTGAAACTTCGCGGATTCCAGTTATCGAAACCGGAACTGGCAATTGCCATGTTTACGTTGAAGAAGACGCTGATTTGGAAAAAGCAACACCGATTATCATAAATTCAAAATGTCAAAGACCCGGAACCTGTAATGCAGCTGAAAAACTTCTAGTCCATAGTAAAATCGCTGAACAATATCTGCCAATTGTGATTGCTGCACTTAAAAAGGAAGGCGTTGAAATAAGAGGCGACCAAAAAACTAAAACAATTGTCGCTGGCGTGAAACTTGCAACTGAAAAAGATTGGTATACCGAATACTTAGATCTCATTATCGGCGTCAAAGTTGTTAAAGGCCTCGAAGAGGCAATAGCACATATCAACAAGTATGGAACAAAACACTCAGATTCCATACTCACAACTAACTTTGACAAAGCGATGCGTTTCATTCGAGAAATCGATTCAGCTGCAGTTTACTGGAATGCTTCAACTCGGTTTACAGATGGAAATCAGTTCGGATTAGGCGCGGAAATAGGAATAAGCACCCAGAAACTTCATGCAAGAGGACCAATGAGCGTTCAGCACTTAACAACTACAAAATATGTTATCTTGGGCAACGGACAAATTAGAAAATAATGTTCCGCCGTTTCCAGTCAGGTAACTGCCCAACATTCCTGAATTCACTTCTCTGCAGCAGAAAGAGCCCGCCTATAACCCAGTTTCTGGAGACTTAGAAGACCGAAGTCAAGAAATGCATTATTACGTCTGGGAAGAGCCCGATTAGCAGCGATGTTGCAGCTAACACTACCAGTGGAATTGTCATGCTCAATGGCGCCTCTTTCACTTTTTCCATGGCAGGCGACACTTGCCCGAAGAAAATGCGTATCGTAGGCCAGAAAGTGTAGACTGAAGTTAAGAAAGTGACGAGAATACCGATTATCGCCATGATGAGGTACGGCGAAGAGCCTATGCCCCGTTGGAATATTCCGACGAACATGGTCCATTCAGCTTGGAAACCGCTTAAGGGTGGAATAGCTGAAAGAACCATAGCGCCCATAATGCAGAGAGTCGCAGTTAGCGGCATCTTGGACGCTAATCCACCCATTTCTTTGATGTTTCTTGTTCCTGTTTGCACAACAAGTATGCCTGCGACTGAGAACAAGATTGCTTTTCCAAGGATGTGGCTGAGAAAATAAAACACTCCGCCGCTGACTCCCAGAGCAGTCATGCTTGCTATGCCGAGCAGTGAGTAGCCTGTTTGCCCAATGGTTGAACATGCGAATAATCGTTTGACATCGTCTTGCCCCATTGATAGGTATGCTCCGTAAATCATGGTGACCAAAGCTAGAACCATCAGCGGGATGCTGAAAATCTGGAAAGATTCAAACATCTGGCCGTAGAGCAGCCTTGCAATCAGATAACTCTGCAAGCCCACGATTGTTGCTAGGATAGCCGCGATGGAAGTGGGGTGTTCAGCGTGAACATAGGGCAACCAAACATGGAAGCCGAAGGTTCCCATCTTTATGAGGAAACCGACAAGTATCAGCAGGCATACCCAGAACCCGATTGCTGTTCCTGACAGGACCGACAGCGAGCTGATTTCAAAGCTTCCCGCCGAAACGCCGGCAATTAAGGCGCCGATGAAGTATGTTGCTGCGCCTGCTTGCGTCCAGATGAAGGACATCATGGCAATTCTATGGCGGTCTAAATATCCAAACTGATCCATCAGAACATAGAACGGAACTAAGCCTGACTCTAAAAATAGGAACAATTCGATTGTGTTAGATGATAAGGCGGCGCCGATTAGTCCAAGCGGGAACAAGAGGAAGAGTGCGTAGTATAGTGAGTACATTGACGGTCTTTCTTTGCCGTACAAGACTTCTATTCTGTGATCCATGTAGTTTATTGAGTAAACAGTCATCACTGTGCAGATTAGGCTCATGACAAGCGCAACAGGTAAGCTTAAGCCGTCCGCCAGCAGGTCGAACTTTAGATTGAAGACTACAGTGCCCCACGCGTAGCTTTCAGTTATTGCTCCATCTTGAATCCACAATTGTGAACCAACGTATGCTAAGATTGCGGTTGTGTATGCTCCGCCTGCAAAGGCAACCCAACCTAAGTTTTTCTTGAGGCGTTTGCCTGTGAATGCACAGATAACTGCGGTGATAAGTGGTACGATGATTGTTTGAACTAACAGGTATTGTGTTTGCATTTTAAAGGAGACCTCCAAGCCACAAAATTAGCAGTAGAATTGCTATAAACATGATAAAGTAGAGCATGTTAACGGAGGAAATGCCTGTTTGAATCTTTCGGAAGGCTTTGCTGAGCCCTTTGAAGCCGTTTGGAATGCTTTCGTTGAGCGCGTAATCGATGGGTTTTTCAATGTATCTCTGTAGTGGTGCCCGTATTGCGAGGGTGGTGTCGACAAAAACTTTCTGGTAGAATGCGTCGATGTACCAGCGGTTCCACAAGAACTTCCACAATCCTCGCAAGACGCCGCTTTTCGCCACAGTTGTCTCGGGGTCTGATTTGTGGCTAATGTAGAGTCTGTATGCTGGAACTGCGCCAATCACTATCATTGCTATCGACGATGCGGCAACCACGATTTCCAGTGTTAGTCCACTTAAGGCGGGAGTTGGGGTGGCAGCGCTGCTTGCCACCACAAGGTGCAGTGAATTTGTAAAGTAAGTGCTGAAGCCTGTGGATAGGAAGTCGCTTACCCATGGACCAACGAGCCCGATTGCAACAGTTAAGGCAGCTAAGATGGCCAGTGGCGCTAGCATAACCCAGCCTGCTTCTCCATGCTCATGTGCGGGTTGATCGGGGTGGTCTTCAATTTCGTCTTTTCGAGGCTCTTTTGTGCCGCTGTGGAATATCATGCCCATCATTCTGACTACGTAAAATGTCGTCAGTATGACCACACCTAATGCGACTGCAAATATGAGGTATTGTCCGCTGTCCCAGCTTGCGATAAGCACGCTGTCTTTGCTCCAGAATCCTGAGAGCGGCGGCACACCTACTAACGCAAGCGCACCAATCCACATGAAAAGCCAAGTGTACTTGAGTTTGCTTCTGGATAGCTTCATATCTTTTAAGTAAATGCTGCCTGACGCGTGAATCACGATTCCAGCGGCAAGGAATAAGATGACTTTGAAGATGCCATGGTTAATAAGGAAAAACATTGCCGATGATGTTCCTGCAATCAAGGAGTCTGAACTCAAACCAGCTATGCCTAAAGCCAAAATCATGTAGCCGATGGCACTCATAGTTGAGTAGGCAAGGGTTTTCTTCAGTTCTTTGGCAACAACCGCTTGGGTGCCTGCCAAAAAAGCTGTGAAGGCGCCGATAGCAGCTGTAACAATGAAAAATGTTAACGCCTCAGGATATGTAGGAGTAGCTATCCAAGCTGCAAAAAAGAAAACCGGTAAAATTCTCGCAATCAAGTAGACTCCGGCTTTTACCATCGTAGCTGCATGGATTAATGCTGAAACTGGAGTTGGACCTGCCATTGCTTCAGGTAGCCATTCATGGAATGGGAATTGAGCGGATTTTGCAAATGGCCCCATCAGGAACAAGACACAGGTTAGTGCCAAAATTCCAGGTGTCGCGGCCATTACTGGCAGCCATATGTTTGCTGTACTGAGCAACTGTAGGAAGTTGAACGTGCCCGAATAAAGGTAGAGGATAATTATGCCTGCAAGCAATGCCATGTCTCCTAATGTGGTTACCAAAAGTGCCTTTAATCCGGCTCTTGAGGGTTTGAAGAAGGGGAAGGGTGAAGGCCCGCCTATCCAGCGTTCTTTTTCGTCGCGGTAGTAATAGCTGATTAAGCCAAAGCTGCAGAGCCCCACCAGTTTCCAACCGACAAACATTAAAATCATATTGTCTGCGAGAACAAGCAGAAGCATTGAGCCAATAAACAGGGACATGAAAAACCAGAAGCGGCTTACGTTCGGGTCTTCCTGCATGTACTTTGAAGAGTAAACCATGATAAGCATGCCCAAAAACGCTACGAGGTTAACCAGGATGATGCTTAAAGGATCAAGCAGCATGCCGATGCCCAGCGACCCGCCGCCTGGAAGCGAGAACCAGAAGAATTGGTGGTCAGTGTTGCTGAAGCCGAGCAGACTAGGAATGAGAAGCAACGCCATAACCCAGCCCAGAGCTGAAAAAATGATTACTGTCGGGTCCAAAATTTTCCTGCTTGTTTTTCGGAGCAGTACCGACGCGATTGCGCCGCTGACTGGGAATATCCAGCAGAGCCATCCGAATAAGTCAGCGAGTATCATTCTATGATGCGCCTCCTAGGGAGGGAAACGCGGTTACAGCGTGTTGAGCAAACTTGACCAGTGGGTCAGGGTAAATGCCAAAGAAAACTATCAGCACAGCAAGCGCTACAATCGGAATAAGCATTAACAGCGGGGTTTCCTTCACTTTCTCTATTTTTTCCGAAACCGGGATCTGAATCATGGTCAAAATAATGCGCAGGTAATATCCCGCGGAAATGACGCTGCTCAAAATCAGCCCGAATCCGAGCCAAGCCAAGTTTGTTTGGAAAGTTGATGTAACAAGTGTTAATTCACTGATGAACCCGTTGAAGGGCGGCAAGCCAATTAAGGCAAGCAATGAAATGGAGAAAACCACCACTGTGATCGGCATTTTACGGCCAACTCCGACCATATCTTTCAGTTCGCGTGCACCTAACCGGTAAATGATTGCACCGGCACAGAGGAAGGCCGCTCCTTTCATCAAGGCATGGTTAAAGAATTGCAGGAATGTTCCAGTCAAACCTGTCTGTGTTCCCACCGCTATGCCTACCAACATGTAACCGACCTGAGCAATGCTTGAGTAAGCCAGCATTCTTTTGAGGTCTGTCTGGAGAAGTGCAGTGATGTTTCCAAGAAACATTGTTAAGAAGCTCAAAACGGCAATGATAGGAAGCCATTGCTGTTGAATTGACGTAAAAGCGGAAAAGAATGCCCGAGCGATAACGAATATTCCAGTTCCTATTACAATTCCTGAAAGCAGCGCACTTATTGTAGAAGGAGCTGAAGAATGGGCGTCAGGCAACCAAGTGTGAAGAGGAACAATTGCAGCCTTTACGCCGAATCCAACAAAAATGAAGATTGAGGCTATGTAAAGCCATGGGTTTGTTGTTGCGGTAAATGCAGTTGCAAGTCCTTCAAAACTCAACGTGCCTGCCAAACCGTAGAGCAGGGATATGCCTAAAAGCGCAGTCGCTGAGCCAGCTGCGCCTAATATTAAGTATTTTAAACTAGCCTCGACTGATTCCCATTTTTCTCTGAAGAATGCAACCAACGCGTATGTTGATACAGACATGAGTTCCCAAAACACGAACAGCGTGAATAAGTCTCCTGAAAAAACAATGCCGACCATTCCGCTTATCATGGTTAAAAGCAGCGTGTAGTAGATTGGCGAACGAGCGCTATTTTCCACGTATTCCATGGAGTAAATTGTGGCGGCTAAACCCAATCCCAAAAAGATGGAGACCATGAAAATGCTCAGCATGTCAACCTTGAGGTACCCAGCAATTAGGCTGTTTCCGGTTACGTAAATAGCTCCGTTGGTGGAGACATCTTGGTACAAGCTGTACAGCGCAATTCCTGTTGCACTCAATGCGATGGCTGAGAAGGCTCCAGCAATTTTTGAGCGATAGAGCTTAGGTGCTGCCCAGCCTACAACGGGGGATACAGCGGTGAAGATTAAAAGAATATCAAGTGGCAGAGTAAACATTGGTTCTCCTCCATTAACCTCTCAGGCGTCTTAATTCTGTAACATCTAAAGTCCCGTAATGCCGGTATGCCAACACTACAACCCCAAGTGCAACCGCGGTAACAGCGGCAGCCAAACCAATTGAGATACATACAAAAGCGTTACCAAGGGGGTCGACAAACCCAGGCATAGCGAATGCGGCCAAAGCGATGAAGTTAATATTTGCTGCGTTAATAAGCAATTCGATGCCTAAGACCAGCCTCAGCATGTTTCTTTTAGTTGCTAAACAGTAAAGTCCAATCGAGAAAAGACCAAATGAAAAAACCAAGTACCCAGTTAAGTCGATCAATCCGAGTCCTCCTTGTCATCAGTTCTCAACATAGCCAAAGCCGCAGCTGCCGCAGCAAACATGACAAAAGCCTGCGCTATTAACGTTAAATCATAATTTGTCCACATGAATTGACTGTCTTCTGGCCCGATATTTGACGTAGTGTTCACATATTGCGAGGTTTGGGTGGCATATTTAAATGCGGGAAACGGAGTTTGCCCGGCAATAACAACAAAAACAACTACTACCAAAATTACAAATATTGCGCCGACAATTAAAACGGCGTTGATTTTCATGTTACTTTATACTCTCCTTACGTGTGGTAAACATCACAGCCGCAAGGAAAATTGTAACCACAGCTCCTGCGTAAATGAGAACTTGAAAAACTGCCGCGTATGGGGCATCAAGAAGCCAGAAGATTCCACCGATGGTTATACACATGCCGCCGAAAGCAATTGCTGCGTGTAAAAGATTTTTTAATTCTATGGCTGCTAAAGCTAAAATGATTGTGGCAACCATCAAAATGTATTGAAGTATGTCTTCTAGCGTTCCACCCATCTCCCCTTTTTTTAATTGTAAGAAGGGTTTAATAGTTGCTTTAAAATCTTTAGGTGAAGAGGGAAAAAAATGATAAGCGACATACCATTAACTTTGCCCTTAGTATTTGGAGTGTCATTACTTGTTGCAGTAATAATTTATTTGGTTGGAGGAAAAATTTCAGCCAAAGGCATTGCGTTACCTGGAAAAACTGCACCCTATGCTTGCGGAGAAAACGAAGCGCTCCCTGAAGTGAAAGTGGGTCTTGAAAGATTCCTAACGTTCGCCGTCTACTTTTTAATTTTCGATGTCTTAGCGTTCGTGATGGCGACGGCATTTTATAATTTAGGGTTTATGCCGATAATTTATTCGCTGGTTGTCTTAATGGCAGTAGCGATGCTTGTTGTGGGAAAGAAAGTGCCTTAACCCCCCTTTCTCGACACGAAGACCACAGGGTTTTTATTAATCTTCAAGCGTTAATCCGATAAACGCGGTGTTAAAAAAGCGCTAAGAGCAAGCGAAACTTTCGGAAGGGGGAGAAAAAGATGATTGCGTTAGACATACTTCAGATCACAGTTTTTCCAGGTGTTTTATTCCTTTTAGTCTTAGCTTTTTTCTACGAATGGATAGACAGAAAACTGTACGCTAAAGTGCAAAACAGATATGGTCCACTTCACACAGGTCCGGCTGGTCTTTTCCAACCCGTCGCAGATTTCGTGAAGTTGCTCGCCAAGGAAGATATCGTTCCGTTAGTGTGTGACAAGGTTATTTTTTCAGCTGCGCCCATCATTTACCTCGCATTACCGCTAACCGCTTTATTTGTAATCCCTATCGCAGGTAACACCGCTTTGGTTGCGTTTGATGGAGATTTACTGTTTGTCATGTTTGTTTTCACGTTGATGATTATAACAGTGTTTTTGGCGGGTTGGAGTTCCATAAATAGATACAGCATTATCGGTGCAATTCGCGCAATTCTCCAAATGATGAGTTTTGAAATTCCTCTGGGCCTAGCACTTATTGGGCCAGCAATAGCCGCAAAAAGCCTTTCAATAAGCACCATTTCTCAGTGGCAATCAACAGCAACTTGGACCATACTAGTCCAACCCATCGGATTTGTGGTACTTGTTATTTGTTTACTCGCTGAGCTGGAAACATCTCCATTCAACATTCCCGAAGCAGAATCAGAAATTGTTGCTGGGTGGTTAACAGAGTACACCGGCAGAAATCTAGCTATGTTTAGATTAGGCAAAAATCTTGCGCTTATTTTGGCATCATCACTAATTTCTGTGCTCTATCTGGGTGGAATCGAGCAGATAGCATTTATTCCAGCACCAGTTTTCTTCCTGATAAAGACAACCGTCATAGTTCTGCTTATATCATACCTTAGATCGAACTTTGCCCGATTACGTATAGACCAATCGATTAGAGGAATGTGGAGATACCTACTTCCTCTAGCAGTTCTGCAGATTGTGCTCATATTGTTAGGAATAGGTGCCTAAAGAGGGTTCAGTTAGCGACGGCCCGACAGTTATTACCTGAACTTTCCTTTGATTCAAAACTTAATTTTAACCTGCCCTTGTTTCTTTGTTAAATAATAAATCCGCTGAGTAATGGGTAGGCGTGGCTATTTAGAAATATTAAGTATTGAAACTTAAAAAGACAAATTGGAAAATGGCTGCCAAAAGGCGAATTGTTAAGAGTGTAAAGTATTGCTGTGAAAAAGGATGTACATGCCAAAGCAGCTACTGAATAAACCATTTCATCGAGGAATAAGGCTAGGCAAGCTGAAAAATATTAAGCCTATTGAGAAGCTTCAAGAATCTTGTCATGCGTCGCCACAATCATTTTAGCTTAGGTTTTTTAATCAAAGACACCTTGTCGGTTGTTGCCAGCTCATAGTTGGTTGATCCAGTGATCGCCCGTCTTGGGCAGCTGTCTACGCATTGGTTGCAGAAAATGCATTTGTTAAGGTCGAATTGAGGGCGTTTCTTTCCATCGACTTCTACGATTTTTATTGCATTTGCTGGGCAGTCACGATAGCATACCTGGCAGTTGGCATTGACAATAGACTTTAAATCGAACGGTAGTTCGCCTTTGTTGCCGCATAGCTCTATCATGTTGCAAGCGTCGATGGTGTATTCTGGTTTTCCCCGGAAGTCTTCACGGAGTTGTGGTTTTACGAATGGGTATTTTTTTGTAGCTGGCTTGGTAAATAAGTGAGAGAAAGTTCTCTTGAACATTAGAGAGTTCCATTTCCTAGTTTTTTTCTCTGCCATGTTTCTACACCAACGGGTATTCCCAATTTACAAGCGCAACAGTAAGCATTAACGAGAGTATGGCGGCGGGTAACAGGATTCTCTTGTTAGCTGAGAGCACTTGATATATGCGTAACCCAATTCGCTTAGCGTTTCTTGGCTCAATATCCTCCTTAGTCAGAGGCTTAATGAAGTCAGCTAAGGGCTGCAGAATACCGACTGGTCCAGCAACCATAGATCCAACAGGGTTTTGTATGCGGGTTTCAAATTTTCGTTCAACCCAATCACAGAATAAAGTTAGAATTAAGATAAATGTAAAACCGGGAAAAATAAGAGTTCGCAAGATCAGGTAGAAGTAGTATAAATCAATCATTCACTTTCACCGATCAGTACATGAAAAGCAAGGATCTAAGCTAACGAAGTTCGGAGGTACATCTGCTATGTTCTCTCCTACAGCTGTCTTAAGGAATGAGGGAATGTTTGCGTATGTTGGTGTGCGAACCTTAACACGTTCTGGGAATGCAGTGCCATTGCTCTTAACGTAGTAGAAGAGCTCTCCTCTTGGTGCTTCATTTCGACTAATGGCTTCACCCGCAAGTACATTTCTAGGTACTTCAGCTCTAATGGGTCCTGCTGGCATATGGTTAAGTGCATACTGGATTATGTTTATGCTTTCCTCAACCTCATCCATACGAACATTCTGACGTGACCAAGTATCTCCATCAGTGTAAACTATTTTCTTGAAGGGAATTTCGCCGTATGCTTCATAAGGATCATCTTTGCGTATGTCAATATCATATCCTGATCCTCGGGCTACTGGGCCAACAACACAGAGTTTTATTGCATCTTCCCTTGTGAGTTTGCCCACATTTTTCATTCGAGCCTGTATTGACGGTTCTTTTTCATAAATTTGTCTGTAAAAAGGCAGCTTCTTCTTCAATTCCTCTAGAGTTTTTTGTATCCTAGGAAAGTCGTTTTCTTTTAGGTCTCTTCTTACACCACCTATTGTCATGAGTGATGCGTAGACTCGGTTGCCGCTAGTTAATTCTATTAGATCCATTATTGGTTCTCGGTCTCTCCAGAAATATTGAAACAGCGTTTCATAGCCGATTTCTAATGCAGCATGACCTAAAGTTAGCAAGTGGCTGTGCAGTCTGTTGAGCTCAAGTGTTACTACTCGCAGATATTTGGCTCTTTCTGGAATCTCAGTTTTTAATATTTTCTCTACCGCTGAAACGAAGCCGTAAGCGTGGCAAGCATTGCAGATTCCGCAGATTCTCTCGACCAAATAGACGTCTTGGATGTAGGTTCGTGTCTCAGTTGCTTTCTCGATGCCTCGGTGAACGTAGCCGATTCTGGGTTCAACCTTTGTTACGATTTCTCCATCCACTGTTACGACGAATTTTTCAGGCTCTAGCAATGCGGGGTGCTGAGGACCAATAATAATTTTAACGAGTTTTCCGATTTCTGGAGGCTTTGTATCTTCTTTGGGTGATGGGTTAAGTTTTATTTCGTTTGCTTTAACATCTTTTCTTAATGGATAGACGCCCTCAGGCCAATTTTCTGTTAATACAAAGTGCCCTGTGCGTGGATTTCCTTCGAAGACTACACCTAAAAGATCTGAAACCTCCAATTCATGGAAGACTGCGCCGGGAATTAAGTCGGATATTGTTTGGATTTTCGGATTTTCTTTGGGAACTTCAGTTCGTATGGTTAGAAAAGCGTTTGAAGCATGGATGTGATAAAGTATCCCTATGTTAACTCCAAGGTCTACTCCGGTTATTGCAGTTATGCCAGTTTTTTCATCTGCTCTAAGCAGGACTTTAAGAACTTCTCTAAGTAAGTCATTACTGGCGTTTATGGCAGCTGTTCCAAGCTGGCCCATTTGAATTTGGACTTTATCATTAAAACTTGATTTAATGGCGTTAACTAAATCTATTTTACTGTTTGACACTTTCTTTTTCCTCTTCAACTATCTTTTCAGTTTCTGGCAAAATTAAGACGTCTGTTGTCGCACCCTTAGGACGTGCTTCTTCCTTAGGTACTTCTTGTTGTTTTGATTGCTTTTTCTGTTTAGGCGGATTTAAAGCGTTTAAAAGCTTAACCACTCCGTCTATAATTGCTTCTGGACGAGGTGGACACCCAGGTATGTATGCGTTAACTGGAAGTATTTTGTCCACGCCTCCGACAACGTTGTAGTTTCCCTCGAAAACACCGCCTGAGCATGCACATGCACCGATAGCTACGACGAATTTAGGTTGTGGCATTTGATCGTATATTCGTTTTAGTCGTTCTGCACATTGCTCAGTGACGCAACCGGTTACTAGTAACACATCTGCATGTCTTGGCGAGGGTTCGAGCTTTATTCCAAAGCGTTCAACATCATATTTTGGTGTTAATAATGCGACTATTTCGATGTCGCATCCGTTGCAGGCGCCTGAGTTGAAATGTATGACCCAAGGTGATTTTACTCTTGCCCACGTCAATATTTGTGTCACTGTTTTTGACATTCAAATATTTCCTCCTTTTAGAAGGACCCGCCCAAACATAGAAGTGATTAGTAGGGGGGATTCGACAATCATACAGTAATTCTCCATTAATGTTTTGTTTCCAACTATTAAGCTACCTAAAGGGTAGAGTTAAATTTGGATCTGTTATAACGAAAAGCGTATTCGTGAACGCATATAAGGTTATCTGAATAAAACTTCAGCAAGCAAACAATGTTACAATAAGCTGCTAAGTGATTATCTGATCTCAAAACAACAAAATTAACACAATTGCTGACTATTCTTTCTTCTTCCGCTCTCTGTTCGCCCACACCCCGAGCTAGTTTTCTATAAATCGTTCTATTTAGATTTAAGTATTGATAACAAAAAGAACGCAAACCCATGTTTTCTTCGAAAGTTCACCAAATATTGACAATAAACAGGTTTTTTTGTTGAAGATGGAAAAAGAATGCAGCTGCTTACACTGCGATTTCTTTTGTCAAACCAGTTTCTGGATAAGTGAACAAATGTGCTTTTTACAATAGATAAGTTATCCGTAATGTATATAGTCTTACCTTGAATTTGGTAGAGCTATAACGTTATGACGCCCAAGTGCTTTCACGTTACAGAATGATTTATCAATTTAGAAAACTAGCTTTAAGTGGTGAAAAAGTTTTGGGAGAAAAGCATAGAATAATGAAGAAAAGTTTTAACACAGAAATGTATGTGGATGGAAAAAAGTTGCCCTTAAATAATTTCGTTCAAGAGACTATTGGCAATATTATGGCTGGATTTTGCAAATCACTAAAAGGACTTGATATGGCTCCTGAACTGATTGAAGTAAGAATAAAAAGAGTAGAAAAACCGACGGATGTAGACGCACATCTCTATCCTTAGCTAACTACTTTTCTAAATTGGTATAATGTGGCGCTCATCGTTATGAGGGCTACTAATCCGATTACGCCCCAGGCAGGGAGTATAGTGCCCCAATTATAACCATTTATCATGAGAGCTCGGCTTGCATCCACTGCATAGCTAACAGGATTAAACATTGACACATCTTTCACCCAAGTTGGAAGAAAACTAATTGGAAACAACGCAGAACTCAAGAACAACAACGGAAAAGTGATGACACCACCAATCGCAAAAACCGTCTCAGCACTTCTTGTCTTCATTCCCAAAGCTAAAGAAATTCCCGACCAAGCCAAACCGAAGAAAGCAAGTGTAAAAAAGATTAGCAAAATGCCTATGATCCCAGTTTTAACCGAAGCGCCTAACGCAAATGATAACCCGAGAATAATGGCTGTTTGGACAATCACTCTAAAAGCATCACTACTTAACCTGCCAAGCAGAATTGCAGGTCGACTTAAAGGAGTCACGAGCATTTTCTGCAAAAAACCCGAGTCGATATCAGCCACAATCGAGTTTCCTGATTGTAGAGCACTTCCAAATGCATTTTGCATTAAAATTCCAGCGGCTGCAAACTCTAGATAACTTATTCCTGGAGGTAAGATTCCTGGAAAATTGTTAAGCTTTGATAGCAGCTGCGTGAATAGTAAAAGGAATAGAAGCGGTTGGAATAGCGAAAAGAAAAGTAGAATTGGGTTTCTTACAAGTTTTGTTAGGTATCGTACGAAAATGTAGCGAGTGTCAGAAAGCAAAGTCATTTTATCGTCTTCCTCCAAACATAACACTAGGAGCTTTAACAAGCTCTTCAGTTCTTATTCTCTTACCTGTGTGTTTCATAAAGACGTCATCCAAAGAAGGAGAGGAAAAGGTTACGGAAGTTAGCCGAATGTCACTGCTATCTAGCGCCCGCACAATATCAGCAATAAGTAAGCCAGCATTCTTAGAATAAACAGTGAGACATTCTTCTGAATCAATTATTTCGGTTACGTTGGTCATTGTTTTAATGATGTCCTTCGCCTTAAAGCTGTCTCTAATGCAATTTTCAAGTGAAATTCTTATAGAATCTGCACCAATTTCACGTTTTAATTCAGCCGGAGATCCACTTGCAACAATTTTTCCAGAATCAATTATTGAGAGTCGTTTACATAACCTGTCGGCTTCTTCCAAGTACTGAGTTGTCAAGAAAATAGTTATGCCTTCTTTCTTGTTCAATTTTTCCAAATAAGTCCAAATGGCTGCGCGTGATTGAGGATCCAAACCTGTTGTTGGTTCATCCAAAAAAAGGAGCTTGGGCTTGTGAACAAGGGCCGTGGCTAGGTCGAGACGCTTCTTCATTCCACCTGAATAGTTGCGTGCACGTTTCTCTGCAGCTTCTTCAAGTCCTACAAGAACCAGAAGTTCATTAACGCGTCTTTTAATATCGTCTGTATTCATTTGATGAAAATGCCCTTGAAGAGTTATGTTTTCTCTTCCTGTTAGATCGCCGTCTACAGTAGTTTCTTGGCTTTGAACTCCAATGATTTTGCGGATTGCTGCTGCCTGCTTTTCAAGATCAAGCCCTGCAACTGTGACTTCACCAGAAGTTTTCTTGAGTAGCGTTGTTAGAATTTTGATAGTTGTACTTTTTCCCGCGCCGTTTGGTCCTAGAAAACCAAAAAATTCGCCCTCATTAACGCTGAAGGTGATAGCATCAACAGCTTTGGTGCCGTCAGAATAAACTTCAACAAGATTCTTTACCGAAATAATGTCTTGCATAACTTTCAAAAATAGTTCACCGATTAGCAAAATAATGGTTTGTGGTTGCTAGCTAGCTATAACAACAAAAGAAAGAACGAAACTGCACGATATAAAACTGATCACTTCAAAAACTTTCAAAAAAATATTAGATGTTTTTAAAACGTAATTTGATTTGATTGATGCTCAACCGATTTTTAGAGATGTCATTGTTAGAGAACCTGCGACTGGAGTATCATTAAAGAATATTACTTCTTCATTTTCTGCCTTCAAAGCTAATGCATAAAGCAATGGCATGTAATGTTCAGAAGTTGGAATTGCCAGATCAAACGCTCTGTTCTGTGACCGATAGTTAATCAACTGCTGATGATCATTGTTCAGAATGAATTTCTTTATTTTCTCATTAGCTTCAATGGCCCAATCATAACCATATCCTGCCTCGCCTAATCTATCCCAAGCCATCATTCCGAGATTATGTACAATATTTCCGCTGCCAATTACTAGCACACCTTTGCTTCGAAGGGATAGTAGTTCTTTTGCAAATTCATAGTGATATTGTGACGACTGAAAATGGTCAAGACTTAATTGAACCACAGGCACGTCAGCCTTGGGAAAAAAATGTTTTACCACAATCCAGCAGCCATGGTCAAGACCCCAATGGTAATCCATAATTATTTTTGTTTTTGTGACCAATCGCCGAATTTCTTTTGCTAAATCTGGACTGCCGGGAGCAGGGTATTGCACATCGTACAATTCTTTTGGGAAACCATAAAAATCGTGAATGGTTCTTGGTTTTTCCATTGCCGTCACAAAAGTACCATTTGTTTCCCAGTGTGCTGATATGCATAGAATAGCACTCGGGAGGGAGATTGTTTTTGCAATATTTCTAAAGCCTTTTACAAACTGGTTTTCTTCGATGGCATTCATTGGATTACCGTGCCCCAAAAACAATACTGGCATTGGAGTTATTTTGGTCAACTAAATTTGATCTCCCCTTGTTCCCAACGAAATTATTATGCTATGAATGAAAACAAAAAATGGAATAAACCTTTTGTATCCAATTCGGCTGGTTCTTAATTAAGCAGTAGTAAAAGGCCGATTGTTGACATAGAAAAGGCACATTAGACTTTTGAGAAAAACTCTAAATCCACTTTTGTGAGTACTTAACTAAAAGATTCATTTTGCTCAATGGCCTTCTTAAAACAGCGTCTGCAGGAGTCACTGGTGCAGGCGCCTATTTGAAAAAAAATGGTTTTGAAAGTTTCCTCGACTTTGTTAAGAACTTTTTGCAGTTGGGAAATTTAGCCATTCATTCTCTAACAAACTATGACGATACATAATCTACTATATAGACTATTATAAGAAGAATTATTGTTGCTTCAAGTTTTCAACAAATAATATTTATGCTTCTAATTTTTGGTTCCTTAAAACGACGTTTGAAGTCACCGAAGTGCGTTAGCAAGCGGATTAGCGCTGACAAAGAAGAAATTACTGCTTTAAACGAAGGCTTAATATTATTCAGAGAAAACAAAGAAAAAAAGCGATACAACTGCAAAAATCAAGCTAGTTCAGCGGTGACAATAGGACATAACTGGATGAATAAAAACAAACCACATAGTACAATTAAAGCACATTCAAATGACAAACAATTCCGTTTGACCAAAAGAGTTGCCTCCAGTGGCAAATAAAGCATAAACTGAAATTATGACAATGCGGGAACCGGGATTTGAACCCGAGTCCTAGACTTGGCAAGCCTATGTACTAACCAAGCTGTACTATTCCCGCATGCAGTGCATGCAACGCAACAATCTCTAAAAACTTCCTAATAAACTATAGTTCTTTGTCTTTGAGACTTTTCTATTGTACGATAGAGAAACTTGGCATCTCATGACTATCAAGATTCACGTGTACACATTCCAGCAATACTAAACAGAGGGCGCAGTGATAACCCTATTAGGACACAAAACAACGAAATAACTATGCACCGTTATGTTCAACTAGCTCATATATACTTCGAGGTCCAAGAAAATGCGCCAGCCTTTAGGATTACTATCGGATGCAAGACAACTGCAGTCGGACAAGGATTGGGATACGGAAGAACTGAAAGATGGAGTTAGTTTTTACACAAAAGCTAAATAAACACTTGGATTTGACTTATCGGGAATAGTCGCTAGACCAACCAAAAGCATGAAAAAGCGGTCGTAGTCTAGTTTGGTCTAGCATTCCGCCGTCGACATCGACATTAACTTCTAATTCGTATTTTTGCGATCCCCATTTTTTTGTTTTAGAAAAAAATACTTAAATGAGTTTGGGGCTGACTAGGTCTGCTATAATTCACGCGTTTAGCGATAGGTGGCATTACAAGTCTTTTAACTGAATTGAACTATACACGTTAGTGTTGTCTTGTTTTGGGCTGTCTTGAAAGCTAACTCGCTTTGTTGTCTATTCTCCAGGGTGTTGGAGAGTTTGCAAACCGGTAAGCTACTGCATTTTTGAAGATTTTAAGGAGAAAGTACGCCAGCACAATGAAATACATTCAGATGCTAAACTTAGAGGAAGATGACTTCGAGGTTACGAGTGCGACAACCCAGCTAATCTAAGTCAAGAAACTTTGACTAATATCAGTCAAGAATCTTTTACGAGAATCCTTTTATTCAAAGCCCATTGCAGATGTAAGTATGGATAGCATAAGCAAGGGGTTTGCGGTATTCTTTATTCTAATCATTGCTTTCTCAAGTCTAACCATAATTCTCGCAACTATACCTTTGGGTATGGCTCAAAGTGGCACAAATACAAGCACTATAATTAGTTCAGACACGGCTTGGACGCAAGTGAACAGCCCCTATAACATTAAAGGAAATCTTTTGGTGAATAGTGGAACATCCTTAACGCTGGCAACAGGAACAACATTAAATCTTAATGGCTACATGGTGGTGACTGGTTCTCTAATTATCCAGCAAGGAGTAACAATAAACATACAAAACGCAAGTGGCTACATTCAAGTTGATGGCACTTTGCAGGCGTTAGGAACAAACAGTTCCCCAATCAGCATAAACGGCGCTGGACAAGTTTATTCAATCGGAGCCTTCTATGGCGGTATATCCTATTCAGCAATAACATTTTCGCAACAGAGTATTGGTTGGAACCAACAAACGTCATCAGGGTCAATAATTGAAAACACGATTATTAACTCTACAACGCTAACCACTTCAAACTCAATAAAACTGTCCCAAGATACTTTTGCGAATGATTTTAATATCAAAGGAGGGTCCCCATTAATCACTGGTTGTACAATAAAATCAGGGTTCACTATCTGGGACGGGTCACCAATCATATCGAACAACCAAATTAAGGGAGGAATTACCCTTGAGGGCGATTATGGCTTTTCTTCAGGGCAAGTTACTTATATCAACGATAACTCAATTTCTGGACAAGTACTTTGTCTAGAAGCGCCGTTCAGGTCAGCCGTTGTATTTGAAAGAAACTTTGTAACCAATAGCAATGGTTCGGCAATTGACATCGCTTTTTCAACAAACATTGGTTGCTCAATGATTATAATTAATAATACGATTACTAACAGTGCCGTTGGAATCCAGCTTCATTATGGTTATCCGCAACTAATTTCAAACAATAATATTTACGGCAATACAGTTAATTTCAAACTTGACAATGACCACTCAATTAATTGTACGTTCAATTGGTGGGGAACGATAGACCAACAGGCAATAGGCAAGTCAATTTATGATTTTAATTATGATTTTACCTTGGGCACAGTGAACTTTGTTCCTTTCTTGACAGCGCCTAATCAAGAGGCAATGCCTAACCCTGATGCCTCAATAACAACGCTTAATCCGTCAGCAACGCCAACTCCTACCGTTCCAGAGGTGTCTTGGTTGACAATACTACCTTTGCTTCTATTGATGTTCTTTGTTGCTGTGGTAGCTAGATATAGGAAGGTTAAGCATGGGTAAAATCGGCAAAACTTTCGCATTATTCCTGATTCTTATTGTCGTTACGTCATGTCTGAGTTTGCTGGCTGTGAAACCTGCAACGGCTCAAGGCACCACCATAAACACATCTTTTCTTCCAGACATCTCTATCACACCATATCCCGCAAGTCTCGGTCAGCAGATTACGATAATCAAAACCATTTCACCTGCACCACCTTCTGGATATTATTACGATGCAATTCGAGTTAGTGTAATAGACAGCAACGGAAACTATAGACTAATAGGAGTAAATTACACTCAATTAGGAACGGGAACTTTTTGTTTCTCTTGGATACCTGATATTCCTGGCACTTATTTGTTTATTTTTACTTATCCAGGCGAAAAATTGGCCGGTAATGTTTTCACTTCTTGCCAAAGTAACAATTCGATCTCAATTGGTGCTTCTTTACAAACACCTGCTCTAACGCCTCCTCCGACTTCAACTAGCTCACCCCCCAGTTTAATTGAAACATCACTTAACGTTAACTGCCAAAGCTCAACAACATTTTCAAACTTCAAAGTAAACATACAAGGAACACTGACAGCTAGCAATTCAGGATTATCTGACTCATCAATTCAGTTATCCTATAGTGCCGATGGCGGCAACTCTTGGACACTATTAACCCTTGTAAGCACAGATGAAACCGGTGGGTTTCAAGCAGTCTGGACACCGATGGTGACTGGCAATTACTGCTTAAGGGCATCATACGAAGGCAGTTCAGAATTGTCCCCTGCAAGCACTATCGTACATTTCGCTGTTCTACCTTTAGAAGATAATTCTGTTTTCTCAGTAACTTCTAATTCGAGTGTTACAGCTCTTGCTTTTAACTCTACAACTCAGGAGCTATGCTTCAAAGTAAGCGGAGAAACGGGAACAACTGGATATATCAACGTCTACATCTCAAAGTCGCTGATGAGCAACGATTCAAGTTTAAAAGTATATTTTGACCAAAAACTACTACAGCCGGCTACTCAATCTGTAGGCGATTCATGGCTTGTCTCTTTCACTTATCATCATAGTTCACACTTCGTCACATTGGTGCTTAATTCAGGCAAACTAAATATTGATGCACGGACACAAAATTTATACTACGTTATTGCTGGCGTGGCAGGTGCAATTTTAGCTATTGTAGTAGTGATGGTGCTCTTGAAAAGTAAGTCTAAACTGAAGAGCATCTGAATTTGCCATGTAAAATCGGCTATCTCTACTACTGCAATGTACTCGAAAAACCAAGTCGCACAAGTTGGAATAGTTATCGCTCCGTTTTCTCGAATAATTAAGAATTATGTTAGTAAATCCCATGATAATTATGCGCTAAGTGCAAAGGACTCTGTCTATCCATTGACCTTGATAGTTGGTCTGCCGGTCGTTATAGGTTTGTCAGCGTCGGATATATCAATCCTGGTGATAAAAAAAGAAGAGAGTTACAAAGGTTTTTGATTTCTAAAATATAGTCTTAATGCTTCGGCAATGTCAACATTAGTTAATGGTGCAAAATATCTTGAGTAATATTTGGGAGGTAATGATTGTTTAGTCGTGCACTCGCTTTGATTCCCCTAAACTTTTAATTAAGATTTGAATAAAATAGCCAAACAATTGGTTTGATTAATACTCGCCTCCGGAGTGGAAAAAAATGTTGGGTGCACAAGTTATGAGGAGATACCTTGGATACGGCGGAAGGTACGTTATTTCCCGTTTTTGGACTCATTATCCCATTATACTCACGCATTCAGTAACGAGCAAATGCAATTGTCAATGTAAAATATGCGATGTTTGGCGAAGACAACCTGCTGCCGCGGAATTGAAAACGGAAGAAATTTTCAGGATTTTAAACGAAGCTAAACAACAAAATTTTGTGGGTTACGTGGCTTTCGGAGGAGAACCCCTCATGAGACCGGATATTTTAGATATCTTCGAGGAAGCTCACCGGTTAGGTTTGTATACGAGTCTAATTACAAATGGGACTCTTTTGTCAAATTATGCCAATAGACTGGCGAAGATAGTAGATTTAACCTGGGTGTCTTTGGATTATGATTCAGATTACCATAATATTATGCGTGGGTCTTCGGGTATTTTCAACAAAGCCGTAGAAGGAATAAAGGATCTAAGAAGAGCTGGTGGCAGGGTTGTCATCAACTGTGTTCTGAGTCAACTCAATTTGGATGCTGTTCCACACATGGGGAAAATAACCCAAAGACTTCATGCTAGGATCGCTTTTGATCCTATGGAGGTGTTTGAGGGTTGCAATGAAGACCTAGCTCTAACTTCAAGTCAAAGACAAAAAGTTTTTTCTCAGGTGGCAGCTCTTAAAAAAGAAGGATACCCAATACTAAACTCCAAGGAATTCATAGATTCCACGCAGAGTCAAGAACAGTATCACTGTGCACAACCCCGCATTTTCATAAAAATGTACGAAGACGGAAAAATAAAACCGTTCTGGTGCAAGAAAAATCCTAATGTTATAGGAGATTTAAGAAAACAGAGCCTGGGGAGTTTTCTCCAATCAAACCCTTATAGGCAGTTTCGTGAGGCAGCTTGGGATTGTGGTTTGTGCAGAAACTCGTGTCAAATGGAGACCTCGATGTTTTATTCAGTTGATTGTTTTGTTAAACGCATATTTCAAAGAAAGAATTCAATCATGAAATTTCTTGTTGACTACGGTGGAATCACAAATTAATGCACAGGTCAATGTTATATATGATGTCATTTTATTCCTAAATTTATGTTTGTGAAAAATTATTTATACTAGAGACAATCAAAACCATATTTGAGTGGAGAGCTTGTACGGATTATTATGCTTAAACGCGAGTTGTCTAAATTTCTCAGAACAAAATACCGTTAAGAAACATATGTGTGGTTTATGCAATTCTCTTTCCTCAAAATACGGTTTTACATTCAGAGGCTTAGTCAACCATGATGCTACTTTCCTTTCACTACTATATTCCGCCCAATCACAGGAAAGCGTGGAAATTCAAAACTGCCCCATCAAACTCCAAAAACCTACAAAAAATACGAATCATGGTTTAGAATACTCAGGTGCTGTTTCACTACTAATGGCTAAAGCTAAGCTCTGCGATAATATTATTGATAACCATTGTTTCAGTTCGCGAATTCTATCAAGAATTATAGATGCAAAGATTCCATTAGCAAAGAGTATTCTGAAAAATTCTGGGCTCGACATCAAATACATCGAATCTGAGATTGACCGCCAACAAACACTTGAAAACCAAGAAAGCGAGTTAAACATACTTACTGGCCCAACCGAGAATGTAACTGCAGAAATCTTTGGTCACTTATCAGAGCTAACTGATCAAAAAGGAAATTTTCAGCCTCTCTCGATCATGGGGAGAAATATTGGCAAACTAATGTATTGCATCGATAGTTACATGGATTTCACGACAGATTGCGCAAGAGGTAAATTCAATGTAATATCGAAGGGAAATACTGCTCAGATTTACAGAATGATTAAGGAGATTTCGACTAAAGCAGTCTACGAAATATCCAACTCTCTATCAAATCTGAGGGTTACGAAGCATAGTGGTATAGTAAAAGATGCCTTATTGTCGAGCCTAGAAAAGCAGTTATCCGCTCTATCTCCTCACTCGAAAACACCTTTGAATTGGGCCTTGCCAAATTTGCTTTTAAGAGATACGACCCGAGGCTCTCTTCCAATTTGGAGCTCAGTTACGAGAAACTGTGTGGTCTGCCCACCCTATAGTCCATGGTAGAAAGGAGACGTAACCATTACTATGAGCCATGAAAACAAAAACCCTAACGAATCTGAAAAAGGAT
>Ga0326726_10000182_pt1 | contig 61551 bp, 61 predicted proteins | sample MHFenrmetagenome_2_FD_207603 | JGI IMG/M metagenome (GOLD analysis project Ga0326726, IMG submission 207603) | Lab enriched peat soil microbial communities from Michigan Hollow, Ithaca, NY, United States - MHF15MN | ecosystem: Environmental > Terrestrial > Soil > Wetlands > Peat | place: USA... | reverse complement strand
GGCCTACCCGGATCTGAGCATGGGCAGTTTCATGCGCATCGTGTATGTGCCGGAGGACATTCGCGAGATGCTGAAGTCGGTGGCGGGCGGCAAGTAGGCGGCTGGCGGTGGCGTAAAAAAGCGCGGGCTCCCCGCGCTTTTTTATTGGGCTGCGTGGGGATATCAGCCCAGCCGTGCGTGTTGTGCTTCCAGCTTCACCAGCATGGCCGCAAAGTCGGCCAGCCGGGACTGCTCTTGCTGCACGACCGCAGCGGGGGCCTTGTCGACGAAGCTGGAATTGGCCAGCTTGGCCTGCGCCTTGGCGATTTCGTTCCGGATGCGGGCGATTTCCTTGGACAGGCGGGCGCGTTCCTCGTCCTTGTCGATTGCCACCACCAGCATCAGCCGCATGTCGCCGACCAGGGCGACCGGGGAGTCGGCCTCAGGCAGGGTGGCCAGCGCGCGCGTTTCGCTCAGCTTGCCCAGCGCGCTGATATAGGGTGCCAGCGCGCCGATCATGACGGCATCGCCCTCGATCACCAGCGGCACGCGCTGGGCAGGCGACAGGTTCATTTCGCCGCGCAGGGTACGGCAGGCATTGACCAGTTCCTTCAGCAGTAGAATGCGTGCGACGCTGTCTGGGTGGCGTTGTGCTTCATCGATCTGCGGATAGGACGCGCGCATGATGCTGTGTCCCGCTATCCCTGCGAGCGGGGCGACCTTCTGCCACAGCTCTTCGGTGATGAAGGGGATGATGGGGTGGGCGAGGCGCAGCGTCGCTTCGAGCACCGTGGCGAGGGTGCGGCGGGTGGCGCGCTGCTGTTCGGGCGTGCCGTTGTTCAGTTGCACCTTGGCGAGTTCCAGATACCAGTCGCAATATTCGTCCCAGACAAACTCGTACACTGCGCGCGCGGCCTGGTCGAAGCGATACGCGACGAACGCCTCGTGCACCTCGGCGATGGCCTGTTGCAGGCGGTCGGCAATCCAGCGGTCGGCATCGGAATACTGCACCGGCTGAGCGGCGTCCTGCCCGCAGTCGTGGCCTTCCAGGTTCATCAGCGCAAAACGGGAGGCATTCCACAGCTTGTTGCAGAAGTTGCGGTAGCCCTCGGCACGCTGCAGGTCGAACTTGATGTCGCGTCCGTGCGTGGCGAGGCTGGCGAAGGTAAACCTTAAAGCATCCGTCCCGTAGGCGGCGATGCCTTCGGGGAATTCCTTGCGGGTGCGTTTCTCGATGCTGGCGGCCTGCCTGGGGTTCATCAGCCCCTGGGTGCGCTTGGCAACCAAGTCGTCCACTGCGATGCCGTCGATAAGGTCGATCGGGTCGAGCACGTTGCCCTTCGACTTGCTCATCTTCTGGCCTTCGGAGTCGCGCACCAGGCCAGTGACGTACACTTCGCGGAACGGCACCTTGCCGGTGAAATGCAGCGACATCATCACCATGCGGGCGACCCAGAAGAAGATGATGTCGAAGCCGGTGACCAGCACCGAGGTCGGCAGGTAGCGTTCGAGCTCGGGCGTCTGTTCCGGCCAGCCGAGGGTGGAAAACGGCCACAACGCAGACGAGAACCAGGTGTCGAGCACGTCGTTGTCCTGCGTCAGTTCGCGCCCGCCGGCCTGCTTGCGGGCATCGGCTTCGGTATGCGCCACATAATAATTGCCGTCGGCGTCGTACCAGGCGGGGATGCGGTGTCCCCACCACAGCTGGCGCGACACGCACCAGTCCTGGATGTTTTCCAGCCACTGACGGTAGGTGGTGGTCCAGTTCTCCGGGACGAATTTCAGTTCGCCTGAATCGACCGCGGCCAGCCCCTGTTTGGCCAGACCTTCCATGCTCATGAACCACTGGTCGGTGAGCATCGGCTCGATGGCCGCGTGGGTGCGATCGCCGCGCGGGATCATCAGCTTGTGTGGTTTGGCGGATACCAGCAGTCCCTTCGCCTGCAGTTCGTCGAGCAGCTTCTGCCGCGCGTCGTAGCGATCGAGTCCCTGGTATTCGGTCGGGCACAGATCGTTCATTCTGGCGTCGAGCGTGAGCACGCTGATTGCCACCAGCTTGTGGCGCTGCCCCACCTGCCAGTCGTTGAAGTCGTGCGCCGGGGTGATCTTGACCACGCCGGTGCCGAATTCGCGATCCACGTAGTCGTCGGCGATGACAGGGATGCTGCGTTCGGCAATCGGCAGGCGGACGTGCTTGCCGATGAGATGCGCGTAACGATCGTCCTCCGGGTGCACGGCGACGGCGGTGTCGCCGAGCAGGGTCTCCGGACGGGTGGTGGCGACGGTCAAGTGACCTGAACCATCCTCCAGCGGGTAGTTGATTTCCCAGATGAAGCCGTCTTCCTCGGTGCTGACGACTTCGAGGTCGGACACCGCAGTCTGCAGCACCGGATCCCAGTTCACCAGGCGTTTGCCGCGGTAGATCAGACCTTCGCGAAAAAGCCGCACGAACACTTCGGTGACGGCTTTCGACAGGCCCTCGTCCATGGTGAAGCGCTCGCGGCTCCAGTCGGGGCTGGTGCCGAGCCGCCGCATCTGCCGCGTGATGGTGGAGCCGGAATGCGCTTTCCAGTCCCAGACCTTTTCCAGAAAGGCTTCGCGGCCGAGGTCGTGGCGGGAAATGTTTTGGGCGTCGAGCTGGCGTTCCACCACGATCTGGGTCGCGATGCCGGCGTGGTCGGTGCCTGGTTGCCACAGCGTGTTGTCGCCCGCCATGCGGTGATAACGGGTGAGGGCATCCATCAGCGTGTGCTGGAAGGCGTGCCCCATGTGCAGCGTGCCGGTGACATTGGGCGGCGGCAGCATGATGCAGTAGGCGGGTGCTGCAGGGGCGTCGCCTGCCTTGAAATAACCGGCGTTTTCCCAGTGGGCGTACCAGCGTTTCTCGATGTCAGCCGGTTCGAAGGATTTGGCGAGTTCCATGGCATGCGCGCAAAGCCGTGATTATCCCAAAGAAACCTGGGATACGTCCCAAAAAATACTGGGGGGCATCCCAATACGATGGGTTGCTTCAAAAATCCCCTTCAGGTATGCCGTTTCAGGTGGACGGATCGCGCGGCTGCTTGAGCTTTTCGGCGACGGCGTCGCGCACGATTTCACGCACGTTGACATCGAGCTGGCTGAGCAGGCTGGATACGGTCTGGTCGAGGTTCTTGCGCAATTCGGCGGCGACCTGCTTCTCCATCACTTCGGACAAACGCGGCGCCAGTTCGCTCATCAACTGCTCGGCAAGGGTGTCGCTCACGGCGGAAGCGGTCACAACGGCTGCAGGGACTGCGGGATCGGCGGCGGGAGGGGAAGCCGGGGCGGGAGGCGTGACCGCAGGCAAAGGGGCGGCCACCGGTTCTGGCACGGCGGGGGGCGTGCCACGTTCGATGACCTGGGTCAGCACCGGCAACCAGGTATCGGGCGGTACACTCGGCTCGGCAGTGTCGGCACGGCCGGCCGGCGCATCATGATTCCCTTCGCCGCCGCCGCGATGTTTTTTCAGCAGCGCATCCATCTTGCTCAACAACGGGCTGTCACTCATTGAGACCTCCTATCCGGCGTGATGACGCAGATCGTGCGTTTTCAGGGCGTAACCACGCGCCTGATAAAAACGGTAACGCTCGCGACCCAGCTCGCGTTCTTTCTCGTCCGGGCTGACGATTTCGACCAGGCGTTCGAAGCGTGCAAAGGCAGGCGGCTGCTCAAAGTGCAGGTTGATCATGACGTCGGCAGTGTGCAGGCTATCTGCGTTGGCGCCGATCAGCACCGGGGTTACGTCTGCCAGCGCATCGGTATCGCGGCAGTGTGGTACGAAGCTCAGCGCAGGCGTCGTCCACAACAGGCGGTCGAAAGCGTCGGCCGTTGTCGTATCCGGCGCGTAAATCATCACCTGCCTGCCCTGGCCGTACGCCTTGGCTGCAACGCGGCGGGCGACGTCGAGCGGGTTGTCGGCAAAAGTGTAAAAAAGGATCTCGGTCACTTTTGGACGCGGTTCAACAGGAAATGCACCAGCAGGGATACCGGACGCCCGGTCGAGCCTTTCTCGCGTCCGCCCTTCCAGGCGGTGCCGGCAATATCAAGGTGTGCCCAGTGGAATTTCTTGGCGAAGCGCCACAGGAAACAGGCGGCAGTGATCGAGCCGGCGGGACGGCCACCTATATTGGCCATGTCGGCGAGGCTGCTTTTCAGCTGATCCTGATAGTCATCCCACAGCGGCATGCGCCAGACGCGATCCCAGGCATGGTCGGCGGCGTGCTCGATTTCGCGCGCCAGCGGGTCGTGGTTGCTGTAGAGCGCGCTGGGGTGCGCGCCGAGTGCGATCACGCAGGCACCTGTCAGCGTCGCGAGATCGATCACCGCGTCGGGCTCGAAGCGTTCGGCATAGGTCAGCGCGTCGCACAGAATGAGGCGGCCTTCGGCATCGGTGTTGAGGATTTCGATGGTCTGGCCGGACATCGAGGTGACGATATCGCCCGGTTTGTTGGCGTTGGCGTCGGGCATGTTCTCGCAAGCCGGAATCAGGCCGATGACGTTCAGTTTCAATCCGAGTTCGCCGATAGCGCGAAAAGCGCCGATGACCGCACCGCCCCCGCTCATGTCGTAGTTCATCTCGTCCATTTCGGCGGGCGGCTTGAGGGAAATGCCGCCAGCATCGAAGGTGACCGCCTTGCCGACCAGCACCACCGGCTTGGCGCCCTTGGCGCCCCCCACGTGCTTCAGCACGATGAAGCGTGGCGGCTTGTCGCTGCCCTTGCCGACCGACAGGAAGGAGCCCATGCCGAGCTTGTCGCAGGCGGCATAATCCAGAACCTCGCAGCCAAAACCGTGGGCTTTCGCCACTTTCTTCGCCTCACCCGCCAGATATTCTGGGGTGCAGATATTGGAAGGCGTGTTGCCCAGGTCCTTGGCCAGATTGATGCCGTGGGCGATGGCCAGCCCGCGCGCGAGGCCGGTCTCGCCGTACTTCAGCTCACCGCGCCGCGACACCGCGAAGATCACACGCTTGAGCGGACGGCGTGCCTCGCTCGGCTTGCTCTTCATCTGGTCGAAGCGATACAGCGCATCGTGGGCGCTGATTACCGCCTGCTCGATGTTCCAGGTGACATCGCGCTTCCTGACTGGAATTTCGCTGAGGGTGATGACGGCTTCCATCGAGCCGGTATCGCGCAGGGTTTTGACCGCGCAGGCGATGGCATCGCGGTAGGCTTTCTCGTGGAAGTCCCGCTCCTTGCCCAGGCCAATCAACAGGACGCGGTCCGCCAGAATGTTCGGCACCTTGTGCAGCAACAGCGTGCTGCCGGTCTTGCCTTCCATGTCGCCGCCGCGCAGGATCTCCGACAGATAGCCGTCGCTGGCGCGGTCGATGTCGATCGCGGGGCCCGACAGTTTGCGGCTTTCAAACACGCCGACGGCCACGCAGGCAGAGCGCTGCTTTTCGGGCGCGCCGCTTTTTATGCTAAATTCCAGTTCGATTTCCTTGTTTTCCATGTCTGTGCTCAAAAAAATACAATTTGCCGATGCGCCGAAGATTGGCGTTGCCGATTGGGCAATTATTGGCGCGGGCGCTGTGGAATGTCAAAAGTCCGCTTGTGAACCGAACGCTTGCAGGATTTCCCCATGCTCTATCGCCGCGCGCTGACACGCGAGATGGGACTCACCACGGGCGCCGTGCTGACGGTGCTGATTGCGATCGCATTGGTCGTACTGTTCATTCGTCTGTTGGGCGATGTCGCGCGGGGTGAACTTCCCAATGAGGCGGTCTTCGCGTTCCTCGGCTTCTCGCTGGTGTTTTTTTTACCGGTATTGATGACGATCGCGCTGTTTGCAGGTGTGTTGCTGCCTTTGTCGCGTATGTGGCGCGATAGCGAGATGGTGATCTGGTTCAACGCCGGTTTGTCCCTCACGCAATGGATGCGACCGGTGCTGACGTTTGCCGTGCCGTTTTCGCTGGTCATCCTGTTGTTGACGCTGGTGCTCAATCCCTGGGCGCAAACCAAGAAATACGAGTATCGCCAGGATTTGCGAAGCCGCAGCGAAAGCTCCATGGTCGCCCCCGGGCTGTTCATCGAATCCCACGCCGGTCAGCGTGTCTATTATGTGGAATCATTCAACCCGCTGACCGGCATCGTGCGAAATGTTTTCATGCAATCGCGCATCGACGGTCAACTGGGTCTGGTGGTCGCCCGGGAGGGCAATTACACTGAACTTCCTGACGGTTCACGCTACCTCGTGTTCAAGGAGGGGCGGCGTTATGAAGGCATGCCCGGCCAGCTCGATTACCGCATCGTTCACTTTGAACGCTACTGGATGCGGCTCGACCCCGTTGCCGTCCGGGGTCAGGAAACCGGGGTCAAACAGGCGCCGGTTTCCGAGTTGATCGACGACACTTCAAAGCAGGCTCGTGCCGAATTGTTATGGCGGCTGGGTGTGCCGTTCTCGGCGGTTGTTCTCGCGGTCATGGCCATACCGCTCAGCTTCGTCAATCCGCGGGCGCGCCGGTCCTACGGCCTGCTGGTCGCACTGCTTCTGTATTTCGTTTACAACAACCTGCTGTCGCTATCGCAGGCTTGGGTGGCGCAGGGCAAGCTCAATCCCTGGGTCGGGATGGTGTCCTCGCATGTGTTGATGCTGCTTGCCGTGTACGGTCTGTTTTACCTGCGCACACAGCTGCACGCCCCACGCTGGAAACGCACATGAGGCTGCTTGCCCGTTATCTGTCGGGGCAGGTGCTGTCTGCCTCGGCGTTCGTGTTACTTGCCCTGCTGGTTCTGTTTGCATTCTTTGACATCATTCAGGAACTAAGCGATCTGGGGCGCAACAATTATGGACTGTCACAGGCGGCCGTGGTGGTGGTGCTGAACGCTCCCGGCCACCTCTATGAAATTCTGCCGGTAGCAGCGCTGATCGGCACGCTGTTCGCGCTGTCCCGTCTGGTGGGCAATTCCGAATATGCAGTGATGCGGGTGTCGGGCCTGTCCAACTGGCGTGTGGCAGGATATCTCAGCGTGATCGGTGTCCTGATAACGTTGATGGTGCTGTTTCTGGGTGAATTTATCGCGCCGTGGTCGGAACAGGCCGCGCAGCGGTATAAATTGTCGGTCACCCATTCGGTGGTGGCACAGCAGTTTCGCTCCGGCCTGTGGGTGAAGGACGGCAGCACGTTCATCAATGTGCGTGAGGTGATGCCAGACAACACCCTGCGTGGAATCGAAATATATGGTTTCGATAGCGAAGGCCGTCTGGGCTGGATTCGTGCCGCCGAGACGGCCAACTGGCGCCACAAGGCATGGGACCTGCACCAGGTGATGGAAACGCATTTTGGCACCGACGGTATCAGCGCCACCCGCAGCGCACGCCAGGACTGGCGATCTGTGCTCACCCCCGACATCATTAGCGTGCTGCTGGTCGCACCGGAAAAAATGTCGGCGCGAACGCTCTGGCGCTATGTGGCGCATCTTAAGGAAAACAGGCAGAAAGCGACGCGTTATGAACTTGCCTTGTGGTCGAAGTTCATCAGCCCGTTCGTCATCCCGATCATGATGCTGATCGCCATGCCTTTTGCGATCCAGGGGCCACGCGCCGGCGGTACCAGCAGCAAGATTTTCATCGGCATCCTGACAGGACTCGGCTTTCATTTGCTGAGCCGTCTGTTCGGCCACCTGGGTCTGTTGAATGACTGGCCGGTTGCGGTGGTGTCGATTCTGCCCCTGCTGATTTTCCTGGCAATTGCACTGGCAGGCATCCGGTGGATGGAACGGCGCTAGACCCGTTGCCGCCGCGCCTGGCCGCCTGCCTGGGTGCCTCCATGCCGGCAGACAAGCTGGCCTGTGTGCATGCCTTGCGGGCAGACTGGCAGGCCGGGCGCGTGGATCCCGGGGTCGGCGCGGCGCGCTCCCCCATCGACCAGCCGGGACACCCGCAAAAACCGCTGCTGATTGCCCCGCACAAGGTGCCGCGGCGGCGAGCCGATACGGTGCCCGGCCGTGCCGCGCTCATTCACGCGCTGGCCCACATCGAATTCAATGCCATCAACCTGGCGCTCGATGCCGCGCACCGGTTTGCCGGCATGCCGCCCGGGTTTTACGCCGACTGGCTGCAGGTGGCGGATGAAGAGGCCCTGCATTTCGATTTGCTGATTACGCATCTGGCGACCCTCGGTCATCTGTACGGGGACTTCCCGGCGCATAACGGCCTGTGGGACATGGCGCTGAAAACGGCGCACGATCCACTGGTGCGCATGGCTTTGGTGCCGCGTGTGCTGGAAGCGCGCGGGCTCGATGCCACACCGCTCATCGTCGACAAGCTGAGGGCTGCCAAGGACATGCGTATGGTCGAGATTCTGGCCATCATCGAACGCGATGAAATCGGCCATGTCGCCATCGGCAACCGCTGGTTTGGCTGGTTGTGTGCGGCGCGCGGGCTGGAGCCTGAGCCGACGTTTCGCCAGTTGCTGGTCGACTACGATGCGCCGCCTCTAAAACCGCCGTTCAATCTGGCGGCGCGGCGCGCAGCCGGCTTCAGCGAGCCCGAACTGGCCTGGCTGAGAACGCTGTAGCTTTCATAAACCCAGCGTCGTCGCCGTCACGCTGGCCTGTGAACGCTGCCACATCGCCTCGAAACTCTGGTGCAGGGGGATGGCGTCGTGCGGGGCATCCAGGTGGAGCGTGCCGTGCACCACGGCCTTGTCCGCGCGCAGGAGCACGCCGTGGCGATCAGCCAGCACAAACGCCTGATCGGGACGCGGTGCGGCGGGGTCGGCCTGGCGAATTTCGATGACATGACCAAAGTCGCGCACCAGTTGCAGCAGGCGCGGGTGGTCGCGTGCGACATGACGGATATCGTCGAGCAGCAGTTCGATGCGGAACCCGCCTCCCGCCACGCACAGCGCGCGCAGGCTTGCGTGGCGCGGCAAGTGGTCGATGTCGTACAGGCCGAGGTCGTGGTCATACAGACGCAGCTGACGCTGCGTGCTGGCCAGCAGCGCATCGAAAGCAGCGCGAAATTCAGTGGTGGTTTCAAAGGCAGTCATAGCGTGTCGACCTCCAGCCATCCGGCTTGGTACCAATCAAAAAGGCGCCCGCGCAATCCGGCGGGTAACGGCGGGGCGAGACGGCGCTGGTCTGCCAGCTGTTGCAGGGCACCGATTTCGTCCGCTGCGGGTGTGAAGGCCTCGCCGTTGATGAAAAAGCGCCCGCCAGAAAACAGCAGACGTGATTTGGGATCGAGCGCCACGCCGAATTTGCCCGCCTGTTTGTTGAAGGCAGCTCGTCTGAGCGGTGTATCCGGCGCTTCAAAAAACACATTCGGCTTGGGGTCGGACAAATAGCGTCCGGCAAACTCGGCAATGTCACGCCTGCTCCATTTGATGCGGGCGATCATGCCTTCGATCTGGGTCAGCATGGCCCGGCTGATCTCGCCTGGGTGGGTTTGCAGGCGCAGATCGGGGTCGGCATAGCGGCCATCAAGCGTAAGCGTGTCCTGCAGGTGCATCAGAAAGCCATGTGCCAGTTCCTCGGCCGTGGGCGCGCGAAAGCCGATCGAATAGGTCATGCAGGCGTCTTCAGCGACGCCGTAATGCGCGACGTGCGGCGGCAGGTAGAGCATGTCGCCGGGACCCAGCACCCATTCGTCTTCTGCCTCGAAGCGGCGCAGAATTTTCAGCGGAGCGTTGCCCAGCAGGTCCAGATCGGCCTGCGTGCTGATCTGCCAGCGACGATGCCCCCGTCCCTGCAGCAGGAAGACGTCATACGAATCGAAATGCGGTCCCACGCTGCCACCAGGCGCGGCGTAGCTTGCCATCAGGTCGTCCAGACGGGCGTGTGGAATGAAATTGAAATGCGCCAGCAGCGCATCCGCTGCGGGCAGAACATGATTGAGTGATTGCACCAGCAGCGTCCATTTGGTTTTGGGCAGGCGCCTGAAATCGCTTTTCCTGAACGGGCCGTGGTCAAGTTGCCATCGGGTGCCGCTGCCCTGGACCAATCGCGATTCGACATCGCCGCGACTCGCCAGGTGCATCATGTCGTCTGGTGACAGCAGGCCGGTGAAGCCGGGCACAGCATTGCGGATCAGCAGTGGGCGCTTGTGCCAGACGTCGCGCAGGAATCGGGTGGGGCTCAAGCCGCCAAGCAGGGTATTCAGCATAAAAATAATTATAACGATGCCGCCGGAATTGCCCTGTTAGAATGTGGCCGAAAAAGACACGTTGCGGAGCCCTGACATGCTTAAAGCTGGAGATCGCGCGCCGGATTTTTCCAATCCGGACGCGGATATGAATTTCGTGGAATTGCCCCAGTTTAGGGGCAAGATACTCGTGCTGTATTTCTATGTGCGAGACGATACGCCGGGATGCACCACCGAGGCGATCGAGTTTTCCGAACTGGAAAACCAGTTCGCGAAACTGGGCGCTACGGTAATCGGGGTGTCGCGCGACGACTGCATCAAGCATGGCGAGTTTCGCGACAAGCACGGCATCAGCGTGCCACTCCTGGCCGACAAGGATGAAACGGCTTGTCAGGCTTATCACGTGCTGCAGGACAAGGAGGTGGACGGTGTCATGCGCAAGAGCGTCGTGCGTTCCACTTTCATCATCGACAAAAAGGGCATCATCCGTCACGCACTGTATGGCGTTCCAAGCCGCGGCCATGCAGGGGAAGTGCTTCAACTGGTAAAGGAACTCAATTGAATATCTGCAAAGATACCGTTGTCACCATCACCTATATCGTCCGTGACCTGGATGGCAAGTTGCTGGAAGAAAGCGACGAACCGGTCAGCTATCTGCATGGCGGATACGACAACATTTTTCCGCTGGTGGAGCAGGCACTGGAAGGCAAGGATGTGGGCGATACGATTGATCTCAAGCTGCAGCCGGCGGATGCTTTCGGCGAGTTCGAGGAAAGCCTGGTGCGTCTGGAACCGCGCGAGAGCTTTCCCGCCGATATTGAAATCGGCATGCAGTTCGTCGGCTCGCCGGTCGACGGCAGCGAGGAAATGCTTTACACCGTGACCGACATCTCCGAAGAAAAGGTGGTGGTTGACGGCAACCACCCCTATGCGGGTCAGGCCGTGAATTTTCAATGTGTGGTCGCCGAAGTGCGAGCGGCAACACCGGACGAGGTTTCGCATCGCCACGCGCATGGCGCCCACGGCCATCACCATCACTGATCTGGGCGGTATACTGCATCAGGCTGTTAAAATCCCCAGCTAACCTGTTTCCGTGACTGTTTGATGAAAACCACCTTCCTCGACTTTGAGCAGCCGATTGCCGAGCTTGAAGCCAAGATCGAAGAGCTGCGCTTTGTGCAGGACGACTCCGCACTGGATATTTCGGAGGAAATCCGACGCCTGCAAAAGAAGAGCCAGACGCTGACCAAGGATATCTACGCCAAGCTGAATGCCTGGCAGGTGTCTCAGGTGGCGCGTCATCCGCAGCGACCTTACACGCTCGATTATGTGCAGGGGCTGTTCACCAATTTTTCAGAGTTGCACGGCGATCGCACCTTTGCCGATGATGCCGCAATTGTCGGTGGCATGGCGCGCTTCAACGGCGAACCGGTGATGGTGATCGGTCATCAGAAGGGCCGTGATACCAAGGAAAAGATCTACCGGAATTTCGGCATGCCGCGTCCCGAAGGCTACCGCAAGGCGTTGCGTCTGATGCGTCTGGCGGAAAAATTCAGGATGCCGATTTTCACCTTCATCGACACGCCAGGCGCCTACCCTGGCATCGGTGCCGAGGAACGTGGCCAGTCAGAAGCCATCGCCCGTAATTTGTACGTGATGGCCGAACTGCAAACTCCGGTCATTTGCAGCATCGTGGGCGAGGGCGGTTCGGGAGGCGCGCTTGCCATTGGCGTCGGTGACCGTACGCTAATCCTGCAATACTCGACCTATTCGGTAATCTCTCCCGAGGGCTGCGCTTCGATTCTGTGGAAGAGCGCTGACAAGGCCTCGGTTGCGGCCGAAACACTGGCCATCACCGCCGACCGCCTGAAGGCCAATGGGCTGATCGATCGCATCGTCGAGGAACCGCTTGGGGGCGCACAGCGTGACTGGGATTTCATGTTCCAGTCCATGCGCCGCGCGCTGGCCGACACGCTCACTGAGTTGCGCAAACAGTCACCGGACGCGCTTCTCAGCGCCCGCTACCAGCGCCTGCGCGCGTATGGCAGCTTCAAGGAAACGCCTGTCAAGTAAGCCGGTCATCGATGTCGTGGCGGACAGCCTATTCCGCCACGTTCCCCCGCATGCCCGCCTGGTAGTGGCTTTGTCGGGTGGAATCGATTCGGTTGTCCTGTTGCACGTTCTGTGTGTGCTGCGCGACCAATACCCCCTTGAACTGCGGGCGGCGCACGTACATCACGGCCTGTCGCCCCACGCTGAAGACTGGGCAGAATTCTGCGCGCAACGCTGTGAATCGCTTGCCGTCGAATTCATCGTGCATCGTGTGCGGATTGCGGATGATGATCAGGCCGGTATCGAAGCGGCTGCGCGGCGGGAACGTCAGCATTTTTTTTCCGGACTGGACGCAGACTTCGTTCTCACGGCTCACCAGCAGAACGATCAGGGTGAAACACTCTTATTGCAGATGCTTCGTGGCGCGGGTCCGAAAGGGCTGGCGGCGATGGCCGAGGTGCAGCGCCCGCCTGGCTGGCGCGCTGCGCATTTGCGGCCTCTACTGGGCGTGACACGCGCAGACGTGCAGGAATATGCGTTGACGCACAAGCTCACCTGGGTCGAGGACGGCAGCAATCAGGACGTCCGTTTCAGACGCAATGCGCTGCGCCGGCAGGTGATGCCGTTACTGCAGTCGCACTTTCCCGGGGCTACCCTTACCCTCGCGCGTGCCGCTGCGCTGCAGGCTGACGCCGCCGGACTGCTCGATGATCTGGCGTACCTCGATGCTGCCGATGCCATTTCGGGTGATCGACTCGATTGCGCCTCATTGGTCGCCTTGTCGCTTCCACGGGCGCGGAATCTCCTGCGCTACTTCATCGAATCCCAGGGGCAGCCCATGCCCAGCAGACGGCGACTGAACGAGGCGCTGCGTCAGATCGCTGAGGCGCGGCATGATGCGACCGTTTGTCTCAAACTGGGGGCCATTAACCTGGTTCGGTTTCGGGGCGGCGTATTTCTCGTGCCATTCGCACCGGCCTGGTCGGAACCGGTGCGTTGGCGTGGCGAAACGCAGCTAAACGTGCCGGCCGCAGGGGTGGCTGTGCAACTGGAGGCTGTTGTTGGAGAGGGCCTGAAGCGGGCTGTGCTGGAATCCGCGGTCGTCACGCTTGGCGTGCGGCAAGGCGGTGAACGCCTGCGCCTGCATGCGGGCGGGCCGCACCGAAGCCTGAAAAACCTGATGCAGGAACTTGCCATCCCGCCATGGCAGCGCGAACGCCTGCCCTTGTTGTGGTGTGATGGCCAACTCAGGTGGGCGGCGGGGATCGGACTGGATGCCGACGCGTTGGCCGCGCCGGGCGAATCAGGTGTGTTGCCACGAGTCGTGGCGTGACAATTGCATATTCGTCCAGTGGCACCGAGCGTCAGCAAGACTCGTGTTGCAGGGCAAGTTGAGTTCGTCGTCGCGGTAATATTTGGTGCCCTTGGCCGTAAATTCCAGTGCGAGACCATCGTCGGTGAGTTGATGCAGTTGACCTCGCCACGCTAACAGAGCCAGACGCCGGGTGAGACCGAAATGGTCCCCGAGGCGGCGGTGCCCGTACCGCCGGTTTTTGCAGCCGCCGTGGATTGTGCGCCGAATTCCCAGCCTAAATTGACGAAGTTGTCGAATGCCTGTTGCGTATCGAACACCCAGACCAGCCTGAACTTCTTGATGCCGATGCCCAGGCCCGCCTGAAGCTCGACCATCTTCATGAAGACTTCCTTGCGTTCCTGTTGTTGAATGCCCCCCCGCTCCCTTTGACACCACCGGCGAAAAATATCTTCATGCCGAAATTGCTGAATACGGCGTAGCCTGCGGTATTCCCGATCTTTTGCTTTGCTGAAGGCTCCAGTTTGTAGAGGCGTTCCAGGGTGTCGCTCACGGACTTGCGTACATCGGCGCGCACCTGATTCCTGCTTGCCGAGAGCGCACCGCCGGCGCTTCGCCTGCACATGAGCAGACGAAATGTTCAGCGGAGGCTGGACCCGTCTGAACCCGCCAGCACTGCGCGGCAATCATCGAGGCAAGACAGACCCAGCCGCGCCATGTTATTCTATGAGGCTGATTTTCATCACAAATTTATTCGTTTCATCAATTATCCGGAGCATGTACATGGCTGTTCAGCGCACTTTTTCCATCATCAAACCCGATGCCGTCGCCAAGAATGTGATTGGCAAGATTGTCAGCCGCTTCGAAAGCAATGGCCTCAAGGTGGTCGCCTCCAGAATGAAGCACCTGTCGCGTCAGGAAGCAGAAGGCTTTTACGCGGTGCACAAGGACCGCCCCTTCTTCAAGGATCTGGTCGATTTCATGATTTCCGGCCCGGTGGTTCTGCAGGTGCTGGAAGGTGAAGACGCGATTGCCAAGAACCGCACGCTGATGGGCGCGACCGACCCGAAGAAGGCCGAAGCCGGCACCATTCGCGCCGACTTCGCCGCGAGTATCGACGCCAACGCCGTTCATGGTTCCGACGCACCGGAAACAGCAGCGATTGAGATTGCCTACTTCTTCCCGGCCAGCGAAGTCTACGCCGGTCGTTAAGTTCGCATGCCGCAAAACCTGCTTGATTTCGACCTCGAAGGACTGACCGCCTGGTTCACTGAACTGGGCGAGAAGCCGTTTCGCGCCAGGCAGGTGTTCCACTGGATTCACCAGGCGGGCGTGGCCGATTTCGAGCAGATGACTGATATCGCCAAAAGCCTGCGCGAGAAATTGCAGCAGCAGGCGGTGGTGCAGGCGCCCACCGTCAACTACGCGCACACCTCGGCGGATGGCACGCGCAAATGGCTGTTTGAGGTGGGTGTCGGAAATGGCATTGAAACCGTATTCATTCCGGAAGACGATCGCGGCACCCTGTGCGTGTCGTCGCAGGTCGGCTGCGCGCTGGAATGCACGTTCTGCTCGACCGGCCGGCAGGGCTTCAACCGCAACCTCACAGTGGCCGAAATCATCGGTCAGTTGTGGGTGGCGCATCATGGTCTGCGTGGCGAGGACAACCGCACGACAGGTGAGATCTCCGACCGGCCGGTGACCAACGTGGTGATGATGGGCATGGGTGAGCCGCTGGCGAATTTCGAGAACGTGGTGACCGCGCTCGGCATCATGCTCGACGATCATGCCTACGGTTTGTCGCGGCGACGGGTGACGGTATCGACCTCCGGTCTGGTGCCGGCGATGGACCGGCTGGCAGATCACTGCCCGGTCGCGCTGGCGGTGAGCCTGCATGCGCCCAACGATGCCTTGCGCGACCAGATCGTGCCGATCAACAGGAAATACCCGCTTGCGGAGTTGATGGCTGCCTGTCGTCGATATCTGGTGCATGCACCACGCGATTTCATCACCTTCGAATACGTGATGCTCGCCGGGGTGAACGACCAGCCGGAACATGCACGCCAGTTGATCGAACTGACGCGCGATGTGCCGTGCAAATTCAATCTCATCCCGTTCAATCCGTTCCCGGATTCCGGTTATGAAAAACCGCGCGCGGAGGCGATGCGCGTTTTCCGCCAGATTCTGCAGGATGCGGACTATGTGGTGACTACTCGCAAAACGCGGGGTGACGACATTGACGCGGCCTGCGGCCAACTGGCAGGGAAAGTGGCCGACAAGAGCGGGCGCGTAATGAAAAGAATGCACAAGGAGGCAGCGTGAAGAAATGGATCGTGGTGGGCGCAGCCTTGCTCGCTGGTTGCGCGGGGCAACCCGTCGATCAGAGCAGTGGGGTCGCCAACACCCAGGCCGACAGTGATAAGCTTCAACGCGCGCGCGCCTTCACGGATCTGGCAGGAGCTTATTACTCCCGCGCGCAATACAAGATCGCGCTCGACGAGCTGCGCAAGGCGATCACCGCCGATAATCGCTACGGTCCGGCCTACAATGTCTATGGCCTGATCTACATGGATCTGGACGAAGACAAGCTGGCCGAAGACAATTTCCGCCGCGCCATCGATCTGGATCGCAACGATTCTGAAGCGCACAACAATTTCGGCTGGTTTCTCTGCACCCGCGGCCGCTACAAGGAAGGGCTCGAGCAGTTCAGCGCCGCCCTGCAAAATCCCCTGTATACAAGACCAGAACAGGCCATGACCAATGCCGGCCTGTGCGCCGAGAAAAGTGGTGATCTGGGGTTGGCCGAGGCCAACCTGGTGAAGTCGCTCAAGTTGCAACCCGACAACCCCAACACGATATTGAAACTGGCCGCGCTGAATTTCCACCAGGACCGGCTGCCGGATGCGCAACGCCTGCTGGATCGTTATTCCGAACTGGCGAAGCCGTCGGCGGAAAGCCTGTGGCTGGGGGTCAGGCTGCAACGCAAGTTGGGTAACCGCTCACAGGAAGCGGCTTATGGACTTCAACTGCGCAAGAACTTCCCCGATTCGAACGAAGCGCGCCTGCTGCTGGCGGGTCAATACGAATGACCGAAGGCACGCAGACCTCGGTCGGACAGATGCTGCGAGAAGCCCGCGAAGCGCAGGGCATTGCCTTGGAAGATGTTGCTGTGCGCTTGCGCCTGATGCACCGTCAGATCGAGGCGATGGAGGCGGACGATTTCGGGACTCTGGGTCAGCCCGTATTCGCCCGGGGGTTTGTAAGAAACTACGCACGTCTGCTTGGGCTCGCGCCCGAGGCGTTGCTGGCACGCATGGAAGGCGCGCCTGAAGAGCAGACCGTGGTTAGCCAAGCCGAGCCTCCCCCTCAGCATGCCTGGCTGTCTTCGCCCTGGTTGATCATGCTGTTGCTGGGTGTGCTGCTTTTGCTGGCGGTGCCAGTGGCGTTGTACTTGTGGCTCAACAGCGGAACGGACGACAACACGGTTAGCCCTGCGCCGGTTGTGCAATTGCCGCACGCGCCGATGGCGGCACCCGCCTCGGCCATGCCTGCCAAGGCGCCGCCAGCCTCTCCGGTTGCACCCGGCACGCCAGCCACCCCGAAAGCAGTAACGGCTCTGTCTGGCCAGACGGCGGCACCCGCCGAACCGAAATCCGCCGCAGTCAACAGTGTGTTGCATCTTGAGTTTGGCGATGAGTCCTGGACCGAGATCAAGGATGCCAGCGGGCGCATGCTGCTGCGGCAACTCAACCCCGCTGGCAGCAGCGTGGATGTCCGTGGCCAACCGCCGTTCGATGTATTGATCGGCAACGCAGCCCAGGCACGCATGAGTTACAACGGACGCCCCATTGACCTGAACCCCTTTATTGACGTGACGGTTGCCCGATTCACGCTCGAAGAATAGTTACCCTGGAAGAGTGATGTCTCAGATTCTCCGTCGCCCCACCCGGCAGGTGCGGATCGGCCATGTGCTGGTCGGTGGTGATGCGCCCGTCGTGGTGCAGTCGATGACCAATACCGATACCGTCGATATCACCTCGACCGTGCGCCAGGTCCAGGCTTTGGCCGATGCTGGCTCGGAACTGGTGCGCATCACCGTCAATACACTGGAAGCCGCCGCAGCGGTCCCGCGCATCCGTGAACGTCTCGATGTGCTGGGCTGTCGGGTTCCGCTGATCGGCGACTTTCATTTCAACGGCCACAAGCTGCTGACCCAGGTGCCCGAGTGCGCGCAGGCGCTGGCCAAGCTCAGGATCAACCCGGGCAACATCGGTCGCGGCAACAAGCGCGACGAACAATTTGCCACCCTGATCGAGGTGGCGTGCCGTTATGACAAGCCGGTACGCATCGGCGTCAACTGGGGCAGTCTCGACCAGGCGCTGGCAGCCCGCATGATGGACGACAACGCGCGCCTCGCCCAGCCGGAAGATGCCGAGGTGGTGATGCGTCGCGCGATGGTTGCGTCGGCGCTCGAATCGGCCAGAAAGGCCGAGGAGCTCGGTCTCGGCGGCGACCGGATCATTCTGTCGTGCAAGATGAGCCGGGTGCAGGATCTGATTTCGGTATATCGCGACCTCGCTTCGCAGTGCGACTACCCCTTGCACCTGGGCCTGACCGAGGCCGGCATGGGCAGCAAGGGCATTGTCGCCTCGACCGCCGCGCTGGCAGTGTTGCTGCAGGAAGGCATCGGCGACACCATTCGAATTTCCTTGACGCCCGAACCTGGCGGCGAGCGCACCCAGGAAGTCCGTGTCGGCCAGCAGATCCTCCAGGCGCTGGGTTTGCGCGCCTTCACGCCACAGGTCACCGCATGTCCCGGCTGCGGCCGCACGACCTCGACCGTGTTCCAGGAGCTGGCGCAAGACATCGAAACCTATCTGCGTACCCAGATGCCGGTTTGGCGTGGTCAGTATCCCGGTGTCGAGTCCATGCAGGTGGCGGTGATGGGCTGCGTGGTCAACGGTCCTGGCGAATCCAAGCACGCCAATATCGGCATCTCGCTGCCGGGCACCGGCGAAGTGCCGGTCGCGCCGGTGTATGTCGATGGCGAAAAAACCGTGACGCTGAAAGGCGACCGGATTGCCACGGACTTCCAGGCGATTGTCGAAGACTATGTGAAACGGCGGTACGGAGCGACCTGAAACTTTTATATCCACGAAGGACACGAAGGAACACAAAGTTTTTTGCGGTTTTCTTCGTGAAACTTCGTGTCCTTCGTGGACGAAGAAAATACGACATTCAAACATGAGTAACAACATTCAATCCGTGCGCGGCATGAACGACTGCCTGCCCGATGTCGCCGACACCTGGCAGGCATTCGAGGCCATCGTGCGAGACTGGCTGCGGCGCTACGGCTACCGCGAGATGCGCACGCCGATTCTCGAGCAGACCGGTCTGTTCAAGCGCGCCATCGGCGAAGTGACCGACATCGTCGAAAAGGAAATGTACACTTTTGTCGACGAGCTGAACGGCGAATCGTTGACCTTGCGCCCAGAAGGCACGGCGTCTTCGGTGCGTGCGGTGATCCAGCACAATTTGCTGTACGACGGCGGCAAGCGCTTGTGGTACACGGGTCCGATGTTTCGTCACGAGCGCCCGCAAAAAGGCCGCTACCGGCAGTTTCATCAGGTGGGGGTCGAGGCGCTTGGCTTCGCCGGGCCGGATGTCGATGCCGAGTTGATCGTGATGTGCGCCGACCTGTGGCACACGCTCGGCATCGCACCGACCTTGCAACTTAATACGCTGGGCGACATCGAATCGCGGCAACGGCATCGTGCCAGGCTGGTCGCTTATTTCGAGGCGCATCAGGATGCGCTCGACGAAGATTCGAAGCGGCGGCTGTACAGCAATCCGCTGCGCATACTCGACAGCAAGAATCCGGCGATGCAGGCGCTGAACGACGCTGCGCCCAGGCTGATGGATGAACTCGACGACGCGGCACTGGCGCATTTCGATGCACTGAAGGCGCTGTTGGGTGCGAACAGCATCGCGTTCGAGATCAACCCGCGCCTGGTGCGTGGCCTCGATTACTATAACCGCACCGTGTTCGAGTGGGTGACCGACCAGCTCGGCGCACAGGGCACGGTGTGTGCAGGGGGGAGGTACGATGGCCTGATCGAGCAGCTGGGTGGCAAGCCGGCACCCGCTGCCGGTTTTGCCATGGGCATCGAGCGCCTGCTGGCGCTGATGGAAGTGGGCGGCACTCTGCTTGCGCCGCCGGTGCCGGACGCGTATATCGTCCATGCAGGCGACGCTGCGCAGGGTTTTGCATGGCAGGTGGCGGGGGCGCTTCGTTGCGCAGGACTCGCCACGGTGATGCATTGCGGCGGCGGCAGCTTCAAGTCGCAAATGAAAAAGGCCGATGCCAGCCGTGCGCGCACCGCGGTGATCATCGGCGACGACGAGGCCGCGGCGCAGCAGGTGACAATCAAGCCACTGCGCAGCTCGGCTGAACAGACCCGCGTCGAGTTGGCGCGGGCAATCGAATTCTTGAAGAAGGCATAAACACGATGGCAACCTATGATCTTGACGAGCAGGAACGGCTGGACGAACTGAAAGCATGGTGGAAACGCTGGGGCAACCCGGTGATGATCGGACTGGCCGTGGCCATCGCAGCGTCCGCTGGCTGGCGCTACTGGCAGAACCACACCCTGACGCAAAGCCTGGAAGCGGCAACGGTGTACGAAAAGCTCACCCAGTCGCTGGCGGGCAACGACGCCAAGGGCGCGCGCGAGGCAGGTGCGATGCTGATCGATCATTACAAAGGCACGGCATACGCCCCGCGTGCGGCGCTGTTGCTGGCCAAGCTCAACGTGGGGAGCAAGGATCTGAAAAGTGCACAAACCCAGTTGGAATGGGCGGTGGCCAACAGCAAGGAGCCTGCCGTCAAGGATCTGGCGCGGCTCAGGCTGGCCGGGGTGCAACTCGATCTACAACAATATGATGCTGCGCTGAAAACCCTGGCCGGCTCGCACAGCGATGCATTTGCCTTCCGCTTCCACGACCTGAAAGGCGACGTGCTGCTGGCGCAGAGCAAGCAGGCAGACGCGCGCGCAGCGTATCAGGCGGCATTCGGTGAGATGAAGGAGGACAACCCCTACCGTACCCTTGTCGAGCTGAAGCTCGATGCGCTGGGAGGAGAGGCCAAGTGAAGATGCGCATGCTTGTCATCGGCGTGACACTGGCCCTGTCGGGGTGCAGCACGGTCGATTCGATGACCAGCACGGTGGGAGGCTGGTTCAGCTCCGGTCCGTCCAAGTCTCCACCCGCCGAACTGGTCGAATTCAAGCCGGCCGCCAGCCTCACCGAAGCGTGGAAAGCCGATACCGGCGACATTGGCGGCTACCTGTTCAGCCCGCAAGCCGACGGTGATGACGTCGCGGCGGCCGGTGGCAGTTGGGTGGCGCGCATTGTGGCGCCAACCGGCAACCTGGCCTGGCGCATCGATACCGGGCTGAGGCTGTCCGCTGGTGCGGGCGTGGGCCAGGGGCTGGTGTTGGCAGGCGGCAGCGAAGGCGAGTTGCTGGCGCTGGATCTGACGAATGGCCAGCTGCGATGGAAAGCGGTGTTGTCGAGCGAAGTAACCGGACAGCCGCTGGTCCTGGCCGATACGGTAATCGCGCGCACAGGCGATGGCAGTGTGCATGGCCTCGCCCTGGCAGACGGCAGCCGCAAGTGGTTGTACACCCGCAACCTGCCCTCCTTGAGTCTGCGTGGATCGGGCGGAATGGTGGCGCGCGACGGCGTTTTGTATGCCGGATTTCCCGGTGGCAAACTGGTTGCGTTGAACCCCGCCAACGGCGCGCAGTTGTGGGAGGCCACCGTGGCACTGCCACACGGGGCGAGCGAACTCGAGCGGGTGGCCGATGTCATGGGCAACCCGGTGGTGGATGAGCGGGAGGTCTGCGCAGTGGCTTACCAGGGGCGTGTTGCCTGCTTTGACCGGCGCAACGGTTCGCTGCTGTGGTCGCGCGACACTTCGAGCAACAGCGGACTGGCGATGGACGAAATCAATCTCTACGTCACCGACGACAAGGATGCCGTCACCGCCTACGATAAAAGCAGCGGCCGCGCCGGCTGGCGGCAGGACAAGCTGGCGCACCGCCTGGTTACTGCGCCGCTGGCGCTGGGTGCTTGGGTAGTGGTGGCCGACGGCGAAGGCTATGTGCATGTGCTGTCCGCCGAAAACGGCAGTTTTGTCGCGCGTGCCCAAGTCGACAGCAGCGTACGCACGGCACCGGTCGACATCGGTCCGGGCTTCGTGGTGGAGACAGCCAAAGGCAGCGTTGTCGCTTTCAGGCTTAAATAACAGTAGTCTCAAATAATCAACACGCCGGCCAAGCCGGCGTGTAGCAAGGATAAGCATGCTTCCCACCCTGGTTCTTGTCGGGCGTCCCAACGTCGGCAAGTCCACCCTGTTCAACCGCCTCACCGGCACGCGTGATGCCCTGGTACACGATCTGCCGGGGATGACGCGCGACCGCCATTACGGGCGCGGGCGCGTCGGCAGCAAACCCTATCTGGTAGTCGATACCGGCGGCCTCGAACCGGTGGCCAAGGACGGCATCATGGCCGAAATGGCGCGCCAGACGCTGCAGGCCATCGACGAGGCCGACGCTGTCATTTTCATGGTCGATGCGCGCAGCGGGCTGACGCCGCAGGACAAGGTGATCGCCGACCGCCTGCGCCGTGCGGCATGCCCGGTGCTGTTGGCGGTCAACAAGGCCGAGGGCATGAACCGCGCAGTGGTGACCGCCGAATTCCACGAGTTGGGGTTGGGCGAGCCACTGGCGATTTCCGGCGCGCATGGCGACGGCATCTCCGATCTGGTGGATGAGGCACTGGCGCCATTTTCCGAAGAGGAAGAAAAGATCGACGAATTCGGCATCCCCAAGATCGCGCTGGTGGGGCGCCCCAATGTCGGCAAGTCGACGCTGGTCAATGCCCTGGTGGGCGAGGAGCGCGTGATCGCGTTCGACCAACCCGGCACCACGCGCGATTCGATCTATGTCGAGTTCGAGCGCGACGGCAAGCCCTTCATCCTGATCGACACCGCCGGCTTACGGCGCCGCGGCAAGGTGTTCGAAACAGTGGAGAAGTTCTCCGTCATCAAGACGCTGCAGGCGATCGAGGATGCCAACGTGGTGGTGCTGGTGCTCGACGCGCGCGAGAACATTTCCGAGCAGGACGCGCATCTGGCCGGCTTCGTGCTGGATACCGGGCGCGCACTGGTGGTCGCGGTGAACAAGTGGGATGGCCTTTCCGCCGAGCAGCGCGACGACATCAAGCGCGACATCGGGCGCAAGCTGGCCTTCCTTGATTTTGCGCGCTTCAATTACATTTCGGCGCTGAAGGGCAAAGGCCTGGAAAACCTGCTGAAGGACGTCGAAGCCGCACACGCCGCTGCCTTTCTCAAGATGTCGACACCCAAACTGACGCGGGTGCTCGAAATGGCGGTGGAGCAGCATGCGCCGCCCAAGTCCGGACTGTTCCGACCGAAGCCGCGCTATGCCCACCAGGGCGGCAAGAATCCGCCGGTGATCGTGCTGCACGGCAATGCGCTGGAAGGCATGCGGGACGACTACAAGCGCTACCTGGAAAGCAGTTTCCGCAAGGCGTTCAAGCTAGAGGGAACGCCGCTGCGCATTCAGGTGAAGGAAGACAGCGGCAAGAATCCGTATGAAGGAAAAACGCGGGCACCGCTGACCGAAAGCGAAGCGACCCGGATGCGGCGCAAGAAGCGGGTCAGGCGCAAGGTCTACGGCGCCGACTGAAACGTGCAAATAAATCTGCTGTGCGTCCGGATGCCGATTCTGTGATGCTCGCCGTACGAGAGTACGGCGAGCATCACAGAATCGGCATCCGGCCTGCTCGCGACGATTTCTTTACGCGTTTGGCGCGCGCTCAATCGAGCCAGCGCACCAGGTAAAACAGCTTGAAACCTTCTGACGAGCGCGAGGGACCGCTGGCGATCGCAGCATGGCGGCTCTTGCCGGCGTCGGCATGCGCCAGCGCTTCGGCTTCGCTGGCGTAGACCTCGACCACGCCTTCGGGAAAACGCTTGCGGATTTTGCCTGAAGGCGAATAAATCACCACTGCCGAGGTGCCGACGACCCTGGTTTCGACATCGGTGAACAGGCTGGTGACTTGCGGCATGGCTGTCTCAATGATGCATGGCTAATCTCAATGCATTAGTGCGTTTTCTTGGGGATGCTGCTGATCTTGACCGCGTGGGTGGTGGGCGTCTCGTCTGCGTAGCGGGGGCGTTCTTCCAGGGTGCGCCCGGTGAGTTGGGCCAGCTCGGCTTCGCGGCTGGAAATCACCATCAGGCAATCCTTGATGCCGAGCACAGTGTCTTCGGTCAGGGGGCTGGGATTGCCGTCGCGGGGTGCGGTGTCGCGCACGATCGAGGTGAGGGTCTTGCGCATCATGCGCATGAGGCGTTGTTCGTCGTGCAGGGCTTTATCGTTGTCCATGGCAAGCAGCTCCGAAGGGTCGGCAGGGGATGGTTATTGTCGGTGCCGGGCGGTGCTTCGTCAAACCAAGGCCTTGGAAGCAACAGGGATAAAAAGCGTGACAGGGCACATAAGAATTATGAACCGACAGCGCAATCCGGCTGATTTAAGCTAGTCGTCAGAGGAGAAACCGCATGGCAGACCAGACCCCCCCCGACAACAGTGAAGTTCGCGAAATTCGCATCAATCCCATCGTGCCGAGCGAATCGGTGCTGGTGGCCACCGCGCGCAGCATGCGCCCGAAAAAGGCCGAGGAACTGGCGCCGCGGGACACCCGCAAGCATGTCGAAACCTGCCCGTTCTGCCGCGGCAACGAACACAAGACGCCGCCGGTGATTCTGTCCTGGCCCCCGGAGGGCGACTGGCAGATACGCATGGTCGAGAACCTCTATCCGGTGCTGGGTGACGATCGTGCACAAGCCGGCTTCACGTTTGGCCTGCAGCAGACCATCGACGGATACGGCCGCCACGAAGTCATCATCGACCATCATGAGCACGGCATCGCCATTCACGAAATGGCGGAAAGCCATCTGGCGGCGCTGTTCGGTGTGTATCAGGCAAGGATGAAGCAGTTGTTCGCATCGGACGAACGGCTCAAATACGTGCTGGTGTTCAAGAACTTCGGCCCGGCGGCGGGCGCATCGATTCCCCATACGCACAGCCAGGTGATCGCGATGCCTGTGGTGCCGGAAAACGTCGATGCCGAAGTGAAGAACAGCGCCGCGCATTACGCCAAGCACCATCATTGCATCTTCTGCGCGCTAATCGACGAGGCGCTGACCTTCGAGGCCACGCTCTACGACCGCACCTCCGGCGCGGTGCGGCGCAAGATCAATGTCGGCCAGTACGTGGTCGAGCGTGGCGAGAAATACATCGCCATCAAGCCCTTCGCCAGCCGCTACGAGTGGGAGGTGCATATCCTGCCGCTGGCGCACCAGGCTGATTTCCTCGACGTGCGCGGCGAGGATCTGGACGATCTGGCGCGCGTGATGAAACGTACCATGGCCCGGCTGGACGCCGTCATCGGCGGCGCGCAGTACAACTTTTTCCTGCACTCCGTGCCGCATAGCGGCTCGGACTCGACGCATGGCGTGCCGCACGACAGGGCTCGCGGCGAGTATGCCGCGAGCTACCATTGGCATCTGGAAATCTGTCCGCGCACCTCCATTCCCACCGGGTTCGAGCTCGGCTCGGGACTGTTCGTCAATACGATCAATCCGGAACAGGCGGCCGAGCGCTTGCGTGCGGTGGAGTTGTAAACGTGGCTTGACGTTACAATGGCGGCCTGTCAGCAAGTTCAACCGGCCCCATGCAGCTAGCCAACGAATCCGATCCGCACGTGTCGCCCGCCCAACAGGTCGACATCCATGTCGCCCGCCTGAACGCCTTGTGGAAATTGTCCGTTCAGAAGGGGCTTTCCGATCCCGAACGTATCCGCGCCATGCTGGCCATGGCTGCGGAGGTGCTCGACATGGATCTGGTGGTGCTGGGCGAGTTCGGTGAGCGCTACACTGCGCGTTATGTCAGCGACCGGCTGGGGGTGTTCCCGGAAGGGACAGTCCTGATGGTGGAGTCGGTGTTGTGTCATCCCGTTCACCTCAGCCGCGCGGCAAGCCATGTCGCCGATTTGCGTGAACATCCGCAATTTGCCGACCATGCGCTGGTAAAAAAACTGGGCTTGCGAACCTACTCCGGCCTTCCCGTGTCGGTCGGCGAGGATGCCAGTTGGGTGCTGGCCTTTCTGCGCCAGCGGGGCGAATCGCCGTCCCAGGCAGTCGATATTGCCTACATGGAACTGATTGCTGACTGGCTCGGCAACATGCTTCATCAATCTGCGCAAAAGTCCCTGTTGCAGCGCATTGCCCTGACCGACCTGCTGACCGATCTGCCCAACCGGCGCGCGGCTGAAGAACGCCTGCAAATGGAAAAGGCGCGCATCGCGCGCGACGGGCAAGGTTTTGCGCTGGCGCTGGCCGATCTCGATCATTTCAAGATGGTGAACGATCGCTACGGCCATGCCGTGGGGGACGAGATACTCAAAGCCGTGGCTCGCCGTTTCGAATCCGGGTTGCGCGAGGGCGACTGGGTGGCGCGCTGGGGCGGAGAAGAGTTTTTGTTCGTGCTGCACGGCAGTTCCGAGGAAGAGGCCACCTGTATCATGGAACGTCTCGCTACGCATTTCCGCGAGACCCCTGTGCAGACCAGCATCGGTGACATTTCGCTGAGTTTTTCCGCCGGGGTGGCGGCTTTCGGCTCGCGCGACTCCGAAACCCTGCCCATGCTGGAAAAAATCGACCAGGCCTTGTATCGGGCAAAGACGGAGGGCCGTGATCAGGTCAGGATGGCTGCGCATACCCCCATGCCATGGAACAGTTCGCTGCTGCGCAAGGCCCTGATGGAAAACCGGATCAGGCAGGCCTCGCAGGTCATTGTCGATTTGCAGAGTGGGCAGACGATTGCCGACGAGGCACTGGCGCGCATCGAGGCCGCGGATGGCGAAATCGTCGAGGCCAGGGATTTTGTCGATATGGCCGAGGGCCTGGGTCTGATGGCGGAAATTGACCGCCAGATGATCCGCAACGTGATGCAACGATGTGTTACGCGCATGGAACAGGGCGGCTCGCCTGATTTCGCCCATTTTGTGAACGTGTCACCCCAGTTCCTGGCACGACGCGACCTGGTCGAGGAAATGCTCGACAATGCCATGCGTTTTTGCCAAAGCTGCGGTGTGGTGCTGGGACCGGTCAAGCCGGTCGTGCTGGAACTGACAGAGCGGCAGCACATTGTCAGTCTGGACAAGCTGCGCGCAGACTTGCAGCCCTTTATCGACTACGGTTTCCGGTTGGCGCTGGATGACTTCGGCAGCGGCTATTCGTCCTATCTTTATCTGGCGCACCTGCCAGTCAGTTTCCTGAAAATAGAAGGCTGGCTGGTTTCGCACATGCGCCAGGACCGCAAGGTGGCCGGCATCGTCGAAAGCCTTGCGAATTTCGCGCGCAAGGAAGGCGTGCGTACCGTGGCCGAGCATGTCGAGGATGCGGAAACAGCGCGCATTCTGGCCGACATGGGGGTGGACTATGGACAGGGCTGGCATTTCGGGCGGCCGCAGCTGGCGTGATATCGAATTCAGCTTGAAAAGTTGAAATCAGCCCCAAATTACAAAGCCCGTATGAATGTCCAACCCAAACCCTCCCGGTTTTCCTTCTTGAATTCACTGCGCTGCATGCCGATTCCTGTATTGCCCAGATGCATCAATGGCCTCAAGCTGCAAGGCTCGATCCAATTGTTGCATTCCCTCATCGTGCTGTCGTCGCGCATGTGGAAAGTCGCAGTTGTTTGATCGGCACGAGGGCGGCGAGCGCGTCGTTCTGGTGGCGCTCGATTTCGGCACGTCGGACTTTGCCGAAAGCGTGGCCGAACTTCGACTGCTGGCGAAGGGCGCCGGGCTCGACATCCGGGACGAGGTGCAGGGCAAACGCAGCCGGCCGGACGCCGCGCTGTTCGTGGGGAGCGGCAAGGCCGACGAAATCGCAGCGCTGGTCGCGGCCACCGAGGCCGATGTCGTCATTTTCAACCATGAACTGTCGCCCGCGCAGGAGCGCAACCTCGAGCGCCGTCTGCAGTGCCGGGTGATCGATCGCACCAGCTTGATACTGGATATCTTTGCCCGCCGTGCGCGCAGTGCCGAAGGCAAATTGCAGGTCGAACTGGCCCAGCTGCAGCATTTGTCGACCCGTCTGGTGCGCGGCTGGACCCACCTCGAGCGCCAGCGCGGCGGCGTCGGCATGCGCGGCCCGGGTGAGAAACAGCTGGAAACCGACCGCCGCCTGATCGGGGTGCGGGTCAAGGCGCTGCGCGAGCGGCTCGCCAAGCTCGGCAAGCAGCGCCGCACCCAGCGCCGTTCACGCGGGCGCCAGAACGTATTGTCGGTGGCGCTGGTGGGTTACACCAATGCGGGCAAGTCCACCCTGTTCAACGCACTGACGCGTTCCGGGGCTTATGCGGCCGACCAGCTGTTCGCCACGCTGGATACCACCACCCGCAAAATCTATCTGCCGCAGGTGGGGGAGGTGGTGCTGTCCGATACGGTGGGTTTCATCACCCGCCTGCCGCACGATCTGGTGGCTGCCTTCCGAGCCACGCTGGAGGCCACCGCCGAGGCCGATCTGCTGCTGCATGTAATCGATTCGGCCAGTTCCGGACGGGAGCGCCAGATCGAGGCGGTCGAAAAGGTGCTGGCTGAGATCGGTGCGGATGCCGTGCCGCAGCTTCGGGTCTACAACAAGCTCGATTTGACGGGCGTTGCGCCGGGAGTCGGGCGCGACGAATATGGTAAACTTCAAGGCGTGTATGTTTCCGCTCAAACGGGCGCCGGGCTTGAACTTTTACGCGATGCGCTGTCGGAAATCCTGCTCGCCATCCGTGATCAGGATGAGGCAGGCGCAGCAGACGAAACCTCCCCCCAATCTCTCACTGCATGACATTACGATATGGCCTGGAATGACCCGCAATGGGGCAACAAAGATAACCGCAAGAATAGTGGGCCGCCTGACCTGGATGAACTCTGGAAGCGTTTCAACGAGCGTCTAAATGGCATGTTCGGCAGCAAGGGCGGCGGCGGCAACGACGGTGGGGGAAGCTTTCCCCAGGGTGTTTTGCCGGGCGGGAATCTGCTGGGCTTGTTGATCGTTTTGATGGCGCTGGTCTGGGTGGCGAGCGGGTTCTACATTGTCGACACCGGCCAGCGTGGTGTGGTGCTGCGCTTCGGGAAGTATGCCGAGACCACTGAACCGGGTCCGCGCTGGCATCTGCCGTGGCCGATCGAATCACGTGAAATCGTTAACGTCGACCAGGTCCGCACGGTTGAAATTGGCTATCGAAACAACGTCAAGAGCAAGGTGCTGAGAGAATCGCTGATGCTGACGGATGACGAAAACATCATCGATCTGCAATTCGCGGTGCAGTACATCCTCAAAGACCCCGTGGAATTCCTGTTTGTTAACCGCTCGCCTGAAGATACGGTGCTGCAGGTGGCTGAAACCGCGATGCGCGAAATCGTCGGCAAAAACAAGATGAATTTCGTGCTGTATGAAGGTCGTGCCGACATCGCGGCCGGCGCCAAGGCGCTGATGCAGCAGATTCTCGATCGTTACAAGACCGGCATCAGCATCAGTCAGGTGACGCTGCAGAATATCCAGCCACCCGAGCAGGTTCAGGCCGCGTTTGACGACGCAGTGAAAGCGGGCCAGGATCGCGAGCGCGTGAAGAATGAAGCCGAAGCCTATTCCAACGACGTGGTGCCGCGCGCCCGTGGTCTGGCGTCGCGTCTGAAGGAGGAATCCGAAGGTTACAAGCAGGCGGTGATTGCGAACGCCGAGGGTGAAGCCAGCCGCTTTGCCCAGATTTACACCGAATATCAGAAGGCTCCTCAGGTCACGCGCCAGCGTATGTATCTCGACACCATGCAGACCGTAATGAACAACACCAGCAAAGTGCTGGTGGATCAGAAAGGCGGCAACAGCCTGCTCTATCTGCCACTCGATAAATTGCAGCAGATCGTCAGCCAGCCTTACAGCGGCGCGCCTGAAGTGCTTACGCAGCCGCCGGTCACGGTGACGACACCCGGCTCGGCGGATGCGCGCTCGCGCGACGCCTTCCGCAGCCGTGACCGGGAGGATCGGCCATGAACAAGAATTTCGGAACCTTGCTGATCGTTCTGCTGGTCGCCCTGGTGGTGCTGAGCGGCAGCATGTTTACCGTGGACCAGCGGCAGAATGCCGTGGTGTTCCAGTTGGGTGAAGTGGTGTCGGTGAAAACAAAGCCGGGCCTGTATTTCAAGCTGCCGCTGGTGCAGAACGTGCGTTACTTCGATACACGCATCCTGACGCTGGACGCGGCTGACCCCGAGCGTTTCATTACCTCGGAAAAGAAAAACGTGTTGGTGGATTCGTTCATCAAATGGCGCGTGATTGATGCGCGTCAGTACTACGTGTCGGTAGGCGGCGATGAAACGCGTGCAGAGATTCGTCTGAACCAGACGGTCAACGACGGATTGCGTGCCGAATTCGGCAAACGCACCATCAATGATGTGGTGTCGGGGCGTCGTGAGGAAATCATGAAACTTATCCGCGCGAAGGCAGATCAGGACGCACGCAAGATCGGCGTTCAGGTGGTGGATGTGCGCATCAAGCGGGTCGATCTGCCGGAAAGTGTGTCGGAAAACGTCTACCGCCGGATGGAAGCCGAGCGTAAAAAGGTCGCTAACGAACTGCGCTCGACCGGCGCGGCCGAAGCCGAAAAGATCAAGGCAGATGCCGACAAGCAGAAGGAAGTGATCGTTGCCGAAGCCTACCGGGACGCCCAGCGCGTCAAGGGTGAGGGCGATGCCAGGGCCTCGGCAGTGTATGCCGCAGCCTATGGCAAAAATGCCGAGTTTTATGCGTTCTACCGGTCGATGCAGGCCTATCGCGAAAGCTTCAAGAGCAAGAGCGACGTGATGGTTCTCGACCCCAGCGCCGATTTCTTCAAGTACATGAAGAACCCGCGTGCCGCTGGCGGTAAATGACGGGTTTCAACTGGCTTGCTGCAATCGGCTTGCTGCTGGTGATTGAAGGTGTGCTGCCGTTTGCCGCGCCCGCCCTATGGCGTGACGGTTTTCGCAGGATGCTGGAACTCAGCGACGGCCAATTGCGTTTTATCGGCGCTGCCTCGATGTTGGGCGGCGTTTTTTTGTTGGTGATGTTGAATTGAAATGCTGAACTGAGATGACCGCCTGGTTGCTCCCCGAAAATGTTGAAGATGTCCTGCCGCCGCAAGCCTGGCGCATGGAAGACATGCGCCGTGCGCTGCTCGACCTGTTCCGCAGCCGCGGCTATCAACTGGTGATTCCGCCGCTGATGGAATATGTCGATTCTCTGTTGACCGGGGTGGGGGCGGACCTCGACCTCAAGACCTTCAAGCTGGTTGATCAATTGTCCGGCCGACTGATGGGCGTGCGGGCCGACATCACGCCGCAGGTGGCGCGCATCGATGCCCACCTGCTCGCAGCCAACGCGGTCAATCGCCTGTGCTACGCCGGTAGCGTGCTGCATACCCAGTCCGATGGCTTTCATCGCTCGCGCGAACCAATCCAGGTCGGCGCGGAACTGTATGGCGAAGCGGGTGCCGAGGCGGATCTCGAAATTCTTACGCTGATGCTGCAGGGCCTGTCCGCTTGTGGCGTCAAGACGCTGCAGCTCGACATCGGCCACGTCGGCGTTTACCGTGCACTGGCGCAGGAAGCCGGCCTGAGCGGCGAGGTCGAGCACCAACTGTTCGGCGCGCTGCAGGCCAAGGACAGCAGCGCCGTGGCGGTGTTGACCGCCGGTCTGCCTGTGGCTTTGCGCGAGGCTTTTGCCGCGCTGCCGCAGTTGTATGGCGACCGCAGCGTGCTGGCCGAGGCGCGTGCGCGCCTGCCGCAACTGGCGGCGGTGCAGGCCGCGCTGGATACCCTGGAGGTGATCGATCAGGGGCTCAGCTCCATCGAGGCCGCTTATGACCTGGCCGAGCTGCGTGGCTACGGCTATCACAGCGGCGTCGTGTTTGCCGCCTACACCGGCGGGCGCAGCCATGCGATCGCCCAGGGCGGGCGCTATGACGAAGTGGGGCGGGTGTTTGGCCGGGCGCGTCCGGCCACCGGTTTCAGTCTGGACTTGCGCGAACTGGCCATTGCCGGTTCGGATACACAATAAGGGGAGGCTTCACCATGGCAGCAAAAAACGTCGTCGTCATCGGCACCCAGTGGGGCGATGAGGGCAAGGGAAAAATCGTCGACTGGCTGACCGACCGCGCGCAGGGCGTGGTGCGTTTCCAGGGTGGTCACAACGCGGGTCATACGCTGGTGGTGGCCGGCAAGAAAACCGTGCTGCACCTGATCCCCTCCGGCATCCTGCGTGACAACGTCACCTGTTACATCGGCAACGGCGTGGTGCTGTCGCCGACCGCGTTGCTGGAAGAAATGGACATGCTCGAAGCCGCCGGCGTCGACGTCGCCAGCCGCCTGAAAATCAGCGAAGCCTGCCCGCTCATCATGCCGCACCACGTGGCGCTCGATCAGGCGCGCGAGATCGCCAAGGGCGCCGGCAAGATCGGCACCACCGGACGTGGCATCGGCCCCGCCTACGAAGACAAGGTGGCGCGCCGCGCCCTGCGCCTGCAGGACCTGTTCCATCGCGAGCGTTTTGCAGCCAAGCTGGGCGAAGTGCTCGACCACCACAACTTCATGCTGAAGAACTACTACAAGGCCGAGGTGGTGAGCTTCAACCAGACGCTCGACAGCATGATGGCCATGGCCGACCGCCTCAAGCCGATGGTGGCCGACGTGCCGCGCAGCCTGTACGAAGTCAACAAGGCGGGCGGCAACCTGCTGTTCGAGGGCGCGCAGGGCACGCTGCTCGACATCGACCATGGCACCTATCCGTTCGTCACCTCGTCCAATTGCACCGCAGGCGGCGCGTCCACCGGCTCCGGCGTCGGCCCGTCCGCGATGCACTACGTGTTGGGCATCACCAAGGCCTACACTACGCGCGTCGGCTCCGGGCCGTTCCCCACCGAACTGTTCGACGACGTCGGTCAGTATCTTGGCGAGAAGGGCCACGAATTCGGTGCCACCACCGGGCGGGCGCGCCGCTGCGGCTGGTTCGATGCCGCAGCGCTCAAGCGTTCGATCCAGATCAACGGCGTGTCCGGCCTCTGCGTCACCAAGCTCGACGTGCTCGACGGCCTGGAAACCGTGCGTGTCTGCGTGGGCTACAGGATCGACGGTGAGGTGTGCGACATCCTGCCGGTGGGCGCCGAATCGATTACCGACGTCGAGCCGATCTACGAAGATCTGCCGGGCTGGAGCGATACCACCGTCGGTGTGCAGGAATTCGACCAGCTGCCGCAGAAGGCGCAGACCTATCTGAAGCGGATGGAAGCTTTGTGCGAAGTGCCGGTGGATGTGGTGTCGACCGGGCCCGACCGGGTGGAGACGATCGTGCGCCGTCACCCCTACGAGGTCTGATGTATAAAATAAAGTCTGAAAAAACAAAAAGCCGACTCGAGGTCGGCTTTTTGCATCAAGCTTTACTTCATAGCTGCGTTTGGTGCCCAGAAGAGGACTCGAACCTCCACAGTGTTGCCACCGCTAGGACCTGAACCTAGTGCGTCTACCAATTCCGCCATCTGGGCAATGAAGGCGCGCATTTTAGAGAGCCGAGAATAAATTGTCAACGAAGATGCCTACGAAAAAGTCCCGCAGCCGCGCAAGCAAACACCAGATTCCGGCGATCCGCCTGGCCGACCCGTTCTACGAGCGTGAGACCGAGCGCTACGAGTCGCCGCTACCGAGCCGCGAATACATCCTGCAACTGCTGACCGATGCAGGTTGTCCGGTTGATGCCGACGCTTTCGCCGAGCAGCTGCACATCACCGAAGCCGAGCGCGACCTGTTCCAGCGCCGCCTCGGCGCGATGCAGCGCGACGGCCAGTTGATGCTCAACCGCAAGCGCCAGCTGTGCCTGCCGGAGAAGCTCGACCTGATCAAGGGCCGCGTCGAAGGCCACCCGGACGGCTTCGGTTTCGTGGTACCGGAAGAGGGCAGTGACGATCTCTACCTGTCGCCCAAGGAAATGCACCGTGTGCTGCACGGCGACAAGGTGCTGGTGCGGGTGGCCGGGTTCGACCGCCGCGGACGCCGCGAGGCCAAGATCGTCGAGGTACTGGAGCACGTCAACCAGTTCATCGTCGGCCGCTACTACCTCGAAGGCGGCGTCGGCTTTCTGATTGCCGAAAACCGCCGCATCAACCAGGATATTCTCGTTCCCGCCGGTAACGCGGGCGCCGCGCAACCCGGCCAGGTGGTCACGGTGGAAATCGTCACCCAGCCCGGCGCGCACAACGAGGCTGTCGGTCGCGTAAGCGAAATTCTCGGCAGCTTTGCAGGCCCCGGCATGGAAATCGAGATCGCGCTGCGCAAGCACGACCTGCCCTACGTGTTCCCGCCGGATGTCGAGGCACAGGCGTCCAAGCTGCCGAACAAGGTGCTGAAAAAGGACTTGGCCGACCGCGAGGACATCCGCCATCTGCCGCTCGTCACCATCGACGGCGAGACCGCGCGCGACTTCGACGATGCGGTGTATTGCGAACCGCTCGGCCGCAGCGGCTTCCGTCTGATCGTCGCCATCGCCGACGTCAGCCACTACGTCAAACCCAAAGACGCGCTCGACAGCGAAGGTTTCAACCGCGGCAACTCGGTGTACTTCCCGCGCCGCGTCATCCCCATGCTGCCGGAAGCCTTGTCCAACGGTCTGTGCTCGCTCAATCCTGAAGTCGATCGCCTGTCCATGGTGTGCGACATGCAGATCAGCAGCACGGGCAGCGTCAAGGAATACCGCTTTTACCCGGCGGTGATTTTTTCGCACGCGCGCCTCACCTACAACCAGGTGTGGGACTGGCTCTCGGGTGCAGCCAAGCCGGACAAGAAACAGGCCGCGCTGATGCCGCACCTGGAAGCGCTGGATAAACTGTTCCGCACCTTGCTGAAAGCGCGCGCCAAGCGCGGTGCGATCGATTTTGGTTCGACAGAAACGCAGATCCAGTTCGACGACCAGGGCAAGATCAAGGCCATCGTGCCGGTGATCCGCAACGACGCCCACCGCATCATCGAGGAATGCATGCTGGCGGCCAACGTCTGCGCGTCGGATTACCTGCACGAGAACAAGCAGCCTGCGCTGTACCGCGTCCACGAAGGCCCCACGCCCGAGAAACTCGCCGCGCTGCGCGGTTTCCTAGCCGAATTCGGCCTCGACCTCGGCGGTGGCGACAAGCCGCATGCCCTGGATTACGCAGCGCTGCTGGAAAAGATCAAGCCGCGTCCCGATCATGGCCTGCTGCAGACCGTGATGCTGCGTTCGCTCAAACAGGCAGTCTATAGCCCCGAAAACAAGGGGCACTTCGGCTTGGCCTACGAGGCCTACACGCACTTCACTTCACCGATTCGTCGTTATCCCGACCTGCTGGTGCATCGCGGTATCAAGGCAGTGCTGCGGGGCGAGAAACTGCCCGCCAAGGGCCTGGTGGAAATCGGCGGCCACTGCTCGATGACCGAGCGCCGCGCCGACGACGCCACCCGCGATGTCGACGCCTGGCTGAAAACCTATTTCATGCAGGACCGCATCGGCGACGAATACAACGGCACCGTGAGTGCGGTGACCAGCTTCGGGATGTTTGTCGCGATCGACGACATCTTCATCGAGGGCCTGGTTCACGTGTCCGAACTCGGTCAGGACTACTTCCACTACGACCAGGCCAAACATATGATGCTCGGCGAGCGCACCGGCAAGCGTTATCGCCTCGGCGACCGCGTGCGCATCAAGGTGATGCGCGCCGACATCGAAACCAGCAAGATCGATTTCAGCCTGGTCGAACAGGATGACTCTGCTCGCGATATGCAGCGCGCGTTCGAGCAAACGGCGCCGAAAAAGAAATCCGCCAAGCCCCGGACCGCCAAACCCAGGACGGGCAGCAAGAAGCAATGAGCGAGAAATCCCCCGAAAAACTGATCTATGGTTTTCATGCCGTGCTGGCGCGGCTTCGGCAAGACCCGTCCGGCGTACTGGAAATCTACCTCGATCTCACCCGCCGGGATGCGCGCGCGCGCGATCTGGTGCAGCAGGCGAAGGCCAACCAGGTCGGACTGGCGCAGGTCGAAGCTGACCGCCTGACCCGGCTGGTCGGCAAGGCCGCCAATCATCAGGGCGTGGTCGCACGTGTCAAACCGGTTGCGCTGACGCATTCGCTCGACGAGGTGCTGGAAAACATCAAAGGCCCGCCTCTGCTGGTCATCCTCGATGGCGTCACCGACCCGCACAACCTCGGCGCGGTCCTGCGCTCGGCTGACGCCTTCGGCGTGCACGCCGTCATCGCGCCGAAAGACAATGCAGTCGGCATCAACGCCACGGTCGAAAAGGTCGCCTCCGGTGCCGCCGAAACCGTGCCCTACATCATGGTCACCAACCTCGCGCGCACCATCGAGGAACTCAAGGAACACAACATCTGGGTCATCGCCGCCGACATGGACGGCGATAAACCCCTGTCCGGCATCGACGCCAGGACCGGCATCGCCTGGGTGCTCGGCGCCGAGGGCGCGGGCATCCGCCGTCTGGTCAAGCAAAGCTGCGACCAGGTCGCGCGCATCCCCATCGGCGGCACGGTGGAAAGCCTCAACGTCTCGGTGTCGGCAGCGCTGTGTTTGTATGAGACGGTGCGGCAGCGGGGTGAGTGAGAATTCATGTATGTGCCTGAATACATTTCAGACGAGCTCTTCCACTTTGTGGGCCGTCGAGCACCCATCGACCACGAGCGTAACTTCCAAACCCTGCTTCAAGTAATTAACTCAAACTGTATTTCAAGCAAGCCCCCTGAAGTTGGATGGGGGGCAACTACGGTTACGCTCACACGCGGTAAAAGTCTCGAAAGCGAGGAGTTGGCGGTCAGTAATATCACTTGTTATTGCGATATACCTGTCGAGTCATTGAGCCGACACATCCTGAAATATGGTTGTTTTGGCTTGTCATTCGACCGCAACATGTTGGCTCGATATGGCGCTCGCCCAGTTCTCTACATTCCCACCCGATCAGACGACCATCTTTCTCCATATGGCTCTACCCTTTTGAAGAATGTCGAGGCAATTTTCGAAGGGTTCATGCGTCATTTGTATGAGAGAGAATGCCAAGAAGAAAAAGAACAACGTCGAACACTTTGTGCGATACCAGGCGCAGCAAAGGAAGCCGTCGGTGCACTCCATGGGTTGTTACTCAAAGATTTTCTCGCCTTTATAAAGCCCTACAATTCCGAGCTTTCCGTTGATGACGTCAATTATTTCTACTCGGAGCGTGAATGGAGACGGCTGGGCGGCTTAATGTTTGGTTTGGGTGATATTCGTACGGTTGTTGTGAAGGCTGGATATGAGCAAAGACTCAATGAGGCGATACCAGACTTTCATGGGCGTGTGGTTTCGATGAAAGCTTAACCAAGCACACCGTCTAATGGTTAGCCAACTGGTGAGGCCGCAATGAAAACGTCGATGCTTCTCTGGAGCCTACTCTTCAGTTCGATCGGACTCGGATTTTTCGTCTACGGCAAGAAGCAGAAGGCGGTCGTCCCGCTGTTCAGCGGGCTGAGCCTGATGATCTACCCGTATTTCGTTTCCAACACGCTTCTTCTGGTCGCGATTGGGGCCGCACTCATGGTGCTGCCTTATTTCGTCAGGATTTAGAGGCAGGCGCGCGGTGACCAGGTCGTTGCGTTAAGGGCAAACTTCGCAGGCGTCACGCCAGTTCCTGCAAACGCAGCAGTCGCGCCGCCTCTTCCTCGCGCGCGTCATCAATCTCCCGCATCACGCCTTCCAGGTCGACCGGCGGCATCTCGCATTCGAACCGGCCCGTGAGTTCGACTTCGGGGTTCAGGCCACCGTGCTCATACAGCGCCCAGATTTCCTCGGCGTATTGCGTGGTCAAAAGCGCCGGCGCGAACTGGCCAAAATAGGCTCTCAGATTATTCACGTCGCGCGCCAGCATGGCGTGGGCGTGATTGTTGCCGGCAGCGTCGACCGCCTGCGGCAGGTCGATGATCACCGGGCCGTCTGCGCCGACGAGGATGTTGAATTCGGACAAGTCGCCGTGGACTACGCCGGCGCACAACATGCGCACCACTTCCCTGATCAGGGTGTGGTGATGGGCGAGGGCTTCGTCTTCAGTGAACGACACGTCATTGAGCCGGGGCGCGGCATTGCCGTCGGCGTCGGCCACCAGTTCCATCAACAAGACGCCTTCGTGGAAATTGTACGGCGTGGGCACGCGCACCCCTGCTGCCGCCAGCCGATACAGCGCGTCGACTTCGGCACTTTGCCAGGCTTCCTCCTGTTTCTGGCGGCCGAACTTGCTGCCTTTGGCCATGGCACGTGCCTGGCGGCTGTTCTTGGTCTTGCGGTTTTCGGTGTAATCGACGGCCTGACGAAAGCTGCGCTTGTTGGCTTCCTTGTACACCTTGGCGCAGCGGATATCGTCGCCGCAGCGCACGACGAAGACCATGGCCTCCTTGCCGCTCATGAGCTGGCGCACGACGCCGTCGATGAGGCCGTCTTCTAGCAGGGGTTCGAGTCGTTTGGGTATTTTCATGGGGTGATCTGTGTGCGGGGTTGCACTGCTTAAACGTGGTATCCAGCAGCAACGGCGAAAGAGCCGCGGGCTGCATTCGGCCGGATGCGAAGCCGGAGTCAGGTCTTGCAATGCAACAAGGCAGAAGTTAGGAAAGGAATTTGCCGCCGGTCTGCCACGATGATAATCATCGGGCAACCGTGATCAATCGTTGAGGGCTTGATCTAGTACCCCAGCGCCCTAGCGCTCTGATAAAACACAAACGATACCACCCATGCCAGCCCCAATGACCATGCCACGGTGCCGACAGCATAGAGGTTGCTGCGCGATTCGCTGCGCATGGTGGCGATGGTGGAGAGGCAAGGTGTATAGATCAGGGTGAAGAGCATGAAGGAGTAAGCCTGCACCCAGTCGATGCTGGCGGCGATCTGGTGGCCGAGCGCGGCACCTTCCATGCCGTAGACGACGGCCAGTGCGCCGATAACGATTTCCTTGGCGACAAAGCCGAAGATGAGCGTGATGGTCATCTGGTTGTCGATGCCCAACGGCGAGAGAACGGGATTGAACCAGGTACCCAGCATGCCCGCGAAGGTCTCCGGGCCGGCTTCCCTGACGCCGGGGGGCAGGTGCGTCAACGCCCACACCAGCACCACGCCGATGATGATGAACTTGCTGGCGCGGTGGAGGAAATGGCGCACTTCCTGCCAGCCGCGCAACCACAATTGCATCAGGGTGGGCAGGCGGTAGGGCGGCAATTCCAGAATGAAGGGATCATTGCTGCTGAATTTCCCCTTGAACAGCAGGGCGGTCAGGATGGCGGTGGCAAAGCTCATCATGTAGAGCGAGAACAGCACCACCGGTGCATGTCTGGGTGAGAACAGCGCGGCGGTGATGAAGATGAAGACCTGCAGTCGCGCCGAGCACAGCGAGAAGGGAATCACCATCATGGTCAGCAGGCGCAGGGAACGCGAGCGCATGACGCGGGTGCCCATCAGTGCCGGTACGTTGCAGCCGAATCCCATCAGCAGCATGACGAAGCTGCGGCCATCCAGCCCCAGCCTGGACATGATTGAATCCATCAAAAACGCGGCGCGGGAAAGATAGCCCGTGTCTTCGATCACGGCCATGAACAGGAAGAACAATACGATGATGGGCACGAATGACGCTACCGTGCCGACACCGTTATAAATGCCGTCGATGAGCAGGCCGTGCAGCCAGCTTGGCGCGGGTGCCAGTAGCGGTTCAAGCGCGAGCTGGCTGATCTGTGCAAGCAGCCATGCCACGCTCTTCTGAAATGGCGTGCCGAGCAGGAAAATGCCCTGGAACAACAGATACATCACGCCAAAGAAAATAGGCAGTCCCAGCCAGGGGTGCAGCAAAACCTTGTCCAGTCGTGCGGTCAGGCTTTCCGGCAGTTGTATGGGCAGCTGAACGCTGTGGCTGATGACGGCCTGCATCTGTCTTTCCACTTCGTCATCCTGAGACAGCTTGCTCTTCAGGTCTTCAAGCCCCGGGCGTTGTTCGCTGATGGCGAGCATGCCGGTGAGCATGTTCCTGGCCTCGGAAAATCCCTGGCCATATTTCGCGCTGAGCGCCAATACCGGCATGCCCAGGGCTTCGCTCATTTTGCGGGTGTCGATGTAGATGCCCAGTTTGCTGGCTTCATCGATCATGTTTAGAAGGAGCACTGCGGGCAGGCCAAGCTGCTTGAGTTGCAGGGCGATGGCAATCTGGTGGTCGATCTGACCGGCATTGAGGACGATGGCGACCAGATCCACCGGGTTTCTTTCCAGGAAATGGCGAACCACCAGTTCGTCTTCGGAAAACCCGTGCAAATCGTAGAGACCCGGCAAGTCGACGATTTCGACCATGTCCGCGCCGAGGAGGATTTTTGCACCCAGCAGATCAACGGTAACGCCGGGCCAGTTGCCCACGCGCGCGGTGGCACCTGTCAGACGGTTAAAGAAGGTGGACTTGCCCGTATTGGGCATGCCCACAATGGCAAGACGTTTCAAGATGGCGTGTGTAGGTCAGGCAAGGGGTGACACGCAAATGTTGAGGGCGTCGGCGCGGCGCAGGATCAGATCGGTAAACCCCACCCGCACCTGGATCGGGCCGGCCATGGCCGCCTGCCGGATCACCCGGATCGGCCGGCCAATGCGCAATCCCATTGCCGACAGGCGTTGATACAGTGCTTCGTCCACTTTCAGGCGGGCGATGATGCCGCTGTCTCCGGGCATCAATTCCGCAAGGGGGATGGAATTGCTCATGGCTCTGAGTAAAACTTCAAATAAGAACTATTCTTATTATAAATAGAGTAATCCACACTGTAAACAGTTCCCCAGACATAAGGTGTTGCTGCTGATGTGTCAAGGAGATGCCCCGAATGAAGACTTTTTTGGCTTTCACAATTAGCCCAAAAATGAATGTGCGCCGGGTAAAAAATGACGATGCGTGTGGAGTGAATGCAGGGTGGTTGGAACCGATAGCGACAAGCGTCCTTTATCCCCGTACCTTGCGATATGCCTCCAGCAAACGCTGGTGAATCGCGCTGCCTTCAAAATTGCTGCCCAGTTTCGTCAGCCCGAAAAACCGCTCCTCCTGATTGAACAGCGCGAGCGCCTGGCGCAAGGTGTCGCTGCCATACATCAGCGCCAACGCGGGTTCGAAGGGGCTGGGGTCGTCAAGCTGGGCGAGGTCGGCGATGCAGCGATACACCTTCAGGCGCCCTTCGCTGCGCTGGCCGTATTGGGCGATCCAGATGCAGCCTTCCAGAATCGAGTCGTCGTCGCCGATGGCGAGCGCGAGCAGCAGTTTGAGTTCGCCGACGCGCAGATCGGTCCAGGCCGAATCGGCATCAGGCGCCAGGCCGATCAGCACCGGCACCAGGCGGTCGTCGGCCAGTTCCAGTTCGACGATGAGATCAAGCAACTCGGCGCATTCGTCGTCGCTCAGCTCGGGCAGGCGCGACAGCGCCAGGCGGATCAGGTTGCCGACGCTGTTGTTCTCGAATTCGAGTTCCTCGACCGGGTAAATCTCGGAGACGCCCGGCACCAGGATGCGGCAGGCGTAGACCCCGAGATGGGTGAAGTCGGCGATGTAGAGGTCGTGCCCGGCGGCGTGCAGTGCTTCGACCGACCACGCGTAATCCTCTTCGGTGGTGGTGCCGAAATTCCAGTCGACAAAATCAAAATCGGGGCTTGCGCGCAGGAACTGCCAGCTGATGACGCCACTGGAATCGACGAAGTGAATTTCCAGATTCTGCGGGTCGGCGATTTCGGCCTCGTCGAAGCCGGGGGCAGGGAAGCCGGCGAGCGAGTCGAGTGCGCGGCCCTGCAGCAGCTCGGTCAGCGCGCGCTCCAGCGCGACTTCGAAGCGCGGGTGTGCGCCGAAGCTGGCGAAGCAGCCCTGGTCGTCAGGGTGCAGCAGGGTGACGTTCATCACCGGGTACTGGCCACCGAGCGAGGCATCCTTCACCAGGATGCCGAAGCCTGCTTCGCGCAGGCCGCGGATGCCAGCGGCGATGTGCGGATAGCGCTCGATGACGGCTTCAGGCACGTCGGGTAGGCACAGGCTGTCTTTGATGATGCGGAACTTGATGTGGCGTTCGAAGATTTCGGCCAGCGCCTGGGTGCGCGCTTCCATCAGCGTGTTGCCGGCCGACATGCCGTTGCTGACGTACAGGTTGCCGATGAGGTTGACCGGGAAATACACCGTCTTGCCGTCGCGCAGCCGCTGGTAGGGAATGGCGCAGATGCCGCGCGCGGCGTTGCCGGAATTGAGGTCGATCAGATGGTCGGCGCGCACGCCTTCATCCGGGTTGTAGAAGGCGTGCAACTCGGGCGTGAGCAGTGCTTCCGGCCAGGCATCGCTTTCCGGTGTGAACCAGCGCTCGTCGGGCGTGTGCGTATATTCCCGTTCGGCCAGGGTCTCGCCCAGATAGAAATGGGTCCAGAAATAATTGGTCGACAGCCGCTCGAAATACTCGCCCAGCGCGCTCGCCCGCGCGGCCAGCTCCGAAGCACCCTTGCCGTTGGTGAACAGAAGCGGGCAGTCGCGGTCGCGGATATGCACCGACCAGACGCCTTCCACCGGGTTGAGCCAGGAGCGCTCCTCGATGTGAAAGCCCAGCGCTTCAAGCCTGGATTGCAAGGTGGCGATTGACGCTTCGAGCGAGGCGTCCTTGCCGGGGATGAAATGTTCGGGGGTGGGCATGGGGGAAAGCGTGGTAAGGGAGACCTGACAGCATAAGCGATGCGTCAAGTGCGGCGTAAAATGGACGTCGTCGATTCCGGAAACCTTGTCGCTTTCATTTTCGCGATGCCCATCCCATGCTGATTCGTTTGCCTTCGCTTGTGTTGCTGTCTTGCCTGGTATCGGTCGGGCCGCTTGCGTCGGCCGCACAGACCTTCGGCCTGGACGACAGCCAGGCTGCGCAAACGTCGCGTTCGCAGGCCGAGTGGGTGCAGCAGGCGCAGGCGCTGGAAAGGCGCGGTGATTGGGAGGGCTTGCTGGATTGGGGTCAGGCCTGGGCACAGGCCGATGCACGCGATCCGGTGGCCTGGTTTGTTCAGGGGCGTGCCTTGAACCAGCTGGGGCGTTTTCCCGAGGCGATTGCGGCGTATCAGCAGAACGTGAGTATTGCCCCCGACGATGTGCTGGCCCGCAACAATCTGGGCAATGCCTATCGCGACAGCGGGCGCCCTCATGAGGCGATGCAGGCGTATCGCGCGGCGGTGGAAATCGATCCCGATTATGTTCAGGCCTGGCACAACCTGGGGCTGACGTTATATCTGACCAAAGGGCAGGCGGGTGTGGTGCTGGCGCTGCAAAAGCTGCAGGTCACCGACCCGGCGCTGGCCGAGGTCTGGCGCAAGCTGGCCATCGACTACTCGATCACGCACGACAAGCGGGTGGCGCGTGATGCGGTGCGGGTGCTGCGTGGTTTGAGCGCGGCAGAACGCGCGCGCATGTTCGGCATCCTGTTTGCCGAAAGCTGAGTCTGCCGGTCAGGGCTGCGCCCCGCTGGCTTTCACCCCGAGGTTAGTTCGAATTCCGCCACCGTCTGCCGCAGCCGGCTGGCTTCCTGTTCCGGCCGCATCAGGCAGCGCCGAAGGCGGGCGTGGCTGAGCAGCGCTGCATAAAAATCGGGATCGCTCTCGGCCATCGATAGCAGCGCGGCCAGCCGCTTTTCGTCACCCACCGGAAAATAGCCCGGGTAGTCCTCGCCCAGCATGCCGATGTTTCCGGAGATGTGGGAGGCGAGCACCGGCACATCGGCCGCCAGCGCTTCGCAGATGACGTTGGCGCCGCCTTCCATCACCGAACTGATGACCATGAGATGGGCGCGCGCCAGGCGCTTCAGCACCGTCCTGTGCGGCACGTCGCCACCCCAGTGCCAGCGCGGCAGCTTGTTCTGCGCCAGCTCCGCCGTTTCGGTCATCTCCTCGCTCAGGGCACCGCCCAGATGGGTGACCCGGATTTGCGAATCCTCGGGCAGATAGGCGGTCGCCAGCGCTACCCGGAACGGGTCCTTTTCCGTGCGCAGGTGGCCGATCACCAGCACCTCGAAGGTGTGTGGGGGCGTGGGCAGGCGGGCGATGTCGGGCGCGGATTGATAGATCACCCGCGTCTTGGCGGCCAAGTGTGCGGCGAGTTCGTCGACGCCGCGATCCTGCAGCACGATGATGCGGTGCGCGAGTTCCAGCGCCTGCTGGGCGTCGCGGTCCTCGTGGATGTCGCGATAGAGGTCGGTGCCGGTCAGCGCCAGCAACAGCGGCCGGCTCGGAAAGCGTTCGGCGAAGGCGCGGATCGCAGTGAAGCTGCGCCGCGCATGCAGCGCCAGCATCAGATCGGCCGGGCGGCCATCCCATTCCACCTGCACCCGCACCGTGTGCCCCGCCTCGCGCAGAAAGCGTGTCCAGCGCGCGGCGGTGTGCCAGTTGCCGTTGCGATGAGCCGCGCCATATGGTGTGATGAGGACGATGCGCATGAGCGCGAGTGTACGCTTGCTTTGGCGGATAATTGCGGCATGAACGAGAGCCCGACCACGTCGCGCGACAACCCCATTTTCAAGCGGCTGAAAAAGCTTGCCGAATCGGCCCGCGCACGGCGCGAGGCGAGGATGACCCTGCTCGACGGCGACCATCTGCTGGCTGCCTATATGGATGCCGGTGGCCAGCCGCATACTCTGGCGCGTGCGGTTTCATTCAACGCTGGCCAATTCGAACCATGGGCCGCGCGTTGTCCGCACGTCAAAGCCATCGTGTTGCCCGATGCGCTGTTCGCCGAACTCTCGCCCGTCGCCACGCCGACTGGAGTGCTCGCCGAGGCTGCCTGGCTCACGCCGCCGGCCATCGACACCACGCCGCTGGTCATCGTGCTGGAAGACATCCAGGATCCCGGCAATCTCGGTTCCATGCTGCGCACCGGTGCGGCCGCCGGGGCGACGCTGGCGGTGCTGTCCAGGGGGTGCCACGATCCGTGGTCGCCCAAGGCGTTGCGCGGCGGACAGGGCGCGCAGTTCGTGTTGCCGCTACAAACGGGTATCGATCTGCCGTCCTGGCTCAACGACTTCGAGGGGCAGAGCGTCGCGCTTACCCTGTCCGAGGAAAACCAATTCTACGCGCTCGATCTGCGCGGTCCGCTTGCGCTTGTGGTCGGCAACGAAGGCGCGGGGCTGTCCGAGCCGGTGCGTCAGTCAGCAAGCGTGAGGACCCAGATTCCGATGCCGGGACAGGTTGAATCGCTGAATGCATCCGCCGCGCTGGCGGTGGCGGTGTTCGAGGCGGTGCGGCAGCGCAGCTGACTAACTCTGCCGCAAACGCGCGGCAATTTCCTCCACCGACATGCGCGTGGTGTCGAGCACGGGGAGGGCATGACGCTTGAACAGCGCTGCGGCGGCGGCGAGTTCCTCGCGGCATTGCGCCGGGCTGGCGTAGCGGCTGTCGGGATAGCGAGCCTGGCGGATGGCGGCGAGGCGTTCCGCTGACAGGGTCAGCGCCCGCAACCGGGGTAGGTGGGCGAGCAGGACGTCGGGCAGGCTGCGATGCGCAAGGTCATCCGGCGTCAGCGGATAATTGGCGACGCGCAAGCCGTATTGCAGGGCGAGGTAGAGCGCGGTAGGCGTCTTGCCGACGCGCGAGACGCCGACCAGGATCAGGTCGGCCTGGTCGAGCCGCTGCGGCTGCAGGCCATCGTCCAGCGCCAGGCTGAAATTCACCGCGTCCATGCGTGATTCGTAGTTGTTGGCCATGCTGTGGATGCGGCCGCTGCCGGGGGTGGCCGCCTGCCCCAGCGCAGTTTCCACGTCGGGGGCGAGGAGATCGAAGACATCGAACATTGGTGCGCCGCTTTCGCGCAGCACGGCACGCAGGGCAGGGTCGGTCAGCGTGGAAAACACCAGCGCGCCGGGCGTGGCGGCAATCCGCGCAGCGGCAGCCTGCGCCTTCTCCGCACTATCGACGAAAGGCAGCGCAATCAGGCTAAACTCGAAAGCAGGAAACTGTGATAGCACGCTCTTCGTCACTGCCTCGACGGTGACGCCGGTGTGATCGGATACGCAGAATACGATACGTGGATTCATGGAGTGGATGATGCAGGGATGGATTAATCGCAGCCCGACTGACTATATCGTTTCCTTGGATGCGCTGTCGATGGCCGACGTGTCGCGCGTGGGCGGCAAGAATGCCTCGCTGGGCGAAATGATCGGCAATTTGTCCGGTGCGGGCGTCAAGGTGCCGGGCGGTTTTGCCACCACCGCACAGGCGTTCTGGGATTTTCTCGATCACAACGATCTGCGGGTGCGCATCAATGCACGGCTGGCGGCACTGGATGTCGCGGACGTGACGGCGCTGGCGCAGGCAGGTGCGGAGATTCGCAGTTGGGTGGAGGCCGCCGCCTTGCCTACGGCGCTGAATACTGGATTGTGCGCGGCGTATCGCGCCCTCGGTGACACGGTGTCGGTCGCGGTGCGCTCCTCGGCTACTGCGGAAGACCTGCCCGACGCCTCGTTTGCCGGACAACAGGAAACCTATCTGCACGTGCAGGGTGAAGATGACTTGCTCATGTACGTGAAGAAAGTCTTCGCCTCGCTCTACAACGACCGCGCCATTGCCTACCGTGTGCATCACGGCTTTGCGCACGCTGAGGTGGCGCTCTCCGCAGGGGTGCAGCGCATGGTGCGCTCGGACATCGCCAGTGCGGGGGTGATGTTCACGCTCGACACCGAATCGGGTTTCCGCGACGCGGTGTTCATCACGTCTGCCTACGGACTGGGCGAAACCGTGGTGCAGGGCTCGGTGAACCCGGACGAGTTCTACGTGCACAAACCGATGCTGGCGTTGAATTACCCTGCCGTGGTGCGGCGCGAGATCGGCAGCAAGCTCACCCGCATGGTATGGCGCAACGGCGCCACCGTGATCGAGGACACCCCGGTGGAACTGCGCCGGCGTTATTCGCTGACCGATAGCGAAGTGCTGGAACTGGCGCGCCAGGCGGTGACGATCGAAAAACACTATGGCCGCCCGATGGACATCGAGTGGGCGAAGGACGGCGAGACCGGCGAACTGTTCATCGTGCAGGCGCGGCCGGAAACGGTGAAGGCGCGTGCCAGCGGCGTCGGCGAGCGCTACGTGCTGGAAGCGAGCGGCGAGGTGCGCATCAGCGGCCGTGCCATCGGCCAGAAAATCGGCGCTGGCTCCGTGCGGGTGATCGCCAGCCCGGCCGAAATGAACCGGGTGCAGGCGGGCGACGTGCTGGTGACCGACATGACCGACCCCGACTGGGAGCCGGTGATGAAGCGTGCCGCGGCGATCGTCACCAACCGCGGCGGGCGTACCTGCCACGCGGCGATCGTGGCGCGCGAACTGGGAATTCCCGCCGTGGTGGGCACGGGCGAGGCGACGACCGTGTTGAAGGACGGCGAGGTGGTGACGGTGTCGTGTGCCGAAGGCGATACCGGCCTGGTGTATGCGGGCAGGCTGGCGTTCTCGGTGGAAGCGCTGTCGAGTGAAACCCTGCCGCAGCCGCCGGTGAAGCTGATGATGAACGTGGGCAATCCAGAACGCGCCTTCGAGTTTGCACAGATTCCGAATCATGGCGTCGGACTGGCGCGACTGGAATTCATCATCGCGCGCATGATCGGCATCCATCCGCTGGCACTGCTGGAATATGCCAGCCAGACGCCTGCCCTGCGCGACGAAATCGATCTGCGCACTGCCGGCTACGCCGACCCGGTGTCCTTTTATGTCGACAAGCTGGCCGAGGGCATCGCCACCCTGGCGGCGGCGTTCTGGCCGCAGCCGGTGATCGTTCGGCTGTCGGACTTCAAGTCCAACGAATACGCCAATCTGTTGGGCGGCGACCGCTACGAACCGAAGGAGGAGAATCCCATGCTGGGTCTGCGCGGCGCGTCGCGCTATGTGTCGACGCTGTTCCGCCCCGCGTTCGAACTGGAGTGCCGCGCGCTGAAGAAAGTGCGCGACGACATGGGGCTGATCAATGTCGAGGTGATGATGCCCTTCGTCCGCACCGTGGAGGAATGTGCAGCGGTGGTCGACCTGCTGGCGGCCAATGGCCTGCGTCGTGGCGACAATGGACTGCGCCTGATCATGATGTGCGAGATCCCGTCCAACGTGCTGCTGGCCGACGACTTTCTGCAGTACGTCGACGGCTTTTCCATCGGCAGCAACGACCTCACCCAGCTGACGCTCGGCATTGACCGCGATTCCGGCCTGGTGGCCGGCGGCTTCGACGAGCGTAATCCGGCGGTGAAGAAGTTGCTGGCCGAAGCGATTGCCGCCTGCAACCGGCTCGGCAAATATATAGGCATTTGCGGCCAGGGACCGAGCGATCATCCCGATCTGGCCGACTGGCTGGTGGCTCAGGGGATCGGTTCGATCTCACTCAATCCGGATACGGTGGTGGCGACCTGGCGCCGCCTGGCTCAGGCATGATTTTTTCAGACATCGGGGGGGCACGATGCAGACACCGACAACAAGGCCGCGCAGGGGTTGGCTGAAATGGGTGGTCGGGGCGGCCTTGCTACCGCTGCTGATCTTCGCCGTCTATCTGGCCTTCGTGCTGAACTGGTCGTATTCAGACGGCGAGCGTGCCGGCTATCTGCAAAAATTTTCACGCAAGGGGTGGGTCTGCAAAACCTACGAAGGCGAACTCGCGATGACAACGGTGCCGGGCGTGGCACCTGTGTTGTGGAACTTCACCGTGCGCGACCAAACTATCGCGGCTCAAATCAACACGCTGCTGGGCAAGCGCATCGTCCTGCATTACGAGGAGCATCGCGGCATCCCCACCAGTTGTTATGGCGAAACCAGTTATTTCGTCACCCGCGTGCAGGTGATCGAGGAGGCTGGCCTGACTGTCAGCCCTGGAATTGCTTCAGGCGCTGCGCGTCCATGACCCGTAAGGTGCGGCCCTGTACTTCGATCAGGCCGGCGGTTACCAGATGATGCAGCACACGTGACAGGGTTTCAGGCGCCAGACTGAGGCGTGACGCCAGCATTTGCTTGCTGGTGTCCAGCCTCACCTCGTACCGCGCCGCGTCCTGCTCGGGCGCCTGGTGCGACAGAAAGCACACCACGCGTTGCACGCTGTTCATCAGGGTGCAGGTTTCCATGTCCGCCATCAACTGGTGCAGCTTCATCGACAGACTGGCCAGCATTTTGCGGGCAAAACGTGAATCGCAATCGAGTACATCCAGCAGCACTTTTTTGCTTGCAACCAGCAACATGCTGTCTTGCGTGGCCTGTGCAGAGACAGGGCACGGAATGTCGAGAAATACGACAGCTTCGGCAAACGCGGCCCCGGCATTCAAGGTGCCGATCACCTTTTCCATTCCTTGCTGGGAGGGTATACACAGCTTGACCTGCCCCGTGACCACGATGTGAATGCCATCGAGCCTGTCCCCTTTGTTGAACAGCATTTCGTGGGCGCGCGCTTTGAATTCCCGAACGCCCGGCAGCAACATGGAAATCTCATCCGCACTCAGTTCGCTGAATAGCGGCAATCGGGCCAACACCTCCCTGATCGAGTCCGGGGTGTAAGGCGTCATAGGCAGTTCTCCATTTTTCTGGTTATTTATTTCATTAAGTTTAAACCATTAAGTCTGAAATCTTGATTTACATCAAGGTCGGCTGTCTGCAATTGGACCAATATCCAACGCTACCGAAACTCAGGAAAAGCGGATGAATATATCTGGAATCCTTGTGACCGCTTTGCCCGAACATGTGGCGGAAGTGGCACAGTCCCTGTCAAATCTCCCGGGTCTGGAAGTGAATCAGACCGATGTCGCCAGCGGCAAGCTGGTGGTGGTGCAGGAAGCTGCCAGCGTGGGTGCGGAAGTCGAGGGCTTCAAACGCATCCGCGTATTGCCGCACGTCATGGCCGTCGATCTGGTGCAGCACTATTTCGAACACGATAACGAATTGATCGACGCCATTCCGGATGAACTGAATGGCCTGGAAGGCATTCGCGTGCCCACTGAATTGCAAGACTGAAGGAGACCATCATGCACCTATCCCGTCGCGAATTCATCAAGTCCGGCATTGCCGCGAGCACAGCCACCATGGCTGGGTTGCCGATCTCGAAACTGGCCGAGGCCGCCGCCGCCGAACTGGAAAAGGACTGGCAGTGGGACAAGGCTGTCTGCCGCTTCTGCGGCGTCGGCTGCGGAATCATGATTGCTACGCAAAACGGCAAAATTGTTGCTACCAAAGGCGACCCCAAGGCGCCAGTCAACAAGGGGCTGAACTGCATCAAGGGCTATTTCAACGGCAAGATCATGTACGGCAAGGATCGCCTGACCCAGCCGCTGATGCGCATGAAGGACGGCAAGTTCGACAAGAAGGGCCAGTTCGTGCCGGTGACCTGGGAGCAGGCCTTCGACGAGATGGAGCGCCAGTGGCGCAAGACCTACGTCGAGAAGGGACCGACCGGGGTGGCCATCATCGGTTCCGGCCAGTACACCATCCAGGAAGGCTACACGGCGGTCAAGCTGATGAAGGTGGGCATGCGCAGCAACAACCTGGATCCGAATGCGCGCAACTGCATGGCCTCTGCCGTCGCGGCCTTCATGCAGACCTTCGGCATCGACGAGCCCATGGGCAACTATGACGACATCGAGTACGCGGATTCCATCATCCTATGGGGTGCCAACATGGCGGAATGCCATCCCATCCTGTGGTCGCGCGTCGCCGACCGGCGCCTCTCGAACAAGGACGTGCGGGTGGTCAACCTCTCCACATACCACAACATGAGTTCGGACCTGGCGGATCTGGAGATCATCTTCAAGCCCAGCACCGATCTCGCCATCCAGAACTACATCGCCCGCGAGATCATCGCCCGCAATGCGGTGAACATGGACTTCGTCAACAAGCACTGCGTGTTTTCCACCGGCCCCTACGATATCGGCTACGGCATGCGGCCGAACAGCAAGTTTGCCTACGACGCGGAGAAGGACATCCAGGCCAAGGAACTCAAGGTCAAGCTCGACAAGAATGAAGCCATCGCCCAGCGCAGGACGGAAGGCGAGGAGGTGGAGCAGAAGAACACCGCCACCGCCGACAAGCACTGGATGATCAGCTTCGATGAGTTCAAGAAAGGCGTCGAACCCTACACCCTGGATTTCGTCGCGGAACTGGCCAAAGGCGATGCGGACGAGCCGCTGGACAAGTTCAAGGCCAAACTCAAGCAACTCGCCGATCTCTACATCGATCCCAAGCGCCGCGTGACGTCCTTCTGGACCATGGGTTTCAACCAGCACCAGCGCGGCACCTGGGTTAACGAGCAGGCCTACATGAATCATCTGCTGCTGGGCAAGATCGCCACGCCGGGAAACAGTCCGTTCTCCCTTACCGGCCAGCCCTCAGCCTGCGGCACCGCGCGCGAGGTGGGCACCTTCTCCCATCGCCTGCCGGCCGACATGCTGGTGAATATTCCCAAGCACCGGGAAATCAGCGAGAAGGTCTGGAAGCTGCCAGCCAAGACGCTCAACCCTGTTCCGGGCAGCCACATCGTCAAGATCATGCGCGACCTGGAAGACGGCAGCGTGAAGTGGTGTTGGGTCCAGGTGAACAATCCCTTCCAGCACAACGCCAATGCCAATCACTGGATCAAGGCGGCGCGCGAAAAGGACAATTTCATCATCGTCTCCGAAGCTTACCCCAGCGTCTCGGCCAAAGTGGCCGACCTCATTCTGCCGGTGGCGATGATTTTCGAAAAATGGGGCGGCTACGGCAACGCCGAGCGCCGTACCCAACTCTGGCGCCAGCAGGTGCCACCCCCCGGCCAGGCGCGCGCCGACGTGTGGCAGATGCTCGAGTTCTCCAAGCGCATCAAGCTCAAGGATGTGTGGGGCGAGCAGAACGTGCCCGGACTGAAAGTGGAGGGCTACACCGACGGCAAGCTGCCCAGCGTGCTCGATGAGGCCATGAAGATGGGCTATTCACCGGAAGACAGCCTGTACAAGGTGTTGTTCGCCACTCCCGAAAACCTCAATGTCAAGTGGCCGGATGCAGTGGCCAAGGGGCATGACAACCATATCGTCTCCCTGCTTGGCGACGGCTGGTTCGTGGAGAAGGCACTGTTCGAGGAATATGCGCAATTCGGGCGCGGTCATCATCACGACCTCGCGCCCTTCGACAGGTACTACGACGACGACGTACGCGGGCTCAAGTGGCCAGTGGTGAACGGCAAGGAAACGGCGATCCGCTTCAACGAGGAGTACGACCCTTATGTGAAGAAAGGTGCGGGCATCGAATTCTATGGCCCGGCGTTGAAGGCGCTGCCGACGGGTAACCTCGACGCCATTACCGATACCAACGCCATGCCCTTGGCCGGCAAGGCCAAGATTTTCTTCCGGCCCTATGCTGCACCCGCCGAGCAGCCCGATGCCAACTACGATCTGTGGCTGTGCACCGGCCGTGTGCTGGAGCAATGGCACTCCGGTACCATGACCCAGCGCGTGCCGGAACTGCACCGGGCGATGCCATCCGCGCAGATCTGGCTGCACCCCAACGAAGCCAAGAAGCGCGGGCTCAAACGCAACGATCTGGTGTGGATCGAATCCCGGCGCGGCAAGATCAAGGCCCGGCTGGAGACAGGGGGGCGCAACCAAATGCCGAGTGGGTACGCCTTTGTGCCCTGGTTCGACGAAGCTGTATTCATCAACAGGCTGACGCTGGACACCACGTGCCCGATTTCCAAAGAGACGGATTACAAGAAATGCGCAGTCAAGGTGTACAAGGCCTGAGCGGCGCGGCTCTGGCATAGGGAACGGATGCTATGCAGGCCAGGCGGCGCGAATTCCTGATCAAGGCAGCGCAGGGTGCGGCGGTGGCAGCGTGCGGCGGCCTGATCTGGGCACAGTTGCTGCGCCGGGAAGCGGTGGCATCGGTGCTGGCGCTGCGTCCGCCGGGTGCGCTGGCCGAACCCGACTTTGCTGCCACCTGCATCAAATGCGGCCAGTGCGTCCAGGCCTGCCCCTACCACACCCTGCACATGGCGCGGTCGGAGGACGACGCCCCGATCGGCACGCCGTATTTCGTACCGCGCGACATCCCCTGCTACATGTGCAGCGACATCCCCTGCCAGGTGGCCTGTCCGACCGGGGCGCTCGCACCGGAGCTCAAGGACATCGCCAAGGCGCGCATGGGGCTGGCGGTGATCGACGCGGAATCCTGCCTGTCCTGGCAGGGGCTGCGCTGCGAGGTGTGTTACCGCGTCTGTCCGGTGAAAGGCAAGGCCATCACGATCGAGAACCGTCCACGGGAAATCAGCAAGCACGCCCTGTTCGTTCCCCACGTCCACTCGCAGGCGTGCACCGGCTGCGGCATGTGCGAGGACGCCTGTCCGACCGAAAAGGCGGCGATCCGGGTGCTCAATCCCAAACTGGTGCAGGGCAAAATCGGCAGCCACTACCGCCTGGGCTGGCAATCGGACACGCCGATCACCCAGGAATTCAAGCCGCCGGAATCGACACCCTCCGCCGGATCTGCTGCCGCCGAGCCTCCGGCGCCGAAAACCGCACCCGGGATGGATGTACTCAATCAGGGGATCGATCCATGAGCACCGTGCCGGAGCCCACACGCAAAATGGTGCGGCTGTATGCCCCACCCACCACGCTCGGCGGAAGGCTGCGGGACGGGCGCTATCTGATCCTGCGCCGGGCGACGCAGCTCGGCGTGCTGCTGATGTTCTTCGGCACCCTGCACTGGGGCTGGAAGATTGCTGGCGCCACCCTGTTGCGGGGCAATCTGTCCGCATCCGAGTTTCTCGGGGTCGTGCCCATGGCGGATCCGTTTGCCGTGCTGCAGCAACTCGTGAGCATTCATGCCCTGCACACCACGGTGTTGATGGGCGCCGCCCTCCTGCTGGTCTTCTATGCCGTGGCAGGCCGGGTATTCTGCAGTTGGGTGTGCCCGATGAACATGGTGACCGATCTGGCCGGCTGGTTGCGCAACAAACTCAAGCTGAACAATCTGTTCCGTCTGCCCCGCGACACGCGCTTCTGGGTGATGGGGTCGGCGCTCGTCCTGTCCGCACTGATGGGGGTGGCGGCGTTCGAATGGGTGAGCCCGATTTCGATGTTGCACCGTGAAATGATTTACGGCGTGGGGGCGGGACTGAGCGCCGCGCTCGGCATCTTCATTTTCGACCTGCTGATCCTGAAGCAAGGCTGGTGTGGTCATCTGTGCCCGCTCGGCGCATTTTACGGCCTGCTTGGCAAGACAGCCTTGTTGCGGGTGCGTTTCGATGACCGCAGTTGCACCCGTTGCGGCGAGTGCGTCCGGGTGTGTCCGGAGCCGCAGGTGCTGAATCTCAAGAAGGCCGCGGAAAGCGGCATGGTCACAGCGGGTGCCTGCACCAATTGCGCCCGCTGCATTCCCATCTGTCCGGAAGACAGTCTGGATTTTGCCTGGCGCTGGAACGCACCCCCCAGTCACGGCGCTCCCCAACCTCGAACTCAACCGTGAGGAACACAAAATGAAAACGACCATGATGGCAATACTGGCTGCAGGTGCGCTGACCCTGACCTATGGCGTGCTGCAGGCTGCGGAGATGACCCAGACGGACGATCAGATGGGGCTATCCAAAACCAGCGTGTACGACGATCCGAGCCCGGATGTCTTTGAGTATCCCGCTACCAAGCCTGCGGCCGCCATTGCGCTGCCGCGCGCGTATAGCGGCGCACCGCCGCAGGTGCCGCACAAGGTCGATTCCTACCTGCCGATCACGAGCAGGAAAAACCAGTGCCTCACCTGCCACGACGATCCGGGCATGATCGGCAAGGTCAGGGGCAAGGGTATCGCCACCCCCATGCCGGAAAGCCATTATCACAAGGCGGACAACGGCAACCTCACGTTTTCGGACACGCGCTACGTCTGCGTGCAGTGCCACACCCCGCAGGCCGACGTGAAGGATCTGGTCGGCAATACGTTCACACAGTAATGAACAGTGCTGAGGGCGCCTGCCGGGAATGCAGGCGCGGCTAGCCTCACTCAAGCAAAGCCGCAAAAGTTCAACGGAATGGGCGCGATGAGTAAAACTTTTTAAATTTCTTGACCTGGATCAAGAAATTACATGAGCCCCATAACTTATGATGGCTTTCAGTTGCGGCTGAACAAAATGGAACACGGGTGAAGGTCAATAGCGGGAGTGTGGGGAAAGAGGGCGCTTTTTTACCTCTTCACGCTTGCAATTGTCTCTATGGCTATCTGTCTTGGCGCCCAGAACTGGTCTAACAAATACATATTTCCGGAGAGACACCATGCGCACATGGATACGCTTAATCCCTGCAATGGCCTTGCTTGTCAGTCTGCCGACTTTGGCCCAACAGGCCATGCCCGTTGCTCCGTACCCGGCCATGGGCAACCCCTATTTGCAGTTGGTGCCGGTCCCAGCCATGCCGACTATGCTGCCCTTTCCAGACCTGCGCGGCCTCAACATTCCCCTGATTGGCACCCTCGCGCCGGCGCCGACCAAGCCCTACACTATGCGTCCGGCCATCCCCCGGGAGATCAAGCGGCAGATGATGCAGATGATGATGCCCATCATGAACAACATGTTCCGCATGTCCATGCCGGATGCGATGAACTGGATGGCCCACAAGATCAAGGTAAAGCAGGGTGTCAGTTTCGACGATGTGGTGCAATCCATGAACCTGCGCGCCAACCAGCTCAACTTCAAACACGTGGGCGAAAACCTGATGTATAAGGACTTCCAGGCCGTGCTGAATGACAAGGATGCGCCCCGCATCGAGGTGCATAGCTACTGCGACATCGCTGTCGGACGGGAACTTCTGAAGATCAGCCCGGAATTCGTCGTCTTCCTGCCCTGCCGCATCGTGGTCATGGAGGACGGTGACAAGAACATCTGGGTACTGATGCTGGACTGGAACATGGACTGGGTGGCCGGCTACAGTCAGCAGATGGGTATTACGCCGGAGCTGGCCAAGGGCGCCATGGAACTCCGCGACAAGATGGAAAACATCATGCAGGCGGGAGCCAATGGAGATATCTGAGCTTGCGCAGCTGTTTCAATCGCTCGCCGGCCTGTCCGGGTGCGATGGGCCATTGATAATATTTAGAAAAACAGGGTTTATTGATTTGCATCAAGGAATCTTGTGCGCCGGTCGCGTAGTTTTCGGCGCATAGGATTTTATCCAGTCAACAATAAGCGGGAGTGGGGCAAACCATGCTCAACCGTAGCGTAGTGGGAATGTTTCTGGCGGGCTTTCTGTGCTCGGCTTATGCCGATGACAGCGCCGAGGCGCTTGCCGAAACCTGCTATAGCTGCCACGGCGCCAATGGCGTATCGGTCAAGCCCGACATTCCTTCCATCGGCGGTCAGCCCGAGACCTATATTAAGAGAGTCTTGCTGGAGTGGAAGAACGGTACGCGCCATTCTCCCACCATGGCAGGCATGGTCGGTGGCTATTCGGAAGAGCAGATCGGTATGTTGGCTGCCCACTTCGCCAAGAAACCCTGGGTCCCGGCGCAGCAAAATGTCGACGCCAGTCAGGTAGAACTCGGCAGGGTTGTCAGCGAGCGCTGCTCCGGTTGTCATGGCGAAACAGGCGCTGCCAACGATGGCAGGACACCAAATATCAACGGCCAGTGGGCCCAGTATCTGCAACTCGAACTCAATGAGTACCGCGATGACAGCGAACCGCTGCCCAATAAGCAAATGCGCAAAGTCGCCAAAAAACTTAGTGAAGAAGAAATCAAGGCTGTCACTGCGTTTTTCGCCAGCCAGAGTAAGTAAGCGGAACTTCAGCCGCATTCTCGCGGCGTGATGTTCTATATAGAGTAGTTGAAACAAGCCAACAACAATTGAAAGGGGACTGCCATGCGTTACCGTGTCGTATTTGGAGTGTTTCTGGCGGGCTTTTTGTGCTCGGCGCATGCCGAGGATAATACCGAAGCCCTTGCCAACACCTGCAACAACTGCCATGGCGTCAATGGCGTTTCCGCCGGTCAAAGCATGCCTTCTATCGGCGGTTTGCCCGAGTCCTACCTCAAGAACATCCTCATGGAATGGAAAGCCGGGACGCGCTATTCCGCCACCATGGGTCGCCTGATCAAGGGCTATTCGGACGAGCAACTCGCCGCATTGGCAGCCTACTTCTCCAAGAAGCCGTGGACCCCTGCAACGCAAACAACCGATCCCAAGCTGGTGGCCCTCGGCAAGAAAGTGACCGCGCGTTGCGCTGGCTGCCATGGCGAGACGGGTGCATCCGAGGATAAAGAGACGCCGAGTCTCAACGGCCAGTGGGCCGAATATCTGGAGTTGGAGGCGCTGAAGTATCGCGATGACGCTGTGGCGATGCCCAACAAGCAGATGCGCAAGGTCGCCCAGAAATTGAGCGATGAAGAAGTCAAAGCCGTGGCCGAGTTTTACGCCAGCCAGAAGAAATAAAGGAGACAAGCATGAGCCAGATCAATCGTCGTGAATTTCTCAAGCTGGTTGCGGTTGCCAGTTCTGCTGCTGTGCTGACCATCCCTAAAACCGCCCAGGCCGGCACCAAAGGCAAGGTCGTGGTCATCGGCGGGGGCTTTGGTGGTGCCACCGCTGCCAAATATCTCAGGTTGATGGACCCCTCTGTTGAAGTTACCCTGATCGAACCCAACAAGACCTACACCTCCTGCCCGCTGTCCAACGAGGTCATCTCCGGGTACCGTGACATCAAGAGTCTGCAAGTTGGTTACGACGGCCTCAAGAAACGTGGGGTGAATGTGCTGCATGACACCGTCACCAAGGTGGACCCTGCCAAGAAAACCGTCACCACCCAGGGCGGCAAGACCTTTGCCTATGACGCCCTGGTGATGTCGCCCGGCGTCGAATTCAACTATGCCGGCGTGGAAGGCGACAGCGAAGAACTGGCCAATACCGTTCTGCCGCATGCCTACAAGGCCGGTCCGCAGACCCTGCTGTTGAAGAAGCAGTTGGAGTCGATGGCTGATGGCGGCAAGTTCATCATCGCGGTGCCGCCCGGCCCATTCCGCTGCCCGCCCGGGCCTTACGAGCGCGCCTCCCAGGTGGCCGACTATCTGACCAAACATGGCAAGACCAAATCCAAGGTCATCATTCTGGACTCCAACGACTCCTTCTCCAAGAAGGGGCTGTTCGAGCAGGCCTGGAAAAACATGTTCGGCTACCAGGCTGGCGGCATGCTGGAATGGGTGCCGGGCGCTTCCGACGGCAAGGTGATCAAGGTCGATGCCAAGACCATGACCGCCTACACCAACTTCGGTGAACACAAGGGCGATGTATTGAACATCATCCCGCCGCACACCGCGGGCAAGATTGCCAAGGACACCGGCCTGACCAATGCCAAGGGCTGGTGCGAGGTGGTGCCGATGACCATGGAGTCCGCCGTCCACAAGGACATCTATCCCATCGGCGATGCCTGCGTCGCCGGCGAGATGCCGGTCTATCCCATGCCCAAATCGGCGCACATGGCCATGACCCAGGCCAAGGTCGCGGTGGGTGCGATTCTCGCCAAAATGAATGGCCAGGCCGCGCCGGTTCCCTATTACGTCAACACTTGTTACAGCACGGTCAATCCGGAATATGGCTTTTCGGTGGTGCACATCTACCGCGTGACGGACAACAAGTTTGTCTACGTCACGGATGCCGGTGGCGTCTCGCCGGTAACCTTGGGCACCAAGGAGGCACCGCAACCGGTGCCCGCCATCCAGCGCAAGCTTGAGGCCGAGTACTGTGTGGGCTGGTTCAACAACGTCATGGCGGACGCGTTCGCCTGATTTAACGAGAAGAAGGTACCACAACCGGTGGTGCCCCCCATCCAGCGCAAGTTCGACGCCGAATGCTGGGTGGGGTGGTTCAAGAACGTTATGGGGGAGGCGTTCGCCGGATTCAACGAGTAGGAGAGAGCTTTAACTTAAAGGGGGTTGCCATGAATAATAATCCGAACGTTTTCTATCGCTGGCTTGCGGGGCTCTTTCTGGCCCTGTTTGCCTTGGGGGTGCAGGCCGCTGACGCGCCTGCACCTGCAACCAAGCCTGTCGATGTCCAGAAATGCTATTCCTGTCACGACAACATCGAGGAATTCCATGCCAAGGGCAAGCACGCCAAAGTGAACTGCGTGAGTTGTCACTCGGGTACGGAAGAGCACCTGGCCAGCAAGGACAAGAAGGCGGTCAAGCCGGTTACCAATACGGATCACCGCGCCTGCGCCGTCTGCCACAAGGATCAGTACGACTCCTTCGTGACGATGAACTATGAATCGCCAGCGCGTTTGGAGAAGGCGACGTTCAAGGGTCGTTCACCGCTGTTCGACAAGCTGATGGAAGGCTACGGCTTCACTTTCGAGCATGGCGAGCCGCGTTCCCATCCCTTCATGCTGGTTGACCAGTGGGTGGTCGATCGCGGATTCGGTGGCCGCTTTCAGTTCAAGAACTGGACATACAACACCAAGGCCGAGGCCGCCGCCAACAGCGCCTGGGACGTGATTGTCGACAAGGAGCCCTCAACGTCCGACCAGAAGAAATTCATGCGCCAGACGGTGACGGCGGTCAACCCCGTCTGCATGAACTGCAAGACGCAGGATCATATCCTGAAATGGGCTTACATGGGGGATAAAAACCCGAATGCCGAGTGGGATCGCACCTCCAAGCCGGTCGAGTTCGCGCGTGCCGTGAAACACCCGCTCAACTGCTTCATGTGTCACGACCCGCACTCCGCTGGCCCGCGTGTTGTGCGTGATGCGCTGATCCAGGCGGTGGTGGATCGCAAGCTTGGTACCTATCCGATGGATGCGGAGAAGAGCAAGCAGACGACCATGACCAAGGTCACCTTCGATCGTGACGGCAAACCGTTCCGCGCCATCGGCCTGCTGAACCGCGCCGACTCCAACGTGATGTGCGCCCAGTGCCACGTGGAATATAACTGCGGTCCAGGATTCGACATCACCAAGGACAACTCCTCCGGCAAGTACTCCGTCACCATGGAGGATCCACGCACCAACCTGTTCCCGTGGACCAACGTCTTCGGCTACAAGAAGGTCATGACCGAGGACTACAAGTACAAGGACTTCAGGCAAGCCTCCACCGGAGCCTTCCTGCCCAAGATCCAGCATCCGGAATCGGAAACCTACTGGGGCTCCAAGCACGAGCGCGCTGGCGTGCAGTGCAAGGATTGCCATATGCCCAAGGTCAAGGATGCAAAGGGCAAGACATTCACTTCGCACCAGCAGATGTCACCGCGCTACCGGGTCAAGGAAACCTGCCTGAAATGCCACACGGAATGGACCGAGAAGGATGCCATTTACAACATGAATGCCATCCAGAATTACACTCGTGGGCATATGGCTGACGCCGAGTTCTGGCTCTCTAACTTGATTGATGCAATCGTCAAGGCGAAGGAAGCGGGCGTGTCCAAGGACGTGCTTGAGAAGGCCTACGACTATCAATACGATGCAACCCTGTATTGGGAGTGGTGGACTGCCGAGAACTCGGATGGCTTCCATAATCCGGAAAATGCACGTGAGTCGCTGACCCGCTCGGTCGATGCCTCCAAGGAAGGTGTCGCGATGCTGAAGAAAGTCATGGGCGAGATGAAGGTTGGTGCGGTCACGCCCCAGCCGGCTCCGGCTGCAGCACCAGCCGCAGTTCCGGCCGCGGCTTCGGAGAAGCACTGACAGGCCAGCGGCCTATAGCTGGCTGAAACCCAGTTTCCTCCAGTTCCAGGGGAATCGGTGAGAACCGAATTCCCCTGTTTTTTTGCCAGCCTGTGCAGTTAATGGGAAGTTATTCAGGATTGCGGAAATGCGTGTCAAATGCGCAGGATTCAGATACTCTCCTCGCTGATGTTTCATAACTGTTTTTGAAGACCCCAAGTATGCTGTCTGCCCATGATCTAACCTGCGAGCGCGGTGATCGACTGTTGTTCCGGAACCTTGGTTTTGAATTGCAAAATGGCGAAGCCCTGATGGTTCGGGGCGGCAATGGCCACGGCAAGACGAGCTTGTTGCGCATTCTCTGCGGACTGTCCGCGCCTGCCGCGGGCGAGGTGCGCTGGCGCAATCAGCCCATCAGCCGGGCGCACGAACAGTTTGGCCGTGAGATGGCCTACATCGGCCATGCCAACGGCATCAAGGATGACCTCACACCCGTTGAAAACCTGCGTCTGGCGGCTGCGCTGGGTGGCCGTGAACTGGATGTGTCGCAAGCGACACGGGCTTTGGGACAACTGGGTCTGTCACGCTGTCTGGATATTCCCGCGCGCGTCCTGTCCTTCGGCCAGCGCCGGCGGGTTGCGTTGGCAGGACTGATGACGGCGGGCGCCATGCTGTGGATCCTCGACGAGCCCCTGACCGGACTCGACGTGCATGGCGTCGCAATGGTCGAGCAGATGATTCGCGATCACGTCGTGGCGGGGGGACTCGTGATCATGACCACCCATCAAGCACTGGCGCTGGACGGGGTGACGCCCAAAACCCTGTCGGTCGGCGAATGAGCGTGTTTGTTGCAGCTTTGGCTTATTTACAACCACGGCCTACCCCTTGCGGGTGGAGCGTGGTTGTTGAAGCTTTAGCGGCTTTTGAGCGTGGTTGCTGCCGATTCATCGGCTTTGCGTGGCTGTTGCCGCATACGACTTCACACGCGCTTCAGTGCGTAGTGGATCGGAGTACCCCTCAAGGGGGTATTGAAAAGAATACTTTAGGGATTCATCGGCTTTACAACCACCTCCCTGCGGGGACACCCAGGGCCTCCTCCTTGCGAGGGCAACCCCTGCCAACCCTTTATGCCCTTCAGGGTGCTTGCGGGGGAAGCGTGCGAGTGCATGGGTTTCGATGCTGAAATTCCTGTTTACCGTCATTCGCCGCGATGTATTGCTGGCAGCGCGCCGTCGTGGCGACTGGCTG
>Ga0326726_10000181_pt1 | contig 61678 bp, 57 predicted proteins | sample MHFenrmetagenome_2_FD_207603 | JGI IMG/M metagenome (GOLD analysis project Ga0326726, IMG submission 207603) | Lab enriched peat soil microbial communities from Michigan Hollow, Ithaca, NY, United States - MHF15MN | ecosystem: Environmental > Terrestrial > Soil > Wetlands > Peat | place: USA... | reverse complement strand
TGAGGGTCGGCGGAAAACCGGCGGACGGCGCTTTTGAAGTGGAATGGCGGGGCCGACGAGACTCGAACTCGCGACCTCCGGCGTGACAGGCCGGCGTTCTAACCAACTGAACTACGACCCCGCGAGGGCCCGCCTATTATAGAGAAAGGCCCCGGGAGTTGCAAGACATCGCTCCGGATCGGAGGGACAGTCCCTTAAAGGCGCTCGCTCAGACCGGAGTTTTTTGATAGATTGGAGCCAGGGAGGGAGACCATGGCGAAAATGACCAAGAAAGACGAGCTCATGGAACGGCTCGGGATCGAGATGGACCACATCAAGGCGGGACTGGCCGAGCTCAAGGTCAAGGGCCGGAAGCTCCAGCTCGAGGCCCGGCTCGACCTCGACAAAGGCGTCAAATCCTTCGAGACGGCCCAGAAGGACCTCAAGGTCCGGATCGGGAAATGGTCCAAGGCCGGCGGGAAGGCTGGGGCGGAGGTCAAGAAGGGGCTCGTGCAGGCGGCCAAGGACCTCAAGAAGGCGATCGGCGAAGCCAAGTCGCGCCTGAAATAGCCCTGCCCGGGGGCTGGTCCGTCCCATGCCCATCCACAATAACGACGTCGCCGGGATCTTCGACGAGCTGGCCGACCTGCTCGAGATCAAGGGCGAGAACCAGTTCCGCGTCCGGGCCTACCGGAACGCCGCGCGCACCGTCGCCGGGCTGTCCCGGAGCGTCGCCGACCTGGCCGCGGAAGAGAAGGGCCTCGACGGCATCCCCGGGATAGGCAAGGACCTGGCCGAGAAGATCCGCACGATCGTGGCTACGAAGAAGCTGCCGGTCCTCGAGGACCTGAAAAGGGAGATGCCGGCCAGCCTGAGCACGCTGATGAAGGTCCGCGGGCTCGGGCCGAAGAAGATCGCGACGCTCTTCAAGGAGCTCAAGGTCGCCTCCCTCGAGGACCTCAAGAAGGCCGCGACCGAGGGCAAGATCCGCGAGCTCGCCGGCTTCACCGAAAAGACGGAGCAGGCCATCCTCGAGGGTCTCGGCCAGACCAAGATCACCGAGCGCGGTCCCGACCGGTTCAAGCGGGCCGTGGCCGAGCAGATCGTGACGCCTCTTTTCGAGGAGCTGAAGAAGGCCAAGGGCGTGGATCAGATCGAGATCGCCGGCAGCTACCGGCGCTGGGCCGAGACCGTGGGCGACGTCGACATCCTGGCCGCCGCCAAGGACAGCGCCGGCGTCATGAGCCGCTTTGTCCATTACGACGACGTCTCCAAGGTCCTGGCCGACGGCGAGACCAAGTCCTCGGTCCTGCTCCGCGGCGGTCTCCAGGTCGACCTCCGCGTCGTCGAGCCCAAGTCGTTCGGGGCGGCCCTGCATTATTTCACCGGGTCCAAGGCCCACAACATCGCCGTCCGGCTGATGGGCGTCAAGCGCGGCCTCAAGGTCAACGAATACGGCGTCTTCCGCGGCAAGAGGATGATCGCGGGGCGGACCGAGGAGGAGATCTACAAGCTCTTCGGCATGCCCTATATCGAGCCTGAGCTGCGGGAGGACCGCGGCGAGCTCCAGGCGGCGCTCAAGGGCCGGCTGCCGCGCCTCGTCACGCTCCGGGACATCCGGGGCGACCTCCACTCGCACACCAAGACGACCGACGGGCGCTACACCGCCGAAGAGATGGCCGAGGCCGCGAAGAGACTCGGCTACGAGTACCTGGCCATCTCCGACCATTCGAAGCGGGTCACGATGGCTCACGGCCTGGACGCCAAGGGCCTAGCCAAGGCCAACAAGGACATCGATAAGCTCAACGCCAAGCTCAAAGGCATCACCCTGCTGAAGTCGATCGAGCTCGATATCCTGGCCGACGGGTCGCTCGACCTGCCGGATGCGGCGCTGGCCGGATGCGACCTCGTCATATGCTCGATCCATTACTACCACAACCTGCCCAAAGAGAAGCAGACCGAGCGGGTCATCCGGGCCCTAGACAATCCCCACGTCAACATCTTCGGCCACCCGTCGGGACGGCTCATCAACGAGCGGCCGGCCTACGACATCGACCTCGAGAAGGTCATGAAGGCGGCGGTCGAGCGGGGCTGTTTCCTCGAGCTCAATGGCCACCCCGACCGGCTCGACCTCGACGACGTCCACTGCCAGATGGCCAAGAAAATGGGGCTCAAGATCGCGATCTCGACGGACGCGCACAGCCTGGATGACCTGAAGTTGATGAGGTTCGGGATCGGCCAGGCACGGAGAGGCTGGCTCGAGCCCGCGGACGTGATCAACACGAGGAGCCTCGCCGAGCTCCGCAAGATCCTCAAGAGGACTTAGGCGAGGCTGGCGGGCCCGGCGAAGCGGGCGGGCACGCGTCGCACGAACCGGTCACGCAGGCCAGGCCCTCCTCTTCGGCCTCGACTTGGAACGTCGAGTGGACAACCTTGTAGCGCGATGAGATGACGTCGTGCGCCCGGCGCAGCACGTCGGCGGAGTCTACGCCGATCCGGACCCTCAGGTGGGCGCTCAGAGAAATGAACTCCGAGGTGATCGTCCAGACGTGGAGGTCGTGGACGTCGGTCACGCCGTCGAGCGCGGCCAAGGTCGCTCGGATGGCCCCGACGTCGAGGTGGGCCGGCACGTCCTCCATGAAGATGCGGAAAGAATCGCGGATCAGGCGGGCCGAGCTCCAGAGGATGAGGAGGCAGACGGCCGCGCTGACAATGGGGTCCCAGATGAACGAGCCGGTCACGGCGATGAGCAGGGCCGCGACGAGGACGCCGACGCTGCCGACGGCGTCGGCCGCGACGTGCAGGAAGGCACCGCGGATGTTGAGGTTGCGCTCGCGGTGGCGATAGAGGGTGGCTCCGACGGCGACGTTGGCGGCCAGGCCGAAGGCGGCGACGGCCAGCATGAGAACGCCCTTGACCGGTCGCGGCGTCTGGAGCCGCAGGAACGCCTCGTAGCCGATGACGGCGGCAATGATCCAGAGGGCGACGCCGTTGACGAAGGCGGCGAAGATCTCGAAGCGGCGCCAGCCGAAGGTCCGCTGGGCCGAGGCCGGACGGCCGGAAAGCCAGAAGGCGAAGAGACCGAGGGCCAGGGACCCGACGTCGGTCAGCATGTGCCCGGCGTCGGCGAGGAGGGCCAGGCTGTGGCTCAGGAAGCCGCCGATCGTCTCGACGACGAGCACGGCCGCGGTGACGACGAGGGCGATGGTCAGAAGACGCTGATGCTCCGAGTGATGATGGTCCAAGCCGCGCACCTCCGACCGGTCTGGGCGGTCCGTTCCTAGTATAAGGGTTATTCCGAAAAAATGCCGCTAATAAGGGGGCGGGGCCGGATCACATTTTCTCGAGGGCGGCGATGCGCTCCTCGACGGGCGGGTGGGTGCTGAAGAGCCGGTTGAGGCCCTTGCCGGGGTCCTTGAGCGGATTGACGATATAGAGATGGGCCGTGGCCTTGTTGGCCGCCTCAAGGGGTTCGGCGTCGGCCGAGATCTTGCGCAAGGCCGAGGCCAGGCCGGCCGGGTAGCGAGTCAGCATGGCCCCGCTCGCGTCGGCCAGGAACTCGCGCTTGCGGGAGATCGCCAGCTGGATGATCGTCGCGATGACCGGCGAGAGAACGGCCAGGGCCAGACCGACGAGGATGAAGACCCCTCCGGCTGCGCCGTCTCCGCCCCGGCCGCGTCCCCGGCGCCGGCCGCCGCCCCACCAGAAGGTCCGCAGCATCCAATCGCTGAGCAGGGCCACGACGCCGGCCATGACCACGACCAGGGTTTGGAGCCGGATGTCGAAATTCTTGATGTGGGACATCTCGTGGGCGATGACGCCCTCGAGCTCGACCCGGTTGAGCTTTTGCAGGAGGCCGGACGTGACGCAGATCACGGCGGTCTCGGGCTTGCGGCCGGTGGAGAAGGCGTTTGGGGCAGTATCGTCGATGACGTAGCACCTAGGCGTCGGGATGCCGGCGGCGATGGCCAGGCCCTCGACGACGTTATAAAGGTACGGATACTCTTCTTTGGTCACGGGCTTGGCCCGGCTGATGCCGAGAACGATCCTGTCGCTCTGGTAATAGCCGATCGCGGCCGCGCCCATGGCCACGAAGATCGCCAGTGGCAGGCCGGCCCGGCCCCAGCCGGTCACGTACTCAAAGAACCAGGTCAGGAGAAAAATGAAGCCCATGAAGAACACGACCAGCCCGACGGATTTCCACTTGTTGCGGGAGATCTGCTCGTACATGGGCGGCCTCGGGAAAAGGCCGGGGTCGTGTCCTCGTCGGACCCGTCCCCGGCCGTCGTCTCGCGCCTAGAACTGGACCTTGACCGGGCCCTTGGCGACGTCTTCCTCGATCTGGAAATAATCGCGCGCCTTGAAGCCGAACATGTTGGCGATGATGCTCGAGGGGAAGACCTGCGTGCGCATGTTGTACTTCATGACGGTGTCGTTGTAGAACTGGCGCGCGTAGGCGACCTTGCTCTCGGTGCCGGCCAGCTCTTCCTGCAGCATCAGGAAGTTCTGGTTGGCCTTGAGCTCGGGATAGTTCTCGGCCACGGCGAAGAGGGACTTCAGGGTGCCGGAGAGGACGTTCTCGGCCTGGCCCTGCTCTTTGACGCCCTGGGCGTTGACGGCCGCGGCGCGGGCCTGGGTCACGTTCTGGAAGACCGTGCTTTCGTGCTTGGCGTAGCCCTTGACCGTTTCCACCAGGTTGGGGATCAGGTCATAGCGGCGGCGGAGCTGGACATCGATCTGGGACCAGCCGTTGTCGCAGCGGTTGCGCAGCGTGACCAAGCTGTTGTACATGCCGATGGCCATCAGCGCCACGGCCACGATGATGACGAGCAACAGGACTAGAGCACCCATATAAGCCTCCTTTTGATCGAGGGGTCCGAGCCTTAACAATACGGGCGAAGGGGCAAAAAATCAAGGTGCCCCTGGCGCCCGGCGCGACCGGGCGGACATGTCGCTAGGGGAAATACGCAAGTCAGCAACGAAGGTTTAGGTCGCTAAAAATTAGGGACATGATACCTATTTCCCTTTTTCTTCCTGTGGGAGAATAGGAAACGGGTATTACGTCCCCCATTTTCTAGATCGGAAATGAGTGTTGTGTCCCCAAATCGCCATTCCGCTGGAAGCGTCTGACAAGCTTGAAACCGCCAAGGCGCAGGGAGATAATGGGCGCCTGTCCGCAAGGCGCGCCCGTGAATGGAGGCCCCGTGAGAAAAAAAGTCGCCTCGGCCCTCATCACTTGTCTTGCCCTCTCTTTGGCAGGGCCGGCCACCACGCGAGCCCAGACGGCCGCCCAGCCGACAAAATCTGCGTCGGTGATCGAACCGGCCAAGCTGGCTGAACGTCTGGACCATTGCATCGACCCCTACGTCCGCTCCTCGGACTTTTCGGGGATCGTGCTGATCGCCCAAGGGACAAGAGTCTTGGTACGGAAGACCTATGGCCTGGCCGATTTTAGCGCCAAGATCCCTCTCGTCCCTGGGATTGCCTTCCGGATCGCCTCTCTGAGCAAAACCTTCACGGCGGGCGCCGTCGAAATGCTAGTTGAACGCGGTCGGCTGGGTTTGACCGATCACCTGTCCAAGTTCCTGCCCGGCTTCATCAATGGCGATAAGATCACCGTCCGCGACCTGCTGCTGCACCGGTCGGGGGTGGGCGTCCTGTCCGAGCTCGGTCTGCGCCAGGACTGTCATACCGCGGCGGAGCTTGTCGCCCGTCTCAGGGCAGTCCCGCCCCTCTTCGAGCCGGGAACATCGGACCAATACAGCAACGAGGGCTATCTGCTCCTGGCCCGCATCATCGAGATCGTGTCCGGCGTGAGCTACGGGGCCTTTCTGGACGCCAACATCTTCCGGCCGCTCGGCATGCACCGGACCTCCGTGGAGTGCCGTCCCGCGGGCCGGGGACATCCGCTAGGCTACTACTCCGGGGGTCCGGGAGGCTCTGTCATCCAGGTTCCTTTCGACGAAGCCGCCTGGGATGGCCCGGGCTCACTCGTTTCGAACGCCGACGATCTTCACCTCTGGCTGCAGGCCCTGGCCGCCGACCGCTTGATGCGGTTTCACGCTCTCGAGTACCCTTATGGCTGGGGAAGGCGTAATTATTCCGGGCGCGAGCTGATCGAACAGTCGGGGGAGCTTGAAGGCTTCGTCTCCACCATGTCGCTCTACGCGGGTAGCGAGGGCCTGTGTTTTGTCGTTTTGAGCAATGTCGAGTCCGGCTTCTTCAACAGGATCCCGGCGATCATGGAAGCCGTCCTCTTCGGGGGAAGCCCGCCGGCCCCTCCCGTCTTTCCAGAGAAACCGGCGGAAGCGAGCGCTCTCGGAGATTACGCAGGCGCATACAAGTGCCCCCAGATCCCGGTGCCCGTGTCGATCGACCTCAAGGACGGGAAGCTCTGGATGCATTGGGGCGAGGATCCTTTTCTGAAGCCGCTTACGTTCGGCGGGGCCGACACGGCGTTCTTGCGGGCCCAGTACGCGACGATCAGGTTCTCAAGAGATAAAGAAGGGCGCGTGACCGGCTCGTCCTGGGATTGGGGCGGCCCGCCGCTCGAGTTCAAGAAGATTGCGGGGACGCAATACTAATTTCCGAGTTCTTTAGATCGGAAAATGGTATTGTGTCCCCGATTTTGAGGAGGTCCCCATGAAGAAGATGAGTGTGACGATCGCGATCACCTTGATCGTCTTCGGCTCGATCGCGGGACTGGCCGTCGGCCAGACCCCGTCCCCCAAGCCGAACGCCAAACCGGCGCCGGCAGCGGCCAAGACTCCGCTCCTCAACGAGGGGTTGCTGGCCGGCCTGGCTTTCCGCAACATCGGCCCGGCCATCATGGCCGGCCGCATCAGCGACATCGCCGTCCACCCGCTCAAGCCCCACACCTGGTATGTCACAGTCGGCTCGGGCGGCGTCTGGAAGACCGAGACGAGCGGAACGACCTGGGCCCCGATCTTCGACGCCCAGGGCTCCTACTCGATCGGCTGCGTCACCCTCGACCCGTCCAACCCCGAGACGGTTTGGGTCGGCACGGGCGAGAACGTCAGCGGCCGCCACGTCGGCTTCGGAGACGGCGTCTACAAAAGCCTCAACGGCGGCAAGACCTGGACGAACATGGGCCTCGCAAAGTCCGAGCATATCGGCCGGATCCTGGTCGATCCGCGCAACTCCGACGTCGTCTACGTCGCGGCGGAGGGCCCGCTCTGGTCCTCCGGCGGCGAGCGCGGCCTCTACAAGACGGCCGACGGCGGCAAGACCTGGACGCTCGCCCTCAAGATCTCGGACGATACGGGCGTCACGTCGGCCGAGTTCGACGGCGCCAACCCCGACATCATCTACGCCGCGGCCTACCAGCGGCGCCGTAGTGTGGCCGCGTTCATGGGCGGCGGCCCCGAATCGGGCCTCCACAAGAGCGTCGACGGCGGCAAGACCTGGCGCAAGCTCACGGTCGGGCTGCCGGCCGGCGACAAGGGCAAGATCGGCTTGGCCGTCTCGCCCCTGGACCCGCGCGTCGTCTACGCCACCGTCGAGGCCAAGCCCGAGGAGCGCGGTTTCTACCGCTCGACCGACCGCGGCGAGAGCTGGGAGAAGCGCAACACCTATATCAGCGGCGGCACCGGGCCGCATTATTACCAGGAGCTCTATGCCGATCCGACCGTCTTCGACCGCGTCTACCAGGCGGACCCGGAGATGATGGTCACCGAGGACGGGGGCCGGACCTTCCGGCCGGTCGGCGAGCGCAACAAGCACACCGACAATCACGCCCTGGCCTTCTTTAAGGGCGACCCGGACCACCTCGTCGACGGCAACGACGGCGGCCTCTACGAGACGTTCGACGCCGGCAAGACCTGGCGCTTTTTCGAGAACCTGCCGGTGACCCAATTCTACAAGCTGGCCCTCGACAACGCCCTCCCCTTCTACAATGTCCACGGCGGGGCCCAGGACAACGGCAGCCAGGTGGGGCCGTCGCGGACCCTCAACGCCAACGGCATTTCCAACTTCGACTGGACGGTCACCTACGGCGCGGACGGCTACGCCTGCGCCATCGACCCGGCCGACGCGAACACGGTCTATCTCGAGTGGCAGATGGGGAACCTGCTGCGTTATGACAGGAAGAGCCACGAAACGGTCTACATCAGCCCGAAGTCAGAGCCAGGGGATCCGCCGCTGCGGTTCAACTGGGACTCGCCGATCCACATCAGCCCGTTCTCGCACGCGCGGCTTTATTACGCCGGCCAGTTCGTCTGGCGGAGCGAGGACCGCGGCGACTCGTGGACGCGGATCTCACCGGACCTGACGCGCGGCATCTTCCGCCTCGAGCAGAAGATCATGGGGCGGCAGTGGAGCGTCGACGCGCTCTGGGACCACGGCGCCATGTCGCAGTACGGGACTATCACGGCGATCAGCGAATCGCGGCTCCAGGAGGGGCTGATCTACGTCGGGACCGATGACGGCCTCATTCAAGTGACCGAGGACGGCGGCAAGGCCTGGCGCAAGGTTGATAAGATAGCCGGTGCCCCCGATTATTTCTTCGTCAACAAGATCATGGCCTCCAAGCATGACAAGGACACGGTCTACGCGGCCGTCGACAGCCACAAGACCGGCGACTACAAGCCCTATCTCTTGATGAGCACGGACCGCGGCAAGACCTGGGCCAACATCGCCGGCGGGATGCCGCAGCGGACGATCGTCTGGTCGGTGGCCCAGGATGCGGTCAAGAAGGACCTCCTTTTCGCCGGGACGGAGTTCGGGATCTACGCCACCCTCGACGGCGGCAAGATCTGGATGAAGCTCGGCGGCGGCGTGCCGGTCATCTCGTTCCGGGACATCGAGGTCCAGGAACGGGAGGGCGATCTCGTCGGCGCGTCGTTCGGGCGGAGCTTCTTCGTCCTCGACGACTACTCGCCGCTGCGCGAACTGACCGAGGCCGGGCTGGCCCAGGAAGCGGCGATTTTCCCGGTCAAGAAGGCCTTCGCCTACATGCCGCTGAAGCCGATCGATTCGGACAGCAAAGGCAATCTCGGCGAGACGTTCTTCCTCGCCCCCAACCCGCCCTTCGGCGCGGTCTTCACTTATTACTTGAAGGACGGCGTCAAATCGACGGCCGAGACGAGGCGCGAGGCCGAGGCCCAGCTCATCAAGGACGGCAAGCCCGTACCGTTCCCCGGCTGGGACAAGCTGCGCAAAGAAGAGGGCGAGGACAAGCCGGCCGTCGTCCTGATCGTCACGGACGAGGCGGGCCAGGTCGTGAAGCGAGTGCCGGCGGATGCGGGCAAAGGGCTGCACCGCACCGCTTGGGACCTGCGCTACCCCTCGGTCGACCCGACCGTGCTGGAGACGACGCGCCGTGACGACTGGGGGCGGCTGCCCACAGGACCCATGGTCGTGCCAGGCAAGTTCGCGGTCACGCTGGCCAAGATCGTGGACGGCGTGACGACGACGCTCGCCGGGCCGCAGCCCTTCGTCGTCGAATCGCTCAACCTGGCCAGCCTGCCGGAAAAGGACAAAGCGGCTCTCCTCGCTTTTCAGGGGAAGGCCGGGGAATTGCAGCGGGCCATGATGGGCGCCGGCGCGGCGGCCGAGGACGCGCTCAAGAACCTGAAGTATATCAAGAAGGCCCTCGCCGACACCCCGAAGGCCGATCCCAAGCTGGCCGAGACGGCCCAGGCCCTTTCAGAGCGGATCCAGAAGCAGGTCGTGGCCCTTTACGGCGACATGACCCGGAGCATGCGCTCCGAACCGGCCGAACCCTCGCTCATGGACCGGGTCACGGCCCAGCTCGACGCGACCGGCCCGATCACGGCCACGGCCAAGCGCGGCTACGAGATCGCGGCCGACGGCTTCGCGAAGCTGCTCGAGGAGATGCGGCAGGCGATCGACGTCGATCTCAAAAAGCTCCAGTCGGAGCTCGAGGCCGCCGGCGCGCCCTGGACGCCCGGCCGCGGCGTCCCGGTCTGGAAGAAGAGATAAAAATGGTGGCGTGATACCCGTTTCCTATTTTCCGAAATAGGGAAACGGGTATCATGTCTCCCTATTAATCACCAGTTGTCGGTGCGGAAGGGGGAGGCCGGGAGGCCGTCCTTGTTCGCCAGGTTGGGCACGGCCAGCTGGCTCCAGCCGAACCGGACCGCTTTCGGCGCCGCGACCTTCGGGCTCCAGACGACGACCGTGTCGCCGGCGATATCGGCCTCGGCGTTGTAGAAGATGTGATCGTCGCCGGCGATCTCGAACCACTTGAGCGGCTGCCCGTCGTTGGCGACGAGCCCGCCGCCGACGTGATCGAACGCGAGGCGGATCAGGTTCCCGTCGACGGTCATCGACTTGTAGAGCGGCCCGGAGTGGACGAGCGTCTTCTCGCCGTAGGTCTCGGCCCGGGCCCAGAGCGACAGGCGGTAGCCGACGTCTCGCTTGTTCGTCGGGTGGATGTTCCGCAGGTCGGCGATGTCGGTGACGACGGCCATGCCCGTGTTGGGGATGCCCATGGCCTTCGTCTGGGCCTCCCAGATGAGGGGCAGCCGCAGGTCGTCGGGCACGTCGACGACCGGGGTGTCGCGGTTGTAGCCGTAATCATAGGGCGCGAGCTGGACATAATAGAACGGGAAATCGCCGAGCTGCCAGGCCGTGCGCCAGCCCTTGATCATCGCCTCCATCTTCTTCGCGTAAAGGAGGCCGTCGTTCCGGTTGGCTTCGCCCTGATACCAGATCGCGCCGCGGATAGCAAAGGGCGTCAGGGCATGGATCATCCCGTTGTAAAGGGCCGTCGGCGCCTGGGGGCTGCTAAAAGGATTGTCGGGTCCGAGCGGCGGCTCGGGCGGCAGCGGCGCGTTCGCCGCCAGGGCCTTGCGGGCCTCGCGGATCCACGTCTCCCAGGACGGCAGGGTCTTGCCCAGCTCGTCTCGATAGGTTTGATACTTGACCGCCTGGCCGTCAAGGATGGGCTTCAGCTCGGGCACGGCGGCGAAGCCGATCGGCGGCGTCCAGGGCTCGATCATCGTTCCGCCCCAGGCCGACTCGATGATACCGACAGGCACCCCGAGGCGCTTATGAAGCTCCAGCCCGAAATAATACGCGACGGCCGAGAACGGCCGGACCGAGTCGGGAGAGCAGGGTTCCCACTTGGCGACCACATCCTCCTGGGGCCGGTCGGCCGTGCGCTTGGGCACGAGGAACAGGCGCATGTTCGGGTTCACGGCCCGCAGGATGTCCGGCGCCGGGTCGGGCAGCCACGACATGGCCCATTCCATGTTGGACTGGCCGGAGCAGACCCAGACCTCGCCGACGAGGATGTCCTTGATGACGTTCGCCGGGCCCTTCGCGCCGCGGATCGTCATCTCGAGCGGCTTGTCCGAAGCCTTGAGCGCGTCAAAGAGGACCCGCCACCGGCCGTCAGGGGCCGCGGCGACGGCCTTCTTCTCCTGGCCGTTGAAGATGACGGTGACCGGTTCGTTCTTGCCCGCCCAACCCCAGATCGCGACCGGCTTGTCCTGCTGGATGACCATATGGTCGCCGATGAGCGCCGGCAGCCTGATTTGGGCGGCGAGGGCCGCGGCAAGCCCGAGCACCAGCGCGTCCGCGAGGGCGAACGAGGCCAGCCGTTTCGTCAAAGTCGTCATGATCCCCTCCGCGTATTCAGATCAGGCATGGAACACCGGCAAGATATCGTCCCGTCCCCGTCAAGTCAAGGCGGGCGGATCGGTTCGCCGCCCGGACCGCTAGAACCGCAAGCTGAAGCTGAGGCCGCCGGGGCCGAAGCCGAGGCTCCACTGCGCGGCGGGGCGAGCCGAGGGGCCAGCGAAGTCTCCCGCTTCGTATGTCTTCAGGTCGCGGGCCGCCTTCATCGGCTGCGTATAGATATTGAGCAGCGAGACGGCTTCGCCGGTCGCGAACGTGACCGCGGCGCTGCCCCAGCTTTGATGGTAGCCGGCTTTGACGACCACGGCCGCCGCCGCGTTGGCTCCCACATTCAGGAGCTGCGTGGTCAAGCTCCGGCCTCGCTTCTCGCGCGCGGCGCACTTCCGCAGCAGCTCCTCGGCGCGCCCGAGCTTGGCCAGACGCTCCTGCGGGGTTGCTTCAGGCAGGCGCCCCAGCTTCCGCGCCGCCGTGGCCGGCGTGAACGGGTCGATCAGCAAGCTTCCGACGCCGAGGACGAACGTCGCTCCGCCGACCAGCATGCCCTCGGCGAACTCGCGGTCGGGAACCGTCTCGGGGCCTTCCATCTTGGTGTCGTGCCAGTGGGACGCGGCCAGGACGCCGCCAGCCACGGCCCCGGCGGTGTACGCGCCCATCCAGCCGTACCACCACCTCCGGGCGGCCGGCTGTCCGTCCTGAAGCGCCTTGGTGATGAAGGTCAGGCGCTGCCCGACCTGTTCATCGGTGAGCGACGCCTGCTGGGCGTACGCCGCCGAGATATTCACCGCCAAAAGAAGAAGCCCGACCCAAGCGATACGTCTCAGATGGAGCATGAGCACCTCCGCGTGAGGATTGAGGCCCCGGTTGGCTAGACAATATGCCAGGCCCGGGAGGTTGTCAACGGGCCCTCAGTTGTGGAGAATAGGGGGCCGGTCGATCCCGGACAGGAGGTCTCGCATGAAACCCGTCGCCCGCGCCCTCGCCGCCATCGCGCTCCTCGCCGCAATTTGCGCTTTCGCCGCGGACCAGGCCCCGACCGTCGATTGGGACATGGCCGCCCGGATCCGCGAGGAAGGTCTCCAACGCTCGCAGGTCATGGACATCGTCGGCTACATGACGGACGTCCTGGGCGGGCGCCTGACCCTGTCGCAGGACATGAAGCGGGCCCAGCTCTGGGCCAAGGACAAAATGGAGAAGATCGGGCTCGCGAACGTCGTCATCGAGCCCTTCATGGATTACGGCGCCGCTTGGGACACCGAGTACTTCTCGCTGCACATGCTCGAGCCCGACTATCAGCCCTTGGTCGGCTTCCCGATCGCCTACACGTCGAGCACGCCGGGCCGTGTGACCGCCCCCGTCGTCATCGCCTCGGACATCCAGGTCAAGAAGGACTTCGACCGCTACAGGGGCAAGCTCAAGGGCGCGATCGTCCTCGCGACGCCGCCCGCCACGCTCGACATGGCCGCCCTGACCCAGGGCGTTCCGCGCCTGACGGCCGACGATCTGAAGCAGATCGAAGAGACCGTCGTGCCGCGGCCGCAGCGCGCGCCGGTGACGCCGCCGCCGCCGAACCCCGACCTGGTCAAGCCCGAAGAGAGGATGGATTTCTTCAAGGCCGAAGGCGTCGTCGCCGTCCTCCAGTGCACGGGCGGCCAGATGGGCGCGGTCGTCGGTTTCTCCCGGCCCGGCGCCAACGAGGACCACTGGTCGCGCGAGAAGACGCTGGCCACGCTGCCCATGGTCGCCGTGACGCCGGAGCACTACAACCGCATGTTCCGCATCCTCAAGCGCGGCATCCCGGTCAAGGTCGAGCTCGAGGTCCGCAACCGCGTCGGCGACAAGGTCGAGAAGGCCGCGAACGTCCTCGGCGAGATCCCCGGCACGGACCTGGCCGGCGAGGTCGTCATGCTCGGGGCGCACTTTGACAGCTGGCACCAAGCCTCCGGCGCCAGCGACACCGCATCCGGCTGTGCCGTCGCCCTCGAGGCGGCCCGCATCCTCAAGGCGATCGGGGCCAAGCCGCGCCGGACGATCCGGGTCGCCTTCTGGGCCGGCGAGGAGCAGGGTCTGCACGGCTCGCGCGAATACGTCAACGCCCACTTCGGGAACCCCAAGGACCCGAAGGTCGGGGCCAAGCCGGATTACGACAAGCTGTCCGTCTATTTCAACCAGGACTACGGCGCCGGCCAGTTCCGCGGCATTTACCTGCAAGGCAACGAGCGGGTCCGGCGGCTCTTCGCGGCCTGGATGGAGCCGTTCCAGGACTTCGGCTTCACGGCCCTCTCGATCCAGAGCGTCGGCAGCACCGACCACGTCTCGTTCGACGTCGCGGGGCTGCCCGGCTTCCAGTTCATCCAGGACCGCATCGGCGGCACGTACGGGCACACCAACCTGGACTTCTACGACACGCTGCGGTCCGAGGACCTGATGAAGAACGCCGTGATCGAAGCCTTCTTCGCTTATCAGGCCGCCATGACCGACCAGCGCATCCCGCGCAAGCCATTGCTATAGAAATAATTATCGCGATTGACACCCTCGAGCGGGCCGTGTTAAAATGGACCACTTGCGAGGGTGGGTTTCACCCTTCAAATACATCATTACAGGAGGTTTTACCGGCATGGCGACACTGAAAGAGAAATTTTATCTGAAGGTGGGCCCGATGAAGACCCGGGTCCAGGCCCTGGCCAAGGACTACGGCACGGTCAACGTGTCCAAGGTCGACGTCGGCCAGGTCGTCGGCGGCGCCCGCGACATCATCTCGCTCCTCTGGGATGTCTCGCTCCTCGACAAGTTCGAGGGCATCCGTTTCCGCGGCTATTCCATCCCCGAGCTCCGGGACAAGCTGCCCAAGGCCCCCGGCAGCACCGAGCCCCTGCCCGAGGCCATCTTTTATCTCCTCCTCCTCGGCGAGATCCCGACCTACCAGGATTGCGTCGAGCTGACGGAAGAGTGGCAGAAGCGCAGCGTCCTGCCCCAGTACCTGATCGACGTTTTGAACGCCGTCCCCAAGGACACTCACCCGATGACCCAGTTCTCGCTGGCCATCCTCCAGCTCCAGCGGGAGTCCGAGTTCGCCCGGCGCTACAAAGAGAAGATGCCCAAGACCCAGTACTGGGACGCCATGTTCGAGGACGTGATGAACCTCATCGCCAAGCTCCCGAACATCGCGGCCTACATCTTCCGCCGGACCTACTTCGACGGCAAGCACATCGCCCCCGACCCGAAGCTCGACTGGGGCGGCAACCTGGCCCACATGCTGGGCGTCAGCAACGATCCCGCGTTCAAGGACCTCATGCGGCTGTACCTCTGCATCCATAGCGATCACGAGGGCGGCAACGTGTCGGCCCACACGACCCATCTCGTCGGCTCGGCCCTGTCCGATGCCTACTACTCGCTGTCCGCCGGCATGGGCGGGCTCGCCGGCCCGCTCCACGGCCTGGCCAACCAGGAAGTGCTGGCCTGGATCATGGACCTCATGAAGGAGTTCAACGGCGTCCCGACCAAGGAGCAGATGGAGAAGTTCATGTGGGACACGCTGAACGGCGGACGGGTCATCCCGGGCTACGGCCACGCCGTCCTGCGCAAGACCGACCCCCGCTACGTCGCCCAGCGCGAGTTCGCCCTCAAGCACATGCCCGACTACGACCTGTTCAAGATCGTCAGCCTGGTCTATGAGGTCGCGCCCGACGTTCTGACCAAACACGGCAAGACCAAGAACCCGTGGCCGAACGTCGACGCCCATTCCGGCGTCCTTCTGTATTACTACGGCGCCAAGCAGTTCGACTTCTACACCGTCTTCTTCGGCGTGTCGCGCGCCCTCGGCGTCCTGGCCCAGCTCATCTGGGACCGCGCCCTCGGCCTGCCGATCGAGCGGCCGAAGTCCGTCACGACCGAGTGGCTCGAGAACTTCCTCAAGGAAGCGAACGCCACCCCGGCCGCCAAGTAAGCGCCGCTTCAACGCGAACGCAGGGCCGTCGTCCTTCGGGACGGCGGCCCTTTTTTTTGCTGTGGATTTACCGCCGGGCCAGGCTGAAGTCCTTGACGATGTCCATGAAATCGGACGAGGTGAAGGACACCGAGCGCTCGCTGGTCCGGACTGCGCCGGGCACCCAGGCGGCCCGCATGGCCAGGTTCTCGTCGGTGAAGGCGATCTCGAGCTTATAGGGCGCCGCGGGCTTGTAGGGTCTGTAGGCCTTCAGGTTCCGCAGGGCCGCGGCGACGCCCTTGCGGATCATCTCCTGGGCTTTCGCGGGGTGGATCATCGAGGCGGCCGTGCCGATGCCGTCCTTGACGGCGGCGGTCTCGATGGGCCCGATGATCTCCTGGATCTGCTTGCAGATCGCCGAATCGCCGGACAGGAAGACCACGGGGACGTCGAAGTACCCGGCGATCGCCGCGTTCCAGCCGGCTTCGGGCATCCGGATGCCGTTGAGGATGAGATCGTAGATGGTCAGGCTCATCGTGTGCTTGAGCACGGCGTTGGGCGTGCCGGCCCGGGCGTGATAGCCGACGAAGACGACGGCGTCGAACGTCTTGTCGAGGCCCTCCATCATGCTCAGGGGACTCGTCCACTCCCGGATGAGCCGGGCCTCGGGCCGCAGGAGGTCGGGCAGGATGTTCCTGGCGCTGCCGTGGGCGTCGCGGACGACGATCTCGGTCGCTCCAGCGTCGAGCGCGCCGGCGATGGCGGCGTTGGCCTCCTCGGTCATGAGCCGGCGGAACAAGGGATAGTCCGGGCCGCCCTGCTCGGTCTCGTCCCAGTTGATGAGGCCGGCGACGCCTTCCATGTCGATCGAGATGAAGACCTTGAGCTTCTTCGCCGGCGTCTGTCCATATGCGGCGAGCGACGCGACGAACAGGATGACGGCCAGGATCGTAAGGGTTTTTTTCATGGGACCTCCTCGCGTTGGCCCCATTCTATCAAAAATCGGTGACGTGATACCCGTTTCCCTTTTTCGGTCAAAATTGGGAAACGGATATCACGCCACCAATTCTTATTCTTCCGACATGTGCGGGTAGAAGGGGTCCTTCGGCGGGGTGAAGTTCTCCTTGACGGCCTGGGGGCTCGTCCAGCGGAGCATGTTGAAGTAGCCGCCAGCCTTGTCGTTCGTGCCGCTCATCCGGCCGCCGCCGAACGGCTGCTGCCCGACCACGGCGCCCGTCGGCTTGTCGTTGATGTACACGTTCCCGGCGGCCTGAGACAGCCGGTCGAGAGCGAGACGGATCATGGCCCGGTCCCGGCCGAAGATCGACCCCGTCAGGGCGTAAGGACTGGTCCCGTCGATAAGCGTCAGCGTCTCGTCGAACTTACGGTCGGGATAGATATAGACGGTCAGGACCGGCCCGAAGATCTCCTCGGTCATGCCCCGCGACCGGGGATCGTCGGTCCGGACCACGGTCGGCCTTATGAAGTAGCCCTTCCGGTCGTCGGCCTCGCCGCCGATGACCACTTCCGCGTCGCGGGAGGCCCGGGCCTCGTCGATGTACTTGGTGATGCGGTCGAAGGCGGGCCGATCGATCACCGCGCCCATGAAGTTCCGGAAGTCCCGAACGTCGCCGACCTTGGCCTGCTGGGCCATCTCGGACAGGCAGGCCAGGACGTTAGGCCAGATCGATTCGGGAATGTAAGCGCGGCTCGCGGCCGAGCACTTCTGGCCTTGGTATTCAAAGGCGCCCCGGAACATGGCCACGGCCAGCTCGTCGATGTCGGCGTCGGGGCAGGCCAAGATGAAATCCTTGCCTCCGGTCTCGCCGACCAGGCGCGGATAGTTGCGATACACGCGCTTGCCCAGGTTCTCGGACACCCGGCCCCAGATGTAGATGAACGTCCCGGTCGATCCCGTGAAGTGGATGCCGGCCAGGTCGCGGTGGTCGATCACCGGGTTGGCGATCTCGGGCCCGGCGCCGGGGACCATGTTGATGACGCCCTCCGGCAGCCCAGCTTCTATCAGGATCTTCATGAAATAGTGGGCGCTCAGGACGGCCGAGCTGGCCGGCTTCCAGATGACCGTGTTGCCCATCATGGCCGGGGCGGTCGGCAGGTTGCCGCCGATCGAGGTGAAGTTGAACGGCGCGATGGCGAAGACGAATCCGTCGAGCGGCCGGTACTCGAGCTTGTTCCAGCTGCCCTGCGGGCTCGTCTCGGGCTGGCTCGAGTAGATGCGGCAGACGTAGGACACGTTGAACCGCAGGTAATCCGTGAGCTCGCAGCCGGCGTCGATCTCGGCCTGGTACACGGTCTTGCTCTGGCCGAGCATCGTGGCCGCGTTCATCACCTGGCGGTAGGGGCCGGCGAGCAGGTCGGCGGCCTTGAGAAAGACGGCCGCCCGGTCCTCCCAGGGCAGCCGCTGCCAGGAGTCCTTGGCGGCGGACGCGGCGGCGATGGCCCGGACCGCGGTCTCGGGCGTGCCCATGGAGTACGCCCCGAGCGTGCGCCCGTGGTCGTGCGGACAAACGATCCGGCCGGTCTTGGCCGTTAGGACCGGCGCGCCCCCGATGACGATCGGGACCTCGACGGGGTTCTCGAGCTGCCGCTTCAACTCCAGCTTCAGGAGCCTCTTGTCCTCGGATCCTGGCCCGTAGTCTCGGGTGTTTTCGTTGACAGGACGTGGCGTGACGAACCGTCCGGCTGGCATGCTCCCCCTCCCTGCCGTGCTGTGACAAATATACCCTCTTTGGTCCCGCGGTCAAAATCGGGGACCCGATTTTGCGAAAACTCCGCTTCCCGCCGGTCCCCCATTTTTGCTATATTAAAGCCCTGGAAATCGACGATAGGAGACTTTGAAATGGAACACAAGCTGGCTCTCATCGGCTGCGGCACGGTCGGGCAGGGACTCCTGCAGATCCTGAACGATAAAAGGGATTATCTCCGCGACACCTTCGGCTTCGAAGTCAAGGTCGTGGCCATCTCCGACAAGCTCAAGGGCTCGCTCCTCGTCCCCGAGGGCATCGACATCCCCGAGGTCCTGGCCGTTCTCGGGGCCGGCAAGGGCCTGGCCGATTATTCCAAGGCCGCCCCGGGCCAGGCCGAACCGCTCGATCCGCTGGACATGATCGAGAAGACCGACGCCGACATCGTCGCCGAGATGACCTATACAGACATCAAGACCGGCGAGCCGGCCACGAGCTACATCAAGAAGGCCCTGCGGCTCGGCAAGCACGTGGTGACGTCCAACAAGGGCCCGGCGGCCCTCCATTACCGGGAGCTCCAGCTCCTGGCCCGCCAGAACAGCGTCCAGTTCCGCATCGAGGGCACGGTCATGAGCGGCACGCCGGTCTTCCATCTGGCCGAATGCGGCCTGGCCGGCAACGCCATCCGCGAGGTCAAGGGCATCCTCAACGGCACGACCAATTTCATCCTGACCAAAATGGAGACCGAGGGCATGGACTACGGGCCGGCCCTGGCCCTGGCCCAAAAGCTCGGCTACGCCGAGGCCGACCCGACCGCCGACGTCGAGGGCTTCGACGCCCTGGCCAAGGTCGTCATCCTGTCGAACGTCCTCCTCGGCGGCTCGCTCAAGACGACCGACGTCCCCTGCAAGGGCATCTCGGCCATCACCAAGGCCGACGTCGAGGCGGCCAAGGCCCAGGGCTTCCGCTACAAGCTCATCGGCCACACGAAGATCGAGAACGGGGTAGTCAAGGCCTCCGTCTCGCCCCAGAAGCTGCCCATCACGGACCCTCTCGCTGGCGTCATGGGCGCCCAGAACGCCCTGACCTTCGACACCGACCTGATGGGCAAGGTCACGATCCAGGGGGCCGGCGCCGGCAAGCTCGAGACGGGCTTCTCGATCCTGTCGGACATCCTGGCCGTCCACCGCTCCCAATAGAATGAAACGGGCGTCGCGCCCACAGCCGGGGGTGACGCCGAGGGAGGAAGAGCCCCAAGCGCACGGAGACGATATTCCGAGGCCAACTTGACTCGCCCCCCTTCTTCTTTATATGCTGGGAGCACAGTCTCGACTGTGTCATGCCGTTTGCCCTAACATCGGCCGCTCGACTTCCCTCAATCCCGTCTATCCCGAGAGCCGCATTGGAGGTCCCATGAGCTCCGCCCCGAAACTCACGCCCGGCGTCCAGAAATACGTCGACGCCGCCCAGAAGCTCCTGGCCCAGCGCGAAGCCGCCTTGGCCCGGATGAAGACGATGAAGTTCGACACCATCGCCGTCCACGGGCTTTATACCGTCGAAGAGGCCCTGCAGCGGAACCAGGGGGCCGTCATCGAACCCCTCTATCTTTCCACGTCCCAGGCCTACGCCGACGCCGACGAGCTCGAGGCCGCCCTGGCCTACCTCGTGCCGACCTGGTGCTACACGCGGATCGCCAACCCCACGACCTATTACCTCGAGTGGGTCCTGGCTCTCCTCGAAGGCTACGGGACCGGTTCCGACACATCCTGCTGCGTCACCGCCTCGGGCATGGGCGCCATCATGCAGGCCGTCGACCCCTTCCTGGTCAAGCAGAAGGAGGGGCCGGAGCGGATGAACTTCGTCTCCTGTGTCCAGGTCTACGGCGGCACGTATCAGCAGTTCTCGCTCCGGAAGATGAAGGAGCGGGGGATCGAGTGCCGCTGGGTCCTCCACCCCTGGGACATCCAGGATTGGAAGTCGAAGATCGACGAGGACACGCGCTTCGTCTACATGGAGATGCCCTCCAACCCCCAACAGTCCTTCGCCGACATCAAGGCCCTCGTCGACCTGGCCCATTCCTTCGAGATCCCGGTCATCATCGATTCGACCTGCGCGACGCCGGCCCTGATGCGGCCCATCGCCTACGGCGCCGACGTCGTCGTCCATTCGCTGACGAAATCGATCACGGCCGGCGGCTTCGCCATCGGCGGAGCCCTCATCAGCCGCAAGCCGATCACGACCAAGGTCAAGAACGACCATCCGCTCTTCAAGGACAGCTTCGCCGAGTACGTCAAGTTCCTGCCCTACCGCGACAACGGGCCGGCGGCCTCGCCGGTCAACGCCATCTTCGCCCTGAACGACCTGCGGACGCTGCGCTCGAAGATGGACGTCGTCAGCGTCAACTGCCAGAAGGTGGCCGAGTTCCTGCAGACGCACCCCCGCGTCTACCAGGTCGACTACCTCGGCCTGCCCAGCTTCCATCTCCACCAGGTGGCCAAAAAGTACATGACCCTCGTCGATTCCGACGACGGCACGGGCCGCGAAGTCAACCGCTACGGCCACCTCATGAGCTTCCGCGTCGACGGGCCGCCCGCGAACGCCCGCAAGGTCTTTGACAAGTTCAAGATGATCTACCGGGCCACCGACCTCGGCCGGATCAAGAGCGTGGCCACCATCCCGGCCATCTCGACCCACCAGCAGCAGGGCGAGGAGGCCCGGCGCATGGCCGACGTCCCGCCGCAGCTCATCCGCCTGTGCGTCGGGGCCGAGCACCCCGACGACGTCATCGCCGACGTCGATCAGGCGCTGAAGTCCCTTTAGGCGGCAGCCGCCGCGCGGGAGGGGAGGCGGGCCGCGACGTCAGGACCGGCCAAAGATCGACTGCGCGATCTTGAAGGCCCGGCAGATCTTCCGCAGTTCATCCTCGGTCAGGCCTTGCCCGGCCTCGCCGTTCGTCAGATTCAGGTATTCGTAGCGGGCGGCGGTCTCCGCGTATTCTATGCGGTCGACCGCCCGCTTGACGGACCGATCCGATCGGGCGATGACGCCGTGCTTGCCCCAGACGGCGATCCGGTGGGTGCGAAGCGCCCGCGATGTCGCGGCGGAGAGCTCGACGGACCCGGGGACACGGAAGGGGACACAGCCGATGCCCTCCGGCAGGTTCACGATCGTCTCAGGCTGCCAGCGCAACAGGCGCCGGCTCAGGACTGCCGAGGTCCGATAACGAGGGATGTGGCTCAGGTAGGTCAGATAGACCGGCTGGGCGTGGACAACGGCGTGGAAGTTCGTGCCCGTCATGCCCACTTGATCCTGGTGCACCGCCAAATGGGAATCCAACTCGCTCGTAAGCCGGTCGAAAAGCCGTTGCGGCGAGGTATAGAGGCGCCCGGTGCGGCCGCCCTTCTCGATGGCGACGAAACCCAGGTTGGCCGCCGGGTCGTGGAGGATCTCCCGCAGCCGGCGTCCCGAGCCGGTCACGAGAAGCGAGCCCGGAAAGAGCGCCGGGAACGGCACGGGGAAGCTGATGGCCTCGACGTTCGGAAAGACGCGCCGAGGATCGACGGCCCAGCCCAGATAGGCCGAGATATTCCCGGCGGCGCCTTCGGAGGCGTCGATCTGGGACAGGCGCTGACCGGCCTCGCCGATCGCGGAGATAAGCTCCTCCAGGTCCGGAAAGGGCGCATCTACAGGCATGGGACACTCCTCTCCCTGAGGATCTCCGAAGGCCGACTCCCGAGCGGCCTCAGGACTTCGGCAGGTACCAGCAGATGACCTTGGGCTCGGTCATCTCCTGGAGGGCGAACTTGATGCCCTCGCGGCCGAGGCCCGAGTTCTTGATGCCTCCGAAGGGCATGGAATCCAGCCGGTAGTCCGTGGAGTCATTGATCATGACCCCGCCGCAGTCCAGGCCGTAGGCCAGCTTGAAGGCCATGTCGACGTCGCGGGTGAACAGGGCGGCGTGAAGGCCGTAGTCGATGCTGTTGGCCTCGGCCAGGGCCTGGTCCGCGTCGTCCACGGGATAGAGGTTAACGGTCGGACCGAAGACCTCTTCGACGTGGACCTTGGCCGTCTTCGGCACGTTCTCGAGGACGGTCGGTTCGAGGAGGGCCCCCGTCCGGCGGCCTCCCGCGAGGACCTTGGCCCCGCTCTTCTCGGCCTCCCGCACCCATCCTTCGAGCCTCTTGGCTTCGCCTTCGTTGATCATCGGGCCCATGTCCGTTTCTTCTTGGCGCTTGTCGCCGATCTTGTAGCCCTTGGTGATGTCCACGAAGCGCTTCCGGAAAGGCCCATAGACGTCTCGATGGACATAGATGCGCTGGACCCCGATGCAGTTCTGCCCGGCGGCCCAAAAGGCGCCGGAAACGCAGGTTTCCGCCGCCCATTCGATGTCGGCGTCCTTCCAAACGATGACGGGAGAATTAGACCCCAGCTCCATGCCGATCTTCTTCAAGCCCGCGATCTTGGTGATGCGCAGCCCGGCCTCGACGCCGCCGGTGAAGGAGATCATGCGCGGCCGCGGGTCGGCCACCATGACGTCGCCGATCTCGCCGCCGTAGCCGGTGATGACCTGCATGACGAGGGGCGGCAGGCCCGCCTCCATGAAGGCCTCGACCAGCTTGATCCCCGACAGCGGCGTGACCGTGGCGGGCTTGAGGATCACGGAATTGCCCGCCGCGACCGCCGGGCCGAGCTTGTGGGCCACGAGGTTCAGGGGGTCATTGAAAGGGGTGATGGCCAGGACGACGCCAATGGGCACCCGCTCATAATAGCCGCGCCGCTTCTCGCCGCCCGGGAATGAGCTGAAGGGGATGGTCTCGCCCTGGATCCGCTTGGACTCCTCGGCCGAGGCGGTCAGGGTATTGACGCACCGCCGCGCCTCCTTGCGGGCCTCGCGGATGGTCTTGGAGCCCTCTCTCGCGATCGTCAGGGCGAAGTCCTCAAGGCGGCCCTCCACGATCTTGGCCGTCCGGAACAGGATCTGGGCCCGGTCGTAGACGGTCAGCTTGCGGGAGACCTCAAAACCCCGGACCGCGGCGGTGATCGCAGCGTCCACGTCCGCCGCGTCGGCGCGCGGCACGGTATCGATCAGGGAATTGTCGTAAGGGTCCCGGACCTCGATCTTCTTCTCGCGATCGACCCATTCGCCGCCCAAGAGCATCTTCATGCTGAACTCTCCTACGGATAAGGATGAATCTCCGGACCGCTGGAAGAGGCCCGGATAAGGGGGAATACTATCGGCCGCCGCCGGGCCTGTCAAGAAATAGGAAAATGGGGACACGATGCCTATTCACCAATTAAAAAATAGGAAATAGGTATCATGTCCCCCATCTTGCGCGGTTGAATTCGCCCCGGGCTTCCTTTACAATCGGCCCGATGGAAAAGCTTGTCATCCGCGGCAACCACGGCCTCCATCTCAGAGGGGAGGTCCGCATGAGCGGGGCCAAGAACGCCGTCCTGCCGGCCATCGCGGCCTCGCTGCTGACGAGCGAGGAGATCCGCCTCTCGAACGTGCCGCGGGTGAAGGACGTCGAGACCATCCTCACGCTGATCGCCGACCTCGGCGGCAAGACCAGCGCCGCCGGCGACCGCGTGTCCCTCCGCGTGCCGAAGATCCGCTCGGACGAGGCCTCTTACGAGCTCGTCAGGGCAATGCGCGCCTCGGTCCTGGTCCTCGGCCCGCTCGTGGCCCGCTTCGGCAAGGCCCTCGTGGCCCTGCCCGGCGGCTGCGCCATCGGGTCCCGCCCGGTCAACCTCCACATCGCCGGCCTGCAGAAGCTCGGAGCCACGATCTCGCTCGAGCACGGCTACATCCGGGCCGAGGCCGACCGCCTGCGCGGGGCCGAGATCGAGTTCGAAAAGAAGACGGTCACGGGCACGGAGAACCTGCTCATGGCCGCGGCCCTGGCCAAGGGCGAGACCGTGCTCCGCAACTGCGCCCGCGAGCCCGAGGTCACGGACCTGGCGCTCCTGCTCAACAAGATGGGGGCCCAGATCGACTGGCCGGACCCGGACACGGCCCGCATCCGGGGGGTCGACGCGCTCGGCGGGGCCGACCACGCCATCATCCCCGACCGCATCGAGACGGGCACGTTCCTCGTCGCCGGGGCGCTCGCCGGCGGCGACTTCGTCATCCGGGGCGCGGTGCCCGAGCACGTCGCCAGCGTCATCGACCGGCTCCGGGCCTCGGGCGCCTTTGTCGAGACGGAGGGCGGCGGCGACCTGCGGGTCGTCGGCACGACCGGCCTGCGGCCCCAGGACATCACGACCTCGCCCTATCCCGGCTTCCCGACCGACATGCAGGCCCAGTTCATGGTCCTGCTGACCCAGGCTGCGGGCACGTCGATCATCACCGAGACGATCTTCGACCGCCGCTTCTCTCACGTCAACGAGCTCGTCCGGCTCGGCGCGGCCATCGAGGTCCAGGGCGACAAGGCCATCGTCAAAGGCGCCACGCCGCTCTCGGGGGCCGAAGTAGTGGCCACGGACCTGCGGGCCTCCGCGGCCCTGGTCCTGGCCGGGCTCATCGCTGCCGGCGAAACGACGGTGACCGAGATCGAGCACCTCGACCGGGGCTACGAGCGGATCGAGGAGAAGCTGCGCGGCCTCGGTGCCCGGATCGAGCGGGTCCAGGCATGACCCGTCAGGACCCGGCCTGCATCTTCTGCCGGATCATCCGGCGCGAGCTCCCGGCCAGGGTCCTGTTCGAGACCGACCGCAGCCTGGCCTTCGAGGACGTCCGGCCGCAGGCGCCGGTCCACATCCTCGTTATTCCCAAAGACCATATCGCCTCGCTCAACGATACGCCGGCCGGGTCGGAGAAGCTCCTGGGTGAGCTCCTCATGGATGCCCGGCGGGCGGCCCGGGAGAAAGGCCTCGCCGAGAGCGGCTACCGCATCGTCCTCAACACGGGACCCGGATCGGGCCAGGCCGTCTTCCACATCCATTTCCACGTTCTCGGCGGGCGGCCTCTCCACTGGCCGCCAGGATGAGGCGGGACGGCTGACGGCGGAGCACGATGGCTTATCTCATCGACGGCAATAACCTGCTCGGCCGCATCGCCCCGCATGAGCTGCGGGAGCGGTCCGGCCGCGAGGGCCTGGTCGTCCGGCTGCTCGCGTTCCAGCGGGTCACCCGGTCCCGCATCCATCTCGTCTTCGACGGCAACCCCGAGGCGACCCCGACGGACATCGTCGTCAACCCGAAGTTCACCATCCACTATCCCGGCGAAGGCCAGAGCGCGGACGACGTCATCAAGGACATGATCGGCCGCCAGACCGACCGGCGCCGCTTCTTCGTCGTCAGCTCTGACCGGGCCATCCGGGATATGGCCCGCAAGAAGGGGCTCGAGTCCGTGACCTCGGACGTCTTCGCCCGCGAGCTCAAGGCGGTCCTCAAGGAAGGCAAGACGCTGCGCGAGCTCGAGAAGCGGTCGGTCGCGCCGACCGGTCTCGAGGTCGATCTCTGGAGCGAGGTGTTCAAGTCCAAGCCATGAAGAGCTTCTCGATCGTAGGGGCGGGGCGGTTGGGCACGGTGCTCGGCGCGGCCCTGGCGCGGCGCGGCTGGCGGGTCGAAGCGATCGTCGACCGCGAACGGGGGGCGGCCCGCGAGGGCCGGCGCATCATCGGCGCCGGGCGGGCGTCGATATCGCCGGCCGCGGCGGCCAAGGCCAAGGGTGCCGTCGTCATCGCCGTCCCGGACGGGGCGGTCGCCGGCGTGGCCCGCGCCCTGGCCCGCGCCGGCGGGTCGTGGTCCGGCCGCGACGTTTTCCATACGAGCGGTCTCCTCACGGCCGCGGCGCTGAGCCCGCTCGCCGCTCGGGGAGCGCGGGTCGCGTCCCTTCATCCGGTCCAGTCGTTCCCGCGGAAGGACCTGCCGGCCTCGGTCTTTCGGGGCATCACCTGGGGGATCGAGGGCGGCCCGGAGGCCGCAGAAGCGGCGACCAGTATCGTCAGGACCCTCGGCGGCCACGTTATCCTGCTCGCGGCCCGGGACAAGGCCCTCTACCACGCCGCGTGTACGCTGGCTTCGAACGCCTTCGTCGCGCTCGAGTGGACGGCGGCACGGCTGCTCGAGGGCGCCGGAATGGACGATGCGGCGGCCGTCCGGACCCTGCTCCCCCTCGTGCAAGGAACTTTACAGAACGTAAAATCTTTCGGGCTCGAGAAGGCCTTGACCGGGCCCATTCTCCGGGGGGATATCGAGACCGTTCGGCGGCACCTCGAGGCTCTGAGGCGGCGGCCTGAGGCCAGACGGGTCTATGAGGGGCTGGGGAAACAGGTCTTGGGCCTGGCCGCCTCGAGCCGGGCCCTTCCGGCGGGCCGGATCATAGCATTGAAGCGTCTGCTCGAAGGGTGATGACCTCTTCCTCGAGCCGGACGCCAAAAGCCTTGTAAACCCTGTCCTTGAGCGCCTCGGCCAGGGCCAGAACGTCCTTCGAGCCTGCGTTGCCCTTGTTGATGATGAAATTGCAGTGCTTGTCGAAGACGGCCGCGTCGCCCACAGCCAGTCCGCGGGCGCCGGCCTGCTCGAGGAGCTGGCCGGCCGCGATGCGCATCCCGGTGGCCGCGCAGGAGTTCTTGAAATAGCTGCCGGCGCAGGCCGTGCCCAGGGGCGGGTGCCGGGTCCGCCGCTTTTCGAGGATTTCATGGATCTTGGCTTCGGACTCCCGGCTGTCCCCCGGAGAGCACAGGAGCGAAGCCGAGAGGACGATGCCCGCCCCGGCGGCCGTCTTGAGGGCCGAATCCCGGTAGCCGAAGCCCAGGTCGGCCCCGGTCAGGGTCTCCTTGCGACCGTTCGTCCGGAGGATGGTCGCCGTCTCGAGAATGTCGCCTATGCTCGCGCCGTAGGCCCCGGCGTTGCCGTAGACCGCGCCTCCGACCGTCCCGGGAATGCCGGCCAGGAACTCCAGGCCGGTCAGGGAAGCGTTGAGGGCTTCATGCAGGACACAGGGCAGGCCCGTCCCCGAGAGAACGGTCAGCCGGCCCTGGCCCGGGACAAGCCCCTCCAAACGGTTGCGGATGATAACGCCCCTGTAGCCGGCATCGTCGAAGAGGAGGTTGTTGCCGCCTCCGATGACATAGAAGGGGTATCTTTCCTCGACAGCCAGGGCGACGGCCGCGCTGAGCTCGTCCTCCGTCCGGGCCTCGAAGAAGAGGTCGGCCGGCCCGCCGATGCCGAAACTGGACATGGCCGACAGGGGGACGTTCTCCGAAAGGGAGGCGCCGAGCCGCTCGACAAAGGCCTCCTGGAAGAGCGATTTCCGGTCCATGGCCGGTATTATAACCCGGATCGGATTCCAGGGCACGCCGGAGCTGGCGGAAAGATCCGGGACATGACCCTTTTCTCTGAAAAAGGGAGCGTATCCAGGGGGTTTTTCTCAGCGGGTCAAGCTGGCCCGGAGTCCGATCCGGGCCCAAGTCCCTGTATTGGCATAATTTTTGCTATAATTTAGGCGTGCGCGCCCGACGGTTGACAAAGATGGGGATGCGGGCTATGATTCCTGAAATTTTTAGGAGAGGTTCATGATGAAAAGGACACTGATCGCGACCGTGACCTTGACGCTGGTCCTCGCCGGCCTGGCCGCCGCGCAGAGCGCCGACGAGGAATATCTCAAGGCCATGCAGCTTTCGGATAACTGCGCCAAGGTCCAGGCCCTCGACGCGTATCTCACCAAGTACGCCGGCCAGGGCACCACGAACGAGCATTGGGCTTGCGCCTACTACTGTCTGACGCCGTGCGCCTCGAAGTCGGCCCAGAAGGCCGCCGAGTACGGCGAGAAGGCCCTGACCATGCCCGGCCTGGACAACGAGACCAAGCTCACCATAATGGCCACCTTGCCCGGCGTCTACAACGCCATGGGGCAGACCGACAAGGCCGACGCCGCCGCCCACAAGCTCATCGACTACGGCAAGAGCGTGAGCGACGCTAAGACAAGCGCCAGGCTGCAGGCCGGCGGCTACGTGATGATCGGCCAATTCGCCGAGAAATCTGGCAACTACGGCAAGGCCGCCGAGAACTATATCACCGCCTACGGCATTTTCAAGGACCCGAGCATCTCCAAGGTCCTGAACGGCCTGGCCGCGACCCTTTACAAGAACGGCAAGTTCGCCGAAGCCGAGCAGGTCTTCCGGCAGTTCTACGCCGCCGACAAGGGCCCTGAGAGCGCCATGCTCCTAGGGCAGACCCTCTACAAGCAGGGCAAGACCGACGAGGCCCTGGCCATCTTCCGGGAAGGCTATGCCATCAAGAAGACCGGGGCCTTGGCCCAGAACATCGCCGTCCTCCTGAACGCCGAGGTCAAGAAAGATCCCTCCAAGACCATGGAGGCCGTCAACGCCAACATCGAAGCCGGGCTCCTCAATCCGCCCCAGCAGAAGAACTTCCTCGGCATGGCCCAGAACCTCTATGTCGGCCAGGACAAGGAGCTCGCCTCGAGCTACTCCCAGATCGAGGAACACAAGAAGGCCATCGAGGAGTTCAACAAGACGATCGATACCAAGTTCGCCGGCAAGACCGAGGACGAGCTTTCCGATTCCGATAAGCGACTGCTGAAGACGCTCCAGAACAACATCGAGGCCGAGAAGGCCGCCATCGATAAGATCGTGGCCAGCCAGAAGGGCGTGCTCGACAAGTTCAACGCCTTGGTCGCCCAGGTCAGGGCCCGGCTGGGCAAGTAAGTCCGCGCCGCGAACAGCCTGCGACGGCCGCCGCGACCCCGACAGGATCTGCGGCCGGCCCGTCATCGATAGAAGGAGGGAAGACGTGACCTCCTCTGCCGCCGGAGCCAAGGAGCGCGCCCGGGCCGAGGCCTTGCGCCACAAGATCGCCCTCCACGAGCGCAAGTACTACGTCGAGAACGACCCCCAGATCTCGGACCAGGAATTCGACCGCCTGGTCCGGGAGCTCCGGGAGCTCGAAGCCCGCTGCCCCGAGCTGGTGACGCCCGAGTCGCCCACGCAGCGCGTCGGCGGCAAGCCGGTCGAAGGCTTCCCCACCGTCGTCCACCGGACACCGATGATGAGCATCGACAACGGCTACACCGAGGAGGAGATCCGCGAATTCGACGAGCGCGTCCGCAAGCTCCTCGACGCCCGCCCCGTCGCCTACACCGCCGAGCTCAAGATCGACGGCTTGAGCATGTCCCTCCTCTACCGGGACGGCCGCTTCGTCCGGGGCGTGACCCGCGGCGACGGCGTCCGGGGCGATGACGTGAGCGCCAACGTCAAGACCATCCGGTCGCTTCCCCTGACGATCGACTGCCCCGGCGAGGTCGAGGTCCGGGGCGAGGTCTACCTGCCGTTCTCCTCGTTCCGGGCTATCAACCGCGAGCGGGAGGAGGCCGGCGAGCGGCTCTTCGCCAACCCCCGCAACGCCGCGGCCGGCTCGATCCGGCTGCTCGACCCCCGGCTCGTGGCCTCCCGCAAGCTCGGCCTCTTCGTCTATTATCTGTTCGTCGGCGGGAAGGAGCTCCCCAGCCAATGGCAGGCCCTGCAGAAGCTCAAGGAGCTGGGCTTCCCGATCAACCCCCAGTCGAGGCTCTGCAAGACGATCGACGAGGGGATCGCCTATTTCCGGGAATGGAACGAGAAGAGGGATGACCTCGCCTACGACGCCGACGGCGTCGTCCTCAAGGTCGACGCGGCGGCCGCGCGGGAAAAGCTCGGGGCCACGGCCAAGTCGCCGCGCTGGGCCATCGCCTACAAGTTCCCGGCCCGCCAGGCCACGACCCGGGTCGAGGACATCCTCATCCAGGTCGGCCGCACCGGGGCCCTGACGCCGGTCGCCGTCCTCGAGCCGGTCAAGCTTTCGGGGACGACGATCAGCCGCTCGACGCTCCACAACGAGGAGGAGCTCAAGCGCAAGGACATCCGGGTCGGCGACCACGTCCTCATCGAACGGAGCGGCGACGTCATCCCCCAGGTCGTCTCGGTGATGAAGGACCGGCGGCCGCGGGGCGCCAAGCCCTTCGCCTGGCCGACCCACTGCCCCGTCTGCGGCTCCAAGATCTTCAAGCCCGAGGGCGAGGTCATCTCGCGCTGCATGAACACGTCCTGCCCGGCCCGGGTCCGGGAGTCCGTCCTCCACTTCGCCGGCCGCCGGGCCATGGATATTACCGGGCTCGGCGAGGCCATGGTCGATCAGCTCCTGGCGTCCCAGCTGGTCAAGTCCATCCCCGACCTCTACGACCTGAAGCGCGACGGGCTGACCGCCCTCGAACGGGTCGGTCCGACAAGCGCCCAGAACCTGCTCGACCAGATCGAGGCCTCCAAATCGCGGGGCCTGGCCCGGCTGCTCTTCGCCCTCGGCATCCGGCATGTCGGCGAGAAGATGGCCCAGACGCTGGCCGCCCGCTTCAAGACCATGGAGGCGCTGGAAAAGGCCAAGCGCGACGACCTCATCGAGGTCGAGGACGTCGGCCTTGCGGTGGCGGAGAGCATCCTCTTTTTCTTCGCCCAGCCCGAGAACCGGGAGGTCCTCGGGCGGCTCCGGAAGGCCGGGGTCAAGGACGAGCTGCCGGCCGGGAGCGGCGGGCCTAGGCCGCTAGCCGGCCAGGTCTTCGTCATCACGGGCACGCTGGCCAGCATGGGCCGGGAAGAGGCCCGCGATCTCCTCGAGGCCCGGGGCGCCGAGGTCGGATCGTCGGTGACCCGGAAGACGACGGCCCTCGTCGCCGGGGAGTCCCCCGGCTCCAAGCTCGACCGGGCCAGGGAGCTGGGGATCAGGACGATGGACGAGAGGGAATTCCTGAAGCTTGTCGGCCGGACGCCCTAGCCTGACTTATTCATCAAAATGCCGTTATTTCTCCATCTCTCTTTTATCGGCGTTTTGACCCTGCGGGCGAACCGATCCGGCCCCATCTGCTTCGTTCTCGGGATTCGCAGTACCAAAAAGTACAGCTTCACCCCTCGGGCCTCGCATCTGAGGCCGCCTCGATTCGTGAATAAGCAGGCGAGCTACTTCTTTTTTTTCTTCGACCCGAACAGATCGAACTTGAAGAGGCCGGAAGGCCCTTTCTTCGGGCCGCCCGTCAGCTCGTCCAGGGCTTCGCGGGCCGAGGCGTGGTCGGGATCGACCGACAGGGCCTTCTCGAGCTGTTTGACGGCCTTGGTCTGCAGGCCCTCCGCCTTGTAGAGGAGGCCGAGGCCGACGTAGCCCTCGGGGTTCCAGGGCTCGAGCTGGATGGCCTTCAGGAAGTCCTCCTCGGACTTCCTGACGTAGGCCGGCAGCTTCGATTCGCACATGGCCAGGAGCAGGTAGTAGTCGGCCTTGTCCCGGCGCATCCGAACGGCTTCCTCGAGATAGGCCACGGCCTCGTTATAACGTCCCTGGCCGTGCAGGGTCTTGCCCTGGCGGAACTTGATGTCGGCCTTCCTAAAGGTCTCCTGGGCGTCGTCCTGGCCCGAAACCTGGCCCGACTTGGCATCGTAGACCCGTCGCGATTCCTTGTTGCTGAGGACCCGGTAGGCGTGGGTGATGGCGTCGAAGACCTCGTGGATCTGGGCCTTGAACTCAGTCGCGATCTGGCGGTCGAAGCGGTCGGGATGGAAGCGGCGGGCCATCTGGAAATAGGCCTTCTTGATGTCCTCGTCCGAGGCCGTTCGGGGAATGTCCAGGACCTGATAGAGGGTCATGGACGGGATGGTGTCCCGCAAGGTCAGGACCTCGGCGATCTGCTTTGGCGCGTCCTCGTGGGCCTCGCTCGGCTTCCGCAGCCGGTCCTTCTCGTCCGCCGCCGCCTCCGCCGCGGCCTCCTCGCCGGCCAGATCGACGACGCCGAGGCAATAGAAGAGGTACAGGCTCTTCCAGAACTGGTCGGGCGGCATGGTCAGCGTCCGCAGGATGATCTCGGCCGTGTCCTTGCCGTCGATCTTCTCGAGAATGTCTTTTTCCTCGATGGTCAGGAGATACGCATAGGTCCTGCGGCCGAGGACCGGTGTCCGCCGGGCCAGGAACGACTGCAGCATCGGGTGCGACTGCATCCGGCGGATGCCGTATTCGATGAGGAGGGGCACGCTGACCAGGGACTCGGCCGGCGCGCCGGCGAAGCTCTCGCGGGGCTGGAACTCGATCTCGGCGTCGAAGAAGCCGAAGACGTTGAGGACGCTGTCCCGGATCTGCTGGCTCAGGGCGTCGGCCAGGTCCTTCTCGGAGATGACGCCCTGGGTCTTAAGGACCTCGCCGATGTTCATGTTGGGCTCGACGTATTCGTCGAGCTTGGCGTGCTCCTCCTTGGAGAGACGCTCGAGCTTGTAGAGGACCTCGCCGAGCCGCTCCTGGGGCTGGTTCGTTTTAACCTGGATGATGCTGCCCTTGTCGAAGAAGAAGTACTTGACGATCTCGCCGCGGCGGAAGATCAGGCTGCCCGTCTTCTTGGCGAAAAAGATGTCCCGGAGGTGGGTCGCGATATGGTTCATGGCGCTTAGGATCCTCGAGAGGGTTCACTATATCCCTCTCGCCGCTGATTTTCAACCGCCAGACCCGAAGGCGGCTCGGAGGGTCATCTCGCCCTCATGGGAAAATTTTAAAGACGCCGGGACGTGCGCCGGCCTCGGCGCCAAAACAACTCGCTCGGCGTGCGCTACGCCTCGCTCAAACACGTTTTGGCGGTTTCCTCTGAAACGTCCCTCGACCGCCACGCGCCCCGGCTAAAATTTTCCAAATCGGGCTCGATAACCCTCCTCGCCGCCTTATTCGGCCCTATCAGACCCTCCTCGCCGCCGGCGTGCCGCGATGGTCCCTATGACCGAGCATAGTTTGAACAGGCCTTGGGAATGTGCTAATTATGGCGCATGAAGATCGCGCTGGCTCAGATCGTGCCGAAGCTCGGGGACGTCGAAGCGAACATCGATGCCCACCTCGAGATCATCGAAAAGGCGAGGAAGCAAAAGGTCGAGCTGGTCTGTTTCCCCGAGCTCGGGCTGACCGGCTACACCCTCAAGGACCTGGTCGAGGAGGTGGCCCTCGATCCGGCCGCGGACCCGCGTTTCGGCAAGCTTGTGGCCGCGACCAAGGGGATCTCGGTCGTCGCCGGCTTCGTCGAGGAGAGCCCGAAGTCGCGGGGCCTCTTCTACAACGCCGCGGCCTTCATCGCCGGCGGCCGGGTCCTCCATGTCCATCGGAAGGTCTTCCTGCCGACTGCGGGCATCTTCGAGGAGGCCAAGTTCTTCGCCCAGGGCCTGGACTTCCGGACCTTCCGGGCCCCGTTCGGGCGCGTCGGCCTGCTCATCTGCCGGGATTTCCTCCAACTCGGCTCGAGCTACGTCCATCATGCGGCCGGCGCCGATGTCATCATCTGCATTTCGGCCGCGCCCGGGCGCGGCGTGGCCGGCGGCGAGGCCTTCGAGACGAGCCGGATGTGGGAGCTCATGGGCGAAGCCGTGTCCTATTTTTCGACCGCGTTCGTTATCTACGCCAACCGGGCCGGCAGCGAGGACGGCGTCACGTTCGCCGGCGGCTCCTTCGTCTACGCCCCCGGCGGGCGCCTGGTGGCCCGCGGCGCCGCGGCCGCCCCGGACCTCGTCGTCTGCCAGGTCGACCTGGTCGATGTGCGCGAAGCCCGGCGCAAGTGGCTGTTCAAACGCGACGAGAAACCCGAAGCCATCTGGAGGTCCCTCGAAAGGATCGTCCGTGCCCCCGAAGATTAACGGCCCGTTCGTCGAGAAGGTCCTCACGTCGTTCATCCGGGACGAATTCGGCCGCTGCGGCTGCCGGAAAGCCCTGCTGGGCCTGTCGGGCGGGCTGGACTCGGCGGTCTGCGCGGCGTTGTCCGCCCGGGCCCTCGGGCCTCGGAACGTCCTGGGCCTGGTCCTCCCCTGCGGCCCGGGCTTCCCCCAGGACGTCAAGGACGCCGTGGCCTGGGCCCGCCGTCTCGGCATCCGGCACAAGACGATCGACATCGCGCCGCAGGTCGACCTCTATTTCGCCGCCCATCCGACCACGAGCCGGGTCCGGCGCGGCAACAAGATGGCCCGGGAACGCATGTCCATCCTGTACGACTACTCCTCCCGCGAAGGCGGCCTCGTCCTGGGCACGAGCAACAAGACCGAGCTTCTCCTCGGCTACGGCACGGTCTACGGCGACATGGCCTGTGCCATCAACCCCATGGGCGACCTCTACAAGACGCAGGTCCGGGAGCTGGCGGCTCATCTGCGGGTCCCCGTGGGGATCCGCCGCAAGGCGCCGACAGCCGGGCTTTGGCCGGGCCAGACCGACGAGGGCGATCTCGGCTTGACCTACGAGGAGATCGACCTCATCCTTTACGGGCTGGTCGAGGGCCGAAAGACCCGGGCCGAGGTGATCGAGGCGGGCCACGCCGCGGCCGACGTCGACCGCGTGCTCGGGTTGATCAGGGGCTCTCAGTTCAAGCGGGCCCTGCCGCCCATCGCCAAGCTCTCCATCCGCTCCGTGGGTCACGATTTCCTCTATCCCTACGATCGGGGTCGATAGACCGTGGCCGGCCGCCTCTTTGTCGTCGGGACGCCCATCGGCAACCTGGAGGACATCACCCTGCGGGCGTTGCGGGTCCTCGGCGAAGTCGCGGCCATCGCCTGCGAGGACACTCGCCAGACGGTCAAGCTTCTGAACCGCTACGGCATCAAGAAACCGCTCCTCAGCTATTTCCAGCCTCGCGAGGGACAGCGCATCCCGGAGATCATCCGGTTGCTCAAGGCCGGCGGGGATGTCGCGCTCGTTTCGGACGCCGGCACGCCGGGGATATCGGACCCCGGGTTCCCGCTCATCCGCGAGGCGCTCAAGGAGGGCCTGGCCGTCGTCCCCATCCCCGGGCCTGCGGCGGTGACGGCGGCCCTGTCGGCCGCCGGCCTGCCGACGCATCGGTTCCTCTTCGTCGGCTTTCCGCCGCCGAAGGCTGCGGCCCTCCGGAAGTTTCTCGAGGCTTTGAGGCCGGAAAGCGCGACGCTCGTCTTCTACCTGCCGACCCGGAAGCTCTCGACGTTCTTGGCCGCCGTGATCGAGGTCCTGGGGGACCGGCGGATGACCGTGGCCCGGGAATTGACCAAGGTCCACGAGGAGTTTCTTCGCGGGACGGCCTCGGGGCTGATGGCCGCGATAGGCTCGCGCGAGCTCAAGGGAGAAGCGACTGTGCTGGTCGAGGGAACCCGCTAGGCCGCTTAGCCGGAGATAAAAGAAACCGGCGGCCTGACGGAATTATTGTAAGCATAGTATTATGAATTATTTATACTTACTTAACAAATTTTATCGAGATACTTGACAACTAAACGCTCAGATATTATATTAATAACTAACTAAGATATAATATCAGGAGGTTTTTCATGGCCATTATCAGATGGGATCCCTATAGGGACATGATCAGCCTGAGGGACAGGATGAACCGGCTTTTCGAGGATATGTCCTCAGCCAAGGGCGAGGAGAAGGACCTCATGGCCCGCACTTGGGCCCCGTCGGTCGACATCTACGAGACCGAGAACGAAGTCGTCCTGACCGCCGAGATCCCCGGCGTCGACGAGAAGGATGTCGAGATCAAGGTCGAAGACAACAACCTGACCCTGCGCGGCGAGCGGAAGTTCGAGAAGGAGACGAAGGAAGAGAACTACCACAGGGTCGAGCGGGCCTACGGATCATTCTTCCGGTCCTTCTCCCTGCCTAGCTACATCGATCAGGACCGGATCGAAGCCGAGCAGGAGAACGGCGTCCTCAAGATCCACATGCCCAAGCGGGCCGAGCTCAGGCCCCGTAAGGTCAAGATCCTTAAGCCCGTTCAGGTGACGGCCGAAAAGCCCAAGAAGTAAGGCGTTTTATAGGGGGACATGATACCTGTTTCCTAATTTCCGAAATTTTGGAAATTGGGAAACAGGTTTCGCGTCCCCGTTTTTTTAGGCCCGGGCGATCGTGATCGCCCGCACCTCTTTAGCCCCCGCCGCCATCAGCACTCTCGCACACTCGCGGATGGTCGCTCCCGTCGTGGTGACGTCGTCAACAAGGACGAGCGTCCTGTCGGCGACACGGTGCGGCTTCCTCACAGCGTAGACCCGCCGGACGTTCCGTTCCCGGTCCGCGGCCTTGAGCCCGGCTTGGGCGGGGACGTTGCGGGTCTTGACCAACACCCGGTCGAGGACGTCAAGGCCCCGCATCTTCCCGAGATCGCGGGCTAGCAGGCGGGCCTGGTTGAAGCCCCGCTCGCGCCGCCGCGACGGATGGAGAGGGACGGGGACGAAGAAGTCCGCGCCGTCCCACAAGGCCTCATCCTCGTTCAGGCGATCCCGCGCGAATGACGCGAGGGGCCGGCTGAGCGGGGCGTACCGCCGGTACTTGAAGAGCAGGATGACGTCCTTGAGCGTGCCGCCGTAAACGCCGCAGGAACGATGGATGGAGAAGGCCGGCGCGTCACCGAGGCAGCGGCCGCAGAGATGGTCCGCGACGTCACCGGCCTCGAACCGGCCGCAGCGCGGACAGCGCGACCCGGTCCAGGGCGCGAGTTTCTGCAGGCAGCCGCCGCAGACGATCCTCTCCCCGGTTCTTTCCAAGGGTTCTTGGCATATCTTGCAGAAAGACGGAAAGACCAGGAGCTCGGCCAGCCGGGCCAGGCCGGCCGCCCGGACCCGCCACGTCGGGGTCACTGGGCCCTGAGCTCTTCCTCGTTCTTTTCCTGGCAATCGATGCAGAACGGCGTCCACGGGATGGCCAGCAGCCGCTTGCCGCCGATCTCCTTCTGACAGGTCTGGCAGACGCCGAACTCGCCGTGCTCGAGCCTCTTGATGGCCTCGTCGATGAGAAGCAGCTGCTCGCGCTCGGCGTCGGAAAGGCTCAGGAGGAATTCCTTGCTGTAGGAGGTCTCGGCCTTATCGACAAGGTCCTGGGCCACGTTGGAATCCATGTCCTTGCTCTCGGTGATCTTATCCGTGAGCTTGCGGATGATGCTTTCCTTCTTGTCCGCCAGCCTCTTCCGGAATTCGTCCTTGTCCTTCTTGTTCATCTTTCGCAACATCGGTCCATCCCCTTCACTTGGCGTAATGCCGGCCCCCGACGATGGTCAGGGCCCGGTAGACCTGCTCCAGCAGGACGACGCGGGCGAGTTCGTGTGAGAAGGTCATCCGCGATAGCGACATCGTCATGTCCGCCCGTTCGACGATCCGGTCCGCGAGCCCGAGGAAGCCGCCCACGACGAAGGCCAGCGGCCGGCCCGCCTCGCGCGCCCGGCCGCGGAGAAAACCGGCGAACTCCTCGGAGGTCATCTCCCGGCCGCGGCCGTCAAGGCAAATCACATACGCTCCTTCGAGGTGTTTTTCGAGGCCGCCCGCCTCCAGATCCTTGATCTTGGCGGCGTGCCGTTCCTCCAGCCCCCGGGCCTCGCGCGTCTCGATGATCTCGACCGTCGCGAGGGACCTGATGCGCGCCTCGTAAAACCCCTGCAACCCCCTGAACTCGGGGCCCTTCGTCTTGCCAGGCCAGAGGAATTTTAAGCGCATCGCCCAAAAGGCGCTAACACAATAATGATTCGATCCTGACTTGTCAACACCGGACCGCCGTTCCCGCGAACAAATCCCGGCCGCCGATCAGAAGTCGAGCCGCAGGGCGTCGCCCCACAGGTTCTCGAGGCCGTAGCGGTCGCGCGCGGCCCGCGAGAAGACGTGGACGACGAGCGAGCCGTAGTCGAGCAGGATCCACTCGCCCGACTCGAGGCCCTCGACGCTGAGCGGCCGCAGGCCGTGGGCCTTGAGCGCGGCCTCGACCGCCTCGGCCAAAGCCACGTTCTGCCGGGACGAGTTCCCGTGCGTGATGACGAAGAAGTCGGTGAACGAGGAGAGGTCGCGCAGGTCGAGGACAGTCAGGTCCTCGGCCTTGCGTCCGAGGGCGGCTTCGACGGCCAGGCGGACGTGAGCGGGCAGACTCCTCTTGGTGAACCTTTTTTTCTTCTCTTCGGGCATGGCTCCTATCGTCCTCGATAAAGTTGGTGGGCGCGGATGTAGGCCCCGACAGCCCGGGGCACGAGTCCTTCGAGCGAGGCGCCGCGGCGGGCCCGGTCCCGGACGAGCGTCGAGGATACGTCCAGGGCCCGGATAGGCACGAGGATGACGCTAAAGCGGGGCGGCGCCGAGGCCGCGAGGCTCCCGGCCTCGGCCAGCGGCCCGGTCGCGTCCCGCAGACGGCCGCCGAGAACGCCCCGGGCCCGATCGAGCTCGTAACCCGGCCGCCCGGTCACGAGAAAGACGCACTCGGCCAGGACCTTCTCGGATTCGTGCCAGGTCCCGATGTCCAGGAAGGCGTCGACGCCGACGATGAAGAACGCCCGGGACCGGGGCCAGAGGCGCTTGACCCGGCGCAGGGTCCGGATGGAATAGGACTTGCCCCGGGCCTCGACCTCGATCGGCGAGACCTCGAACCCGGCCCGGCGCCGGCAGGCGAGCTCGACCATGCGCAGGCGGTCGGCCGCCGGCGCGGCCCCGCCCGCGGCCTTGTGCGGCGGGATGTGGGACGGGATGAACAGGATGCGGTCGAGGCGGGCCCGGCGCCGGACCTCGGCCGCCGCCTGCAGATGGCCGCAGTGGATGGGATCGAAGGTCCCGCCGAACAGCCCGATGGTTTCCATCTAGGCGTCCTTGCGGCCGTCGGGCTCGGCGATCCGGCCCAGCAACTTGGCCACGGCCTCGACGAGCGGCTTGAGGCCTTCGCGCTTGAGCGCGGAGATGGCGAAGATCGGGATCTTCCGCCGGGCGGCCATGCGGTGAAGGCGGACGAGCCGCGACCGATCGTCGCCGAGCAGATCGACCTTGTTGGCCGCGATGATCTGGGGCCGGGCCGCGACTTCGGGCGAGAAGGCCTCGAGCTCCTTCTGGATGACCCGGAAATCTTGGAGCGGATCCCGGCCCGAGTAGGGCGACACGTCGACGACATGGATGAGGACCTTCGTCCGCTCGATGTGGCGCAGGAAACGGATGCCCAGCCCCTGGCCGAGATGAGCGCCCTCGATGAGCCCCGGGATGTCGGCGACGACGAAGGAACGGTACTCGCCGATGTCGACGACGCCGAGGTTGGGGGTCAGGGTGGTGAAGGGATATTCGGCGATGAGCGGCCGGGCCGCCGAGATCTTCGAGATCAGGGTCGATTTCCCGGCGTTGGGGAAGCCGACCAGGCCTACGTCGGCGATGAGCTTGAGCTCGAGAAAGAGCTCCTTCTCCTCGCCGGGCCGCCCCGGCTGCCACTCGCGCGGGGCCTGGTGGGTCGAGGTCGCGAACGTGGCGTTGCCGCGGCCGCCCTTGCCGCCGCAGGCCGCGACGAAGCTCGCGCCGTGGCGGGCCAGGTCGGCCAGCATCGTGCCGCCGTCCGTCTCCTTGATCACCGTGCCGACGGGGACGCTGAGGCGAACGTCGGCGCCGCGCTTGCCCTGGCGGTTGTTGCCCTCGCCAGGCGCGCCGTTCTTGGCCTTGAGGATCGGATGGAAGCGGAAGTAGGCCAGCGAACTGATGTTCTCGTCGGCGGCGAAAATGATGCTTCCCCCGTCGCCGCCGCGGCCTCCGTCCGGTCCCCCTTTGGGGACGCGGGCTTCGCGGCGGAAGCTCACGCAGCCGTCGCCGCCCTTCCCGGCCTTCAGCGTGACGGTGACTTGGTCAACGAACAACGGAGGTGGGGCTCTTCCTCAAGCCGGCAGGACGGAGACAACCTTTCCCTTCCGGCCCTTGTCGGCGTAATGGACGGTCCCGGTGACCGTCGCGAACAAGGTATCATCTTTGCCCCGGCCGACGTGGAGCCCGGGCTTGATGGGCGTCCCCCGCTGGCGGACGAGGATGGATCCGGCGTTGACCTGCTGGCCGCCATGGCGCTTGACGCCCAGCCTTTTCCCCGCGCTGTCGCGTCCGTTCTTGCCGGCGCCGCCGGTCTTTTTATGGGCCATGGCTTACTCCTTCGCGGCTTTCTTGGGTTTGGCCGGGGCCTTCTTCTCGGCCTTCGGCTTGGCGGCTTCCTTCTTGGCCGGCTTGGCCTTGGGCGCCGACTTGGCGGGCTTGGCCGGGGCCGGGGCCTCGACCGGAGCGGCCGCCTTGGGCTTGGGGGCCGGGGCGGGCTTCTCGGCCGGGACGATCTTCTCTTCGGCCAGGTCGGCGGCCGTGATCTGCGTCCGGTCCGCGGCGATCTTGGTGATGCGGACCTTGGTCAGCTGCTGGCGGTGGCCGCGGGTCCGGCGGAACTGTTTCCTTCTCTTCTTCTTGAAGACGATGACTTTCTCGTCCTTGAAGTTCTCGAGGACCAGGCCCAGGACCATGGCGTTGTCAAGGATGGGGGTCCCGACCTGGACCGTGCCGCCGTCCTCGATCAGGAGGACGCGGTCGAAATGGGCCTTCCGGCCGGGTTCGAGGTCGAGCTTCTCGACGGCCAGGACGTCGCCTGCCTTGACGCGGTACTGCTTGCCGCCTGTCAGGATCACTGCGTACATAGGAACCTACCTACCCTTCGGTTTAGGATGCGGAAAAGGAACGTCAAATTTAGCATAGGGCCCGCCGGAAGTCAAATAGCGGGTCTGGAAGGCAGAGCCGGACAGACCCGTGGAATTCGGGGGCCTGGCCGGGAATTCGGGACATGACCCTTTTCTCTGGAAAAGGGATCGTGTCCCAGCAATTCCCAGGGGCCCAACGAATTCCGGCGGCAAGAGCGTCTTGACACTCCAGGGGGCTTTCCTTACGCTAGGGCTGCGGGCGGTTAGCTCAGCGGTAGAGCATCGGTTTTACAAGCCGGGGGTCGCAGGTTCGAACCCTGCACCGCCCACCAACCGGAGCGAGCGAAGCGAGCGGAGGGCAGAAACTCAGCGGAGATACACGTAGCTGGGTTTCTGCGAAATATCTTGATCAAGGTGTTTCTGGGGACTTGCGTCAGCGGAGCGGAGGCGGCAAAAGTCCCCCGGAGCGACTCGAAGGGGGACTTTTGCGAAACATCGGAATCAAGGTGTTCTCTTGGATCCGAACGAAGCGAGCGGAGGGCAGAAGGGACCCGCCCCTGGATCAACGACTCTTGCCCACCGTCCGGGCCGCGTCCTTCTTTTCTTCTTCCGAGAAATCGCTCTCGCGGTGGCGATGGGTGTTGCCTCGCAGATCCCCGTGCTGGAGGGTGGACCCGCATAGCGGGGGGAACAGTGTAACTGGTTCCCGGGGTCGGGGAGCTAGAGGCAATACCCTGAGCCGAACCGAAGAGAGGGATTTCTCGGCTATGAGAACGAAAGAAGCGCCCCCGACGGGATTCGAACCCGTGTTGCTGCCTTGAAAGGGCGGTGTCCTGGGCCTCTAGACGACAGGGGCGAAAAAAATGAGCCGTGCTGGACTCGAACCAGCGACACCCGGCTTAAAAGGCCGGTGCTCTCCCTCTGAGCTAACGGCCCGGAAAAAGCCCTCTTATTATAGTAGCCGGGCGCATGGTGTCAATCCCGGCCCACGAAACGTCCCGGCCCCTCAGGGGAGAGGCTCGAACTTGATGATGACCCAGCGGCTGGATAGGCGACGGCCGCTCGCGTCTTTGAGAACGTACTGCCTCATGTCGAGCTTGTAGGTCTTCTTCACGCCGCCCTTGCCGGTGATGGCGACCACGACGTCCTTCGAGTGGATGTCGCCGGTCAGCTCCCGGATGGTCGGCAGCTCGCGAACGCCCAGGGAGAACATGGCCATCTCTTCCTGCGTGGCAGCCGCGGACTTGGCGGTGTTATAGGCCTTCTTGAACTCCTGCATCTTGCCGTTCTGGATGTCATAGGCCTTCTGGAGCTCGTCGATCTTCCTCTGGGCGGCGGCCTTGCCCGCGGCCGACCGGGAAGTGTCCTTCTCGTACTGGGCGTCCTTGAGGGCCGCATCGGCGTCGATCGTCGGGCCGATCTGGGCGTCCTGGGCCTTCTTGGCCTCGATCTCGGTCTTGTTCAGGTCGGGCAGATCGAAGGGCTCGATCTTCTCGGGGCTGATGCTCACGATCGACCAGGAGGTGAGCTCGGGCTGAAGGGGCTCGAGCGCCATGCTGGACATCGTGTCGTTGTCGTTCATCATGACGGCATTGAAGTACTTTTTGAGGAGGGTTTGTTCGGGCGCCGACGTGCATCCCTGGATGATCAGGAACGCAGCCAATACGCCGATCACGACGAGAGCCTTCTTATGCATGATGCCTCCTTCTATTGTTCCGAAACTTCTCTGGGTGAAATCATAACTTCTTTACCAGTCAAAAATCAAGCCCTTTTCTGAGGGGCCGAGGGAGGTTTCCCCCGGCGGCCCATTTATGATAAACTATTGAATCCTAAAACTCCGGATTCGGGGTAAGACCATGACGACTGAGAAAGACATCGTCCTCAAGCATCCCAAGGACCCTTCGCGCCTGCTCGCCGTCATCCGGGACGTCCAGACCCGCTTCGGGCACGTTTCCGGCGAGGCGGTGAGCCGGATCGCGGCCCACCTGAAGCTCTCTGAAGCCGAGGTCCGCGGCGCGGTCACCTTCTACCATTTCTTCTCCCTGACCCCCCGGGGCGCCTCGACCGTCTACCTGAACGACTCGATCACGTCGAGGATGGCGGGCCGGTCCGCCGTCGCCCGGGCCTTCGAGGAGGAAGCCGGCTGCCGGTTCGGCGAGGTCTCGCCGGACGGCCGGATCGGCCTCTTCCCGACCTCCTGCATCGGCATGAACGACCAGGAACCGTCGGCCATCATCGACGGCGTCGTTTTCACCGCCCTGACGCCGGACAAGGCCAAGGCCATCGTCCGGGGGCTCCGGGCCGGGACGCCGGCCCGGGACCAGGTCGCGGCCCTCGGCGACGGCGCCAACCAGTCCGACCTCGTCCGGGCCATGGTCGTCAACAACATCCGCGAACGCGGCCCCGTCCTCTTCGGCGCCCACGAACCGGGGGCCGGGCTGCGCAAGGCCGTGGCCATGAAGCCGGAGGCGGTCATCGACGAGGTCAAGCGGTCCGGCCTGCTCGGCCGCGGCGGGGCCGGCTTCCCGACGGGCCTCAAATGGGAGTTCTGCCGGCGCGAGGCCGCGACCCCCCGCTACGTCGTCTGCAACGCCGACGAGGGCGAGCCCGGCACGTTCAAGGACCGGGTCATCCTGACCGAGCTGCCGCACCTGCTCTTCGAGGGCCTGGCCGTGGCCGGCTACGCCATCGGGGCCAAGACCGGCGTTCTCTACCTCCGCTCGGAGTACGCCTATCTCCGGGCCCACCTCGAGGCCGCTCTGGCCAAGCTCCGGCAGGACGGCCTGCTCGGCCCGAAGACAGCCGGCGCCGCCGGCTTCGACTTCGACATCGTCATCAAGTCGGGCGCCGGCGCCTATGTCTGCGGCGAAGAATCGGCCCTGCTCGAATCGGCCGAAGGCAAGCGCGGCGAGCCCCGCGACAGGCCGCCCTTCCCCGTCGAGACCGGCTACCTGAACAAGCCGACGACGGTCAACAACGTCGAGACCCTGGCCACGGCCGCCCGCATCCTGGCCGAAGGCGCGGGTTGGTTCAAGTCCATGGGCACGGCCAAATCGGCCGGCACCAAGCTCCTGAGCGTCTCCGGCGATTGCTGCCGGCCGGGCATCTACGAGGTCGCCTACGGCCTGACCCTGGCCGAGCTCCTGGAGAAGGCCGGCGGCACCGACGCCAAGGCCGTCCAGGTCGGCGGTCCGTCCGGGACCTGCGTGGCCCCGGCCGAGTTCGGCCGCCGGATCGACTTCAGCGACCTGGCCACGGGCGGCTCGGTCATCGTCTTCGGGCCGCGGCGCGACATCTTCGAGGTCGTCGAGAACTTCATGGAGTTCTTCGTCGACGAGTCCTGCGGCTGGTGCACGCCGTGCCGGGCCGGGAACGTCCTGATCAAGAAGAAATTCGAGAAGATCGCGGCCGGGCTCGGCACCGACGCCGACCTTCGGGACCTCGAGGCCTGGGGCAACCTGATCAAGCGCACCAGCCGGTGCGGGCTGGGGCAGACCTCGCCCAATCCCATCCTGACGACGATGAAGAGCTTTCCCGAGCTCTACCAGGCCAAGCTCCGGTCGGGCGAGGAGTTCGTGCCGCTGTTCAACCTGGCGGAGGCCATCCAGGACGGCTGCGCGGCCGCCCATCGCGCGCCGGAGTGCAAGGAGACCCTCTATGAGTGAGATCCGCTTCACGATCGACGGCCGGCCCTGCGTGGCCGAGCGCGGCCAGACCATCGTCGAGGCCGCCAAGGCCAACGGTGTCTACATCCCCGTCCTCTGCCACTACGAGGGCCTCCAACCGGTCGGCAGCTGCCGCATCTGCACGGTCCGCGCCGCCGGCCGCTATATGGCCGCCTGCACCCAGCCGGTGACCGAGGGTCTGGCCGTGGAGAACACGGCCCCCGACCTCGAGGACATGCGCAAGGCCCTGGTCGAGATGCTGTTCGCCGAGGGCAACCACTTCTGCCCGGCCTGCGAGAAGAGCGGCAACTGCGAGCTCCAGGCCCTGGGCTACCGCTATCAGATGATGGTGCCGCGGTTCCCCTTCCTCTGGCCGGGCCGGCCGCTCCTGTCCGCGTCGCCGCTGCTCATGCTCGAGCGCAACCGCTGCATCCAGTGCCTGCGCTGCGTCCGCGGCGTCAAGACCAAGGACGGCCGCAAGATCTTCGCTTCGATCCGGCGCGGCCCCCAGGTCACGATCGAGGTCGACGCCAAGCTGGCCGCCAGGATGTCCGACGAGGAGGCCCGCCGGGCCATGGCCATCTGTCCGGTCGGGGCCATCCTCAGGAAAGGGACCGGCTTCGCCGTGCCCATCGGGAAGCGCAAGTTCGACCCGGCGCCGATCGGCAGCGACATCGCCCGGGGGACCGGGAGGTAGTCCGTGAGCAAAGCCGTCATCGCCACCACCTCGCTCGCCGGCTGCTTCGGCTGCCACATGTCCCTGCTCGACATCGACGAGCGCATCCTCAAGCTCGTCGAGGTCGTCGAGTTCAACAAGTCCCCGATCGACGACATCAAGCGCTTCACCAAGCCCTGCGACGTCGGCCTGATCGAGGGCGGCTGCTGCAACAGCGAGAACGTCGAGGTCCTGCGCTCGTTCCGCAAGAACTGCAAGGTCCTGGTCTCGGTCGGCGAGTGCGCCATCATGGGCGGCCTGCCGGCCCTGCGCAACAGCATCCCGCTCAAGGAGTGCCTCGAGGAGGCCTACCTGAACGTGCCCACGGTCGACGCGGGCGAGCCCATCATCCCGAACGACGAGGATCTGCCGATCATCCTGGACAAGGTCTATCCCTGCCACGAGGTCGTCAAGATCGATTATTTCCTGCCGGGGTGCCCGCCCTCGGCGGACGCCATCTGGGAGGCCTTGACCGCCCTCGTCGAGGGCCGGCCCCTGGCCCTGACTTATGACCAGATCAAATTCGACTGAAGAGTGAATGCCCATGGGGAAAAAGATCACGATCGAGCCCGTCACCCGGGTCGAAGGTCACGGCAAGGTCACCATCCATCTCGATGACGCCGGCAAGGTGACCCAGTCCCGGTTCCACGTCGTCGAGTTCCGCGGCTTCGAGCGCTTCGTCCAGGGCCGCCCTTATTGGGAGGCCCCGGTCCTCGTCCAGAGGCTCTGCGGCATTTGCCCCGTCAGCCACCACCTGGCGGCGGCCAAGGCCATGGACGTCGTCGTCGGGGCCGGACCCGGCAAGCTGACCGCCACGGCCGAGAAGGTCCGGCGGCTCATGCACTACGGCCAGATGTTCCAGTCCCACGCCCTCCACTTCTTCCACCTCTGCTCGCCGGACTTCCTGCTGGGCATGGACGCCGACCCGGCCATCCGCAACGTCATCGGCATCATCGGCCTCGACAAGGAGCTGGCGACGCGGGCCGTACTCATGCGCAAGTTCGGGCAGGAGCTCATCCTGGCCACGGCGGGCAAGAAGATCCACGGCACCGGGGCGGTGCCCGGCGGCGTCAACAAGAACATCGGCCTCGAGGAGCGGGACCGCTTCCTCAAGGGCCCCGAGCCCCTGACGGCCGACCGGATGATCGAGTGGGCACAGGCCGCCCTCGAGCTCTTCAAGGGCTATCAGGCCAAGAACAAGGACCTGGTCGACGGCTTCGCCGCCTTCCCCTCGAACCACCTCAGCCTGGTCCGCAAGGACGGCGCCCTCGACTTCTATCACGGCTGCCTCCGGGCCGTCGACGCGGACGGCCGCAAGATCCTCAACGACGTCGACTACCAGGACTACCTCGAACATATCGGCGAAGAGACCCGGGCCTGGAGCTACATGAAATTCCCCTTCCTCCGCAGCCTGGGCAAGGAGGAGGGCTGGTACCGGGTCGGCCCGCTGGCCCGGCTCAACACCTGCGACTACATCCCCTCGCCGCTGGCCCAGAAGGAGTTCGAGGCCTACAAGGCCTACACCGACGGCAAGCCCAACAACATGTCGCTCCACACGCACTGGGCCCGGCTCATTGAGCTGCTGCACGCGGCCGAGGTCATCAAGGAGCTGCTCCTGGACAAGGACCTGCAGGGGACCAAGCTGCTCAAGACCGGGCGCCGGGCGCCCGAAGGCGTCGGCCTGGTCGAGGCTCCCCGCGGCACGCTCTTCCACCACTACCGCGTCAACGCCGACGACCAGATCACCATGGCCAACCTCATCGTGTCGACCACGAACAACAACGAGGCCATGAACCGGGCCGTCCACTGGGTGGCCGTGAACGTCCTCTCGGAGAAGCCCGAGATCACGGAAGGCATGCTCAACCGCGTCGAGGTGGCCATCCGGGCCTATGATCCGTGCCTCAGCTGCGCCACGCACGCCCTGGGCCGGATGCCCCTCGAGGTCAGCCTCATCGGCCCGGACGGGCGCGTCCTCCAGAGGGAGGTCCGCTGATTCCGAGACGCACGACGCGCCCGCGAACGCTCGTCCTGGGCATCGGCAACCCGGGACGCCGGGATGACGGCTTGGGCGCCGCCGCGGTCGAGCGGCTGCGGCGGCTGCGGCTGAAGAACGTGACCGTCGACGCCAACTACCAACTCAACATCGAGGACGCGCTCGCCTGCGCCGGCCATGACGTCGTCGTCTTTGTTGACGCAGCCCGCGGCCTGCGCCGGCCGTTCGGCGTCTCGACGCTCGAGCCGGCGGCCGCGTTCCCGGCCCTGAGCCACGCCCTCAGCCCGGCGGCCGTCCTGGCCGTCGCGGCCGAGCTTTACGGCCGGCATCCCGAGGCCCGGCTGCTGGCCGTCCGCGGCCACGATTTCTCCGTCGGCGAAGGATTGACCCGCCGGGCCGAGGCCAACCTCGACCTGGCCGTGCTCTTTCTCGACGCCTTCCTGAAGGGACTCCGGACATGACCACCAAGACGATCACCGTCGTCCGCGACCTCCTGGCCACGAACAAGCAGGCCGCCGCCGCCATCAGGGCCGAGCTCCGGGCCCGGGGCATCCTAGGGGTCAACCTGCTGAGCTCGCCCGGTTCGGGCAAGACCACCCTCCTCGAGGCCCTGGCCGACCGGTTCCGCGGCCGCTTCCGGATGGCCGTCATCGAAGGCGACATCGAGACCGAGCGCGACGCCGAGCGCATCCGGGCCAAGGGCATCCCGGCCCGGCAGATCACGACCGGCGGGGCCTGCCACCTCGAGGCCAAGATGATCGGCCAGGCCCTGAAGGATGTCCCCGCGGCCATCGACTTCCTGTTCATCGAGAACGTCGGCAACCTCGTCTGCCCGGCGTCCTACGACCTCGGCGAGGACGTCCGCCTGGTCCTGCTCTCGACCCCCGAAGGGGACGACAAGCCGGCCAAGTATCCCCAGGCCTTCCTCTCGGCCGACGCCCTGGTCCTGACCAAGGCCGACCTGCTGCCCTACCTGCCCTTCGACCCCGGCAAGGCGGCGGCCGAGGCCCTGGCCATCAAGCCGACGCTCCGGGTCTTCCGGGTCTCGGCCCTGTGCGGCGACGGCCTCGACGGGCTCGCCGCCTACTTCGTCGAAGCGCTCGAGCGCCTGAGGTCCGGCCGTGCATGAGCTGTCGCTCATCGCCTCGGTCTTCGAGGTCCTCGAGGACGAGGCCCGCAAGCACGGCGCCCGGCGCGTCAGCCGCGTCGTCCTCCGGGTCGGCCTGATGTCCGGAGTCGTGCCCGAGCTGCTTGAATCGGCCTTCGAGAGCTATAAAATAGGGACGCTGGCCGCCGCGGCCACGCTGGAGATCGAGGTCGTGCCGGTCAAGCTGCGCTGTCCCGACTGCGGCGGAGAGGCCGTCCGCGCCGACACGGATTTTTCCTGCGCGGCCTGCGGCTCGCGGCGGGTCGAGATCGTCGAGGGCCGCGATCTGGTGGTCGGGACGATCGATCTCGAGACCTGAACGGCGCGACTTGACAAGCCTATTTTCATCCTGTATATATCCGGTCTTGTTTTTCAATTGGTCTGCGAGTCTCCGGGCATAGCCGTCAAGGAGATTTTTATTTTTATAGACTATATTCGCCAGCCTGCGAGGCCGGCAGCCGGCCGAGAGCCGTACGCCGCCTCCTTCCCCTCAGTCCTCTGTCTGGCCGCTTTCCCTGCCGTCCCGCGCCCCGCCGGCCGGTCCCTGAAGGCCGCCGAAATCCTCGATCCGGAGGGATGATTTGGACACCGATAAGACCAAGATCCAGAAGATCATCGACAAGCACCAAGGCCTTCGGAAGAACCTCATCGCCATCCTCCTCGACGTCCAAGAGACCTTCAACTACCTCCCGCCGGACGCCCTGCGCCAGGTCGCCAAGGGCCTGGACATGCCGCTCATCAACGTCATCGGCGTGGCCACGTTCTACCGGGCCTTCAGCCTGAAGCCGAGAGGCAAGCACACCTGCCTGGTCTGCCTCGGCACGGCCTGCCACGTCCGGGGCGGACCCAAGATCCTGGAGGAGCTCGAGCGCCGGCTCGACGTCCCCGCCGGCGACACGACCAAGGACGGACAGTTCACGCTGGAGACCGTGGCCTGCCTCGGCTGCTGCGCCATTGGCCCGGTCGTCGTCGTCGACGGCGAATACCACGGCCACGCGACCATCCGCAAGATCGCGCCGATCCTGAGCAAGTACCAGAAGCCGGAAGCGGCATAAGGAAAAGGAGAGATACCGATGGCCGGCACCAAGAAACTCCGCATCCAAGACCTGGCGAAGATCCGGGAAAAGACCAAGTCCCTGATGACCATCCGGGAGAGCGAGGGCCGGGCCCGGGTGACGGTCCACATGGGCACCTGCGGCATCGCCGCCGGGGCCCGCGACATCATGGACGCCCTCCTCGGCGAGATCAGCAAGGCCAACATCCAGGATGTCATCGTCACGACGTCCGGCTGCGCCGGGCTCTGCAACGCCGAGCCGATGATGACCGTCGAGCTCAAGAACCAGCCTCCGGTGAAATACGGCCACCTGACCCCGGACAAGCTGCGCAAGATCTTCGTCCAGCACATCCTGGGAGGCCAGATGGCGACGGACCTGGTCCTGGCCGTCGGCAGCGAAACCGTGTACTGAGAGGGACGCGTGAAACAATATCGCACTCACCTGTTGGTTTGCGCCGGGACGGGCTGCGTCTCCTGCGGGTCGTTCAAGGTCAAGGAAGCCCTGGAAAAAGAGATCAAGGCTAAGGGCCTCGACAAGGAAGTCCAGGTCGTGGCCACGGGCTGCAACGGCTTCTGCGAGCGGGGCCCGATCGTCCTGGTCCAGCCCGACGGCATCTTCTACCAGCTCCTCCAGATCGAGGACGTGCCTCATCTCGTCGAGGAGCATCTCCTCAAGGGCCGTCCGGTCAAGAAGCTGATGTACGTCCCGCCGGCCGAGAAGACGCCGGTGCCGAAGATGAAGGACATCGAGTTCTTCAAGCACCAGCGCCTGATCGTCCTGCGCAACCGCGGCCGGATCGACCCCGAGAAGATCGAGGAGTACATCGCCTTCGACGGCTACGAGGCCATGGGCAAGGCCCTCACGGGGATGACGCCCGGGGAGATCATCGACGAGATCACCTTCTCGGGCCTGCGCGGCCGCGGCGGCGCCGGGTTCCCGACGGGCAAGAAGTGGGCCCTCTGCGCCCAGGAGAAGTCTTCTCCCAAGTACCTCATCTGCAACGGCGACGAGGGCGATCCCGGCGCGTTCATGGACCGGTCGGTCCTCGAGGCCGATCCCCACGCCGTCCTCGAGGGCATGGTCATCGGGGCCAAGGCCATCGGGGCCTCGAAGGGCTTCGTCTACATCCGCCACGAATACCCGCTGGCCCTGAAGCGCATGGCCATCGCCATCCAGCAGGCCCGGGACAACGGGCTCCTCGGCGAGGACATCCTGGGCACGGGATTCAACTTCGATCTCGAGATCGTCCAGGGCGCCGGGGCCTTCGTGTCCGGCGAGGAGACGGCCCTGATCGCCTCCGTCGAAGGCCGGATCGCCATGCCCCGGCAGCGGCCCCCCTATCCGGCTCACAAGGGCCTCTGGGGCCAGCCGACGGTCATCAACAACGTCGAGACCTGGGCCACGGTGCCCAACATCATCCGCCGGGGCTCGGATTGGTTCCAGGCCCTGGGCACGGACACGAGCAAGGGGACCAAGATCTTCTCGCTCGTCGGCAAGATCGCCAACACCGGCCTGGTCGAGGTCCCCATGGGCATCAGCCTCCGGGAGATCGTCTACGGCATCGGCGGCGGCATCCCCGACAAGCGCGATTTCAAGGCCGTCCAGATCGGCGGGCCTTCGGGCGGCTGCCTGCCGGCCAAGCTGCTCGATCTGCCCGTCGATTACGAGAGCCTGACCGCCGCCGGGGCCATGATGGGCTCGGGCGGCATGATCGTCATGGACGACAAGACCTGCATGGTCGACGTCGCCAAGTACTTCCTCAACTTCCTGCAGGACGAATCCTGCGGCAAGTGTGTCTCGTGCCGGGAAGGGACCCAGAGGATGTACGAGATCGTCAAGGGCATCACCGAGGGCAAAGGCCAGGAGAGCGACTTGGCCCTGCTCGAGGAGCTGGCCACGGTCTGCAAGGACGCCTCCATGTGCGCCCTCGGCCAGACGGCCGGCAATCCCATCCTGACGACCCTGCGCTACTTCCGGCACGAATACGAGGCCCACATCCTCGACAAGCGCTGCCCGGCCGGCGTCTGCAAAGCCCTCATCCGCTACGTCGTCCTGGCCGAGAAGTGCACCGGCTGCCAGTCCTGCAAGAAGGCCTGCCCGAACGACTGCATCAAGGGCACCCTCAAGGACGTCCACCTCATCGACCAGTCGCGGTGCATCAAGTGCGGCGCCTGCAAGGAGGCCTGCAAGTTCGAGGCCATCGAGGAGCAGCGCGAAGAAGCGATCCAGGTCATCTGAGAGGACACATGATCACCTTTCGCATGAACGGTTTGGAAGTCAAGGTCGAAGAGGGGTCGACCCTTCTCGACGCGGCCAGGTTCTACGGCCTCGAGATCCCGACGCTCTGCTACAACGAAGGGCTGACGCCCTTCGGCGGCTGCCGCCTCTGCGTCGTCGAGATCGGCGAGGGCCTGAAGAGCAAGCTCGTCTCGTCTTGCACGTACCCGGCCGAGGAGGGGCTCGTCGTCCGGACGGACTCGGCCCGGGTCTGGAAGTCGCGCCGGATGATGATCGAGTTGATGCTGGCCATGGCCCCCGGCTCGAAGGTCCTCCAGGACATGGCTTCCCGGTACGGGGTCACCCAGGTCCGGTTCACGCCCCGCAACGACGAATGCATCCTCTGCGGACTGTGCACGCGGATCTGCGCCGAGCAGATGGACGCCGAGGCCATCGGGTTCCAGCAGCGCGGCCACAAGCGCAAGATCTCGACGCCGTTCGACATGCGCTCGGACGTCTGCCGCCTGTGCGGGGCCTGCATGTACATCTGTCCCGCCTGCCAGCTCCGCTGCCAGGGGCCCCAGGCCGAGACGACCCTGTGCAACGGCTGCCTGACCATGGAACCGAGCTGTCTCGAACATTACGAGGATCTCCAGTGTTGGATGTACGACGCGGGCCGCTGCGGCACCTGCGTTCAAGAAAAGAAATCTTAAAGGATCATGAGGAGGTAATTTCATGCCGAGTCTGACGAAACTCAACAGAAGCGCCGCCACCCTGACCAAGAACAGGACGGAGGGGTCGGTCAGCCCCTTTAGCGGCATGTGCGTGACCTGCGTCGACGGCTGCATCGGGATGTGCGAGATCGGGAAATCCGCCTACCGCGGCGCCGAGGTCCTTTATCCCCAGCCCTTCGGCATCATCACGGCCGGCTGCGAGAAGGACTACCCCGTCGACCTGTCGCACTTCAGCATCATGGGCACGGCCAAAGGCGCCTACGGCGTCGAGGCCGACAGCGACAAGGCGACCTTCGAGAAGGTCAGCATCGAGACGAAGATCGGCGTCAAGAAGGACATCAAGCTCAAGGTGCCGTTCATCATCGCCGGTATGGGCTCGACGAATGTCGCCCTGCAGAACTGGGCCGGCCTCGGCGGCGGCGCCGCCATCGCCGGGACCATCCTGACGATCGGCGAGAACGTCTGCGGCATGGACGACAAGACCGAGCTCAAGAACGGCCGGGTCGTCCGCTCGCCGGACATGGAGTTCCGCGTCAAGTCCTTCCGCGACTGGCAGGACGGCTACGGCGACGTCGTCGTCCAGTCCAACGTCGAGGACACCCGGCTCGGGACGCAGGAATACGCCATCGAGAAGCTGGGCATCGAGACCGTCGAGCTCAAGTGGGGCCAAGGGGCCAAGGACATCGGCGGCGAGGTCAAGATCAAGACCGTCAAGAAGGCCCAGGCCCTCAAGAAGAAAGGCTACATCGTTCTCCCCGACCCCGAGGACCCCAACGTCATCGCCGCCTTCGAGAAGGGCAGCTTCAAGGAGTTCGAGCGTCACTCCCGCCTGGGCATGGTCGAGGAGGACAGCTTCTTGGCGCGGGTCGAGGAGTTGCGCAAGCTCGGCGCCAAGCACGTCTTCCTGAAGACGGGCGCCTATCGGCCGGCCGACCTGGCCCGGGCCGTCAAGTATGCGTCCAAGGCCAAGCTCGACCTGCTGACCGTGGACGGCGCCGGCGGCGGCACGGGCATGAGCCCCTGGCGGATGATGAACGAATGGGGCGTCCCGACCGTCGAGATCTGGTCGCTGACCTGGAAGTTCGCCGACCAGCTGGCCAAGCAGGGCGAGTTCGTTCCCGACCTGGCCTTCGCCGGCGGCATCACCTTCGAGGACCAGATCTTCAAGGCCCTGTCCCTCGGCGCCCCCTACGTCAAGGCCGTCGGCATGGCCCGTTCTCCGCTGGCCGCGTCCATGGTCGGAAAGACCATCGGCGGCCGCATCAACGACGGCCAGGTCCCGGTTTACGTCGAGCGCTTCGGCAACAGCAAGGACGAGATCTTCGTCACCGCTCCCGAGCTGCGGCGGCGCTTCGGGGCCCGGTTCGACGAGCTCCCGACCGGGGCCATCGGCGTCTACACCTATTTCAAGCGGCTGAGCCAGGGCCTTCGTCAGATGATGGCCGGGGAGCGCAAGTTCACCCTGGATTACATCAAGCGCGATGACATCGCCTCCCTGACCAAGGAAGCGACGGACATCAGCGGCATCCCCTTCATCACCGACGTCGACAAGGACGAGGTCCAGAAGATCCTCAAGGCGAAGTAAGGCTTCGCCCCGGCTGAGTTACCTCCCTCCGGGGAGACGGGCCAGGCCCGTCTCCCCTTTTTTTTATCCGTTCTTGATATATAATTGAAGCTTGCCCGGACTCCGGCGCGGCAGGAGGTCCTGATGATCGCTCTCAAGGACGTTTTGGCCCTTCTCGACGGGGAGCTCCTCACCCCTTCGACATCCCCGGAAGCGGCGTTCCGCACGGTCTTCGCCTCCGATCTCATGAGCGATGTCCTGGCTTCGGCCGAGCCCGGCTCGCTCCTCTTGACCGGGCTGGCCAACACCCATGTCGTCAGCACCTGCAACGTGGCCGATCTCGCCGGCGTCGTCTTCGTGCAGGGCAAACGGCCCCCGGCCGAGGTCGTGGACCAGGCCCAGGTTCGGCAGCTGCCCCTCATCGCGACGAAGATCACCATGTTCGAGGCCTGTTCCCGCATGGCCGGGCGCCTCGAGGACGGAGGTCATGTCCGCCGCTGAGGCCGTTTTTCGCCAGGATTTTCCCGTCAAGGGCGGGGATTTCGGCAAGGCCGGGACGGTGGCCTGCCGGATCAAGGAGCTGCTCAAGGACCTCGGCCTGGACACCTGGACGGTGCGCCGGGCGGCCATCGTCGCCTACGAGGCCGAGATGAACGTCATCATGTACGCCTGGGAGGCCCGCGTCGACCTGGCCGTTTCGGCCGGAGCGGTCCACCTCGTCTTCGACGACCGGGGGCCCGGCATCCCCGACATCGAGCTGGCCATGACCGAGGGCTACACGACGGCCACCGCGGAGATGCGCGAGCTCGGCTTCGGCGCCGGCATGGGCCTGCCGAACATCAAGAGGAACGCGGACGATTTCCGCATCGAGTCCGAGGTGGGCCGGGGGACCCGCCTCGACATCACCATCCGGACGAATGGACACAGGACGTCATGAACAATCCGAACTATCACGCCATCCACATCACCAAGGACAAGTGTCTCGGCTGCGTTCATTGCATGTCGGCCTGCCCGACCCGGGCCATCCGGGTCGGCGAGGGCAAGGCCCGCATCATCGACCAGCTCTGTATCGACTGCGCCGAGTGCCTCCGGGTCTGCCCCTATGAGGCCGTCCACTCGCACACGACCTCCTTCGCCTCTCTCGAAGCCTTCGAGTACAAGGTGGCCATCCCGTCGACGGTCATCTACGGCCAGTTCGGCCCCACGGTCTTGCCCAACGAGATCCTGTCGGCCCTGCGCCGGGTCGGCTTCGACGAGGTCTACGACCTCAGCTCGATCTGCGAGCTCAACTGCGCGGCGACCGAGGAGTACCTCAACGAGCACCCCAGCCCCCGGCCGTACATCACCTCGACCTGCCCGGTCGTCGTCCGCATCATCCAGCGCCGCTATCCCTCCCTCTGCGGCCAGATCCTGCCGATCGAGCCGCCGCGGGAGATCGGGGCCAAGATCCTGCGGACCATCCTGCCCAAGGCCCTGGGCATCCCGGCCGAGAAGATCGGCATCATCCACATCACCCCCTGCCCGGCCAAGATGGTCTCGATCAACAGCCCGGCGACCCTGGCCAGGTCCTACCTCGACGGGGCCATCTCGATCCGGGACATCTTCCCGCAGATCCTCAAGGCCCTGCGCAAGAGCGAGGAGGACGCCCTCATGCGCCACCTCTTCCCGGAGACGCTCTTCAGCGGCATCGGCATGGGCTGGTCGCTCGCCGGCGGCGAGACGCGCGGCCTCAAGAGCCACCGGGCCGTGGCCGTCTCGGGCATCGGCGACACCATGCGGGTCCTCGACGAGGTCGAAGGCGGGCTGCTGCAGGACATCGACGTGCTCGAGTGCACCGTCTGCCCCGACGGCTGCGTCGGCGGGCCGCTCGGGGTCGAGAACCGCTTCCTGGCCAAGAGCCGGATCCTGGAACTCGTGGCCGCCGCCGGCGAGCACGCCGTGGTCGACCAGAAGGACGTCAGCCGCCTCTACCACCGGAACTTCCTCTCGTTCGACCACCCCGTGGCCCCGGCCGAGCCCCGACCGCTCGACTCCGACCCGGACAAGGCCATCCGCAAGGCCCAGCGCCGCGAGACGATCTTCGCCGGGCTGCCGCTCAAGGACTGCGGCATCTGCGGCGCGCCCGACTGCCGGACCCTGGCCGACGATATCGTCCGCGGCTTCGCCCGTCTCGAGGACTGCCCGTTCATCAAGAAGGAGGCCCGATGACCCTCTCCGAACTCGCGACCCGCCTCGATCTGAAGGTCTATGCGGCCGGCGCCGGGCTCGACCAACCCGTCCTCGGCGGCTACGTCAGCGACCTCCTGTCCGACGTCATCGGCCATGGGCACAAGGGCGACCTCTGGCTGACCATGCAGGTCCATCCGAACATCGTGGCCGTGGCGGTGCTCAAGGACCTGGCCGGCATCGTGCTCGTCAACGGCCGCCAGCCGGACCAGGGGACCCTGGAGCAGGCCCAGCGGGAGAACGTCTCCCTCCTCGGAGCGCAGACCGGCGCCTTCGACCTGGCCGGAAAGCTCTACGCGTTGGGGCTCAAGGGGAGTTGATGCCCCTCCGGCGGCTCCGGGCCGATCTCCACATCCATACCTGTCTTTCTCCTTGCGGCGAGCTGTCGATGTCGCCCAGGGCCGTCGTGGAGCGGGCCCGCGAGGCCGGACTCGATCTCATCGCCATCACCGACCACAACACGACCGAGAACACGGCCGCGGCGATCGCCGCCGCCGCCGGCTCGGCCTTGACCGTTCTCCCGGGCCTCGAGCTGACCACGGCCGAGGAAGTCCATCTGCTCGGCCTCTTCGAGCCGGGGACCGATCTCGGGCCGTTCCAGGACGAGGTCTATCGGAACCTGCCCGATCTGCCGGAGAAGAAAAAGTTCGTCGAGGACCAGGTCCTGGTCGACGCGGACGATTACGTGACCGGCTTCTGCCCGCGCTGCCTGTTCGGGGCCACGCTCTTTTCTATCCAGCAGGCGGTCGATCTCATCCACGGGCAAGGCGGCCTGGTCATCGCCTGCCATGTCGACCGGGACTCGTTCAGCATCATCTCGCAATTGGGCTTCATTCCGGCCGGGCTCGGCCTCGAGGCCATCGAGGTCTCGGCGCGCCTGAGCCCCGGGGAGGCCCGGGCGGCCTTCGGGACCGGGTCCGGGGGCCGGCCCGTCGTCCGCTTTTCCGACGCCCATAAGCCCGAGGAGATCGGCGCGGCCGTGACCGAGTTCGTCGTCGACGCGCCGACGCTCGCCGAGATCCGCCAGGCCCTGGCCGGCCAGCAGGGCCGGGAGGTCCTTCTGCCATGATGGAGGACCTGTCACTCCACATTCTGGACATCGCCGAGAACGCGGCCGCGGCCGGCGCCACGCGGATCCTCATCGCGGTCAACGAGAATGAGCGCCGGGACCGGCTGACGTTCCGGGTGAGCGACAACGGCCGGGGGATGTCGGCCGAGGAAAAGGCCCGGGCCCTCGATCCCTTCTTCACGACCGGGCGCAAGCGGACCGGTCTGGGCCTGCCTCTGCTGGCCCAGACGGCGGGGATCTGCGGCGGCCGGCTGGCGATCACGTCGGAACCGGGGATCGGCACGCGCGTGTCCGCCGTTTTTCCTTGCTCGCATGTGGACAGGCCGCCGCTCACCCGGATGACCGAGACGATCATGACCCTCGTCTTCGGCCATCCAGCCATTGACTTCGGCTACCGGCACACCCGCAACGGCAATACTTTCAGCATTTTGCGCCCTGGCCGGGGGGAGGCCATCAGGCCCGCCGAGATCCTGGCGGTCAAGGCGTCCCTGAGCCGAGGCCTGGCCCGGATCGGAGCCTCCTGAGGGCCGTCAGCGCGACGGCGTCCCGAGTCTCTTCTCCAGGTTCCCGAACTCGGCCCGGGCCTTGCGGACGTTCGCGGGGCTCTCTTCTCTCCCGGAGCGGCGGCCAGGTCGTGGAGCTCGGGCCGGATGGCGAGGGCCGGTCTTGGACATAGAGGATCCGGATCAGGGCATTGCCGAAATGGTCAAGAAAAAGGCCCGCCCCCCTTTCGGGGAGCGGGCCTTGACAGTCAGATCACGGACCGTCCTCGCTCATCAGAACGAGAACTTGATCCCCAGGCGCGCCGACCAGGTCCCGAGCCGGGTGTCCCACATGTTGTACGCGAAGTTCGTGTCGCCGGCATCGGCGACCATCTGGTGATAGGTGTTGGCCAGCGTCCCGTCGAGGATCTGGGCATTTGTCGCGTAGACGCCGTCCAGGTTGAGATGCATCTCGTGGCTCTGGATCGTGTTGGTGTTGGTGAAGTTGTTGATCTGGAGGTTGACGGAGGCCCGGTACTTGCTGGCGATCTTCATGGCGTATTCGACATAAAGATCGGCCCAGAACGTGAAGGGCAGACGGCCCTGGTCCCCGCGGTTCTCGGGATAGATATAGCGGTCGTTGAGCAGGAGCTTGCTTGTCAGGGGCAGCCCGCTCCGGCCGTAGGCCACCATACCCACCGTCAATCCGAACGGGAAGGAGTAGGACCCGTAGCCCTTGATATAGTGGGTCCGATCCTGGCCCAGGGGGCCGTTGAGGACGTTGCCCTTGGCATCGCGCATGATGAAGAAATCGTCATAGTACAGCTCGACGTTGGGGCCGACGCGGCCTTCGCCGGCGTAGTCATAGCCGACCTCGTCGGAGCTGGCCAGGCCGGAGTAGTTCCCCGAGACCCGGCTCCAGGTGTAGTTGAGCCCGCCCTGCCAGTTGTGGCTGAACCGCTTTTCCAGGGCGAGATTCACGCCGAGGTATTCGCGGGTGGCCTTGGGCGTCGGCCACATCGGATAGGTCAGGTCGGTGTCGGGATCGGTGTAGCGATCGGCGAATTTCCCGCCCTGGGTCGTAGGCAGGGACCAGCCGAATCCCGGGTTGACGATGTAGAAATTCTCCGTCCAGGAGGTCGTCCCGTCCCCGTTGTCCACGATCTGCCAGACGCCGACGTCTTCGATCGTCCGGAGGAGGTGCTTGTTGACGAAGCGGGCCGAGATCGAGAGGTCCTCGGTCAGCTTCTTTTCGGCGCCGAACGAGATCTCCCGCTGGGCCGTCGGCTTCAGGTTCGGATCGACCCGGCCGAAGGAGGGCGGCAGAAAGTCCAAGGAACCGATGTAGGTGCCGCCGGCGGCTTGGCTCGTCCGGTCGTCGAAATCGCCGCTGGCCGCGATCAGGCGATAATCCAGAACGTTCAGGGAATAATAGTCCTGGACGCGCTTCCAGCCGCCGAAGGTCAGCTCGGCCATGTAGAGCTTCATGACGTCGTAGTAGATGCCGAAGCTGCCGAAGATCTTCAGGCTGGAATCCCCGAAGACGTCATAGACGATGCCGAAGCGCGGCGCGAGCATCTGGGTCATGTCGAACTTGACCGGCTTGTCCGTGAAGTCCGGATAGAGCTCGGTCGTCATCGAGGGGATGTACTGGCTTTCGGCCCGGACGCCGAAGTTCAGGGTCAGGCGGCCCTTGATGGTCCAGGAGTCCTGAAGGTAGGCGGAGTAGTTGTTGGCGTGGATGTTCCAGGCGCCGCCGTTGACCGGCTGTGTGAAGGACCCGCGGACGTAGTAGTACCCATACTGGCCATAGGCCGGGTTGGGGGTCACCCCGTCGGCCAGGAACGGGTCCGCCCCGACGCCGATGGGATCGCCGATGGCGTACGTGGTCCGGTTCCAGCCCAGGTAAACGCGGGGATGCGTGGCCGCATTATATGTGTCTTCATGGAGATACGTGTAGCCGAAGCCGGCCTTGAAGGCATGTTCGCCCGCGGCGTTCAGATAGTAGGAGAGGTCCAGGTTGTTGCCGACCTTCTCTTCGATGTAGCGCCGGGTCTCCCGCAGGACGCCGGAGTCGGTCCAGCCGGACGAGTGGAGGAGGTCCGGGTTGGCAAGATAGAACTCTTCATTCCTGAAGGGCGAGTTCGAATAGCTGAAATAGAACGTCGACCGGTCGGGAGGCTGGATCTGTTGATTGTCGGTGTTGGTGTAGTGCCAGCCGCCGCGGTAGCTGATCAGCAGGTTGTTGCCGGCGGAATAGTCCGCGGACACGGCCGCCGTCCAGTTCGGATAGTCCCAGCCTTCCTTGCCCCACTGGTATTCCGAGTCGTCATAGCCCTGGATGCTCGGGATGGCGCCCCGGTACTTGTCGAAGTTGTTGATGTAGCTCGCCGACAGGCGCAGCCCCTTGATGGGGGCGGCCGAGAGCCGGGCCGAGCCGTTCAGGTTGGTATTCTTGTGCTTGAAGGTCGAGAATGGCCCGTCCCGGTAGTTGAAGTCCCGGAGGGCCGACGTCTGCGACAGGGTCGGATTGAAGGACGCGAAGAACCAGAGCTTGTCCTTGATGATGTAGCCGCCGAGGCTGAAGACCATCTCGTAGCGGTTATACCCGTCGCGGTCCTTCCCGTTGTTGAAGTAGTCCGTGTCGTTGTTCGCGTACTCCCAGAGCGTGTAGTCGTCGATGTTCTGGCGAAGATAGGTCCGGGAATAGCCCTGCATCAGGCGGCTGTGATTCTCGTAATAGCCCATGACATCGCCGTGGAACTCGTTGCCGCCCGAGCGGGTGATGACGTTGATGACGCCGCCCATCGAGCCGCCGAATTCGGCGTTGTAGCCCGAGGCCGTGACCTTGACCTCGTCCAGCAGCTCCAGGACGACGTTCTGTCCCTTGGTGCCCAGGTGGAAGTTGGTCACGTCGGCGCCGTCGGCGAAGAACACGTTCTCGGCGCCCGACGCGCCGTCGACCGAGATGCCGGCCGTGACGTCTTCGTTCTGGACGCCGGGGATGGTGCTGACCAGCGAATCGAAGGCCCGGCCGCGGGGCAGGGCCATGTAGGTCTCCTTGGTCATGGTCTGGCCCTTGACCGTGCTCTTGACGTCGATGAGCGGGCTCTGGCCGACGACGGTGACCTGCTCTTCGATGCTGGCCTGTTCGAGCGTCACGTTCAGGGCCAGGGTCTGCGAGAGCTCGAGGATGATGCCCTTGCGGATCAGGGTCTTGAAGCCTTGGAGCTGGAACGTGATCTCATAGACGCCGGAGGGAAGGGCCATCAGACGATAGACACCGTTGGTGTCCGTGACCGCCGTGGCTTTTCCGACCAGCTTGGCGCTCGTGGCCTCGATGTTCACGCCGGGCAGCGGGGCGCCCTGGGGGTCCACCACCTTGCCGATGATCCGGCCTTCCGGCGTGAGCTGGCCGAACGCCAGTCCCACCGTCGCCATGCAGGCGACGAGAACAAGAATCAACATTTTCCTGTTCATTGTGCTGTCATACCTCCTCTTGATCTCCTGTCATTCTTGCTTTGTGGCGGAACCCGAGAGGTCGGCCACACGCCTCAGAGTGGTCCCATGAATCCTCTGTCGTCATTCTCCTCCTCGAGCTGTGGTCGGTCCGCTGCCGGCGCCGCGACCCTTGGTAACGGATGTCTTCGCGTCCCTATCCTCATTTAACCTCCCGCCGTAGGATCCTTCCCGAGGCCCTTACATCAACCATGAGGGGACAAACCGGGATACGGTCCCGGACCGCCGGGAAGAGCATAATTCCGGGCCGAGAGGGATGTCAAGGGCATCGACATTCACGTCCTTCGTGAAATCGTGGTTGCCGGCCCATCAATCGACGTCCTGGTCCTTCACGTCGACGTTGATCGGGTTGTACCGTGGATTGACGGCGGAAGACACCACAACGAAGGTCTCGGCCCTCTCGATCATCTGGACTTTCGAAAGCTTGGCGATGAAGAACTCCCGGAACTCGTCGATGTCCCGGAAGTTGGCCTTGATGAGGTAGTCGATCCGGCCGGTGAGGAAATAGATCTCCTCGATCTCCTCGAGTTGCTTGAGGTGTTCCTCGATGCGCTGGTAAGCCTCCTGGCGATGAAGGTGCTTGATCTGCAGCGCGAGGAAGCAGGTCAGGCCCCGGCCGAGCTTTTTCTTGTCGAGGATCGCCCTCTGTCCCTGGA
>Ga0326726_10000180_pt1 | contig 61868 bp, 57 predicted proteins | sample MHFenrmetagenome_2_FD_207603 | JGI IMG/M metagenome (GOLD analysis project Ga0326726, IMG submission 207603) | Lab enriched peat soil microbial communities from Michigan Hollow, Ithaca, NY, United States - MHF15MN | ecosystem: Environmental > Terrestrial > Soil > Wetlands > Peat | place: USA... | reverse complement strand
CAGGGGCGATGTCCAGGTAGAAGGTGATATCCGGCCGGAGCCCGAACGTGGCGATCCGGTTGACCGACTCCAGCATTTCGAGGCTGAGTCCTCGGCCATATCCCTGATAGGCCATGGTCGAGTCGGAGAAGCGGTCGAGAATGACGGCGCATCCTTTTTCGAGCTCCGGCATGATGATTTTCCCAACCAGCTCCGCGCGGCTGGCAGCGAAGAGCAGCAGCTCAGCGACCGGCTCGATGTCGTGTTTGCTCTGGAGAAGCAGTTCACGGATGTTTTCAGCTACCTCGGTACCGCCCGGTTCGCGCAGTGTGATCACCTCCAGCCCCTTTTCCTGGAGATGGTGCTTCAGCCTGGCGACCTGTGTCGATTTGCCTGCGCCGTCGATACCTTCGAACGTTATGAGCATGGAGGAGTGTCCTGATGTTGTTCCGAAAAAATGAACTCCGTGATCGTCCGGCAGAACTCCTCCGGATGTTCGAGCATTGGTGAGTGGCCGCAATCCCTTATGATCACGAGTTCAGAGCAGGGGATCTCCCGTTTGGCGATCATGGCGAATTTCGGGGACACATAGCGGTCCCGGTCGCCCCAGATGATGAGCGTGGGAATCTTCAATTCGTTCAGTCGCGCCCTGAGTCCGGTGCGATTCATGTCGAGGTGCAGAAGATTGCGGTTCAGGCTCATGACCGTCCCGAAGGCCTCGTCGTCCCTTGCGATCTCGAGAATTTTCCGCCAGGTATCCCGGGGAATGTTTTCAGTGCTGTGAAAAGCGGTTGCAAGCATTTTTTCCGCGATTTTCGGACTGGTGACGATCGGCTTGAGCAGATGGCGGACACCTGGCAGGCTCAGACCTCTGGCCCAGGAGGGCAGGGTGGTGAAGCCGTCAGTGTTGCTGAGCACCAGCTTGTCGAAAATGCCTTTGTGGAGCAGGGCGGTGGCCAGCAGGTACTTACCCCCCATAGAGTGTCCTGTAGCGTAGAGTGGACCGTTTCCGGCGGCATCGGTCTTCTCTGCGAACTCCCGGATCAGGTCTGCATAGAGCCTGAGCGAGTAGGCTGTGTTTCTTGGCTTGTCTGAGCCGCCGAATCCGAGAAGATCGAGGGCAAGCACCCGGAACGACCTGGCAAGGAGCGGGATCGATGGACCGAAGAAATCGAGCGACGAGGATATGCCGTGCACGAGGAGCATCGGTGGTCCGTTGAGACCGGTTTCGATGTAACGGTGCCGATGACCGCCAAGGACGATATACCTGTTCTGAAAGGCCATAACGGAGAATGTTGGTAGAGATGCCGTTCACGACCTTCGAACGTGACGCCCTGATGGAAAACCGGCCGGCCCGGTGCTGGTGCAAAATACGCAATCAGCGGCAAAATCGCATCCTTCTCACTGGGAACCATCAGGCCCTGCAGATGATTCGAAAGAAAACGGTTCGGTACCGTCCGGTTTCTGAAAATATATCGTAAGTTGCTTCGCCTCGTGTGGTTGGTGACTCACTGATTGCATTAAATCCAGTTTGGAGAAACAGTTATGAAAAGAGCAGGCACTGCGGCTTTCGCGGCAGTGACGTTGATCAGTTGTGTCGGAATCAGCGGATGTGGTCGCCGGTTCGAGGAACGCCCTGCCGACAGGCCGGGGTCGAAGCCGCAGACGATGACAGCTTTGCCCGTTCCCGGCGGAGAGATGCCTGGATGGCTCGACCTTTACAAAAAGAAGAATCTCGTGGATGTGGCCACAGTCGACCATGTGGTGATCGTCACGTTTGAAACGCTTGGCTGTCGGGATGACGTTTTTGGCCACTATTCGGCCAAGTTCAGTGGCGAGGAGAACTTTGTATCGTTCCGTGACAATCGGGATATCATCAGTTTCCTGAAAGACGGTTACGGCGTGAAGATCACGTTGCTCGATCCATCCAGGAACATCTGGTCCCTTGAGTACCATAAACCGCTGATCTGAAACCGGCAAGGTCCGGCCACGGATTATCCGACCGGTTTTATTTTCTCGATTTCAGCGCAGGAATCATGGATGACGGGCGTCATATCTGATGACAATACCGCCGGCCGTCAAGGAATGGCGGCAAGAACGTCAGATAACCATGAAAACGAGAGAAACGATGAGAAAATTTATTACTTCGACCCTCATGACGGGACTGCTCTGTGCAGGCGCCGTGACCACCTGGGCGGCTGAGCCTGCCCAGAACTCCGCTCCGGCGCCTGTCTCTGCCACCAGCGGCTTCATGCCGCGATCAGGGCCCGGAATGGCAGGTGGCCGCGTAGGGGGGCCCCGCTGCTTCACCATGAAGCAGGCCCTCGGTCTGAGCGACAAGCAGGATGCCCGGCTCAGGGAACTTCGCCAGGCGCACTTCCAGGAGGTGGCTCCGTTGCGCCAGGAGCTCTTCGGTATGCGCAGCGAGCTTGCTGCAGAGTCGGTTCGTAAGAATCCTGACGAAAAGCGTATTACCGAGATTGCCGCAAGAATGGGACAGCAGCACGAGAAGCTGGCAATCCTTGAAAGCCGCCACCTCAGGGAGCTTTCGTCCGTGCTCAACAGGAAGCAGATCGACAGCTTGATCAGGATGATGGATGACCGCGGGTTCCGCAGAGGCGGGCGCTGGAAATAGGCCGTCCAGGAGTTGACGTGATGAAAAAGCCGGGGGAAGGTCTCCCGGCTTTTCCGTTTCTGCAAAGTATCAGAGCGGCTGGCCGGTCGGGCGTATCATGATTTCGTTCACATCGACATGCGGAGGCTGCTCGATGGCAAAGATGACCGCGCGAGCTATGTCATCGGGGTGAAGTTCAGCTGCGGACGGTTTCTGCAGGTGGTCCCAGAATGGCGAGTCAACCACTCCCGGCTCAACCAGCGTGACCCGGATTCCGGTCCCTGCCATCTCGTTCCGGATCGCCTGTGCCATACCGGTGACGGCCCACTTGGTAGCCGAGTAGAGATTGCGGATCGAGGTGACCCTTCCGACGACCGAACCGGTGACGAGGAAGTGCCCTTTCGATTTTACGAGCTCAGGCAGGACGAGCCGTGCGGTCACGGCCGCTCCATAGACGTTCGTCAGGACCATGCTCCGCCACTCGTCGGGTTTGTCCTCACCACCATAAAATGTCGACCCTTTGGAGAATCCGGCGTTAGCGAAGGCGGCGTCGATCCTTCCGAAGCGCTCGAGTGTCCTCTTCACCATCTCTTGCTGAGATTCCCATTCCGAAACATCACAGGTGACCGCCATGACCCGGTGTTTGCCGAGTTCGGTTTCGAGTGCCAGCAGATTTTCGGTTGAACGGGCGGCCAGAACCACTTGCCAGCCAGCCTCAACCGCCCTTCTTGCCGTCGCTTCGCCGATACCGGTTGATGCGCCCGTAATGAGCATTACCTTTGCGTTTTTCATTTTATCCATGATCTGATGATGTGGTTTTACGATCGTCATGCATCGAAAATATAATGGATTATCCTGCATTCCGCCCTTGGATGACTCGACCTGTTCTTCACTCCTGTTCTGAATCATTGTCGAGCTGCTGAGGCTTATTTTGAGACGTATACGCCCAAAATGCGATCTGTTTTCTCACAATGCGAGAGGCTACCGCTCCTTTGATTGTGTGTGTTATGAGTAACTTTTGTAAAGATATTCCTTTGTTTGTTATGGCACTTTAATTGATAAAGCATTGGTGATGGTCGATGAACTGTAACGGCTCAAGCAGGAACATACGGCGACACGGCGAATGTCCTCGCGGGTTCTGGTCTGAAGCGATACAGTCGGTGGCCAGAGATGAGTACAACACTAACAAAGAACACTCATTCAGGAGATCTATCATGAAAAAGACGATCACCGCAGCTATTTTTGCAGCAGCAATGGCGTTGGGCTCGACTCCGTCATTTGCCGCTAGCTCGGTCGGCCAGATTACGGCCTTTGATTTCAACACTACCGGCCCGGCTGTCGTTGCCGGTATAGGCGCCAATTACGCCACGGTGAACAACAACTCGTTCACGATGGTGAGTGCCAACGATTACGCGAGAAATTATGGCATTTTCGGTGGCTCAGCATCTGGAGCATCCCAGTTCGGTATGCAGAAAGAGAGTTCGCATGTGACTGCTGTCTCGGGTGGCGCTGCTGGCGGAGCATCCTTCTTCGGAGGCCACACTGCTGGTTCTCTGACCATCGCCAACATGATCAACAACTGATCGCAGGCTCAGCCAATCAATTGGCACGCCTCCGCAGCCTGACGTTGCGGAGGCGTGTGTATAAAAAGGCACCAACATGAAAAAAATTCCTGTAGTTGCCGTCCTGGCGCTTCTGCTGTGCGGTGAAGAAGCCAAATCCGCCGCAACTGTTTCTGGTGACAATACCGGAGCTGTCGCAGGAGCGGATATCGCCAACAGTGTTGGCTCGAGCAACATCTCCATGACTTTCGAAGCGGCGACGCAGCAGCCTTACATGCCGGGCACCATCTCCGCACCGGTTGTCTCGCCCACGCTGTTCAGCGTTCTTGGCAAGCCGGCGCAGATCGCAGGCCTCCCTGTGCTGTCACAATACTTTTTTTCGACGTCGGTCCACAAGGTAGGGAGAGGGGCGAGCGGATCGACGAAAGTGATCTACAACGGGGCTCAACTTGAGCAGAAAAAGAGTTCCGGTGAAAGGAAGATCGTGTTTGATTTCAATGGTTTGGCGAAAGGTCGTGTCGTCGGCTCACTGACTGTCCAGAGCATGAAGAACAGTGGGGACGAGGTTGATCTTCCGACCGTAATCTACGATGCAACCCACTTCGTCGGCGCGCTGAAAGATCTGAACGGGTATGATGTGCTTCTGCTCTCCTATCCCGACCTGATCTCTTTCGGTATCGGTGTTGATGCCAAAAGCAAGGGATTGTCCCTTGCACCGGTATTGTCGGGCCTGATCAACGGTCCTGCCGGTGCTCTTACCGGCCTGGCAACCGGCTTCTCTTCAACAGGCGGCGTCACGGTGCCGACCGCTGTCGTGGGATGCACCTTTCTCATCGTCCTTCAGGATGCAGAGCAGAAGCCTATAGACCTGGCCAGATGCTTCGGCAAGTCGATGCCGGGCGTCCAGGTGCCGGAGATGAAGGAGAGCAAGGAAAAACCGAACGGCAATGGCAACGGCAACGGCACGACTGTCCGTAAAAAAGAGTACGAGGCCACGCATCAGTAGGGTCGTGATGCGGTGACTGCAGAATCAGGAAACGTTATGAAGAAAAGGATGGATGCAATGAAAAAAAGAGATCTTGTTGCTTTCGGGGCAATATCGGTCGTGGGTTTCGGCCTCGCCGCGTCACCGGCGCATGCGGTGGACTCCTGGAATCTTCAGCAGTTCGAGCAGATCCAGACCATTACCTCAGGACAGGGATATGCGATAGGTTTCGCACGCAACATCGGCACGGTAACCCAGAGTGATATCATGGTCAATGGCGGGCGCGGCGTCGGTCTGAAGTTTTCAAACACCAATGTGTTCGGGAGTTCGGAAGCCTTGGGCATTGCCGCATCGGTGATCGGACAGTCAAGCGTGAATGTGATTTCCGCACAGAACATCAACAATTTCGCGGGGACGCTGACCACAACCGTCCGGTGAGGCATGGTGCCGGGCTTTATGTCAATTCATGCGGCGTGCCGGTCGGACCCATTCCGGCTGATCGGCACGCCGCGACGGGCTTTATTGTCGCAGGTCCCGCAACATCACTGCATGGCGCGGATTTTCTCTATGATATCCCGCTGAGGATGGTTGTTCAACTCCTCAGGCCGGTCGGGCAGGGTGACCTGCCGGGCGAGAAACTCGAGCATGCGCTTTTCGAGGTGTTCGGCGATTTCGAGCATGTGGCTGAGATGGTGGCGAAGTTCGTACTGGATCACCTTTTCTGCATGGTGCCGTTTCATCTTTTCCAGGATGCGGGCCATCAGTTCGTTGTCGAGATGCCGGGAAACCTCGCTGAAATATTCGAGCGGCAGATCGTTGGCATAATGGGTGGCCTGATCGACTCCCATCGTCCGACAGACTCCGGCGGCGATCTGAGGCCTGATGTGCTCGACCATCAGCGGCATGACGATGAAATGGGGGATGTACTTGACGATCATCCCGATCGCATGGTAGAGCTCGTCGAACCCATCGGTCTTGTGCTGAACCACCGCCCGCATGAACTCTTCGAGCGCCTGTTGTTCCGAGGCGGCAAGGCCCTGCAGGGGTTGGGGAATGGGCACGCCGGTCCAGGCGAGCGCTTCTTCGAGTGTACTCATGGCGATGAAGTGTCTGATGGGTGAATAGCCTTGGAGAACCCTCATTTTATTCAAAAATTCGGTGATACGGAAGAGAATATCCCTGTTTATGCAAAGGGATCGGCGCTCATTTGGGTATATTCGGGCTATTTCATGGTAAAATGCAAGGTGGAGTGGGTATGGTTCTTCTGACGGTTGAGGGGATAGGCAAGACGTATGGTCTGAAAACGCTGTTCAGTGACGTGTCGTTCGGTATCGATGACAGTGACAAGATCGGCATCATCGGCGCTAACGGCAGCGGCAAAAGCACGCTGCTGAAGATTCTTGCCGGTGTTGAAACGTCCGACACCGGTAAGGTGATGGTCTCGAAAGAGAAACGCATCGTCTACCTTCCACAGGATTCGGCGTTCGAACCCGAAGATACCGTGCTGGAGGCAGTGCTGAAGTCGAGCGACCGTACCATGGGGCTCATCTGCGAGTATGAGCTGGTCTGCACCAAACTCGAGCATCCGGACGCCGATCACGATGTGCTGATCGAGAAGATGAGCCAACTGTCCCATGAGATCGACGCGTGCAATGGATGGGAGCTCGAATCCAACGCCAAGGTGGTGCTCGGCAAACTGGGGCTTAACGACCTGACGGCCCGCATGGGGAGTCTTTCCGGCGGCCAGCGCAAGCGCGTGGCCCTTGCCCACGCACTGGTGGTGCCGAGTGACGCGCTCATTCTTGACGAGCCGACCAACCATCTCGATGCCGACAGCGTCGAGTGGCTTGAAAATTATATCCGTCGCTACTCCGGCGCGGTGCTCCTGATCACCCACGACCGTTATTTCCTCGACCGAGTTGCGAACCGGATGTTCGAGATGGACGGCAAGACGGCGCTCACCTTTACCGGTGGTTACGCAAGCTATCTTGTCCAGAAGGCCGAACTTGAGGAGCAGGAGGCGCGCGCCGACCGCAAAAAGCAGGCGCTTACCCGGCAGGAGCTCGAGTGGATGCGTACCGGCGCCAAGGCGCGGACGACCAAGCAGAAAGCGAGGATGCAGCGGGCCGAGTCATTGGTCTATGCCCCCGGCAAGGAGAAAAAGCAGGAGCTCGAGATCGGTTTCGGTTCCGAGCGCCTCGGGAACCGGATCGTGGAGTTTCACCAGGTTTCGAAATCCTATGGGTCCAGGCGTCTCCTTGATAATTTCGAGTATCTTCTCGAAAAGGGGGACCGGATCGGAATCATCGGGCCGAACGGTTCCGGAAAGACCACGCTGTTCGACATGATCGCCGGTCGCGTAAAGCCTGACAGCGGCCACGTCGATATCGGTTCGACCGTCAGGCTCGGATATTACGACCAGGAGAGCCGGGACCTCGACGACTCGAAGCGGGTGATCGAGTACATCAAGGAGATCGCAGAGCAGATCACGACGAAGGATGGTTCACAGGTCTCCGCTTCGAAGATGCTGGAGCGGTTCCTTTTTTCGCCGGCCGCCCAGTACAATTACATCCGGACTCTTTCCGGCGGCGAAAGGCGCAGGTTGTACCTTCTTCGCCAGCTGATCGCCCAGCCGAACGTTCTCCTGCTCGACGAGCCGACCAACGACCTCGACATCCCGACGTTGCGCGTGCTGGAAGATTACCTCGACTCCTATACCGGTTGCCTCATGGTGGTCAGCCACGACCGCTATTTCCTCGACCGGACGGTCGAACATGTCTTTGTGTTCGAAGGTGACGGCGTCGTCAAGCGCTATCCCGGCAACTATAGCGTCTATCTTGAGATGAAGGCCTCGGCACTCTCAAAAACAGAAGTCGCACCGGCCAGAAAAGCGCCCGAGGCTCCGAAACCGGCACCGGCGGCTTCGCCGAACCCGAGAAAGCTCAGCGGAGGCGAAAAACGGGAGCTGTCGCAGCTCGAATCGGCCATTGCCCTGGCGGAAGAGCGCCAGGCCGAGATCAACATCGAGCTCACCTCGGCGGGTTCGGATTTTCAGGCCGTGCAGCGTCTCGGCGACGAACTTCATGCGCTCCAGGCAAAGCTCGAACGCGACATGGCTCGTTGGGCCGAGCTGGCGGAGTATGCCTGAAGCGAAACCATCGTCAAATCATCCCGGAGACACGGCATGACGGACGCGATACGTTCACGGCTCGAAGCCCTTTCCGATGGGGCAACGGCCGCTATTCTGCAAAGGTTTTTCAAGACCGGTCCCGGCGAATACGGTGAAGGCGACCGGTTCAGGGGGATCCGCGTGCCGACACTTCGCAAACTTTGCCGGGAGTTCCCTCAGGCCGGCTTGGCCGAAGCGTTGGCTCTGCTTGGTTCACCCTGGCACGAGGATCGCCTGCTCGCCCTGCTCCTGCTGGTCGATCGATATCGAAAGGCGGATGAGGCGGGTCGGGACGCGATTTACGAATCCTACTGCTCGCATACGTCGAGGATCAACAACTGGGATCTGGTCGATCTTTCGGCACCACAGATCGTCGGCCGTCATCTCTTCGATCTCGATCGTAGCCCCCTTTACCGGTTCGTCGTTTCCGGGAGCCTATGGGACCGTCGCATCGCGATCCTCTCCACCTTCCACTTCATCCGGAACAACGAATTCGGTGACACGCTTGCTATCGCTGAACTCCTGATCGACGATCCCGAAGAGCTGATCCATAAGGCGACCGGCTGGATGCTGCGCGAAGTCGGCAAGCGGGATTTCCGTGCTGAAGACGACTTTCTGCAAAAGCATTACCGTCGACTCCCGAGGACCACCCTCCGCTACGCCATCGAACGTTATCCTGAACAACTTCGCCAAAAATATCTTGGCGGGCTGATTTAGCCTCAGTCAGGGGCATCGGGGATCCCGGCGCTTCTCTGAGTTGCGTTCAGAATCGTTCATGAATGAACCTGAGCCGTATCACACCGGCGGCACCCATCACGATTGTCGCCACCTCCTCTGTGGTATCTCCGGAACCCGCGAACTACACTTTTGCCGAACAATCCGGCTCAGGCGGGAAGGCGGCCACCATGCCATTTCCCCTGTCGCGTTATAACCCAGGGTTTTCGATGATCGGGACATAAGGTCAGGTGAAGTATTCCTGTGTCCGGTGATACTGAAGTTCCGCCTGAAGGGCGAACTTTCCAGCGATCAGATCCCCTTTTCTTCGCTACTAATCGCCCGTCGCCGTGCAAGCCTGTATTAAGGTGAGACGACTGTCTTGTTTCATTTTGATTTTAAAGCCGATTCTCACATGAGAATCATTATGTGTATATTATCTAAGTGTATATTTAATAGTAATTTATGTTCATTGGCATGATTGTTGTACGAGTAAGCTGAAGTCCGAACGAAAAGCTTATACGGAGCAATCGCATGTCACATTATCTTTTGATTTTACTTCTTGGTCTATTCCTCTCGGGGCTCTCGGCCACCGGCGATTTAGCATTTGGGGCAACCGGGGGATTGCAGGCTTTCGGCATGGGAGATGAGCAGTACTGGTCACATTTCCTGGCTTCATCTTTAGAGCATGCGAGAGTCTATGTGGTAGCTCTTCTGGTTGCGCATCTCTCCATTCGCGGGCTTTCGGCATCTGCAGCGAAACTGAAGCTCCTCGACATGCCCGATAACAACCGTAAGGTTCACAGTGTGGCCAAGCCACTGGTCGGCGGACTCGGTATCATCGCAGGCGTCCTTGTGGCTGTCGTGCTGTTTTTCCCGGTTGCCAAGTATATCAGCCTGATCATATCCATCCTGATGATCCTGATCATCGGAGTGATCGATGACCGTTTCGATATCAGCTTCAAGTGGCGTTTTGTGGTGCAGATCACCGCAACGGTCGTGACTATGATCTATTTCCCCGGGATGCATCTGCTCTCATTCGGCAACTTGTTCGGTTTCGGCGTGATCACCACCGGTATCCTGGTTATCCCGGTCACCATCTTCTGTGCGCTCGGTGTCATCAATGCCATCAACATGATCGACGGCATGGACGGTCTTGCAGGTACCACCTCGCTGATCGCCTTCATCTCCTTCGCGATCCTGGCCTGGTTGAACAACATGGGGTCGATGATGCTTCTGAGCCTTGCTTTCGCAGGAGCGATCGCTGCTTTCCTTCGCTACAACTGGTATCCGTCGAGGCTTTTCATGGGCGATGCCGGCAGCATGACCCTTGGTTTCGTGCTTGCTTTCTTTTCGGTTGAGCTGAGCCAGAAACCCCATGGTATCGTCTCGCCTGTTGCAGCCCTGATCGTGCTCGCAGTGCCGGTTACCGACACGCTCACGGTAATGATCAAGAGGGTGATCGCAGGAAAGAGCCCCTTTGCGCCGGACAAGAGCCATTTCCACCACATTCTCCGTGACATGGGCTTCAATCACGCGGGAGTCGTGATGATCATCATGAGTATCTCGATCGTATTTTCACTGTTCGCGGTGTTCGCAACGATCATGAATCTTCCTGATTACCTGATTTTCGGAGTGTTTGTCAGCTGGTTTGCATTCTACTTCGTGTCTTCGAATACCAGAACCGGCCTCTTTTCCGGAATAGAATGGCTACAGAAGTACCTCGAGTTTGCCCGACATGGCTTCATGCCTGCAGGCAAATAAACTGCCTGAAAGAGGCGCCTGAGCGAGTATCATTGAAAACCAGCTCAGGCGCCCCCCACGTACAAGAACCTTGCACATTGAAGATTTCCGATCTCCTCTCTTCAGCCAAGTCTGGCAAAATACATTGCAGACTTCTTCGATTTTGCTCCCGTACGACGGGTATCATATGTACCACGGCAAGTGTTATGCAGTGGTGAGGCCCATCGGTTACAGCGCGTCACATTCACAGGAACCAGAAATGCGCTTCCTGGACGGTCTTGAGATAAATCATTTTCATTGTTGATGGACAAATGCATGTCTCGTTTCTTATATTTGTTTACTGTATGAATTCATTAACAACCCCGCCGACAACCCCATGAAAAAAGCGCTCATTACAGGAATTACCGGTCAGGATGGCTCATACCTTGCAGAGCTGCTGCTCGAAAAGAATTATGAGGTTCACGGTATCATCCGTCGCAGCAGCAGTTTCAACACGGGAAGGATCGATCATATCATTCACAATCGCGAGGCCGAAAACCGCTTTTTTTTCCACCATGGCGACCTGACCGATGCCAGCAATCTGAACCGGCTGCTCGAGAAGATACAGCCTGACGAAATCTATAACCTGGCGGCGCAGAGCCATGTGAAGGTATCCTTCGACCTGCCGGACTACACCGCCCAGGTTGACGCCCTGGGTACGCTTCGTTTTCTGGACGCCATCAGGGAGACCCGTATCAATACCCGATTCTACCAGGCGTCCACCAGCGAACTGTTCGGCAAGGTGCAGGAGATCCCACAGACTGAAACAACACCGTTTTATCCACGCTCGCCATATGGCGTCGCAAAGCTTTACGGGTACTGGATCATGGTCAATTACCGTGAGGCATACGGCCTGTATGCCTGCAACGGAATCCTGTTCAATCATGAATCTCCAAGAAGAGGCGAGACTTTCGTGACCCGCAAGATCACCCGGGCGGCAGCACGAATCAAGGCAGGGCTGCAGGATAACCTCCTTCTCGGCAACATGAATGCGAAACGGGACTGGGGTTACGCCAAGGAGTATGTCGAAGGCATGTGGCGCATGCTTCAGCAACCTGAGCCGGATGACTATGTGCTGGCTACCGGGGAAACCCATTCCGTCAGGGAGTTCGCCGACCTGACCTTCAGGGAACTCGATATCGAACTTGACTGGCAAGGCGAAGGGGCTGATGAAAAAGGCATTGACCGCAAAACCGGCCGCGTTCTGGTGGCCGTCGATCCTGAATACTATCGTCCGACAGAGGTGGACCTTCTTATCGGCAACCCCAAGAAGGCGAAGGAAAAGCTGGGCTGGGAACCGAACATTAAATTCGAGGAACTTGTTCGGCTCATGGCGAGGTCAGACTGGGAAAAGGTTCAGAAGCGGGGATTTTGAGCACATCGATCAATCTGTTCTTGTGGATAGATCCTCTCTTTTTCAACGAAGTTCGACCATAGGGGGCGCTCGTACATTTCGGTGTTATCGATTGCCGTCTCTTTGTTCTTGAAGATGTTCTGTGGTCCTGGTCTGGCAAGCGGCATAATTTAGTGTTCAGCAATAGTCCGACAGGTTTTTTTACTTTTGTATGTGTTTTTTTTATTGAGCTGATTAGTCACGTTCTCTTGAATGTGAATCCCAAGACTGGGATTCTGTGAATTGCCCCCTGATTGAGGTTATTCAATGACGACTTACATATAAAATGTGTATAGTTAAACTTTTAACTTATGGCTGAGATTATCAGGGATATCGTCAGGGACGTTTGCTTTCGTCCTGTTGAAATCGATGATGCGAAATTTATTCTTGAATTGAGGACTGATCCTTCCAGATCACGTTTTATCTCTTTTACAGAGAGTGATGTCGAGGTACAGCGCCAATGGATCGCTGTTTACCTGGAACGACAACGCAACGGCCTGGAGTACTACTATATCATTGAGGATTACCATTCTGAAAAATTTGGCACCATCAGGATTTATGATTTCAGATCTGACTCGTTTTGTTGGGGCAGTTGGATTGTTAAAGACGGCGCTCCCTATTACATGGCTATAGAATCCATGCTGATGGCTCTGGAAATTGGTTTTTACAGGCTGGGGTTCAACAAGTCTCATGGAGACGTGCGAAAAGGCAATCAATCAGTGATAAATAATCATCTTCGATTTGGGGGCAAGATCATACGTGAGGATGATCTCAATTATTACCTTGAATATACGAGGGATTCATATGATGCGATCAAGGAGAAGTATCGCAAGTTTTACTGTTTATCCCCTGAAATCAACATGTGATTAACTGATGCTTGATCGTAATAGCAAGATATATGTGGCAGGACATAACGGTATGGTTGGTTCTGCTATCGTTAGAAAACTTGAGACCTCCGGCTATACGAATCTGCTTGTTGCAGGCAGATCGGTTCTGGACCTTTCCGATCAGCATGCGGTTTTTTCATTTCTGCAACAACACAAGCCGGATTACGTCGTCATCGCTGCTGCAAAGGTCGGAGGTATTCTGGCAAACAACACCTACCGGGCTGAGTTCATCTATGAAAATCTGGCGATCGAAACCAATCTGATCCATGGATCCTGGCTCGCGGGGGTGAAGAACCTTCTGTTCCTGGGATCATCGTGCATCTATCCAAAACACGCTCCGCAACCGATGCCGGAATCCTGCCTGCTCACTGGAGAACTGGAGTACACAAACGAGCCCTACGCGATTGCCAAGATTGCAGGCATCAAGCTCTGTGAGAGCTATAACCTGCAGTATGGTACGAATTACCTCTCGGTAATGCCGACAAACCTTTATGGTCCGAATGACAATTTCGATCTGGAAAAATCCCATGTTCTTCCAGCCATGATGAGGAAATTCCACCTTGGAAAGTGCCTCATGTCCCGAGATTTTGAAGCGATAAGAAAAGACCTTGACCAGCGCCCGGTCAACGGAATTTCTGGTCGAGCCTCGGACGATGAAATTATTTCTGCACTCTCTTCCTTTGGGATTACATCTCCAAATCCTGGCGAAACGACGGTTACTCTCTTTGGTACAGGCTCTCCTCGGCGTGAGTTTCTCTATAGCGATGACCTTGCCGATGCCTGCGTCTACATCATCGAGCGTATTCGATTTGCTGACATTTTGGACGAAGGCTCCACTGAAATCAGGAATACCCATATCAATATCGGAACTGGAACAGATATCTCTATCAGGGAGCTCGCCTTACTGATCAAGGATATTGTTGGCTATCAGGGCTCTATCCGTTATGATGCGTCAAAACCAGATGGAACTCCAAGAAAGCTTCAAAACGTTGAGAAACTGTCTGCGCTGGGATGGAGTTATAAAGTTAAACTCGAAGACGGCATTTCTCGTATGTATAGATTTTATTGTTCTTTAAACATGAACTGATCGTTGGATAGTGATTGATTAACGCTATGAAAAATATACAGACCGAATTACTGTCGCTTCCTAAGATAGAAGACCCAAGGGGTAACCTGACGTTTGTCGAAGGGCTCGTTCATGTTCCTTTTGAAATTAAACGGGTCTACTGGATTTATGATGTACCGGGAGGTGTGAGCAGAGGTGGACATGCGTTCAGGGAGCAGGAGGAGCTCATTATCGCATTGAGTGGAAGTTTCGACGTAGAGGTGAATCACGGATGTGGATCTCAGCGAGTACACCTGAATCGTTCGTATTACGGACTCTATATACCGAACGGATTATGGCGTCATTTGGACAATTTCAGTACAAACTCTACTGCCTTGGTGCTTTCGTCGACGGAATATGACGAAGGCGACTATATTCGTGATTATGAGGAGTATTTGAGTTACCGAAATAACAGATAATATTGCTTTGAGGAGGTAGAATGGCCGACATGGTAGTGAAGAATTCTGTTTACGATTGCAGTATAGTACACCTTCCAAAAGTTCATAACCGGACAGGTAACATTACGGCCCTGGAAAATGAAAAGACGATACCGTTCAAGGTCAAGAGAGTTTACTATCTCTATGATGTCCCGGGTGGTGCAGAACGAGGAGGCCATGCACACAGAAAACTTCAGCAGTTTATCGTATCAGCCAGCGGAGCATTTGATGTATTACTTGATGACGGTTTGAACAAAAAGCTGGTGAGGCTGGATAGGCCATATATAGGACTCCATATCGTACCAGGAATCTGGCGGGAGATCCTGGATTTTTCGTCTGGTGCGATTTGCCTTGTGCTAGCCTCGGAAAATTATGAAGAACATGACTACATAAGAGATTATGAACATTTCAAGCAAGTCAGGACAAATTCAGGTTCATCCGACATCTGATGTGCAATCGCCGACTATCGGTAAAGGAACGGTGATATGGCAATACTGTATAATACTTCCAGGTGCGGCGATAGGAAAAAATTGCAACATCAACTGTCATGTATTTATTGAAAATGACGTCGTAATCGGCGATAATGTTACCATAAAGCCCGGTGTACAGATATGGGATGGAATACGTATCGAAAACAATGTCTTTATCGGACCGAATGCCACATTTGTCAACGATATGACTCCGCGTTCGAAAGCGTATCCAGCAGAATATTACGGATCCCGAGTAATGGCCGGTGCGAGCATCGGGGCAAATTCGACCATTCTTGGCGGCATCACCATCGGGGAGTATGCCATGATCGGGTGCGGGAGCGTTGTGACCCATGATGTACCTCCCTTTACACTTTGGAAAGGAAATCCAGCCAGGCAGAGCGGCTATGTCACCAGGGATGGCAAGCCACTGAACATGCGCCTCATGGACAAGACCGGTACTTTGTACAAATTTTCAAATGGCGAACCGGTTATGATAAATAAGCTTTGATGCGTTCGTGAATTGTTGTCATCTCTTGAATATTTAATATGTACAATAAATCAAGAGGATTAGCCTCATGGTAACGGTCGTGCGATACCGTCCGGAATTTCGTGAGGCCTGGGATTCGTTTGTGCCTGTGTGCAGGAATTCCTCCTTTCTGTTCCTGAGAAGCTACATGGATTATCACAAAGAACGATTCAGTGATATGTCCCTGATGATTTACCGCAAGGATCGTTTGTCTGCACTGTTTCCAGCATGTATCAAGAACGGGGAAACCGTTTCTTCACACGAAGGTCTCTCATATGGCGGAATGCTCATCATGCCGGAGGAACATTCGGACAACACGATGACCTATCTTGCTGAAGTCCTGAGATTTTATCATGAGTACGGTTACGGGAAGCTTATAGTAAGACAGATACCTGCATTTTATTCGAAACTCCCTTCCGACGAGATAGAGTACGCACTGTTTCTTGCTCAGTCGAAGGTGATGCAAACCAGTCTTCATTCTGCAATCGACCTTAACCAGAATGGCCGACTGCCAATGCAGAGAAGACGAAAAAAAGGGGTAATGACCGCTGAAGAGAACGGTATAGAGGTGGTTGAAACGTCGGATTTCGAGGATTTCTGGAAATCCATCCTCATGCCCAATCTGATGGATCGTCATGAGGCGAGACCTGTTCATTGTGCCAAGGAAATACAGTCCCTGAGCGAGTCGAATGCCGGACACATCCGGCAGTTCAATGCCCTGTACAAGGGACGAATCATGGCAGGGTGTACGGTATTCGACGTCGGTGACGTGGTCAAGGCGCAGTACTTTTCGGGCTGTGACGAGGGGCGGGCCAACGGTTCGCTTGATTATCTGGTCTACATACTCTTGTCCCGGTATTTCGGAGACCGGAGATATTTTGATTTCGGTAACTCGAATACGGTCAACGGCATGAAAATAAATCACGGATTATTGTCATGGAAAGAAGGATTTGGGGCTCGTTCATATATCCAAAGGTATTTCGAGGTGGAGACCGGGAAATACCGCAACATTCTTGATGCCATTTGTTAGGATATTATTTTAATTATCAATGATATCAAACCCCCTTCAGAATGAGTATGGAAATATGTGAAATCTCCTTCGAGGATTACTCTGAGTTTTTTCATGATTCTTCTGTGTGTTATGGAACCCATGAGTTTAATGAACTGAACGCCGCGAAATGCGAACGGATCCACTATCTCTGTGCCAGTAACAAGAAATTCAAAATGGGAATTGTGGGTGGGAGGAAGGATGGAGTGTTTGCGTCTCCTTTTTCAGCTCCGTTCTGTGGTTTCGTTTTTTCCGGCGACCATATGCATATGAACTATGTCGACGAAGCGATATCGCTGTTTGTTGATTGGGTCAGAAATCAGGGCTTGAGTGAAATCAGGATTGTATTGCCCCCACACATCTATGATGAATCTGCTGTTTCGAAGGTTACCAGCAGCCTTTTGAGAGCCGGCTTTATCGTGGACAATGTCGATCTGAATTACTATTATTCGCTCGACGTATTTGACGAAAATCTCGATTCTCTCATGCATTACAATGCCAGAAAACACCTGAAAAAGGCCTTGAATCTTGATCTGGGATTCTTTCAATGCCAGACGGAGCCTGAAAAGGAGCTGGCCTATGAAATTATAAGAAAGAACAGGGCTGCGCGGGGATTTCCGCTGAAAATGTCTATGGACGATGTGATGAACACCTCGACAGTCGTCAAATCGGATTTCTTTCTGGTCAGGGATAAATTCGAGGTACCGGTGGCTGCCGCCGTTGTCTTTCATGTCACCGAACGCATCGTCCAGGTGATCTATTGGGGTGGACTTCCCGAGTACAATCACCTGAGATCGATCAATTATCTGGCGTACAGGCTTTTCGATTTCTACAGGGACGCGGGCAAGACAATTGTGGACGTGGGGCCGTCGAGCGAAAAGTCGGTGCCTAATTATGGCCTGTGCGACTTCAAGGAGAGTCTCGGTTGCCAGGTGGTTTCCAAGATGTCCTTCGTACAGTATTTGGGGGTCTTGTGCCTGGGTTATATGTCCCAACTTTCGATGTTAGTTGATAACTTGTTATTAGACATGCCATTAATAACTCTGACATGATTTCATTTCTCGATCTGAAACAGATCAATTGTCAACATCTCGAAGAGCTCAGCCGGGTGGCGAACGAGGTAATTGAATCGGGCGGGTATTTGCTCGGTAAAAGAGTAGCGGAATTCGAGAGCAATCTTTCGAATTTCATTGGAGCGAGTCATGCCGTCGGCACCGGAAATGGTCTGGATGCCTTGCGCCTTATCCTCAGGGGGTATATAGAGCTTGGGGTATTGAGCGAAGGTGACGAGGTCCTGGTTCCGGCCAATACGTACATCGCCACCATTTTGGCTATCGTGGACAATGGACTTAAGCCGATTCTGGTCGAACCCGACCTGCACACCTATAATCTCGACCTGCAACTGGTTGAGAAGCACATCACGAAGCGGACGAAGGCGATCCTCCTCGTGCATCTCTATGGTCGCGTCTGCTGGTCTGCCGGGCTGGTCCAGCTTGCCATCGAACACGGCCTGAAGATCATTGAAGACAATGCCCAGGCCATCGGGGCAAAATGGATGGGGACTCGCACCGGCGCTCTTGGTGATGCAGCCGGTTTCAGTTTTTACCCCGGCAAGAACCTCGGGGCGCTTGGAGATGGTGGAGCGGTTACCACCGACGATCCGCAACTTGCCGACGTGGTCCGGGCGCTGGGCAATTATGGATCTAAACAGAAATACATCAACGAATACCGGGGGCTGAACAGCAGGCTCGACGAAATCCAGGCGGCGTTTCTCGACGTCAAGCTGAAGTATCTTGACGAAGAGAACCACAGGAGACGGGAGATCGCCCGCCAGTACTGCATGCGGATCACCAATCCGGCAGTTGTGTTGCCTGCCGATGCATCGCGACACGACATCCTGGCTGACGAGAACCATGTCTGGCACCTGTTTGTGACCAGAACGATGGAGCGAGACCGATTCAAGGCCTATCTCGATGCCGAAGGGGTGCAGACCCTGATTCATTATCCGGTTCCACCGCACCGGCAGGCGGCATTTACCGATATGAGGCACCTCAGCCTTCCGGTTACGGAGCTCATGCACGATCAGGTCCTGAGTCTTCCTGTCAGCCCAGTGATGAGCGATGAAGAGGTCGACGAGGTCGTGAGGATCGTGAACAACTTTCAATGATACAGTATTACCGGTTATTTCAGGTATGAGCGAGCAGAACAAATCATTCCGGCAGATATTCAAGGCAACGACAATCTTCGGCGGGGTACAGGTATTTCAGATCATCATATCCATCGTGCGCTCCAAGATCATCGCCGTGCTGCTGGGACCGGCAGGTATGGGAATCGCGGGATTGCTGGCATCGACGATCGCCCTTATTTCCGGTTTCACGAATTTCGGGCTCGCCACGAGCGCGGTCAAGAACATCGCTGCAGCTCATGCTTCAGAGGATTCCGAGGAGATCTCCCTGGTGATTTCCGTTTTCAGGCGGCTGGTGTGGTTCACGGGTTTGCTGGGCGCCACGGTCACCGTGGTGTTGAGCCCCTGGCTGAGTGAGCTGACGTTCGGGAACCGCAACTATACGCTCGCGTTCGTCTGGATCTCAATAACGCTGCTGCTCAACCAGTTGAGTTCCGGACGGGGAGTGCTGTTGCAGGCGATGCGCCAGTTGCAGTACCAGGCTAAGGCAAGCTTGCTGGGAGCATTGCTCGGATTGATGATTTCGGCTCCGATCTACTATTTCTGGCGGGTCGACGGTATCGTGCCGTCGATCATCATCACCTCGATCCTGAGCCTGTTGCTCGAGTGGTATTATAGCAGCAAGACCAAAATCCGGCAGGTAGCCGTGGATTTCAGGACGGTTCTGCATGAAGGCCGGGATATGGTGAAAATGGGGTTCGTCCTGAGCATCAGCGGGTTGATAACGACGATCGGGACCTACGTTGTTCGGGTTTTTCTGAATGCGAACGGAGGTGTGGCCGAAGTCGGCCTGTACAACGCCGGATTCTCGATCATCAATACCTATGTGGGGTTGGTGTTCGCGGCTATGGGGACCGACTACTATCCACGGCTGTCGGGTATCGCGCACGACCGGGACAAGTCCAACGAACTGATCAACCAGCAGGCCGAAGTATCGATCCTCATCCTGTCGCCGATCCTGTCGGTGTTTATCGTATTCATCAATCTCGTCATCGTGGTGCTTTACTCGGGCAAGTTTTTGCCTATCAGCAGCATGATCCAGTGGGCGGCGATCGGCATGTATTTCAAGGCGGTCAGCTGGTCCATAGCCTTCATTTTTGTCGCGAAGGGTGAATCAGGGTTGTTTTTCTGGAACGAACTGCTGGCGAATGTCTACTCCATCGTCATCAATATCATTGGATACAAACTCGGAGGATTGCAGGGGATGGGCATCTCGTTTCTCGTGAGTTACATGCTCTATCTCCTGCAGGTGTATCTTCTTGCGACGAACCGGTTCGGCTTTTTGTTCACCGGGGACTTTGTCAAGGTCTTTCTCATCGAGTTCTTGTTCTGCATCTGCTGTTTTATGCTGGTCAGGACTGTCCAGGGACTTTGGCTGTACGTGTTCGCGGTGCCGCTGATGATCGTGATCATTGCATATTCCGTATATCAGATCGACAAGCGGATCGGCATCAGGGACCTGCTCGAGAAGGTCGTATTAAAAAAGAGGTGAACAAGTGGAGGGGGTAATGAAGAACGGGAATGAGCCGCTGGTTTCAGTTATCGTGATAACATACAATGCTGAAGCGTTCATCGTCGAGACGCTCGAAAGCATCAGGAACCAGAACTACCGCAACATCGAACTGATCGTCGCAGACGACTGTTCCAGGGACAATACGGTTGGCGTTTGCAGGGATTGGATTGATCAGAACCGTTCGAGATTCGAAGACGCCAAACTGGCGGTTGGCGAGAAAAACAGGGGTATTGCAGGTAACTGTAATGCGGGAATGGATTTGGCGAAAGGCGAATTGGTGAAGCTGATCGCCGGAGATGATATCCTTGAACGGGATTGCATCAACGAGTTCGTGATTTTTTTCAAAAAAAACGAGGAGATCGACTTTGCGTGTTGCGGCATGACTCCTTTCGGAGAGGCTTCACACTACGAAACCTATTATCCTCCGAAACATTATTTTGTCACGAGTGCTAAGGGGCAGCTGAAAATGCTTTTACGTCGGGGGACGATGATTCCCGGACCGGCAATTTTTTTCAAAAGAAAGCTCTATGGAGATGTGGGCGGGTTCAACGAGGACTATCCTTTCATCGAGGACTATCCCTTTTTTATAAAACTGGCCAGGGCCGGATACCGGTGCCATTTCCTGAAGAAACCACTGGTCCGGTACCGTGTGCATGAAAAGAGCATCACCCAGACAGGTAGTTCATTGTTCGACGAAAGCATCAAAAAGTGCCACAATGAATTTGTGCTACCGCTGATTCGTGAAGAAAGACTTTACCTGTTTGTCTGGCATTACTGGATTGGCGCATTTATCAACGCCAGAAGGGACTCCGATTCGGTTTTCAGCCATCTGGCCGTCAGAAGAGTCGTAAACCTGATCGATCCTGTCGGCCTCCTGAATATGATCTACAAGCTGTTCGGAAAGAGCTACCCTTACAGGGCCGTATTCAAAAAAATAGAGGTCGAAGCCTGAACATCATACGCTCTCATAGTATGGCGGGATGAAACAAATGAATTTTCAAGATGATCATTACGAAATTGATCGGTGGGTTGGGTAATCAGATGTTTCAGTATTCAGCCGGATTTTCCCTGGCGAGGAAAAAAGATGTGGCTTTGAAAATGGATATATGCTTTCTTCTCGACAAGAGCAAACGGTACTACCGGCATACGCATCGCGATTACGCGCTTGATATTTTCAAGATAAGTGGAGATATAGCATCCGATAAGGAGATCCGTAGGCATGTCGTGCCGAGAAGGGGAAACAAATATGTCTACCATTTGATAAAAAAGCTCAAAAAACAGAAAGATGTCTATGACGACGGGGCGATTGACAGCATTGAGGATTTTTATCGCTTGCCATCTGACGCATACATACAGGGATCCTGGCAGGATGTCAGATATCTGAAGGATGTCAATGCAGAGTTGCTGAAGGAGTTTGAATTCCGGGAACAGCTTCCGGCCGATCACATGGAGATCTATTCAAAAATCACAAGTGAAAATTCGGTTTGCGTTGTGTTCAGGAGAGGGGATTACGTTGGACACCCGGTTCTCGATATTGTCGGTCTCGACTTTTATTACAAAGCTGTCGAAATCATAGAGAGCAAGACGACAAACCCTGCATATTTTGTGTTTTCCGACGACATTGAATGGTGCAGGAACAACTTCGCACCGGAAGGCAGGCAGGTATATTTTGTGGATCAGAGATATACCGGACCAAAAGCACAGTATTATCTGATGCTCATGTCTGCATGCAGGCATCATATAATTCCAAACAGCACATACCCCTGGTGGGGAGCATGGCTGTGCAGGCATCCTGAAAAGATCGTCATAGCTCCGAAATTGTGGTACAAGGGTCAGTCAGATAGAAGAAACGAGATATTGATGGATGACTGGATCGCAATTTGAAAATATATAATTACAGGGTAATGCATTGCAATCGCCAGGACATGAATGGTACCCATAAAGATACGGACAATGTCAGATAACGCTTATGTCATCATAAATGCCGATGATTTTGGCATGAATGCCGTCGTGAACCATGCTATCCTGAAATCATTCAATGAAGGGCTGTCGACATCGACAACCATGCTGGTGAATCTCGAAGGATTCGATGAGGCCTGTACGCTCGCGTCCGATGATCTCCTTCGTGACAGGGTAGGGCTTCATGTCAATCTCACTGAAGGTGCGCCACTGACCGACGGGATTAAAAAAATACCGTTGTTTTGCGATTCGGAGGGCAATTATGTTTTCAGGAAAAATCAGAAAAGGATTCTCCATCTGGACCCGGAACACAGAAGAATCGTCTACAAGGAGATCGAGGCCCAGATCAGGAAGTGCAGAAAAGCGGGCATCAACATCAGTCATGCGGACTCCCACAACCATATGCATGAAGAGCCCGGGCTGATTCCCATATTCATAAGTGCGCTGAAAGCCAACGATATACCTTATCTGAGAAGGGTGAAGGATATGAGTTATCATTCGACCTTGGTAAAGAAGCTTTTCAGAAAGGTTTGCAACAGCATGATCGCACTGAATCGGTTGAGCGGAGTTGATTATTTCGGGACGATAGACGAGTACGTAAACGCAAGAAGGCAGGGGATGCTGAAAAAAGGGTCGATCACGGAGATCATGGTTCATCCGGGAAGAATCGAAAACGGAAAGATTGTCGATGTTTGCACTGGCCAGATTCTGAGTGATGTGGTTGTGAGAGAACTGGCCCACGAACATAAGATCGGATACCGGGACGCTGGAAAAGCCGCTGGTTTAAGATGACTGAATGAGTATGAGCGATATTGACGCATGCGTATTTGCATGAAATGTAAAGTTTTTATCCCTTGGTTGACATGAAACATCGGCAGAAAATTCTAGTGGTATCTGCAGGGGACTTTCGTTCTGAGTACGGAGGCGGCCAGATATATGTGAGAACCATTGTCGACGAGTTGATCAACAGGGGTGAGGATATTGTCATTGCAGTGAGGGATGACGGGTGTCAGCCTTTCACGGTTTCTGAATACCGCAATGTCAAGGTCGTCAATTATTCTCTCGCTGGTTCCGGAGACACCAGAGCCACGATCCTGTCACTCCTCGATAAGGTAAAGCCGGAAGTCGTTCATGCACATGCGGACAAGGCCCTGTTTGCAGATGCTTGTGCCGCTCTCGGAATTCCCTCCGTCATTACGGCGCATCATGGCGGTTTGCTCTGCCCGGCTGGTACGCTGATGAACTATCGTGACGAAATATGCCGGATCCAATGCGCTCCCCGGGTATGTCTGCCCTGCGTTCTCAAGTCGTTACGCTGGGGAATCCTGGCCTGGTTTCCATTACAGCTCATCCCATGGCCGGTTCAGATTTCGGCCGGGAAAATCCTGCGGCGCAAGAAGTTCATCCCTTACTTCACACCGGTTGGAACCGTGGCTTTACACATACAGGAAAAGGCGGCGGAATGGGCGACGATCAGGAAGACCGCAGGAACGCTGATCTCTCCGTCGAAAGCGATGGCCGACAGCATGTTGCGCAACGGGGCAGAGCGGCGAAGGATACGAATTGTTCCACATGGGATCATACCGCCAGGGAAGCGGGCGTCTGGAGGCTTACCGGAGGGCAGGCCCTTGCGGTTCTACTTTGTCGGACGAATCTGTTATGTCAAGGGATTGCATGTCATGATCGAGGCATTCCGGGCCCTGGATCGGAAGGATGTGGAGCTCCATATCGTCGGAGAGGCCTCGAGAAAGGCGGAGGTTCGTTATTATCGCAGGCTTAAAAAGCTGAGCGGCGAGGACGAACGGATATTCTGGCATGGAAAAGTTGAGCACAAAGAGTTGGGCGAACTGACCGCACAATTCGATATCATGATCCATCCGGCGATTTTTCTCGAAGTCTTCGGCCTGACCATCGCTGAAGCGATGTCGCTGGGTAAACCGGTCATCTCCACACGGTGTGGCGGAGCAGAAGACCAGATTGTCGACGGGGTAAATGGCGTGCTCGTCGCTCCCAACGACGCAGGCTCTCTCCGGGCAGGCATGATGCGCCTGATCGAAGACGAGAAGTTGAGAAAGCATATCGCGGACAATGCCCCGAATTCAGTGAACCTGTTGACTTCGCATGTCGACGAACTGATGAAGTGTTATTCGGCCGCAACGATCATCCAACCCGATGAAAACAACCATGGGAACCGGTAAAGTCTTGTTTCATGCGAATGCAGCGGCCTCTTTTCTTGCTGGCCATTACAGTGGCATCAATAGAGTTACCTATGAGTTTCTCTGTGCTTTGTCGAAAAGGGGGCGGCTTCCTGTTGAATTCAGCCTGTATCTGCAGGGGTTGAAGAGCCGGAAGCATCTTCTGGCCGATCTTCCCTTCGGCACAAGGCAGTTTTACTGGCCCAACCGGATCCAGACTGACAAGATACTCCAGTACCTGCCGATCAGGGAGTCCCTTTCACGATTCGACCTGTTCCATGTACCACATAACTTTGATTACTGTTTTTCGGTCGGGAAAACGATCGTGACCCTGCACGATGCCATGATCTACGCATATCCCCAGGAGTTTCCGAATACAAAGATCTACAAAGACAGGGAAGAGGAACTGAGGGTCCTGTTACGACGGTGCCGTGCGATTCTGACCTGTTCCTACAATTCAAAACACGACATCCTCAAGCATGTTGACATCCCGGAAGAGAAGGTTTATGTGGCTCCCTGGGGGGTGAACCGCGATCTCTACAATCCGGATGCACTGACGGAACCCGAGCAGGATCAAATAAGGACGCTTGTCGGTCAAAAGCCGTTCTTCCTGTCGGTATCGTGTGATGTCGGCAGGAAAAACACGGTATCAGTCGTAAGAGCCTACAGGGAGTTTGTCAGGCAGAACCCCGATCATAATCTCGTGCTGGTTTGGGGCGGAATCCCCGAGTCGATCATCGAAGAGTGTCGTGCATGCGAGAACGGGAAGGTCATCCTCATCGACCGGCTTGACGATATCAAATTGTCGCTCCTCTACAAGGCAGCAACCGCGCTGTTCTTTGTGTCAAAATACGAGGGTTTCGGTTTGCCCTTGCTGGAATCCATGTCCTGCGGCACTCCGGTTGTCACTTGCCGAAACAGTTCGTTGATCGAGGTCGGCGGAGATGCCGCTATATTTGTTGCCCCGGATGATATCTCTGAAATTGCAGAAGTTATGGAGAATTTTGAGAACGGTGCGTATGACAGCGCTATGTTGAGGGAAAGGAGTATTTGCCAGTCAGAGATGTATAGTTGGGACCAGTGTGTTGAAAAAACGCTGGCCTGCTATCAGGACAATCTATAAAATTTCGAGGCATGGATTCTTTTGTTAACAAGATCATTGTAAAGTTTGTCGACAAGCTCCGTAATGAGTATGCGAAAATTTACCTGTCATATTTGCGGGAGCAGTTCAGGCAATGCGGGAAATCGCTGGTCATCGAACAGCCGATGTCGATTCACATGCCGTCTAAGATAACGATCGGCGAGAATTTTGTTGCGAGATCCAATTTCAAGCTGAGGGCATTTGACAAATTTAATGAACATGAATATGATCCGGATATTGTCATCGGTGACGATGTATATGTTGCAACCGATTGCCATATTGCAGCTATTGGTAAGATAACCATAGGAAATAATGTGTCACTCGCTTCCTTTGTCACTATTATCGATCACATGCACGGACGAAGCGATTACGGAGACATCGATGTTCCCGTGATGCGAAGGTGCTTGACGACGAAAGGTCCGATCACTATCGAGGATAATGTCTGGATTGGTGAGCATTCTGTTGTGTTGTCGGGAGTCAACATAGGGAAAAACAGCATTATCGGAGCCAATTCCGTCGTGACGGCATCTATCCCTGAGAATTGCATAGCCGCTGGTGCTCCTGCAAGGATCATACGGAGGATCGAATGATTTCATTTTCCATCGTCATTCCGGTCTACAACGGTCAAAAACATCTCGAACTGGCAATCAATTCGGCATTGAACCAGACCCGACAGGCAGATGAGGTGGTGATATACGATGACTGCTCGACGGATTCGAGTGTTCAGGTTGCCACTGCATTTGGTGATCGGGTCCGCCTGGTCCGTGGCCAGGACGGGCCGTCCGGTTTTGTAAACGGATGGAACAAGTCGATAGCACATGCGAAGGGGGACTATATCTCGATACTCCATCAGGACGACCTGCTTTACCCCGATTTTCTCAAGGCGATCGAATCCGCCATTCTCGGAAACCCGGATTGCCGACATGTATTCGCGGTTTGCGACTACATAGATGAGAAGTCTGCAATCATGGATTCATTCCCGTTGATGGACAAGGAAACGGTGAGATATTCCGGAAGAGAATATGTGAAGGCTTATCAGAAAACCTATGGATCTATTCCGCATATCCATAGGTGCCCGGGTGTGGTGACTCACCGGAGCATATTCGAAAAAGATAAGTGTCTCTATCGTGAACAGGCCGGCCACATGGCCGATGATGATTTTTTTTACAGGGTCGCTCAATATACCGATGTCGTAGGTTTGTTGACTCCTCATGCAGCCTATCGTCAGCATGCCGGTTCCGCCACAAGTTCGCTCGATCATCTGAGAATGGTAAGGAGACTGGCTATGGACTATCTCTATCAGGTGAGGCAGTGGCATGATTCGGACTTCCTTGAGTTGCCAGAAAAGCGATATTTTGAGCATTGGGCGCTGAAATACATTTTCTCGATGATGTTTCAAGCATTGAAATGCGGCGATCGGCCGATGTTCAACGAGGCCAGGACGAATTATCAGGACACGATCTCTGTCGGGCTCCTTTGTGAACACGGCTTCATGCTTTCAAGGCTTCGATATTTGCTCGTATTGGAAAAAATGATCGGATTCAGGCTTTTATCAGCAATCGCAGGGTTGTATGCGTAAAGAACTCAGAAAAATCAAGGTTCTTTACAGGCGTTTTCTGATAAGTCTCCGATTGAACAAGTCCCCGTTGACTGATATCCGGGAATACCGTTCGATCCTGATCGTCTCCCCACATCCCGATGACGAAATTATCGGCATTGGAGGGTATCTGATGAAAACGATCGAGGACGGAGGCAGAATCTGCATCGTGTACCTGACGGATGGCGAAAAAAGCCTTGAAAACGTGCTGCCGTCGGTTGTCGCGAGCCAACGGCTGGCGCTCACGCAGAGCGTCCTGTCGCGTCTCGGATTGACGGAATCGCAAGCGCGGTGGATGCATCTGCCTGATGGATCGATACCTCGTTCGGGAAAAGATGGATTCGACAGTGTCGTGGATAAGATGCAGGCGATACTCAGGGAAACGCTTCCTGACGCAGTTTTTGTCACTCATCCCTCGGATACCTGGCCTTACGACCATGTTGCTGCCTTTGAGATCGTGGAATCAGCTCTCCTCAAGTCTGGCATATCCTCAGCTCTTTATGGATATTGGGTATGGCTCTGGTACTCCATTCCACTGGACAGGATCGCGGGCATGAACTGGAAGGAGATTTTCAGAATCCCGATTAACGACGTCATTTCCGGGAAGAGGGAGCTCATGGACATGTATCTCAAGCCGGCCTCTGAAGATGGCCGTCCATGGAGCGGCGTGCTGCCGGCGGCCATGCTCAAGCCGTTCGGATTGCCTTATGAAGTCGTCCAACGATTCAGGTGAGATGGGACCGGTCGATCTTTCATGTGATGGACGTCCGAGTGTCGACAAGAGAGTTGAAAAAAAATTGAAACCAATGTCTGGATTGACCGTCTACAGGTCCTGGGATGAGATCAACGCCCCGTCATTCGTCAATGACTGGCTGCACTGGCTGGATTGCGACCCGGATCCGCATGTCTTTTATCACCCGGTGCTCGTCAGGTCCTGGTGCGACACCTACCGGAGCTTCCAGGATGTGTCGCCTCTGTTCTGTGTTGCCGAGATCGACGGAATCACGGTGTTTCTCCCGCTCGTTATCTGGCGACGGAGCTGGAAAAACGCGTTTCTCAGAATGATTGTTCCAGTCGGTTTCGCGGAATTCGATTATCATGACCCAGTTGTTGCCGGTCCCAGGAATGCCTCCATCATGAAAAGGTTCTGGGCGATGGTCGAACGGGAGCTGTCCGGTAATCCGAAAATACGATACGATACTATAGACACTTCCGGTTGGCGTTTTGCGTATGGCGAGGATGGATGGGAAAAGAGCGAGGATGTTTGCCCGTTCGTCGATCTGAATCCGTATGCTGATTTTGCGGACTACTTTTCCAAAATCAGCAAAAGCCTGCGTCAGGATATCGGAAGACAGAAAAGGCGGATGGCGGAGGCTGGCGAACTCAGGTTCCGCGTGATCACGGCTGCAGAAGGTGCCGACGCCCTCGGCATGTTGCCCCGATTTCTGGAAATGCACGTGAAACGGTGGCCGAACGCATTCAGGGCTCCCGGCTTTCATGAGGCAGTGCTCAGGAACGGAGTCCCTGCTGGTATCGTGCATTTCTCGACGCTCCAGCTCGGTTCAGAACCGATCAGCTGGCATCTGGGATTCCGGTATCGCAACAGGTACTACTACTACCTGCCGGTATTTCTGGAACAATACGCGGCATACTCGCCGAGCAAGGTACATTTGTCGTATCTTAAAGAGGACTGTTTCGCTCATGGCAAGGGGATATTCGATTACCTTCGCGGTGCGGAAAGCTACAAAAGCGGATGGGCGAGCGACGTGGCGCCGCTCTACGAATTCCGGAAGGAGTCAGCCAGTTTGCAGGCGCTCCTCAAGAGAGGTGCCTTCGAGGGGATTCAGGCGTTGAAACGTCTTCATGCGGGGAACTGAGAATTTATGCGCATCCTTCTTGCCATACCCTGTCTCGAAAGGGGCGGGACCGAAATGCAGACCCTTTATCTGGCGAAGTCCCTGCTCGAGGCTGGTCATAGCGTCGATGTCGTCTGCTATTTTGAAATCGACCAGAGTGTCGTCGACGAATTCGTCGAGTGTGGCTGCGGGGTGGATCTGCTGCGGTTGGACCGAGGGCTCTCCAGCACCGGTTTTGTCAGGCTCATGAGGGCATACTACCGCAGGTTCCGTCCGGATGTGTTGCATGTCCAGTACATGACTCCCGGCGCGCTCTCCATACTGGCTGCCCGGTTGGCTGGCGTCACGAACTTGCTGGCGACGGTGCATCAACCCTATACCTCCGCTCACGGGTCAACCGCGAGAAAGCTGCTGAGATTTTCTGCTCTGCTTTGCGACAGGTTCGTTGCCGTGTCCATGGCGGCCGAGGCGTCCTGGTTTGGCACTTCGAACGATTGCGCCGCCCTGACCGGCAGGAAGGGACCCAGGCACTGCACCATCTACAATGCCGTAGACACGAAGCTGGTCGCATCGCTTTCTGACAGGGGACAGGCCTCCCTTTTCAGGGAGCGCTACCGCCTCGGGAGCACCTATGTGTTTGGTTATATCGGCCGCCTGAGCCATGAAAAGGGGGTGGATATCCTGATACGGGCTTTCGGAATGGTCGCCTCACGGAACAAGGGTGTTTCACTGCTTATCGTCGGGGACGGGTCCGAAGCCGCAGCGGTTCAGAAGCGCTTCGGGCACGAGGAGTGGTGGGGTGGAATAGTTTTTGCTGGTAATCAGTCATGGCGGGAGGCGATGAGACACCTTTCGGTCATTGATTCCCTCGTGGTCCCTTCACGTTTCGAAGGTTTCGGCTTGAGCGCCGTCGAGGCAATGGCGGCTACACGGCCTGTCATAGCTGCCCGGACCGGTGGCTTGACTGAGATCGTCTGCCACGGGACCAGCGGGTTCCTCTACGATACAGAGGATGTGGCGGCGCTTGCTGAACTGATGGGGCTTCTGGCCGGAGATGAACAACTGTCCCGGCAGATGTCGGCCAATGCTCGTGAACGATCGCTTGATTTTGACGTGGAACTGTATTCAAGAAAAATTCAAAAACTGTACGCTTCATGCAAACCGTAAGAAACGAGCCATTCTTTGGCTTTTTCCGGATGCTTTTCCTGTCGGCCTTTCTGCCTTACGCCTCGTTCATAATTCCATTCATGCCTGATTCTATCGGGGGCTTCAACCTCACGGGATGGTCATGGCTCCTGATGTTCCTGGTGTCCCTTTATTACCTGGTTCAGAGTCCAGGGAATCGCAGATTTCCGATAGTGTTCTGGCTGCCATGGGTCGCCTACCTGCTGATCTACCTTCTCACTCAGTTTTCAAAACCCGGCTTGCAGCTGACAATCCAGTATCTCTTGCCGGTGCTGATAGGCTATGTTGCGTCCGGGTTCGTCTACAGCAAAGAGCGGATGCATACTATTTTCAAAGGATTCATGCAGTTGTCTGTTGCGATTTTGAGCATGTTCATGTTCGGGCATTTTTTCAGGGGCGGATTCATCCCGATGGCCGCCTTGACGCCTATGTTGTTATGCGTCACGGCGGTTGTCCTTGCCGGTCTTTACTTTGTGACCAACAGGTTCCTGTTCATGATGCTGTTCGGAATAGTCTTCATCGTCCCTATCCTGGGGGTGAACAGAATGGCTATCCTCGCGTATCTTATCATATTGCCGCTTCATTTTGCGAATCGCAGGATCATTACCCGCATTGCGGCGATCATGCTTGTGCTGATATCAGGATATCTGGTGTTCAATTCAAAGTCGTTCCAGGAAAAAACCTTTGCCGAGGGGCAGGGTCGCCTTTCTGACATCTCCCTGAACTACTACGAAGAGGGGACCTCCCTGAATACCAACGGCAGGTCAAACTTCATCCGGTATTATGAGAAGGGGCTTCGCGAAGCGCCGGATTTTGGAAACGGGCCACGTTCGGATCTCGATTTGCTGCGAAATGCGCTCGGATCAACCGCTGCGGTCGAGGTTTGCAACGACTATATCGCCATCAGGTACTGTTACGGCAACTTCGGCCTCGGCCTCCTGCTGTTCGCATTCGTCTCAACTTTCCTGGCGCTGTTCATGAAGAGCAGGACTGAACAGAACGGGTACAAATTCCTCCTGCAGACGAGCGCTATGGTCCTGTTCGTCTCGCTCGGTCTCTTCATGTATTCCGACAATATCATGAAGTACACGGTGTTTTTCCCCGACCTGATGTTCGCGATGATAGGGATGTCGTATGCCGATTTCGAATAACGAGGAGTTCGGACTGCCCATGGATATTTCAGTCGTCATCCCTATGTACAACATGAGAGGATTGGTCGAAAAGGCGATCCGCTCCGCTGCTGGACAGAGTTACCGGCCGATGGAGATCATCGTGGTCAACGATGGTTCGACCGACGGTTCCGACGAGATCGTCAGAAGCCTCGATATCGATGGCCTGAGGCTCGTGACACAGGAGAACGCCGGTGTCTCGGCAGCCAGGAACCGAGGGACGGCCGAGGCTCGCTATCCCTGGGTAGCTTTTCTGGACAGCGACGATGAGTGGGTCGATTCTTTCCTGTCGACCATAAAGCAGTTGCACGATGCCTATCCGCAATGCCGAGTGTTCGCAACGTCGTACTACGAGATCGACAGGACTGGAAGCGTCAGGCATCCGGGCTTGCCCCGCCTCGGCTTCGAAGGACAGTCCGGGGTGGTTCAAAACTATTTTGCGAGCGCCGTCAACTCGTCGCCGCCGGTCTGTTCTTCCGCCGTCTGCATCTCGAGGGAGTCCCTCCAGCGTATTGGCGGCTTCCCTTCCGGGGTGAAGGCCGGAGAGGACCTGATCACCTGGGCGAGGTTGCTCGTCAGGGACAGGATGGCTTACCATCGCGGCGAGCTGTCCGTCATCCAGTCCGGCGTGACGTTGTGGGATGTGGGCCGCGTGACCGACAGCGCCGACTATGTCGGAGATGCGCTCGTCAAATTACTGGCCGACGTCGAGGGAGAGGATGACAACCGGCATCTGCGCCAGTACATCGGCTACTGGTACGTGATGAGGGCCTCCTCCTTTCTGCGGGCCGGCATGAAACGCGAGGCACGAGACGCCGTCATCAAATCGCTACGGTATGGAGGGTTCGACCTCAAGAAAGGCATGTTCTTCGTCATGAGTTATGCGAACCAGTCCTTGGTGAACAAGGTCTTCAGGATCTACCATCGATGAAAAGGATACTGTTTTTCGTTTCCGATTTCAGGATCGGAATATCTTCCCTGCTGACGAGTCAAGCCATGGCGTTCAGTTCCATAGGGGAGTTCCGTTTCAGTTTCGTCGGCAGCGATGCTGAACAGGTTCCAGGTCTGGCAGAGAAGTTTCGCGGATACGAACTGTTCAGGATTCCAGCCCTGGATGAGCACCGGGATGTCTCCCGTCTGCTGGGAGAACTGCACCGCATCGTGGATGAGAAACGGATCGAGATCGTCCATGTGCAGAACAACTGGCAGCTCTTTCTGGTTTGCTTGTTGAAGATACGGTACTTGAAGACCTACAGGATCGTCTACACTATCCATGGCTTCAGGAACAACTATCGCCTGAAGTCCTACGTGGCCAGGTTTGTCATGGGCTCTGTCATGCTGGCCTTCGTTGACAAGGTGATCGCCGCCTCCGGCGTAGTCAGGGAGAAATTCAGTTTTCTTGGGCCCCGCCTGCATATCCTGCCCCTGGGGGTCGACGACCGGTTTTATGCATCAGAGCACTCCTACGACGAAAACTGTTTCACGATCATATTCCCCGCGCAGTTCCGCCACGGTAAAAACCATGAGATGCTGATCAGAGCTGTCTCACGGTTGAACGAAGCCGTAAGGGACCCGAATATAAAACTCGTGTTGCCTGGCGATGGCCCGAACAGGGCGGACTGTGAGAATCTTGCCGAAAGCCTCGGCATGAAAGACGCCGTGCTTTTCCCTGGTCTTGTGGGTCTGGATGCGTTGCGCGACATGTACAATGCGTCGAGCATCGCTGTCGTGCCGACGAACAACGAGACCTTCGGCCACTGCATAGCCGAACCCTTCGTCATGGGACGATGCGTGATTTCGAGACGCGTCGGGGTGGCAGTCGATATCATCGAGGATCAGCGAAACGGCTTCATCTTCGATACCGAGGACGAGCTTGTCGGGATACTGCAGCGGCTCTATCGCGACCGGGGCCTCATGAGGCGATGCGCGGAACGTGCCTACGCATCAAGGCAGGTGTTCAACTGGGACGAGATCACTCGACGTTACCGCGAGATCATCAGTGGGGACTGATGGTTGACGGGCCCGCAGTTGCTCCACGTGCCGGTTCCGGCATGAACGCCTCGCCGGCAGGGGGCATCAACAAGAAAATGATATGATTTCAAGGATGAAGATCCTGTTCCTCCATAACCACTACGGCGGCCATTCCGGCGAATCGACGGTGCTTGATGTCCAGGAGGCGTTGCTGAAAAAGCACGGACACCTGGTCCGCCGTTATACGAGGAGCAGCGCCGAACTCAAGACCATGCGCTTCGGGGCCGCGCGCGCGTTCTTCTTGGCGCTGTACAACCCGGCGTCCGTGCGTGAGGTCAGGAATATCATTCGCGAGTATGCCCCTGACGTCGTGCATGTGCACAACCTCTACCCTCTCATTTCCCCTGCAGTCCTTCGCTGTGTAAGGGACGAAGGGGTGCCGGTGCTCATGACGGTGCACAATTACCGCCTGGTTTGCCCGAACGGCCTGTTCTACAACAGGCATGGCATCTGCGAAAGGTGTGCCGGGGGCCGGGAATGGAACTGCGTGGCGTGTAATTGTGAAGAGTCCCTGCCGAAGAGCATCGGGTATGCGGCAAGGAACGCCTTCGCCAGAGTTCGCGGGCACTATGTCGAGAACGTGGACGCTTTTTTGTGCCTCACCGACTTCCAGAAGGACAAACTGGTCAGGAACGGCTTCATGGAGCGGAAGTGCCATGTCCTGCCCAACTTCATGGATTTCTCCAGCCAGGCGTCGCCCGGTCGGGAGGAGCCGTCTGGGGATTTCGGGTTCCTGTTTATCGGCAGGCTCAACCGGCAGAAGGGGATCGATATTATCATCGAGAGTGCCCGGCGCTGTCCGGAGATCACGTTCAGGCTGGCCGGATCGGTAGACGCCGGTTTCATCGACACCGGCAAGTTGCCCGGTAACGTCCAGTTGCTTGGAGTCATCAATGAAGAGGGCAAGCTGCGCGAGCTGCGGCGGGCAAGGGCGCTGGTGTTCGCCAGCCGCTCCTACGAAGGGTTTCCGATGGTGTTTCTCGAAGCCATGCAGCAGGGCCTGCCCGTGATCGCCCCGCGCCTTGCGGGATATCCGGAAATCGTCAGGGAGGGGAAGAACGGATGGCTGTTCAGCCCTGAGGACCCGGCGGATCTCGCCAGAACCGTGCGGCACATCATGGAAAATCCACGTGAGGCGGCATCCTTCGGAAGCGAGGGCTACGAGATCCTGTGTCGCGATTACAGTTCGGAGGTATGGTACCGTCAGTACATGGATGTCGCCTCCTCATTGCTCCCGGCACGAAAAAACGGATGATTTTGAGTGTGGTCGGCATGTCCGGTCGCAGAATCCAGCGCATTACGCTGCACAACGGAAAAGTTGATGAACAGAAGGTATAATATTGGAAGGATAGGCATCAGCAGGGTGAACCTCGGAGAGGTCCTGAAGACATTCGAGGACTCGATCCGGAGCGGGCGCTATGGCTACGTGTGCGTCACGAACTCCAGGACAGCGCACCTGGCCAACCGGGATTCCCGGTATTGTGGCATCCAGAACGGCTCGTTGCTGACGGTCCCCGATGGGACGCCGCTGGTCTGGATCGCCCATAACCTCGGCTATCATGAGGTAGGCAAGGTTTCAGGAAAAGACCTGATGGATGCGGTATTCTCCGTTTCCGTCGAAAAGGGCTACTCCCATTACTTTTTCGGGAGCACTCCCGAAACCATCAGGACACTCGGCGAGCGCGTGCGGCAAAGCCATCCCGGCATCTCGATCAAGGGGGCCGTTTCTCCGCCATTCCAGCCTCTCGAGGAGTTCGATATCGACGCGCTCGCCGCGGAAGTGAACCGGCTCAGACCCACCTTTTTCTGGTGCGGCCTTGGAGCGCCGAAGCAGGAAAGGCTGATCGCCATGCTTCAGCCGAAACTCGACGCGACATTCTGCCTCGGCGTCGGCCTTGCGTTCGAGTACCTCGCCGGCTCGGTGAGCCGGGCCCCCCTCTGGATGCGCAATGCCGGTCTCGAATGGGTCTATCGGTGGGCGCAGCAACCGAAGAGCATCAGTCGCGCTATCGCACCATTTTCCTGGGTCCTTGGCATGCTCGCAGGTTCTCTCCTCAGGCGCGCGGTGGCTCGTGATGGCCGGCATCCGGAGCAAATGTCAACCAGGAAGCCGCCGCAGCCATGATACGTGTCCTCCTGCTTGCAGGCCATACCATTCAGGCGCTCCCGGTGCTTGAATCCCTCAAATCGGCCGGTTATTTCGTCGTCGTCGAGTGTGAAACGACGCAGTCGTACGGTTACTTCAGCCGCTATCCAGACAAGCGGGTGGTCAAGCCTTCCTGCGAATACAGCTCGCCGGAGTATCTCGATTTCGTCCTCGACTGTATCAGCGAGAACGCGATCGACATCATTATCCCCCTGTTCGACCTGTCGGCGGAATTTGTCAGCAGGAACCGTGACGTGTTGCTGCAGAGGGTGAAGCTGGCCATGCCGCCCTATGAGGAGTTTCTGAACGGTTACAGCAAGAACCGGTTGATGGACCTTTGCAGGGAACATGGATTTCCGCATCCCGCGACCATGTCTGTCACACCGGGAAATGTGTCCGAGGCAGCCGGTGCCACCGGGTTTCCCGCCCTCATCAAGCCTGATATCACCACCGGTGGGCGCGGCATGACGCTGGTCAGGTCGGTGGATGAGATTGAGAGCGTCTTGCCCGGCATCCTGAACGAATACGGAAGCTGCACGCTGCAGGAGTTTATTCCGCCGGGAGGACGCCAGTTCAAGATCCACCATTTCAGGACCGCGTCGGGTAACTGCGTCGGATCGGTCGTCGTCGAGAAGCTCAGGTATTATCCGGTCAACGCCGGAAGCAGCTGCTGCAACAGGACGATCGACTTTCCCGAACTGTCGCTTCTGACTGAAAACGTGTTGCACCGGTTGGAATGGGAAGGGTTCGCCGATTTCGACATGATCGAGGATCCACGGGACGGGAGTATCAGGATCATGGAGATCAACCCCCGCTTTCCCGCAAGCGTCAAGTCGGCGTTCAAGGCCGGGGTCGATTATGCCGGCATGTATGTCGACTACTGCATGGGACGGCCGCTGAAGGAGTATTCATGCAGGAGCGGGGTCTATCTGAGATACCTGGGCCTTGATCTCATGTGGTTCCTGAAAAGCCCTGCCAGATTTCAGGCCGATCCGTCCTGGTTCAGGTTTTTCGGCCGGGACGTGTTTTACCAGGAAGGCGGTTGGCGCGATCCCATGCCGTTCCTGTTTGGCTCCTGGTCGGGCATGAAGAAGCTGCTTGACCAGAATTTTCGCAAATCCAAATCGGGAGTGCGTCTTGACTGAAACCAGCGGAAAGATACGGGAGAAGCCGATTCGGATTCTGACCTTCGACGTCGAAGAGTGGTTTCACCTCCTGGACAACGAGAGCACGAAGACGGTGGTCGAATGGTCGCGCTATGAGAGCCGCATACATAGGAACATGGAGCGGATTACGGATCTCTTGCAGAAACGCAGGCAGCTCGCTACGTTTTTCTGCCTGGGCTGGGTTGCAAGAAAGTATCCCGAAGTGATCCGGAATCTTGCGAACCAGGGGTACGAGATCGGTTCCCATGGCGATATGCACCAGCTGGTATATGAACAGAATCCTGGGGAGTTCCGAAAGGACCTGGAGGCGTCGATCAACGTGCTCGAGGATATCACCGGAAAGCCGGTCAGATACTATCGGGCACCGGGTTTTTCGGTCAGGAAAGACAACGTCTGGGCGTTTGAGATACTTGCCGAATGCGGTATCGAGCTCGACTGCTCGATTTTTCCGGTTCCTCGTGCACACGGAGGATTTCCCTCCTATCGCGAGCCAGTTCCGTCGATACTCCGTTACCGTGGCGTGCAGCTCAGGGAACTTCCCATGAGTTACGCAACCGTTGCGGGCAGGCCGCTGGTCTTTTCCGGTGGTGGCTATTTTCGCCTTGCCCCTTACGGACTTATCAAGCGGTGGACTTCGGGTTCGGGATACGTCATGACCTACCTGCACCCCAGGGACTTCGATGCATCCCAGCCGAAAATCGACGGGCTTTCAAGCGTCAGGACCTTCAAATCCTACGTAGGGCTTTCGGGTGCCTTACGGAAGATCGAACGCTGGATCACCGACTTCCCGTTCGTCGATATCGGCACGGCGGCGGAGATGATCGATTGGGAAGCGGTACCGGTGATCGAACTGAAGTGACCGGCCTCCCCGGGTCGGAAAACTCTTTTCGTTCTTTTTAGAGGATATGCGATATTGTTTCGTAATGTTATTGTATTTTTCACTGAAATAGGCAGTTAAGTTTTCCCTCCCCCACTTTCGCTGGAATTTCCCTGTGAAGTTCAACGCGTCCGATAACCACTTATCTGCAAACTCACGACCATGAAAGCAGTCATTCTTGCGGGAGGGCTTGGATTACGTTTGAAGCCTTTTACCGAGATCATACCGAAACCGCTCCTGCCTATCGGCGAAAAATCCATGCTGCAGATCCAGATCGAGCGGCTCGCCCTTCACGGTTTCAAGGAGATCTACCTTGCCACTAATTACAAGTCGGACTACATCGAACGCTTTTTCGGCGACGGTTCAGAGTTCGGCGTGAAACTCTCGATCAGCAAGGAGGAGAAGCCCCTGGGTACGGCGGGGCCGCTCACCCTGCTCAGGGAGCGGCTCGACAGCCCCTTCGTCGTCATGAACGGCGATATCCTGAGCCTGATCGACTTCGGAAAGCTCTACGAGTTCGCTCTTGCCCAGGAGTCGTCGCTGACCCTGGCCATCAAGAAGGAGATCACGCCGTTCGATTTCGGCAACATCTTCTTCGACGGCGACCGGGTGACAGGAATCGAGGAGAAGCCAGACATCATCATGTACATCCTTGCCGGTATCTACGTCATGAAGCCGGACATTTTCCGTTTCTTTCCGGATGACGAGTTCTTCGGCATGGACATGCTCATCAAAAGGATGCTCGACCAGGGTGAGCGGGTCGCCAAGTACGACCTCAGGGAGTATTGGCTCGACATCGGCCGTATCGACGACTATTATACCGCCCAGAGCGAATACAACAGCCACTTCAAAGCCCTGGAATGAGTGATGGGGGGACATTGAAGCAGAGCATCGGCATCGTCGGGGCGGGAATGTTGGGGCTTGCCATTGCCTTTAAGCTGCAGGAACGCTTTCCGGGCGCGCAGGTCTCGGTGTTCGAGAAGGAGACCGGGCCCGGACGGCACCAGAGCGGCCACAACAGCGGTGTTTTGCACTGCGGGCTCTATTACCAGCCGGGTTCGCTCAAGGCCCGCCTGGCGGTCGAAGGCATCCGCTCGATGGTCGCTTTCTGCCGGGAGCACGACATCCCGCATGACATTTGCGGCAAGGTGGTTGTGGCTTCTGACGACCGGGAGCGGCGATTCCTGGACGACCTCGCTGCGCGTGGGGAAGCGAACGGCCTCCGGGGACTCGTCTATCTTTCGTCCGGGGAGCTTGGTCGACGTGAACCGGCTGTACGGGCCACGGCGGCCCTGCTGGTTCCCGAGGAGGGGATCGTCGATTACCAGGCCGTTATGGAGAAGCTCGTATCGCTCATCAGGCAGCGGGGCGGCGCTGTCCATTTCGACAGCCGGGTAGAGGTCCGGAATGCAGGACGCACGGATGGCCAGGTGGTATTCGAGGCATCGGGAAAGGAGGTAAGGGTGGATCAACTGGTCTGTTGCGCCGGGCTTCATTCCGACCGGGTCTATCGCGCCTTCACCGGGATGAGGCCTCCGTTCAGGATCGTGCCCTTCCGGGGCGAGTATCGTTCGCTGCGCCCTGAAGCTCGATGCCTGGTGAATCACCTGGTCTATCCCGTGCCCGATCCGTCGTATCCGTTTCTCGGTGTGCATTTCACCCGAATGATCCATGGTGGACGGGAGGTCGGGCCGAACGCCGTGCTCGCGTTGAAGCGGGAAGGCTACCGGAAATCCGAGATATCCCTTCGTGACGCGATCGATGCGATCACCTACCCCGGGCTGGTGCGGTTCGTGTCAGGAAATTTCCGCTTCGCCGTCGGCGAACTGGCCAGCTCACTTTCGGACAAGGCCTTCCTGGCCAAATCCCGGAAGTTGATCCCGGACCTGGCCCTGGAACATTTAGACACCGGCACGGCGGGGGTGCGGGCCCAGGCCCTTGGTCGCGACGGCAGGCTGGTCATGGATTTCCGGATCAGTCGCTATGGCCGGCAGATCCACGTGCTCAACGCGCCTTCCCCAGGTGCGACGGCCGCACTCGCCATCGCAAAACACATCGTTTCTGAGTATATCCAATCATCATAACGGCAAAAACATGAAGCAGAACGTACTCGTCAGCGGAGGAGCTGGCTATATCGGATCGGTTCTCGTAAGGCTGATGCTCCAGAACGGATACCGGGTAAGGGTTCTCGACAATCTGTCGTTCGGGGGGGTGCCCATCCTCGATCTTCTCAACGACGACGATTTCGAATTCGTCAAGGGCGACGTCCGTAACGAGGCGGATGTTCGAAAGGCATTGCATGGCATGGACCATGTCGTGCATCTGGCGGCGATTGTCGGAGACCCTGCCTGCGCCAAGCAGCCTGAACTGACCCATTCGGTCAACCTCGAGGGAAGCCTGAGGATGTACGATATCGCTAACGAACTTGGCCTGAAACGGTTCGTCTTTGCCTCGACCTGCAGCAACTACGGCAAGATGTCGGACCCGGATTCCTATGTCGATGAGGAGTCCGAACTTGCGCCGGTCTCCCTGTACGCCGAAACCAAGGTAGCCGTCGAGAAATACCTGCTGGGCCAGCCTCGAAGCAACAGTTGCAAACCAACGTCGCTTCGCTTCTCAACGGTTTACGGATTGTCTCCCAGGCCCCGTTTCGATCTTACGGTCAACGAGTTCACCAAGGAGCTCGCCCTGGGCCGCGAACTGGTGGTGTTCGGAGAACAGTTCTGGCGACCTTACTGCCATGTCGTCGATCTCTGCCGTTCAGTCCTTGCGGTACTGGACGCTGAAGAGGAGCTGATCGCATTCGATGTGTTCAACGTCGGCGACACTTCAGAGAACTACCAGAAGCAGATGATCGTGGATGAGATCCTGAAGCAGCTGCCCGGAAGCTCCATCCGGTATGTCTCCAAGAACGAGGACCCGAGGGATTACAGGGTCTCGTTCAAGAAGATTCGCGAGCGGCTCGGCTTCAGGATATCGAAGACCGTCCCGGACGGCATCAGGCAGATCATACAGGTGGTTCAGGACGGGTTCATCCCGGATCCTGATTCCATGGAGTACCGAAACAGCTGAACACCCTTTGCCATGTACAAGATTCCCTTGTTCGATCTGAACTACGGTGTAGAGGAGGAGCAGGCGGTGCTGGAGACGCTGCGCTCGAAATGGATCTCCATCGGACCGAAGACATCGCTGTTCGAGGAGAACTTCGCCTCCATGCTGGGGGTAGGGCACGCTCTTGCGCTTGCCAACTGCACGGTCTCGCTGCACCTGGCGATGAAGATCCTCGGGATCGGTCCAGGAGACGAGGTGATCTGCCCCTCGCTCACGTTCGTGGCCACGGCCAACGCCATTCGCTATGTCGATGCTGTCCCGGTGTTCGTCGATATCCGCGGGGCAGGCGATCTGACGATGGACCCGGAAGATGTCCGGCGCAAGCTGACCGACCGCACGAAGGCGATCGTGGTCATGCACTATGCCGGATATCCTTGTGCGATGGACGAGATCATGGGGATAGCCCGCGAACGGGGGCTCAGGGTGATCGAGGACGCCTGCCACGGCCCGCTTTCGGAGTATCGGGGCAGAAAGCTCGGCACGATCGGCGATGTCGGATGTTTCAGCTTTTTTTCCAACAAGAACCTCAGCACCGGCGAAGGGGGCATGCTGGTGACCGGAGACCAGGGCCTGTACGAGCATGCCAAACTGCTGCGATCCCACGGTATGACGACGCTCTCCTATGAGCGTTCAAAGGGTCACAGTACCGGCTATGATGTCGTCGAATCCGGGTACAATTACCGGATGGACGATATCCGGGCCTCCCTGGGCATCGTCCAGCTCGCAAAGTTACGTGCCGACCTTGAACGGCGAGCGGAAGTCCGCGGGTGGTATGAGGATGCTTTCGCGGATGTGGATGGGGTTGCCGTCCCGTTTCTCGGGCACGAAGGTTTCGTTTCGAACTACATCTTTGCCGTTGTTCTCGACGAACACCTTGCCTCCAGACGTGACGAACTGCGCGATTCGCTGCACAAGGCCGGCATCCAGACCAGCATGCATTATCCTCCGGTACATCTTTTTTCCATCTTCAGCGGCTTCAGTCAGCCGTTACCCTCGACCGAAAGCGTCGCTCAAAGGCTGATTACCCTGCCTATGTATTCGAAGTTGTCCAGTGAGGATGTGGTGTATATCGCCAGGACTGTCAAAGAATTGATCAACGAGTGACGGAACGCTCCCGCTGCCGGCGAGGCAGCGCGGACCGGGGTCCAGGCTAACCGATGGTGCCTGACGGCGAAGGTATGCTTGCCCGTCGTGCCAGAGCGTATCCTTCCTCGCACGTCAAGGCCCTGCCGTGAAACCGATGCTGCTGTGCATTCTGGAATTTGCTGCATTTCGAGTCAACGGGGGAGGGCCTGGTGCGCAGGGACGCAACCGCTTTCGTCCTTCTCCGGTGAGTGTTCATGCCCTGGCCTGGTAGCTGGCCGATTCCCCCGGCATAACCCTATGGCAGATGAGGCGGTGTCCCTGGGCTATGCCGGCTGCCGTGCAACTCCAGCATCTCCCCGAGGGCTTTTTGCCAGTGGGAGATTTCAAGGTTCCACTCCCGCCGTATCGCGGTACTGTCCATTACGCTGTACCAGGGGCGCGGTCCCTGCGCCGGAAATGCGCTGCTTCCGACAGGAACGACCTTGCAAGTGAGGCCTGCGGCATCGATGACTGCCACGGCCAGGTCGTACCAGCTGCAGGCGCCTGCATTGGCGAAGTGGAAGGTCTCGGCAAACCGCTTCCGGGTATCCCAGTTGTCGACCATCCCCATGACCGCCGAAGCGAGCTCTGCGGCATGGGTCGGCGAGCCTGTTCTGTCTGAGACGACCTCGATCCGATCACGTTCGCTGCCGAGCCTCAGGATCGACTTGACGAAATTCGCCCCGAAGCGGGAGTAGAGCCATCCGGTCCTGATGATCAGGTAAGACGGACCAGCCTCCCGTATCAGTTGCTCTCCATCGAATTTCGATGTTCCGTACACTCCGAGAGGCGAGGCGGGATCGGTTTCGGCGTATGGTCTGGAGGAGAGTCCGTCGAACACGTAATAGGTCGAGAAATGGATCAGCAGCGCGCCATGCCTTCGGGCTGCGCGGGCAAGAACCCCGACGCCCTCCCGGTTGACCTCGTTGGCGAGATCGGGTTCGGTTTCTGCACGGTCGACGGAGGTGAAGGCCGCGCAATTGATCAGGACGTTGCAGGTGTGCCGGTCCATGGCCGTTTCGACCGCCCGCTCGGAGGTGATATCGAGGTCGGCACGGCCGTACACGAAAAAGTTGTGCTGCGGATACACGGCAGCCAGGGCGTCGAACTCTGAGCCGAGTTGTCCATGGCCACCGGTTACCAGGATGTTCTTGCTCATGGGTTGGGCCGGTCGGGATTCAGGTTCCGGGAGGCCGTTTTCAGGTCGCTTTTCATGACCTTGCCCGAGGAGTTCTTCGGCAGGGCGTCGAGGAACTTCACGCTGCAGGGGACGGCGTACAGCGGAAGCTTCGTTCTGCAATGCCCGATGACGCCTTCGGCTGTCAGTTCGCTGCCAGCCTTCGGAACGACCCATGCTACCGCTGCTTCCCCGAGCTGATCGTGAGGCTCCCCGGTAACGGCGGCCTCGGCGATCTCCGGCAGTTCGAGCAGGGCGAGTTCGATGGTCGCCGTCATGACCTTGAATCCGCTTGGTTTGATGAACTCCTTCGCCCTTCCGACGATGAAGATGTAGCCGTCCTCGTCCTCGTAGGCGAGATCGCCCGTGAAAAGCTTTCCGTCCCTGTATGGATTGTTCACGGGGTCGGGTATCAGGTAACCACAGGTCACGTTCTCTCCTTCGGCAATGATCTCCCCGACTTCACCCTGCCTGAGCGGGTTGCCTTCATGGTCGACGACGTCGAGCCGGACGCCGGGGATCCCCCTGCCGATGGAGCCGGTTTTCTGCCCCAGCATGTCCGGCGGAAGGCAGGAGAGCCGGGCTGTAGCTTCCGTCTGACCATATCCGATGAAGATCCTTACCCGAGGAGGAAGCGTCTTGCGGAGCTCGGTGATCGAGCTGTCCGGGAGTCTCCCTCCGGCCTGCTGGACGTGGCGGAGCTGCGTGAAGCTGCGCTCCCTGAAGCTCTGGTTGTTCAACAGGGTCTGGTAAGTGCTGGGAACGCCGGCAAACCCGGTGCAGCCAAGGCTTTCCATTTCGTTGAGCACGTCTTCGACATACTGGAAATAGTTGTTGATGACCAGCGATGCTCCGGCCCTGAGGTGGGTATGCAGCAGGGAGGTGCCGAAACAGTAGTGGAAGGGGAGTATGGCCATCATCCGGTCGTCGTCCTTGAGCCCGAGGTAGGAGACGATGGATTCGGTGTTGGCCATGATGTTGCGATGCGTCACCCTGACGGCGTTCGGCGATCCCGTCGAACCAGAGGTGAACATCAGGGATGCCAGGTCGATCTCCGGTTCGACCGCTTCGGACCGGATGGCTCCGGGGACGTCGTTTTCATCGCCATCTTGTGAAGTCGGCGACATGATCCCGCTTTTCAGTATCTGCCTGATGCCGGTGATCTGCCGGGCGTACCTCGGCTTCAGGCGATCGTCGATACAGACGGTATCGAACCCGATGAGGGAGATGTAGTTTTCCAGCTCGTTGACGGTCAGACGCGACGGCAGTGGGGCGGCGACCGCCCCGGCCTTGATGATGCCGAGATAGCTGGCCACCCAGAAAGCCGAATTTTCAGCCAGGATGCCGACAGTCCGGCGATACGCGGAACCGTCGGAATTCAGGGTTAATGCTACCTCATCGGCCATTCTGAGCAACTGGCCGTAGGTCGTGGTGACACCCTCTTCGATGAGGGCGATCTTGCCGGGGTCGGTACGTTCGGTGAGGTAGTCGAACAGGTTCATCTTGTCATGCTTTCCATGGGGATGATCCGGGACCTGGCCGGAGATCACGACCTGGCCCTGGAGCCCTGGTTCAGGAATTGATTTTCCGTTCGACGAAATCGACCAGCGTCTTGACTGTGCCCAGATTAGCCCTGGTGATTTCAGAATCGTCTATACCGATCTGGAAATGCTGTTCGAGGAATAAGACGATATTGGTCAGGCCGAGGGAGTCTACGCCATGGTCTGCGACGGGCAGGTCATCTGGCGCGTCGGCGATGAAAAGCGGAAAGGTCTCGATCAGGAATTTCAGCAGTTGTTCGCGTATTTCGGTTCTGTTTGAGGCAGGCATGTCTGTTGTCTCCGTTTGTTGATAAATGGTTTTCAAGTGCGTTCAGGGGACCAGTGGCGCCAGGCGAAGGTAGTCCGTCGTGCGCTTCTTGTCGGTGATGTCGGCGATGACGTTGCTCACCTGCTCCACGGTGAGGTTAAACGACGAGGCGATCTGTTCCGCAGTCAACGCCTTTTCGTGCGCCTCCCAGATGCCGTCGAGCAGCTCGAAGGGCAGTCGGTAGAAAAACTCCTCCTGGGTGGTGTCGGCAGGGTAGGTGTCGGTCGTCGGAGGGCGGTTGATGATCTCTTCGGGCACGCCGATCTCCCTGGCGATGGCATAGACCTGGGTCTTGAAGAGGTGCCGGATGGGCTGCAGGTCGACGCCGCCGTCCCCGTACTTGACGAAGAATCCGAGGTCGTGCTCGTTCTTGTTTCCCGTGCCGATGACCGCGTAGTTGCGGCGCTCGGCTTCGTGGTAGAGCGTCATCATCCTGGCTCGCTGCTTGAGGTTTGAGGCGGCGACGATCTCGTTGACCTGGGTCGGGCTGAGGCGACGGCGGATCTCCCTGCCGTCCGGCTTGATGACGACAGCGCTGAAGATGTTCAGCGACGCCTCGCCGAGGAGGTTCTGCGGCAGGACGATCTTGAATTTGTCCGTTGCGGGGTCGAAATCTGCAACGGCTGCCTTGACGGCGCTATCGCGGCTTTCGTAACAGCCGAACCCTTCGAGTGCCGGGGTTATGTCCCTGACGAACGATTTCACGCCGAGATTGCGCGCCATCTCTTCGGCGAGTACGGCGCTGTCCGGGCTCGAATCCCTGTCAGGAAGCATCAGCACGATCACCTTCTCTGGTCCGAGGGCGTTGACCGCGAGCTGGAGCACGGTTGCCGAATCGATGCCGCCGCTGACGCCGATAACGCCCCCGTCACGCTTCAGGGTGGCTATGCAGGAGGTCCTGATCCAGTTGACCAGGCGTTCAGCTTCGGCCGAAGGGTTAAAACCTGTTGAAAGAGTCATGATATTCAGCATTAAGGATGATTGTTCTGGATGAAAATGTGGTGCCACAGTTGTGTAGTGGCGATACCCATGAGCGCCATCTGCTCCATTTCACTGATCGAGTGCTCCTTGAGGGCCTTGGAGAGCAGTTTCATCGCCGGCTGGGGCGAAAAGATTCCCGTCTTTTTCAGGTTCTCCTCGGAAAGCAGGTCACTGACGCTTTCGAACGCGGGGCTCTTGAAAATGTCCTGGATCGGTGCCCTGTAGGGGAATTTGGTCCTGTTGGCAATCTCATTCGGCAACAGGCTTTCGGCTGTTTTCCTGACCAGGTATTTGTCCTGGGCCAGGCTCCTCAGCTTGAATTTCTGGGGCAGGGAGTTGGCGAACTCGACGAGCCGGTGGTCAAGGAACGGGAAGCGGCCTTCGACGGCATTCGCCATGGCGACACGGTCGCCCTGGGACGAGAGCAGGTAGGGCGTCATGAAGGTCATGATCTCGAGGGTCTGGGCTCGTGCCGGGGAAGGCCAGCCTGCGAATCCTTCGGGCAGCAATCCGCCGAGGCGCTCTTCGTAGGATACCGGTGGAAGGTTTTTTCTGAGGTCGGGATTGAAGTACCCCTGCAGTCTCGAAGTGTTGTTCCAGCGGAACATGTGGCTGAAGAGCATATGGTCGCTCTGTTCGAGACCCTCCTGCATGGCGAGTTCCATGCTCCGCAGCTTGTCGCGGCCGGGCAGGTAAGGATAGAGACGCTGGACGAGGGCCCGCCTGATGGATGATTCTGGTGCCTTCGACATGAAACGCCGGACCGCCGTCTCCTTGAACAGGTCGTATCCCATGAAAAACTCATCGGCGCCCTCACCGGTCAGTACGGCTTTGAGCCCGTGCCTGTTCACGTTTTCGGAGAGCGGCAGCATGGAGACCGGGCCGGCTCGGAGCTGTGGCACTTCGGTGTGCCAGACCATTTTTGTCAGTGATGCTGCAAGGTCGTCCGATGTGCAGCGGGTGACATGGTGAGTGGTTCCGAGGTGCCGGGCAACCTGTAGCTGGTGTTCGCTTTCATCGTAGTCGGGATGCTGGAAAGCGATCGAAAAGGTGTGCAGCTCGGAGGCGTGGCGATTGGCGAAGGCCCCTATCAGCGAAGAGTCTACCCCTCCGCTGAGGTATGAGGCGATCGGCACATCTGCGCTGAGTCGAATCCTGACGGCGTCGTCAAAAATATCGAAGAACGCTTCGCGAGCCTCTTGCTCGGACCAGTTCTTCTCGGTGAAGTCGAGCTGCCAGTATGCAGCCTTGCTGTATTCGCTGCTTCCAGGGGCGAAGGTGTAATGGTGTGCCGGCAGGACTTCGAAGATGTTCCTGAACGCCGTCCTGCCGGGAAGGGGCGTCCAGAAGGTCCAGATGTCCCTGAGCACGGAGTAATCAGGCTCCCGGGAGATTCCCGGCACATTCAGCAGTGCTTTGATCTCCGATGCGAAATAGAGAGTGTTTCCGACGAAGGAGTAGAAGAACGGGCAGATGCCCAGCCTGTCCCTGCATAGGATGAAGCGCTTCCTGACACTGTCCCAGAGGGCGAACGCATACTGGCCGTTCAGGTGGCGGAATCCGTCCACACCATACTCTTCATAGAGATGCAGAATCACTTCTACATCACACTTCGTCCTGAATGTGTGCCTGGGCGAGAGGCGCTGGCGAAGTTCGGCATGATTGAATATTTCTCCGTTGCAGGTAAGCCAGAGCGTGGCGTTTTCATTCGAAAGGGGTTGCTGTCCCTGTTCGAGATCCACAAACGCAAGGCGCGTGTTTCCGAAGCTGACAGCATCGCTCTCGTAGGTACCGCTCCCTTCCGGGCCGCGGTGCCTGATGCTCAGCAGCATGGATTCAAGCCGTTCCTTGTTTTGCGGAGCGTTAAACCAGCCAGCTATACCGCACATGGAAAATGATCGTTAGGTTTATTGACTTCTTTCACTGACGACTACCGTTCGACGATTCAAGGTATTACGGACCGCCGAAGCGTCGTTTTCTGCTATTGTAAAATCAAAGGCTTTCTCATGAAGCGGTTTTCAGAAACCTCCTGTATTTCTTTTTCGTCTGTTCATACTTTTGTTGCGTCATTCTGAAATAGTAGTCGTTATCATCCTCATGCGTAATGACCGCACCAAAGTCAGTGAGGAATGAAATGACTGCCTGGTTTCCTTTTCTGACATCAGTATGAGACTGAGCGAATCCCAATCGATAAAGGCCGATTTCATAGATGCTCAGCACCGCCTCGATGGCTGCGTATGCGGGTGCGTCCTGTTTGAGTATCCAGCTTCCCCAGCAGAAGGAGTCCCCCTTCAAATCATATATTCTTATCGTCCCGAGCTTCTCCTGGTCGAGGCTTTCGATAATGAAATAATACTCTTTGCTGTTTCGTTCTCTTTGCTTGTAGTCAATCAGCCATTGCCTCTGAGCTTCAAGATCATTTTCAACCGATGAAATGAATTTGTTTTTTGTCGGGTCGGTACGCAGGGAGAGTATGAACTCTGCGTCACTGATGTCAACAAGACGAAATTGGATATGTTTGGCAATGTCGCAGATCAAGTGATCCATGTCCTGAACGGTTATTAATTTACTTACAACACTATAAGGTCAACTGGCGATCCAGGTCTGACACACTGCATCAAGCGTATGAACGCCGTCCGGATCCGCGCATACCCGCATCCGATCCCGCGCTGCTCCGTGTGATCAATGCCTCGGAAGAGATACGGTCAGGACATAACCTGGTCTTGAGCCATGTGCGTGCGATGACGGTGACAGAGAAGGATATATTTCAGTCGGGAACCCATGGTTATGCCGGATCATTACATCTTATGTCGGCAGTTTCCGGAATCGGATGGCGGTTTCCGTCATGAATGCAGGCCGCCATCCGATAAAACAGGTTTTTCAAAGGTGTGCAGGGAGAGGTGATGGCTGAATCACATATACTTATCCTTCATGACCGCGGCCCCGATACCGAGCAGCAGGCCGATACCTGCACCAAGCAGGAGGGTCTGGGCAAGATGCGGTGATTTGGGCGTTGATGGCGCAAAAGCGGAGTTGATGACGACGACACCACCGACATTCGACGCGGCCTTGATTCGCGTTTCGTCCAGCTTCTCCTTCAGGAATGCGTAGGTTTTCTTGGCGACTTCGTTATCGAGTGTCAGCTTGGCAAACGTTACCTGCTTGGCAGGAAGCTGGTTCAACTGGGTCTGGTAGTAATCCTTCAGCTTCATGTACTCCCGCGCGCTGTTGTCAAGCTCGGCCTGTCTGATGTTCAGCTGCATTTTCGAGGCGATCATGTCATAGCGGTACTTCTGCGCGTTGGCTGAGCCTGCGATTTCACCAGCGATTTTAGTACGGTTGACCTGGTTGTACTCGGCTTTCATATTGACAAGCTGCTTGCGCAACTCTTCGACTTGCGGGTCCTTGTTTCCTTTCTGAAGGGCGAGGTCGATGTAGGCTTTCTCCTTGGCCTTGATTTGATCGCGCAGTGCCTGGAACTGGTTGTTGACGTTCTGGTACAGGCTGTTGCCATAGGTTTTTTCTTCACTGGAAAGCTTTGCGTCGATGAAAGCAAGCTGTTTCCTGAGGATTTCGTACTGCACCCTGTTCGCATCATATTCAGATTGCGCAGAGGTGTACGACCGCTGAAGGTCTGCCACGTTGCCGGATGCCTCGTAAACCTCATTGTTCCTCATGTAATCACTGAGTGCTTTCTCCGTCTGCCTGACCTTTTCATCCTGTTCGGTGATCTGCTTCTCGATGGTATGGCTTACCGAGAGGTCCTGGGCGGCACTCCATTCCGCGTTTTTCATCTGGAAGGCTTCGCAGACCGTATTGGTGAGCAGTGCAGATTCTTCAGCATAGGGGCTGGACACCGAGACTTCGATCAGGTTCGTGTTCCGGATATTCTCGGAGGCGATGCGACGCTGAAGTTTTTCGGCGAACAATTTGACATTGTTCGTATCCGGTGCAGAGGCATTCGCCGATCCGGAGGCGGCATTCGATTTTGCAGGTCGACCGCCGAACAGTTCGAGGTTGTTTTTCTTCTCGCTGTTCAGGAGCTTCCTTACGGCCGCGTCGGCGAGCGGGAATGATTTCAGCAGCTCCACGTTCGTTTGAAGTGCGAATTCCAGGCCGGCTTCGCCCTCTTTGATCACTCTTTCCTTGTCAGGGGATTTAACCATGATAACGGCCTTGGCTTCGTATACAGGAACCGTCATATAGTATTTGGCAGCAGCAATCATTATCGCAAGTATCACACAACCGGCGATGATCATCTTTCCCCGCAGAATTGACTGAAGAAGTTCAGTCGGGTTGGGGTTTGTCGAGGACTGATTATTTAAATCGACCATGGAAATTGGCTCCGTTTGTTTATCAATAATGGCTTGAATCCGCGCTTACCTTGTAAGCGAGTAAGCAGAAATTCCGACTGCGAGAATGCTCAGGATGACGCCGGCATCGATAGCCCTGCTTTCGGGAATGATCACCGTGTCATTCGGTAGCATGTCGATGTTTCCTGTTCTGTCACCATACTTGCTGAAGGAGCTGAGATTCACCAGATAGGTCATCTTTCCATCCCGGTCAGGCTGGCTTCGGTTTATCCTGACCTTTTCCAGGTTCGCCCCTTTGCCCGGACCGCCTGCCAGCGAGATGACCGTTGAAAGGTCGGAGCCCTCCGGTACGGTTATCGTCCCGGTATGGGTGGCGGAGCCCCAGACATTCACGTTCATGAGGATGTTGCCGTAGCTGTCAGTGAAATAGGGCGTTGTGTGAATCGTCGGCTCCGGGCTGCCAAGGCCGATGTAGGACGATGTAGATGAACCACGGGCTGAACTCGCGGCCGGTGGATCGAACGGCGGAGCTGCATGTAACACACTTGTGGTAACGGGAATCGCCATGGCATGGGTCAGGAGCATGGCTGAGACGAAACGTTTCATCGCTATTTTCATAAATCGACCTTTAGGCTTAATTGGTTGAAGAAACATTGTTAGGTATGAGACGATCGCTCATACACAGGTTATCGTCAAACTTCCGACACGTACCATGTTACAAAGAAAACCGGAGGTGCTGCAGAAACAAGACAATCGAAAAGAGCGGTTTACATAAGTCGTTAGCTCTCTAAATGTACATAAAAATATTTTATTCGGACGACTTGTATACATCACATCAAGCAGCAGATTATAATAAAAATGACGTAGAATATCGTTACAAATCATCGTTGCGTCCATATTGCGCTTATAAGGCTACAATAAGCGTGCCAAATTGGTTGACGATGGTCGGGTCTATGCGTAAAGTGCAAATATAAAAGCAATTAGGTCGTATTCCTCTATGTTGGCCGGACTGCGATTGATACCTGACTTCTGAGATCGTCAATCGTCACGCTTCTCAATATGAGACAGTCGGGGGGCGTCGAGATGGCTTGACAAGGGGCTGGTCGTTGCCATACTCCGAGAGAACGCATAGCAAGCAGGACGTGGCTTTGTGCTGTTCCTGAAACCTGCAGGCAAAGCCCCCTCCTTATTTTACCTGGAATTCGGGTTGGCCGGTTTGCCAGAGGCCGAAGCTGAGGATATCGGCAAGTGACTCGAACTGCTGGGTCTTCTGATCGCCGATGCCGTGGCCTGCCTTGTAGTCGGTGAAGAAGAGCACCGGTTTGCCTGAAGCGGTCGAGGCCTGCAGGCGTGCGGCGAACTTTCCGGGTTCCCATGCGATGACCCGAGGATCGTTGATGCCGGCCGTGATCAGTGCCGCCGGATAGCGAACCCCTTTCTCAAGGTGCAGATAGGCATCCATTTCGATCAGCGCCCTGCACTCTTGCGGATTTTTGACGGTGCCGAACTCCGGCACGTTCACCGGGCCGTTAGGGGACTCTTCTCCACGGAGAGCGTTCAGAAGGCCAACCTGCGGCATGGCCGCGGCGAACAGGTCCGGCCGCTCGGTCATGGCCCTGCCGACGAGGATCCCTCCGGCGCTGGCGGCATTGATGGCGATATGCCGAGGCGAGGTGTATCCCTCTCTGACGAGGTACTCGGCGCAGGCGATCAGGTCTTTCCATGTGTTGGGTTTGGCGGTTTTCATTCCCGACTTGTGCCAGGTGTCGCCGAGTTCGCCGCCTCCGCGCACATGGGCTATGGCGAAAATGCCGCCCTTCCAGGTCCAGAGCAGCATGGAGGGGCTGAAGAATGGAGTGACCGAATTGCCGTAGGCGCCATATCCGTAAATGAGCACCGGGTTGCTTCGGTCCCGCGGCATCCCTTTCCTGTGAATGAGCGAAAGCGGGACCATCACGCCGTCGTGTGATGGCACGGTGATCTCTTCAACCGTCAAATCGTTGTATTCCGGGTATTCGGCAGGGGAGGAGAGGGTCTCGTTCGAAAAAGACCCTTTGACGGTATCGTAGCGGAATCGCCTGAAATCGTGCGTCCATCCTCCGATGGTCGCCCAGAGTTCAGGCTTGTCGAAGCCTTTGGATCCGAGGGCGATGGTTCCGGCCTCGAATGGCAACCGGATGCGTTTGTCATCGGAGGCTGCATCGCTTTTGAGGAAAAGCTCTTCACTGACACCATTGAACGACAGGGTGTAGAAGAGCCCCTTGCTGGTAAGCGCGAAACCGCTCAGCATCGCATCCTTTCGTTCGGCTATGACCGTCCTGGCGCCCGGGATGTCGGGATGGTCGAGCGAGGTTTTCAGGAGCCGGTAACGGGGGGCATCTTTCGGGGTATAGATGAACAGCTCGTTTTTCGTCGCGGCAAAGTCGTACACCTCATCTTCCGGCCTGAAGAGGCGTTTCCAATGTATACCGGGTCCGGAAATGGATGTATACGGGGCATACCAGGCGTTCAGCCTCGGATCCACGCTTTCGGTAAACGCGAAGAGGTAGCCGCTCTTGTGGTCGAAATGAAGCGCCGGGATATCTTCGGAACGAATGCCGAGCTCCGGGTTGACCGCTCGGGAAAAAATCTCAAGGTCGGCTGCCGGATCGGACCCGACCCGGTGCAGGAAGATGCGGCTCTCTTTTTCGCGATCTTTATCGTGCAGCGAACCGGGGTTCATGCGATTGTAGAGAAAGGAGTCGCCGTCCGGCAGCCATGAAGGGGATGCGAACCAGCAGCGGTCGATCCGTTCCGGCGATATGGAGCCGTTTTTCACGTCGACGACCAGGAGGACCGAGTTTTCGGAGCCGTTCGGAGAGACGGTCAGAGCTACTTTCGAGCCGTCGATGTTCGGCGTGACACTGCTGATGGTGAAACGCTCGTTCTTGCCTGCCGAAAAGGTGACGGGATTGAAAATTTCACGTTCGCGCCCCTTGAATCCTCTGCGGAAATAGAGCCTCCCGGTTTCGTCCGCAGGGGTCTGTTTCAGGTAAAAGTAACGATCGTTGTCGGTTATGGTGAGATCGAAGACCTTCGCCGGTTTTCTCCGGTCGAAATCCACCATCTTCTGGATCAGCGCGCGCCTGCCGGGTATGGCGTCAAGCACTGACCTGGCATGGTCTGACTCCTGCCGGAACCAACGCTTCACGACAGGGTCCTGAAGGTTTTCGAGTGCCCGGTAGGGATCGGCGATCTTCCGGCCGCAGACGGTTTCGACGGTGGTGCTTTGAGGCGCCTGGATACCGAGGCTGGAATCTCCAGGCAGGGGGGTGGCTCCTGATACAGCAGCTGTTGAGATGGTCGAGAAGAACAGCATGGCCAGAATCCGGCCGGTGAGCATGGTACGGGCTGTCATGTAATCTTTGGTGTCAGTGGGTCTTGTTGCTTTGTTCAGTTCTTGAGTTTTCTGAGCAGGAACGCCATCGAGTGGCCGAGGTCCTGCATATTCTCCAGCGCTTCGCGGTCGTTCATCACCTCGTTTCCCTCCCGTCCTCCGAATCCGAGGTTCCAGTAGGTTGATCCGACGATGAACATCTGGCAGATCTGGAACAGATGATTGATGCTGTCAAAGGCATGGACACCACCTCCTCTGCGAAGGCTGATCACTCCGGCGCCGACCTTGTGTCGGAAAAGTCCCCCGTTGGCCTTCGACACGAAGCCGGATCGGTCGATCAGGGCCTTAAGTTCCGGAGTTATGTCGGCGAAATAGGTTGGCGACGCCAGCACGATGCCATCGGCCTCCACCATTTTCCCGAATATCCCGTTGAAGCAGTCCTGCGTCGAAGAGCATTGCCGGTCCTTGTTGCGGATGCAGGCGTAGCAGGAGCGGCATCCCCGGATGTCGGTTCCTCCGACCTGGACGAACTCGGTTTCGATACCCTCTTCATGCAGGGTTTCGAAAAGGGCCGCGATCATCTTCGAGGTGTTGCCTTCATGACGGGGGCTGCCGTTGATGCCGATGATTTTCATGAAATCAGGATGAAGTTGGTGTTTCAGCGCCAGCGGTCACGGTCATGCCCTCTGCCGTTTCCGTGCCAGTCGTCGCGTCTGTCATCACGCCCGTGACGGCGGTACTCCTCGTCGCGATAGCGACTGATCTCTTCATGGCGGAATCTCCGCATCCTGCCGGGAAGGCGGTAGTCATCGATGAACACCCAAGGGCCATCGTAGGAGGGAGCCCAGAACCATCGGCCGTCATCGAACACATAGTAGCGGTCGCCATAATAGACCATGTCATAAGGGCTGCCTACGGAGACGGCGAAACCGAGAGACGGGGTGTACATGAACCGTGGACGCCTTTCGACATAATATCGGTGCCTCGGCGGCGGAGGTGGCGGCATTGGGGCCACGATGACCGGGGCCGGTTCGCCGATACGAATATCGAGATTGACTCTTGCCTGTGCCGGAGAAGCACCGGCACCTATGGTGAGGGCTCCGATGATCGAAGCGATAACTGCATGTTTTTTCATGGCGTTTCTATATGAGATCTGCACGCTAAGAACGGACATTAAATCCGGAGCGCAGGACGACTGAACGGAGGTGGCGCTGTACAGGCCCCTTGCCGCGATTGCCAGCTCTTAATATACAAGAATCGGGAAGAGAACAAACGCAGTGGATCAAGTGCGGTCACTGGAACAGCACCACCCTGATCTTTCCAAGGACGGCCAGCATATCGTCGGGCAGGGGGGCCGAAAAGGTGAGCAGCTCTCCTGATGTCGGCTGCCGGAACCTCAGGGTTTCGGCATGCAGCGCCTGCCTCGGCATCAACTCGAGCAGGTTTTTCGTGAACTGCTCGCTCCGGCTGAAGGGCAGGACTCTGGGGGAGGCGCCTCCATAGGTTGTGTCGCCGAGGATCGGATGGCCGAGATGCTGCAGGTGCACCCTGATCTGGTGGGTCCGCCCGGTGTGCAGCACGAGGCTGACAAGCGAGAAGTATCGCAGCTCCTCGATGACCTCGTAATCGGTGACGGCGTGCTTGCCTTCGAGTCCCTCGAAGGGGAAGTTGGCCATGACCTTCCGGTTTTTCCTCGAACGGCCGATGTTGGTTTTTATCGTCCCGGAAGTGGGGGTCGGGACTCCCCAGACGATCGCCTTGTAGACCTTCTCGACCTGCCTTCTGGCGAACTGCGTCGCCAGGCGGTGCAGGGCGATCGGGTTTTTAGCGATGATGATCAGGCCGGACGTGTCCTTGTCGAGCCGGTGCACGATGCCTGGCCTGAGTCCGGATTTGTCGAGTTCGTCGGCATCCTTGCCGAGATGATGCAGGATGGCGTTGGCCAGCGTTCCCGTCCAGTTGCCGAACGCAGGGTGCACCACCATGCCGGGCGCCTTGTTGACCACGAGAAGGTCCTCGTCCTCGTAAATGATGTCGATCGGGATCTCTTCGGGAGCCAGCTCCGGAGCAGGGGGCCTGAGGAACGTGATCTGGATGGAGTCACAGGACTTGATGCGGTAATTGGATTTGACCGGGTGCCCGTTCACCAGCACCCGGGCTTCCTCGATTGCCTCCTGCACCTTGTTGCGTGTGGCGTTTTCCACCTGCTGGGCAAGGTACCGGTCGATGCGCATCGGAGTCTGCACCTTGCTGACCTGGATAGTCATTTTTTTCGGTTCCGGCTCAGTCGGCAGGGCGCTGTTCAATTCGGTTTTTATAAGCTCTTTTTGCATCTTCATGTACGTGAAACTTCGGGGCTTGGGCCCCGTTTTTCCTCAGTATATATAAGCAAAGAAATCTGCCCTTCAACCGGATTTGTTCATGGCCGTCGCGCCTGAAGGAAGATTGATCGGTAACCCAACCAGGGAGGAGCATATGCAGGAATCAGCCGGAACCCCGGAAGTCTCGTTCGATCTCGCCGTCATCGGTTCAGGCCCCGGCGGATACGAAGCGGCCCTCCACGCCGCACGCCACGGCATGAAGGTGTGCCTGGTCGAAAAGGGGCCGCTCGGCGGTGTCTGCGTCAACTGGGGTTGCATTCCGACCAAGGCGTTGCTCAGGAGCGCCGAGGTGTATGAGCTTGCAACGCATCCCTCGGCTTTCGGTGTCAACGTCACCGGCGCCTCCTTCGATCTTGCCCAGGCCGTGAAACGCAGCAGGAACGTCGCCCTGAAAAGCTCTAAAGCGGTCGAATACATGCTCCGGAAAGCTGGAGTCGAGGTCCGGCAGGGGAGTGCCATGCTGACCGGAGGCACCTCCATCCGTGTCACCGCTGCTGACGGCACCGATTCCGTGCTCGAGGCCCGCACCGTCATCGTGGCGACCGGCGCCCGGCCGAGGGCCCTTGCCGGTCTCGAACCCGACGGAGAAAGGGTCATCACCAGCAAGGAGGCGCTCATCATGAAAGAGCTGCCGGCATCGATGATCGTTGTCGGAGGCGGGGCAATCGGCGTGGAGATGGCCTGGTTCTATGCGAAGGCCGGCACGAAAGTGACCATTGTGGAGATGATGCCCAGGCTCCTTCCCCTGGAGGAGGCCGAGATTTCCGAGGCGTTGAAACGTTCGTTCGAGAAGGCCGGAATCACCGTTATCTGCGGTGCCCGCGTCGGCGCCCTGAAGCGTGAAGCCGGGAGTGTGGCGGCCGATATCGAAGTCGAGGGCTCCGGGCCGATCGAGGCTTCCGCGGAGTATCTGCTTGTCGCCATCGGAGTCACCGGCGCCATCGACAACCTTGGGCTCGAAGCGGCAGGTGTGGCAACGGAACGCGGATTCATCACCACCGATGCCTGTTGCCGCACCTCCGCGACCGGTATTTACGCGATCGGCGACGTACGGGGCGGCATGCTTCTGGCGCACAAAGCCTCGGCGGAGGCGGCCATCGCGGTCGAAGCTATCGCCGGCGGCGCTCCCGAGCCCCTGGTTGACGCCCTGATTCCTCGATGCGTCTACGCCCAGCCCTCGGTCGCCTCGATCGGATTGACCGAAGAGTCAGCGACGAAGCTCGGTCACGAAGTGCAGGTGGGACGCTCGCTTTTCGCGGCATCGGGCAAGGCCAACGCCTACGGTCAGCTCGAGGGGCTGGTGAAGCTGGTGTTCGACGCATCGACCGGCCGCATGCTCGGTGGCCACCTCATCGGCCACGATGCCGTCGAGCTGATCGGCGAGCTTGGCCTGGCCTGCCGGCTGGGCGTGACGGCCGACGTACTCGTCAGCACGGTGCACGCGCATCCGACCCTGTCCGAGACGGTCCGTGAGGCGGCATTCAATGCGATGAAGACGGCGGGCTGACATCGCCTTATTTGCGGGAAGCCATAAGGTTACACAAAGGTGAAAAGCGTTTGTTATCTCTATGGTAAAAGCATAAATTCAGAGTTCATTGTTGAATTTTTTATTCTCAATCAAGCACGCCTCTGCCGGGAAAACCGAGAAGTTCTGCTGGTCCCGGGCCGGGTATTAACCATTCAATCCAATTATGACCCAGACTGTGAAAGCTGCGAAAAAAACCGCTTCCGCCAAGGCAAAGGCGCCTGTCGAGTCCAAGGCCGCGCCTGAAGTGAAAAAGCCGACCTCCAAAAAGAAGCAGGCAATGGCATTTCCTTTCACCGCAATCGTCGGCCAGGAGGAGATGAAGCTCAGTCTGATCCTGAACATCATCGATCCGAGGATCGGCGGCGTTCTGGTCATGGGTCACCGCGGTACCGGAAAGAGCACCACCGTCAGGGCGCTCGCCGAAGTGCTTCCTTTGATCCCGCGCGTCAAGGACGATATCTACAACCGTACCGTAGAGCAGTACGTCGAGGCGGAATCCGGAAAGAAGGGTTCGGCCGTCATCAGGCCCGAGGATGTCAAGACCGAACTGATCACCGTGCCGGTGGTTGACCTTCCTCTTGGCGCCACAGAAGACCGCGTCTGCGGCACCATCGACATCGAAAAAGCGCTCACCAGCGGCGTCAAGGCCTTCGAGCCCGGCCTGCTCGCCCAGTCCAACCGCGGCTTCCTCTACATCGACGAAGTCAACCTGCTCGACGACCATCTCGTCGACGTGCTGCTCGACGTGGCCGCCAGCGGCAGGAACGTGGTCGAACGCGAAGGTATCAGCATCCGCCACCCCGCCCGTTTCGTGCTTGTCGGCTCAGGCAACCCTGAAGAGGGCGAGCTCCGTCCGCAGCTGCTCGACCGTTTCGGCCTGCATGCCCGCATCGTGACCATCAACGACGTCGCCAAGAGGGTCGAGATCGTCAAGCGCCGCCGCGAATACGACGAGGATCCTGAATCGTTCTTGAAGAAATGCACCCGCGAGCAGCAGAAGCTGCAGAAGAAGATCGTCACCGCACAGGAGCTGCTCAACCAGGTGTCGATGGACGACAAGGTGCTCACCGACATCGCCCGGCTCTGCATGAACCTCGGCATCGACGGTCACCGCGGCGAGCTGACCATCACCCGTACGGCCTACGCTTACGCTGCCTATCTGGGCAAGACGACGGTCACCATGGAGCATGTCAAGGAGATCGCCGGACTCTGCCTCCGCCACCGCCTGCGGAAGGATCCGCTCGAGACGGTCGACGCCGGCGAGAAGATCGAGCGCGAACTCGCCAAAGTACTGGGAGAAGCCGAAGCAGCAGCATGATAGCATTTACCGATATTGTAGGAATGGATCTGGCCAAGCAGGCGCTCATGCTGCTGGCCGTCGATCCCTCCCTTGGCGGTGTAGTGATTCCGTCGGCCGTCGGCTCCGGAAAATCGACGCTGGCAAGGGCCTTCGCCGACATTCTGCCTGAGGGCACCCCTTTCGTCGAGTTGCCGCTCAACGTGACCGAGGATCGCCTCATCGGCGGCGTCGATCTCGAGGCGACGCTTGCGGCCGGCCAGCGCGTCGTGCAGCACGGCGTGCTCTCCAAGGCGCACAAGGGCGTCCTGTACGTCGACTCGCTCAGCCTGCTCGACAGCTCTGCGGTTTCGCACATCATGGACGCCATGTCCCGCGGTGCGGTCATCGTCGAGCGCGAAGGGCTCAGCGAGGTGCATCCTGCCGACTTCATGCTGGTCGGCACCTACGACCCGACCGATGGCGAGGTGCGCATGGGCCTGCTCGACAGGATCGGCATCATCGTGCCGTTCGCCACGCAGAACGACTACCGCGCCCGGAAGAAGATCGTCAATACCGTCATGGGCACAAGGGACAGGGAGGACACCGAAGATGAACTTCGCATGCTCAGGGGTCTGATCCAGGCCGCCAAGGAGCAGCTTCCGCACGTCTCGATGACCAATGATCAGGTCAAGGGGCTCATTCAGACGGCCATCAGTCTCGGCGTCGAGGGCAATCGCGTTGACATCTTCGCCATCAGATGCGCCATCGCCAGCGCAGCGCTCGCGCAGCGCACCGAAGTCGACGACGAGGACCTGAAGCTCGCCGTCAAGATGGTGCTGGTTCCGCGGGCGACGCGCATGCCGGAGCGCGAAGCGACCGAAGAGGAGATGCAGGGTCCTGACGAACCGCCGCCGGCCGATGAGCAGGAGCCCGAGGACGAGAACGCCCCGGCCGACACTCCGGACGCCGATGCCGAGGAGGAGCAGGAGGAGACCCCCGACACGATCGAGGAGCTCATGATGGAAGCCATGGAGACCGAGCTTCCGGACAACATCCTGAACATTTCGCTCGCCTCCAAGAAGAAAGCCAAGTCTGGAAGCCGAGGCGAAGCCCTGAACAGCAAACGAGGCCGTTTCGTGCGGGCCCAGGAAGGCGAGATGAAGAGCGGCAAAGTCGCCCTGATTCCGACCCTGATCTCGGCTGCACCGTGGCAGGCGACCCGACGCGCGGAGAAGGAGAAGAAGGGCATCAAGACCGGCGCCCTCATCATCAACAAGGAAGATGTCAAGATCAAGAAGTTCCGCGACAAGTCCGGAACGCTGTTCATCTTCATGGTTGATGCCTCGGGTTCGATGGCCCTGAACCGCATGCGCCAGGCCAAGGGTGCCGTGGCGAGCCTGCTCCAGAACGCCTACGTGCACCGCGACCAGGTTTCGCTCATCTCGTTCCGCGGCAAGCAGGCGCAGGTGCTGCTGCCTCCGTCCCAGAGCGTGGACCGCGCCAAGCGCGAGCTTGACGTGCTGCCTACCGGCGGTGGAACTCCGCTGGCCTCGGCCCTGTTCACCGGATGGGAAACGGCCAAGCAGGCACGCACCAAGGGTATCACCCAGATCATGTTCGTCATGATCACCGACGGCCGCGGAAACATCCCGCTGCAGGCAGCCTACGATCCCAACGCCGAAAAGGCTTCCAAGGAGCAGCTTGAGAAAGAGATCGAGGCGCTCGCCCTCTCCATCCAGGCTGATGGAGTCGCCTCCATCGTGATAGACACCCAGATGAACTACCTGTCGAGGGGCGAAGCTCCGAAGCTTGCGCAGAAGCTCGGCGGCCGGTATTTCTACCTCCCGAACGCCAAGGCCGAGCAGATCGTCGAAGCCGCCCTCAGCTGATGCTTTTCCACTCATTTCCGACCCCTTGAAACACTGGGGTCGGAAAATGACCTCTTCGGAATTAATTCCTTCTTTTATACATTGAAAGAGCGCCATCCGATGTTCCCCTCAACTATTGGATAATGGTGTTTTTTTTCAATGAGTTCAGAATTAATCAGCCATGTCAACACGTCGTAAAATCACGGCTATTGTCGGCCTTGAGCAGTACAACGCAGGTCTCTGGAAAAAAATCAAGGGGATGCTCGAAAAGGACGCCGACCTTGTTCAGTTGAGCGATGTCGATCTTGAAAAGCAGAATCCCGAAGCTGCCACGGCAATTCGGGAAGCCGACTGCCTGTTTATGAGCATGATCAACTTCAAGGAGCAGATCGACTGGTTCAAGGAGCAGGTCGAAAGCTCGACCAACGAGAAAACCATTTTCATTTTCGAGTCGATGCCCGAAGCCATGGCATTGACCAAGGTCGGAAGCTATGCGGTCGGCGACGGCAAGGCAGGCATGCCTGACATGGTGAAGAAGATCGCCAAGATGCTGGTCAAGGGGCGTGACGAAGATGCGCTGTACGGCTACATGAAGCTCATGAAGATCATGAGGACCATATTGCCGCTCGTGCCCAACAAGGCGAAGGATTTCAAGAATTGGCTGATGGTCTACTCCTACTGGCTGCAGCCTACGCCCGAGAACATCGTCAATATGTTCAGGCTCATTCTCAGGGAGTACTTTGACGTACCCGTCAATGTCGAGCCGATCGTCGACGTACCGAACATGGGACTGTACCATCCCGACGCACCAGCCTATTTCAAGGACGTGAAGAGCTACAAGGCATGGGCGAAGAAACGCGGCGTCAACTTCGACAAGTCGCAGAAGATGGCGCTCCTCTTTTTCCGCAAGCACCTGCTGCAGGAGAAGACCTATATCGACAACACCATAAGGACCCTTGAGAAGCAGGGAATCAACATCTTTCCCGCGTTCGTCATGGGAGTCGAGGGACACGTGCTGGTCAGGGACTGGCTGATGAAGGAGGGGATCGACCTGCTCGTCAACATGATGGGTTTCGGCCTGGTTGGCGGACCGGCAGGATCGACCAAGCCGGGTACGGCCGCCGAAGCCCGTCACGAGATCCTCTCCGGGCTCGACGTGCCCTATATCG